>Ga0256829_1001001_pt1 | contig 24568 bp, 31 predicted proteins | sample 131447metaG_FD_185979 | JGI IMG/M metagenome (GOLD analysis project Ga0256829, IMG submission 185979) | Hydrothermal vent microbial communities from Lau Basin, Pacific Ocean - 131-447 | ecosystem: Environmental > Aquatic > Marine > Hydrothermal vents | place: Pacific Ocean: Lau Basin | collected...
CTATGCTGTGAAACTACACATGAGTACTATCTATATAACCAAACAAGATACTACTGCGAGAAATCGCTTACACCTATGGCAATAGCCATTCATGCACATCGTGCAAACATGTCTTAGGAGGATATGAAAATGTACAACAAAATTATATTAGCCGGAAACCTCACAAGAGATATTGAAATCAGATATACACAAGGTGGCGCTGCCATCGGTAATACTGCACACGCAAATTCAAATCTCAAACGGGGGAACAAAAAGAAGAGATTCTCTTCGTTGATGTAACATTTTTTGGAAGAACTGCTGAAATAGCAAACCAATACTTACGTAAAGGTAGCAAAGTTTTAGTAGACGGAAGATTGAAGTTGGACCAATGGACAGCACAAGACGGAAGTAAAAGAAGCAAGCACTCTGTGACTGTAGAAAACCTCCAAATGCTTGGAAACAAAGATGATGCAACACCAACAGGTGGTAATAACTATAGTCAACAAGGCGGAACTTCTCATGAAACTCCTGCACAGCAACATAATTATAGTCAACCCGCATCCTCTGCTCCAGCAGCTACACCACGTCCCGCATCAAGCATTCCAGAAATAGACATCAATGAAGATGAAATACCTTTTAGAAAAGGTGTAGCGTAACCTGTATCCAATATGTAATAAATAAAAAAACACAGCTTGACTCCCCATAAGGGAAGTTTTATACCAATAGGTATCAAAACTATCCCTTGCGGGATACTTTTGTGCCTTCAATAGACACAGGAGAACAACATGTCAAACAAATTCAAAAACACGGAAACAATTCAAACAGTAGAAGAAAGCATAAATAATATACTTAAAAAAGTAGAGTTGACTGCTTGTGTTATAGAAACATCCGAGCTTTATGAAGCCGATACATATAACCCAGACGATATGAAATATCAAGACTTACCCATGTATGAGGCAAATATTGAAGACGAATATGGAGAGACAGTGAGTGAAACCACAGGAAGATATTGTGATTTGTCATCAGTAAAAGATGAACTAGAAGCATTTGCTGTAGACCTTTCCAAAAATTATCAAAAAAAACCAGAGTCCTTTTGCCCTATGTGTTGCCACAATGTAACATACAATCCAGAGAATAGTGAGTGCGATGATTGCGGTGCTGCTATTCCTGATGGAGTAATTGAACTTGAAGAATCAAGTGCACAGTATTACCGAGAGACACTAAAACTTCAAACAGTTTTTAAACATCTCGGGTATACGACAAAAGAGGTAGAAAATTTCATTGAAGCGACACCTGTGTTATACATTCAGCCAGAACATGACAAAAAACCAGAAGATCCAAGTGAGCCAGATACCGTTAGATACTTTGCCGTTGGCCAAGTAAAAGATGGATTATTTTCAGGTTTAATACATGGTTACGAAGGCGGAGGAGAATATTCTGAACATTGTATGCATGAAGGTAAATATATGCCTCATGATTCAGATGGAGAGTCCATAGAGGACGAAACAATGGAAAATACGTTAAGTAACTTAATTGACAGAACCTTTATGGATCGTTGCCACTCTATGCTTAAGAAGTATATCAAGTATTCAATAGGTGGCTATTTTTATGAAATAATCGACAGAGATGCTTTAGAAAACTTTCAACCAGTTTACTTCGATAAGCCAGACTATGCAAATACCACCTTTGGTAATCCTGCAAAGTATTGGTCAAACGAAGAGTATTTAATGGAAATATTTGAAATATATAAATTAGCAAAAGAGAGAATAGAATTTCACTACTTGTGTGACTCAGCAAGAGACAGCAAGACATTAATATCTACCACACTTGAAGAGATGAGACATGATTTGACATGCAGTCCATTCTTTACAGATAAAATGGAAGGAATGGTCAATAGTTATCTCTCGATGATACTAGATGATATGGATGTGCAGGGATACACACTAAAAACTATGAATATTATGGACTGTGATATTTGCATATCTTGCAACATGCCCCTACTGGCAAACGATGAATTGTATGAATCACACAAAGGTGAAAGCCTTTGCGCCTCTTGCAGTCGTCTTTGTGATAGGTGTGAAAAATATTTTACCAAAGAAGAAGTCTCTCGAAAAGAGGGGTTTTGTGTCTGTGGTACCTGTATGGAAACAGAAATGCAAAATTAAGTAGAGTAACATATAAACAAAATGCTCACAAGAGCCAACCCAACAGGGATATACAAACTCCCTGAAGGGGAGGTATGTTCCTTTTTATGCGAAAGCAAAAGGAAAAATTATGACAAGTACAATATCGTTCCCAAATAGGGGACCATGGGGAAACTCACAATGGAGAGGCAATGCCTCAGGACACGTAACAGTAGCATTAATGGAGCAGTTTGAACTCCAACGAGGAAAAGACCTTTTCGTAGATATTTGCGAAGGTTCTGGCACTTCAGGAGATGTATGCAAAGAGATGGGTATTGATTATGTAGGACTTGACCTTCGCAAAGGGCAGGATTTTACAAAACATGCAGTACTCGACTCTCTGCCCAAGCAAGCGTCTATATGTTACAGTCACTTTCCATATCATGATATGATTAAATATTCAAGCAATGTATACGGAAATGAGATACTTCCCGGAGACACATCGCACTGTAAAAATGTAGATGAATTTTTAGCCATGTCTCAAGTAGGACTTTTGAACCAGCGCGAAGCAACCAAGGATGGAGGTATTTATACCACACTCATAGGAGACCAACGCGGAGGTTCACTCAAACAAGATCCAATGGTGGGCAATTTTGCCTCATACCAAGCAGATTTTATTAAAATGATGCCAAGAGATGAGCTTTTTGCAGTTGTAATTAAGCATCAGCATAATACTGTCTCTGGTAGACGAACATATAGCAATAAAAATTTTATTGCTATCGAGCATGAATATTTACTTGTGTGGAAGAAAGCCAAAAAAACACTTATGCAAATAAGTTTTGATATGGCTTCTGCCTCTCAAAGACAAGTTGCACAAACTTGGAGAGCAGCTATTCGCATAGCAATGATGGCTCTCGGCGGTGAAGCGCCATTGAAAGATATCTATACAGAAGTAGAGAAGGTTGCAGGTAATCTAATTGCCAACAATCCAAACTATAAGGCAAAGATACGTCAAACCATGCAAAAGCATTACAGCAATGTACAGCGCGGTGTATGGGCGGTAGCATAATGTACAATACGCATATTCCTCCAGAAACAATGGACGAGATGCTGTATGAGCTAGGAGAAAAAGAAAATATTATTGTCTGCGAAGATGAAAAAAAATTGTATGTACCCGTGGGTGCCATGCAAGACACTTTTGAGACTAGCTACTTTAATCTAATTATGTTGGATTGTAATGGTAAAATAAGAAAAATAAATGCGTTCAAGGCATTGGATTTAATCTTAAGTTCATATGTTAGAACGGTAAATTGAAAAGACTGTAGGAGGTCATAATGAAAACAACAACATTCAAACTAGAAGACAATGAAAAAATCAATGAGATTTTTGGACAAAGAGGCACACTGCATACAGAAGCAGAAATTGAAAAGTCTGACAGTGAAGGACACGCATATTCGGTAAATTATAACTTCCAGTGGGAGTCTAGTTTCACGGAAGAGAGAGTGCTGGTCAGTGAAGATCAAGAAACGGAATTAATTGTTGCTTTGGCAACATTGGGATTCTTTGGAGAAAGACTATATATGGGAGAAGCAAATGTAAGTTCTGAGAGCGCAACAAAGATTGATGTATACCTTGTATTTAGCGCAGATGAATGGCAGAGCAATGCAAGCTATGAACTTGAAGGAGTTTGTTCTTCTTTGGAAAAGGCTCATGACGTTGTAGTAAAAATATTAAAAGAGTATCCAGATTGTAAAGCAGTGGTTAAAACCACCCATTTTGATGAAAACAGCTTTTCGGACATTGAGGTGTTCTCTTTTGAAAGTGGTTTGGAATGGAAATCTGAAGCGTCTAGTAGCGATTATGGATATCTTGCGTTAAATAGCTCGGAAGACTTAAGTGATGAGGAGCTAGAAGCGGTAAAATTATACGCGCAAAAGATGATTGATGAAAATAATACATTCAAGGATAAAGATGATGCTATCAATTCCTTTGCAAGGCATACAGGAATTAGTAGAGAGAAAGTAGAACACTCTGGGTTGATTACTGAGAATTGTGCAGAAACTGATGATGTCAGTGATTCTGATTGGGCGGCGTATCGCTACAAAGACACAAAGGAAGTTTGCGATAAAGGCACCCCTATAGGAATTATTGTGGCATGGGATAGAGACAAAGGATTATGTCATTTGTTCTGCTATAGCAATATAGAGTTTGCCTACTAGGATAGACAAGCAATAAAACAGCTTCGGCTGTTTTGCCCTTAGGGGATTTTAAATTTTAGTTTAAAACTAAAAACACCAAACCAATAATAGCCTTTGAGATGTCTTTGGCACCTTTAATGATGTATACAATGTAAAACAACTTTTTCAAACTCATCTGAACCTCCTTAATCTGATTCAATTTCTTCATCAGGGATTACCCCAAAACTTTTTAGAAAATCACTTTCCATCTCCCATAATGCAGCCTTTTGCTCTTCACTATTTTGTGGACCATCAAGAACAAAATTTGTTACTTTCCCATCCATTATAATGTAGGAGTAGGTTGTGTCTTTATATTTTAACGTCACCATTTTCAATCCTTCCTGTGCTGACCAATATCTATGGTCAATGACGTGTGCTTATTTTTGCCTCCATCACCCAAGTATTTTCTAGCAATGAGTACTAGGAAAATAAATACAAAAAACATCAAAATAAAAGATTCATATCTGTCTATAAAAGAGAGCATTGTTTTCCATCCAAAAAACCAAATTCCAACCAATGCAATAAAAATATCTGCTGCCCAAAGCAATAAAAATAAAACCAGAGGACTTTTGTTTTTGTGGGATATGTTTCTTTTATTCATTGTTGGTGCCTTCGCAGGTATGCATAAGGGCCTTGGTGACAGCAAATGCGATCTCTTCAACGCCACCCTTGCTCCACAAAAAAGGTTCGTCGGTTCTGTTGAGTATGATGCCACATTCAATTAAGACAGCAGGAATTACATTTTTCTTAAGTACCACAAGATTATCGTATTGATACACTCCATTTTTACTGTCTAAGAATTTCTTTCGTTCACCTTGTATGTTGATGACATGATGAGAACTAGGAGTGCGCCCTATCTCTCTTAATTGTTTCCCTATGAGTGATGCAAGTGCAAGACTTTTGGAGAATTGAGCATTTTTTTTGCTTACAAATATACTGTACCCAGAAAATTTGTCAGAATACTGATGGTTTTCCCCCTTAAATACCCATGTTTTAAGATAGCGGCTTTTAACGGAATCATGATGAAAAGATATGAAATGTGTAGCACCATGTGCTGTCGCGTGTTCAGCCCTTTGGAGTAATGAAATTTCTTTTTCAGAAGCATTTACAAAAAAGGAATTAATTCCTTCTGCTTTAAGTGCATAATAGGTTGCTAAGGCAACACGCCTATTGAATAAATATTCCCCAACACCCCTGCTGCTGGTACACCCATGATGCGTCTTATTGTGACCGATATCTATGGCAATATGGCATGTTTGAGCACGAGTCATGGCAGAAAATATTAATGCGTAAAGGACCGATTTGAACAACATTCTATATTTCCTCATTCTTTTTTATGTAAATGCTTCCACATAATGGGGTGTGGGTCTGTAAAACACGCGTTATTTTATCGTTGGCTCTAAGCGCAGAGAATGGTCTTGAATCATCAAACCAAAGGAGGTTTGGTGCAGAATTTCTAAGGTGAGAACTCTTTTTTTTGTATGTAGCCTTTTTGTTTTTTTTAAACTCCTGTTCTTGCTTCTCTCTTTGGATTGGATTTTCGGAGTGCACCAGATCCATTGTGAGATAGATAGAGGGGTAGGTGTTACAGTATTCGTGCGTAGTGATTACGACATCATGGTTCTCCCAGTTCTCTAATATTGCTTCCATTTGTTTCTGGTCAATTTCTATGCGAAGATCTAACTGATGCTTTAAATGTGTAATTTCTTCTGGAGATAAAGGGGGCACGCGTGAGTCAATATTTTCTTGAAGCCTAAGACGTTCAATATTTTCCCAGCGCGCAATCTGCCCAGGGATAGCATCTCGCACCTTATCTTTGTCGAATATCTCTACGGCAACTTTTGCTACAGAAAAAGAATATTTGTACGCTGGAAAATCACGATTAATAATTTTGGCATAATCAAATAATGCTTTGCCGGCGTAGTCGCTTTGTGATTCTTTGTTGTCATCCCCCATGGAGTGAAGCTCTATAACCCATGCTTCTAATGCTAGGATTTCATCTTTGAGGGCGGTATTCATAATATACAAGGAAACATCTTCAAAAATTTTAATTTCATCTTTTTTTTCAAGAGCGGAAGAAAAATCTATTTTTTTGCACCTTCTAAGAATATCGTTTAGTTTTGCTTGGATTAATTCATTTTCTATGGGCATGGCTTCATCCTCATTATTTACTATTTTTTGTGCCATAGCGTAAAGACTGTGCATCAAAAAGTTTTTCTGAAAAGCAAGTAGCTAAAAAATGTATACGGTCAAGAAACGCATCAAAACCAAAACAATCAAATTTCAATACATAGGTTGTTTTTTGCCCATTTTCGTCCCTGGTAATATTTAGATAGTAATCGCACTTCGCTTCATAAGGTGTCTTTTGTTTCCCTTTTTGGTCTAGCCTGAGTGAGGAGGCAACACCAAAAAATAGACTGCTTGAAAAACGTGATGACTTTGTATATTTTCGGTAATTCCCTAACGCCTTATGTTTATGATTTTTTTCGGCATCCTCCGCAGAAAAAATACTAAGCCCCTTTCCTATCGAAATAACCTCTTTTGCACCGTGGAGCATTTGACAAAGGTCTTCTACCCCAAGCTGCATACGTACAATATCACCTGCAGCAGTACTGATATCTGCATGTATTTCAACAAATAATACATCTTTTACATAGCCCTGTTGGTCGTACTCTAATATTGCTTCCATCACAAGAAGGTGTTTAGACTTAAATTCGATTCTTCCGACGAGTTGTTTACAGTTTTGTGGATAGGTATGTGGTTTCATTAGTTCATGCACTCCATAACATTAGGGTTTGTTCTCCAAATTCCTTTGGGCGTAGATTTGGCATTTTTAACAAAGGAAATCATTTTTTCTTTAACTGAGGTATTATGGATGTATCTCCAAAATGGCACAGCAAAGCCATCACGCACCAACTTGTCGTTAAAAGAGACGTTATCACGGTCATAGATAACACAAATGTATCTGTGATATCTGTCTTGCCCTTTCACTTCTATATGGTACTCTTCCCCCTTTTTCATAGCCGACTTAAGATAACGTTTGGCGTATCTTCCTCCAACTATAATATCATCAAGGGTTACGCCTGGGCAATCTGCAACATCTCTGGTTGCTTTTGCATTCCGTTTGCTTTCAGGGGTGTCTATATAGGCAAATCTGCAAGTACCTTGATTAAATACAGCCGTATCTCCATCGATAACATATTTCAATTTCCATGTTTTTGCATGAAGCAAGCTAGAAGCCACTAAAAGTAGGGCAACGCAGAGTAGTGTTTTTTTCATTATATATCCTTCGTCTCTAAATTAAATACGCGTCTTTTTTTCATCTTTTTTGAACCGTATGATTGAATTTTAATAATATTTTCACGGGTCTCAAGCACAAGAAGTACTTTATCAAAAAGCTTTTTTGGTAAAGCATGTTCTTGTGCCAAGATGTGCTCTTTGTCTTGTAAGGTTTCTTCGTGTACAAAAGGCTCTTGTTTGCTTAGAATACTGTGAGCCATGTTGATGCAATGCGCACTTCTTTTTTTGCGGATCCCATAAAGACTAAAAATACCTATTGCGCCGAAACTCCCACCTAGAAGAAGCAGCCATTCACCCATTGTCATATGGAATACCTTTGTATTAAATTCTATAGGTATTGTAGCATAAATAATAAATAAGCAAAAATATCAATCCTTTCTAATATACCCAATTAAAAAAGAAAGTATCCATCCATATTTCAACACCAAAACCCAAATATTTTACACCCCAAAAGAAATACCATCCCCTCCTTTTCCCTCCTTTCCCTTCCAAAGACAAAACATTTCAGAAAACCACACTTTTTTATAGTTCACCGCTTTTCATGGGGTAAAAGGGCGAAGAGGGGCGAAGAAGGAAGAAAAAGGGGCAGGGTGTTTGGAAAAAAGTATATTTATTTTGCAGAAAAGGTTTGGAGGAAGAGAGCTGTTTAAGAAGAGATATATTAGAAAGGATTGATTTTTTCGTATATGGTATTATTAATTTGATAAAATTTTTCTAAAGAAATATACCTTAGTGGGATAATCGATTTTGCAATAAGATACCTCTTGACATAAATAATGTAGACCTTCTGGCCAGAATCTGACTTTTCGATAGCAGACTGTCCGAATAAAAATCGGCCGGTGGCCGAATGAATCGGCGTGAGCATACTTCCTCTTGTTTGGTTAATTTTCTATTTCGTTATTTCGGTTTATGTCCTATTTTTGATATAATCAAGTTTACAGTTTTATTGAAAATGTGTAAATTTAAAACTAAAGGAACTTTATGTGTAAAATCAAAGCCTACCAAGTAATGGGAGATATGACAGCAGAAAAAAGTAGTGATGCCTATCCTATGATGGATTTATGTGATGACTGTGTTTCTTCCTATGAAACCTTAAGCGTTGAAAGTTCAATGGGAAAAGTATGTGAAAGTTGTGGATGTGAAGATAATACGGCAGAACTTGAAGATAGAAAAACTGAACTTATAGGACAAATAGAAGAGCTACAAGAAGAGTTAGAGGCTAGTGAAAATAATAATAAACTTGAAGAACAATTAGAAGAAATGCAACAGGCACTAGAAAGCATTGAGGAACAATTAACCAATTAATATTTGATACTGAAAGTTAAGACTGATAAAACAGAGCATTCTTGAAAGACAGAATAAAAACTATGGACTTCCAAAATGCAAGGGAATGACTTATTGTTTTGCCCTTATTTCAGCATTGTACTTTTGGCGGAGTTTTTGATGGCAGCTACTTGATTGCTGGCTTTGAGAAGTGTACACCATACATCTCTTCGATATGGTCTGCTATTTGGGAGTAGCTATTACCTAGAGCAAAGAGAGAAAGCATTTTACTTTCAAGCTCATCTGACATATGTGTTTGATTTTTCTTAACAAGTTCTGGTTCAAAGCTACCGTTACGGTCTCTTGGAGTTTCTAGCTCAAAGGTACCATTGACTGACTTCATTGTTTTAGAACTTGTACCGTTCTTTCTGTTTCTTTCTAAGTCTTGGGATAAATGGTTTTCTAGTTCAGCTTGGAGTGCCATCTCTGTGAGTTGTTTAATGAGTGGAGTTAAGGCACCATCTTTACCACCGATACCTTTACCTGCTTTGAGTTGTGCTGCAAATTCTTCTACATCTATTTCTATCTTCATTTATGAATCCTTCTGTGTTCAATATTTTATCTAATTGACACAGAATTATTTACACTCCCGGGAAATGCGTCAAAGTATGTCTGCACTATGCTTAAGGTAGTGCTTCTCTAGGATAGCAACAGTGTTCCCAACCTCCTTTGCTACCAAAGAGATGTCAACCTCATCCCCACCTATTCTCTTGGTCACATAGCCCCTCCTGAAGGCATGAAGACCTGTCTTATTGATATCCAAAATCCTTAGGATGTCATTGGAAAATGTTCTTATGGTGTTAGGATTCATGGGGATATTGGTGTATCCTTTTTTGTATGTCGAGGATATGTAGTAATCATCACTAGGAAGCTCCGCCCTGAAATATTCAAGAAAAGGTTTTAGATAGGTTTGAGGTATTGATACAACACGTTTCTTTCCGCCCTTCCCCTTGTTTATCCGAATGAAGTAGTGCTGCTTGTCCTTGCTTTCACTAATCTCCTTCAATTTAATATGGACTACTTCATTACTCCGTCCACCTGTTAAGGCATAGATTATCATAAGCGATGCATCTCTATAGGCATACCTTAATGAACTTTTTGACTTGTGGTCCTTATATATTTGTGGCCATACAGACATGTACTCAACCACCTGGTGAAGCTCGTCCATTGTTAAGTAATCTGTAAACTTATCAGCTATTTTAATTTTTGTTATCTTGTTGAATACTGCGGTATAGTCATGCTGATCCTTGTTGTTCTCTGTGATGAACTTCAAAAATATTTTCACCACAGTAACCCTATGAGATAAAGTATTCTCAAACTCCTCTAAAACTGTAAAGTTTGCATCATTGCTTCCTATGGATTTTTTCTTGGATTCTTTTATTAATTCATCGAGATATCCCTTTTTTAAGTTCTTGGATGCTACTGCCTCTACAGCTAGAGAGATTTGATAGTCAATAAGATATCTATTGATGTATTTAGCGCCTATTTTGTCAATAGGTATCTTTCTATGTCTCTTTACGAAAGGATAAAATGACCTTAGCCCAGATTCGTAGCTCTTGATGGTATTCGTCCCTCTTTTATTCATTTTTACAGACTCTATCCATCTATCTTCCCACAATAGCAGATTCTTAAAAGGTGTAAGGGCAGGGTCTTGTAAGTCAAATATTGCTATATCATCAAGTAAATCATACACTGGTTTTCATCCTAAACTATTGTCTATTTCATAATAAGAGTTCCCATTCAAAAATATCTTATTTGCCTCATCATCCCATGTGCCATGTCCCATGCATAGACAATACTGCTTCGTCTCCTCCTTGTAATACTTAATATAGTTTTTCCAATTATTCAAGAGATTGAATGCTTCGGTATCTTTATCTAAATCAATATTAGCTGCTATGCATACATATTTGTTATTGTTTGCAATATTCAAGATTTTCTCTGGGCCTCCCATAAAATCATCATGTATTACGAATTTATTTGCGATATAAGAGGGTAGTTCTTTGGATATCGTTTTTCTTAGTGCAGCAATGGTTTTTGTTTTTCCTCTTCCTGGAGAATAAGCGATTATGAGTTTTAATCCATTGTGCTTTTTAATATGTTCGGATAGGCTAATTCTATCAAGTGTATCAAAATCAAACATTGTCATGGTCGCGTTTTCTAAATCAGTTCTTTTCATAATATCTCCATTAATAGTCTAGTTGTACAGTTTCTTCAAAATGATAAGCAACTTTTTGAGTAGGCTCTAGATCATATTGAGTCAGGAGTTCACTTAATCGTTTAAAAAACTTCATATTAGCTCCATTGCTCCAGAGTTCTGAAATTAATATGGTATAGATTTCCCTATATTCATCGGATCTAGCAGTACCTTTTTCAATAGAGAATGCATTTGCAATATTATACATAGCAGAAACTATATGATCTATTTTTTCCTGACTAGCAGGTATCTTCTCATTATGCATATATCCATCAATAATCGGTGAGGTGCTTTGCTGTATTGCCATATTAACATCAATAAATGCTTTTCCCATGGGGATATTTCCTGATACCATAAACAGGTTCATCATTGCCTCAGTCATGGTTCCTGGAATATCATCTTGATAATTAAGTCTATATTCAAGCATCAATTTTTTATTTAAGCTAGATACGAACTGTTTTATATTTTTGTCCTCAGAATTTTCCTTATGTTCAAAAGAAGGTGGTACTATATTTGTTTTTGTGATCTCTTTAACTACCTCAGCTACCTCTTGATTGGCAGCTGTTTTATGTGTCAATAGATTATTTGCTCTATTTGAAGTAAAGTTTTTATGTATATCAAAATCTTTACCATTCCACATTAGATATAAAGCCAAGAATATACTTATAAATAAAAAAATAATTTGTCTGCTTGAAAATATTAACATCTTAGCCTTCTAGACCAATATCTAAATCACATATTTCTGTATTCTCAGGCAAGATATCTCCTTGAGAATAAGTAGAAACAAAATCACCATTAAACTTATTGACAATTATCTTCCCATAAACAGGAAGATATTCGACTTTTACTTTAATAGTTTTATCTTTATTGTATGAATCTTTAATGAAAGTGAGTGCAGCTTCTTTGTCATTCTTGTCAACTAGCTGAATACAGAACTCTATCCAATATTTGGCAGGCATATTAAAAAGTATATTGATTCCATATTTCTTAAATTCTTCATATAGGGGGTTAGCTGTTGTGCTTTTTAATAAAACATTATTGAGTAGTCTATCAATATCAACCTTGTATTGATATTGATATTTTCCTCCCACTAAAGAGAGCAGTTGAGCATTTTCCTTTGAGATATTTAATTTTTCCTCCTCAATGTCATTTCCTACGTAGTGAATAAAATCCCTAGTGCTCCATGACAAAGAATTTGCGTAATCCAATACTTTTTGAATTTTTTCTTCTTTCCTGGTGAAGTCAGGAAGTTTTTTATCTTTTGGAACGTAGCCTAATGTGTTTAAAATTTTTGTTATCAATTTCATGTTAATTTTCCTTTATCCTTTTGTATTATTATAGAATCCTCTATTTCAAGAGGAGCCTTTCGCTAGTGATTCAAATTTAGAGTCACTCATGTTTCCATCATTCCAAAGCTCCTCAACCATAAACGAGTAGGTACCTATATCTTTATCATCACCACCGATTAACTTGGTCATCATTTTATACCTCTTTGTTCTAGATATCTCTTTGGCATATTCTGTAAATTCTTTTGAAAATACCGCAATGTTGGTCTCTTTATATTTTGCCATTAGCATATCTATGGTAACTTTTGCAATAATGGGATCTGCACTTGCAAGTCCTGCTACTGCGCCCAGGTTGTATTCTTTCAAAGCCTTACCCAAAGATATATCCTCTATGGCATCAAAAATGATTTCGTGCTCTGGCTTTATCTTTTTATTTAAAAAAAATGTTAGCTTTTTAGCAGATAGCCCTAAGTGTGAAATTTCTCTTGGGAAATCCTTTTCTTTTTTTGTAGCAGGAGAAAATGATGCTTGTTTCACTCTTGTAGTTTTCTTGGCTTTATCTTGGGCTTGAGTTATGTTTTTGGCAACAATATCTATTTTAGAGACGGTATCTAGTTTGGAACTAAATTTTTTGTTGCTCCACAATAGTATAAACAAGACCAATAATGCGACAAAAAAGAATATACTTCTTTTGTTTTGTGCCATCATTATTTTTTTTAAATTCATTTTAGTAATTTCTTTTTTATATATTCTTTTAGAAGAGTGTCTCTACTTGTAGGTATATTTATTCCTAAGTTTTGTCTTACCTTGTTGTTGTACTGCTCATCTATATTTGATTTAATTTTTAGGATTTCTTTTTTGAGTCCATTAATTCCTACGTTGTAAAAATATATATTGAATGGGAGCAACAGTAAAAAACAAAAAGATATCCAATCAGAAGCTACAAAAAAAACAAGAAAAAGGAAAGTTGCAGTTATTGCTATCTGCCCGCTCACAACACTTGCGTTCATATTTTCAACAAACTCTTTAGCTCTTTTACTTAAAGCACTTTTCCCCTTATTTCCCCATTTAGAAATTTCCAAAAAATATTCATAGTTTATTTGATCTTGATTTAGGTAATTGTACATTACTCTAGTTGTAAGGGTATTCTTCCAATTTATTTTCATTCTTCTTTTCTTCCTTACTTGGTATAGTATATGGCTACCATCATAAACATTAGCGCAACATGTTCTAGTGAAAAATGTTTAAAAGAGTATTCTTCGCCTTTAAATTTAGTTAATAAAGGAACAAACATCAACCCTGCAGACATTAACCCCAAGCCATAATCTATTTGATTAAGCATTAGGTAGACCCCAAGAACAAACATAGTAGTCCAGTATATCCATCGCTGCATCTTCATCTTTTCTTTTGGTACGTTATCAAAATTTATAATCAACTTTTTCATATTTTTCCTTCGTATTTTTTTATACTATCTTTTGTGCCGAAACATAGCACTTTATCTATTGGAGAATATCATGAAGCAACGTGCATCCTACTTTCTTGTTCTCTCAATGAAAGATGCATTAAGAAAATCTGACCTTTTATAGTTAATTTATTGAATAATACCATATTTAGAAAAGAATCCCAAGTAAATAGGCATTATTTTTATACGATAATGTAATATTATCGTATAGATATAAAATTGTGTTATATTTATTTCAAAATAAGCGTGCTTTCTGATATTTAAATACAACTCTTGGAAAAAATGTCTTTAAATCAAGTTCACATTATCGTACAAATATAAAACAGTCAGAATTTTAACTTTTTGCAATGTTTATTTGGAGATGGGTTCTTTTTTTGTTTTTATTCATCTGTTTTATTATACTCGGTTAATTTATATATATAATGTATGGCAGAAGGCAAACAAATCATCAATACCCAAAAAGGGGTTGGCTCCCAGCATCAATATATAAAATTACCTTCACATCTTTTTTCTGAATATAATTATCCCTTAAGAGATAATTAACTTCCGTATCAGTGAGTACAGGTAAGTACTTATTTAATTTCTTCTTTCTGCAATCATTATAAGCGTTCACCATACGTTGTTCAAAACTGTTTCTAGGACTTATAATTGATATAGGTGGTAGTTGCCTATCCTTTATCTCATCAAAGGCTTTTAAGCCCTTGTTTTTAATCTTGTAGATGGATATTTGTATTGTATTGTTGGACTTTGGTTTCAGCATAAAGAGCCTCGCCCTGTATTGGTCGTTTTCTATAAAACGCTTAAGTGTGGCATATGTTTGTGATGGCATCTTTCTGATAAGCTTATTCATAGTACGTAGCACCCATTCTTGTGACATTTGTTTGACTGCTTTGTTCTTGCCACTTCTGCCTAGTCTTGATGTATTCCATTTACTTTCAGCTACAAGCACATCTTTGATTACACCATTCTTCTTTTTGTAGTAAAGTCCATCAATACCGTTACGTCCTATCTCACCTTCTACTTGCACCCATCCACTTTGGGTGTAGAACTTGTGCATGACACATTCGGCGCTTGCCCCGTTGACTATATTTAGTCTTCCTTGGATTAAACTGTCTCTAGGAATATCTCTTGCTGAAAGAGATAGGCACAATAAAATGAGAAGTGTAATGAACTTCATGCTATTGTTTTTCACATTTATAAGAATAATCTGTGCCAACATGGGACTTAGTGAGTTTTACTCTCTCTTGTTCACAGGCATGCATGGACGAAAAGATTCTACTGTACCCATTGGGACTACCATACTTATAGATTCTAATTCTTGTGCTCTGCTTTTCTATACTTAGAGATTTTTTCCATAGTGCTTCACAAGGTTTGCCATCATGGTTTCTATCTAAACCTTTATATCCTGCTTTTTTGGCTTTGAAATATGTGTTTGCCTCTTTGTAGTTTTTGAATTGGCTACATGTTTTTTTCGCCTGCAAAGCAGGAGTGGATAGACATATCAGAACGATAATGGGGAATATTTTATTCACTTGTTGATTTCCGTAATTTTTTAATCACTAATTTTTTAGACGCTTAGTAAAAAGATTGTCTCACCATTCTAGCCATAACTTCTTAAGGCTAAAGGCATTAATCCTTTGGCTCAATTATCTGCTCGCAACAAATAAATCTATACAACTAACTCTCGTTTTGGTCAATATTTTTCCGCTCAAACGTATACACATCCTCACTCCACACTTCCTCAAAAAATGAGAGACCCAAAATCATCCGAATACCAAGATCATAAGTTATTCTGCGAAGATAATTTTTATTGGATTTTTCATTCATTGAACGTTGCAAAATTATAGCCCTAGCCAAAGGTTTATCTTTTTTTTCCATTCCTAGCAATTCAATCTCCATGTCAAGTTCTTTTTGAATATTCAAAAAGTAGGTTTTATTCTCGTTGTCATATAGTGGATTTATGGCGCTAGGGATTTCTTTTGCGAGTGTCTCCCAACTTTTTTCTCTCTCTTGTTGTGATCCAGAAGAAGCGTTCGCCATATTTAATTCCTGAGAAAGAGAAGACATTAAGTCGCTAGAGCCATTCAAGAAAGGTGTAGCCTGCCCAATGGCTTCTGAAATACCCATATTGTTATGCTCAATAGCATCAAGAAGACTTTCCATGGACTGAGTATACTTTTCATCAAGACGAAAAGAACCTTTTCCCTCAAAATAACGAAGGACTTCTTTTCCTTCAGGTGAAACTTCCAGCTCTCCTTTCTCTGCAAAAAAAACCAAATTCTTTTCTCCCTCCAGAGGCTTCTCTATCGAACCTAATATCGTAGCATAGGTAGATGGTTTCGCAAGTTTCTTTTCTTCTAGGAGATCAAGGAGTATTGGCAGAGTGAGACAATTATTTTTTTTTAGAGGAAAATACTCTAATCTAGGAGAGTCTACCGCAGCGACCTTAACTATCTTTTCAATATCTTTGTTTAAATATAAAGACCTTACTTTGTCACTTAAAGCCTTCGGCACTTCGGGGTTGTCCACAAAAGAATATTGATACAAAATAAACCCATTTCCTTGTGAGGATCCATATTTTGATGCTGACACTGAAAAAAAGTGTAAAAGATTCTCTTTTTTACTTTCTCTGTCCAGTTCGTTACACATCATATACAATTTTGCGGCATCCGCACCAAGCTTTTCTGCCACCTCAGCAAAAGATTTAAGTTCTCCTATGTGTGAAATAGGAGGGTGAGCACCAACCTTATTCTCCATAAAGCATTTTCATAATATCAAATAGGAACTCATCCAATGAGTCGTAGATATCCATTATGTCTCCGCTGATGATATCCATTGTAGCCCACTTGTTTTCCCTGGTATAGGCAAATAGATCATCCCCCATTACACCAAAATAAACGTTAGTGTCCTCTACTTCATTATCAGCAATATCATTATTATACTCAACGATACCGTAAATAATATCGTCTTCAAAAAATAAATATTCTTTCTCTGCGAAGATCATCATTCCATTGTAATCAATACCATTAGTTTTACTTAAAAAATCATAATATTCCTCACCAATTACATAATTTTCTTGGTTCATTTTTTCTTTCAACTCAGCAATTTCACTCTCTTTTGCCGCCAAAAAAGAAAAGTGGTACGTCTTCTCCATGAAAGCATTGTGCTCGTCTAAATAATCGGTCCAGTGTGTTGCATTTTCCATCTTGTCTCCTTAGAATTCTTCCAAAAGGTACTCGCTAGGGGGAGTATCCATCAATAGTGGCCATATTAGCATATCTTCCGAGGGCACAATCATACCAATTTTTCTTTCTTCTCCCACCTGCATATCGAACGTACTAGATTTTTGTAATTTGGTAATACTTGTATGGTAAGGTCTATTTTTCATAAGCAAAAGATTATTGGCATCATTTGTGCCATTATCATCCAATGGCAAAATATGGTGCACCTGAAACCCAAGGGGCACCTTGCCTCTACCCATTCTTTCTAGTTCCACATCTTTTAGACCTGCTGTAACAAGGGCTTCCTTGTGGGCTTCAACCAAATTCTTTAAAAAATTACTTCTTACGGAGGAATCGAATTTATTTCTCTCTTTCACAAAAAGTGCTCTATCTTTTTTTACATAGTGGTATTCTTTTATTTTCCAATTGGGATATTTTAATAAAATATTAACATGTGATGCACTTTTTGGAAGATAGCAGGTTCCTTGTTTATCCTTATAATACAGAGGCGCTTTATGTCCTTGTGTTCTTGGGTATGAAATTAATCCCATTAGATGTCCTCCTCGTAGAGTCTTTGTAGAAGTGCTGAAGTTTTTTGTGTATCAAAGCCTAATTTAACATAAGCCTCCTTCAAAACACGCAAAGTATTAGGTGGATCCAAAGGTCTCACAACTCGCTCCACTTCTTGTGTTGTTACGTTTTCAAAAACTTCACTATCTGTATTTGCCAATGGATTAGCACACAATACCTCGGCTTCCTCTTTGCCCATATAGACCTTTCCTGCAGACATAAGCAGCACCTCTTTAGGTGCATCACCGTTTACCAAGACACTTTGCTTGACCCTATAAGATTGAGAACCATTTGCCTGACGCTTATTTTTAAGATCTTGCGCAATATGAAGCAGAACGTTCTTCAGTCTTCCTACGGATGGTGCCTGCCCTAAGCCTTTCTTCTTGAAGTATTCTTGTATTTCCGAATTGAAATGTTTTGAGATGAGAAAATCTATAATTGTTCGCGCCAATGCAGCATCTTTTCTTTTTTGATTAATACCATATACGGCTTGATCAATAGCCTTCCTTAGGCTACTCTCTGCAATCTCATGAAAATAACAACGCCTTACATCAAAAGTAAATCTAGATATATGATTCTTGGCATATTCTAAAAAATGCCAAGCTATCAGCTCCCCCTCTCTGTCATCATCCATAGCAAGATAAAGCACATCACACTCTTTCAGGAGATGCAATGCTTCAAGAAGTCCGGAATTCTCCCCTTTTGTCTTCCAATCAGTTGCGTAATCATTCTCGATACTTACAGAAACAAGTTCTCTAAAGTGCCCCTTGGTGGCAACACACGCATAGTCAACCCCTAAGCACTGGCTGATAGGTTTAATTTTTCCCGGAGACTCAACCACCACAATTTTTCTTGGGAATAATTTTTCTGCAAACATACTCATGTATTTCTTGAGCACCATCGTTGGTAAAGAAGATGCTTCCGCATTTTTAACCTTGCCATCAAATTGGATAAATCTTTCATAGTCACCAAAAAGGATAAAACTATTCTTTGCCCTGGATACAGCCACATTCAACAGGGAGCTGCTTCTGTCAATAAAGTCACTATTATCTTCTTTTGTTGTGACGCATGAAAAAAGAACAATAGGTCTTTCTGCCCCTTGTAAGGCATGTGTTGTCCCAATTACTACTTTAGAGAAAGAATCACGTTCCTCTTGCGCAAATTGAAGGGACTCTGCCCTACACATAAGTGCGTCCTTTATAACCTCTATTTGACTCTTGAAGGGGGTAACTATCGCTACGATATCGTGAATTCCGATATCAGGAGATGAGGCTTTATAATATTCCAATATCTTGTCATACTTTTCACAGAGCCATCGGGATATCAGTTCTGCCTCCACAGTATTTGCCCAGCTTCCATTGCTTTTAAATGCCTTCCCTTTACTCTCAACATAAGTGAAGGGATGAAACAGAGGATTCTCTTCTTCTTTACGAAAGGGGATAAGTTGATTTTTATACACTAAAGTATTGCAAAAATCTATAATACCAGGGACACATCTGTAATGTCTATTAAGCATTAGACCATAAGGATCATCAGTAACCTTCCTAGAATACCGAGAAGCATGCTGTGCCATTTGCATTATTGAGCCATTAGACACAGACTGACCCTGGGACGATATCGTATTGCTTGTTGTATTGTTTATGGTGAGTTGCGCCCTGATAGTTTTATCTTGAACATCGCTTAAATTCCAAACGGGTTCAATTTGATACGTATCTCCGACCACCAGTGCTTTTTTTGCCAAAGAAAACAAGCAGGCACCCACTTCAGGTGTTGCCTGGCCTGCTTCATCAACAATCAGTAAGTCCGCATAGGAATATCTATAATTTTTATCCTCTCCATATTCAACATTGTGCTCAAAAAGTTTTGGCATGCGCTGAAAAGTTCCGACAATGCAAGGGGCGAGCATGGCATAATCCTTAATGCCAATAGAAACTTCATCGTTATTTTTTTGATCCAATAGCTTTTGTATAAATCGTCCTTCCCAGTATCGACTAATAGCATGAAAAGCTATGGTTCGGAAAGTGCAATCAAGAAAACCTTCAATTGCTTCCAGAAAATTTTCTTTATTTTTATCACTCTTGTCTGATAGGTATTCAAACAAGCTATCCATTAAGTTTTTAAAAACAAAATCAGGTATTTCGATTTTTGCGGGTACTTCATTTTTATATTTTTCAATTATAGAATCAATATTTTTCCTGACTCTAATCTCCATACTCTCTCTTGAGGTCATTTTCATGATTACAGTTTTTATGATATAGTTTTTCAGAAAAGAAGCTTTGATTTCCTTGGTAATATCTGCGCTGCACATAGAGAACATTCGATAAAGGTAACCTAATGACTCTTCGAGCATAAGCCTCTTTCCTGATACGGCCTGAAACCTATCGAGGAAAAAGTCCACAAATTGTTCAGGCTTATTCTCTTGCAGTGACTCATTAAGGGTCGAAGCAGCACCTCCTAGCGTCACCTTACCTTTTTTCAATATCATAAGTTGATATTTATGCATCTCATCCTCATCCACTTTTGATGCAGCAGGAAAATACCAACCATAAGAGTGTACTCCTTTAATCCATCTGCTCTTAATGTCATCGCCATGCCCTTGTAATGCAAAAGAAGAAAAGCTGCCAATAATATTTGTAACAGATTGATTGGTTGCGCCACAGGCAATGACGAGAGATGGAATCTTTTCACTCCTCCTTGTATTCCTTGCAAGCAGGGACGCAATAACTCCTTTCAGCATGGAGGTCTTTCCTGTTCCTGGAGGACCATTGACCGCCAAAACTTCACCCTCTTCCAGTCTAGTAAAAAAATATAATGCTTCTCTTTGGCTTGGATCAAGAGGATAAACTTCTCTAATCCCATTATAGGTTTCATCAATGTGTGCAGAAACCAATAATTTTTTATACAAAAATGGGTAATAGCCTTGATTGCGGAGTCTTCCATATGAAGGTTTTATAATGTTTTTCAAAAGAAGAGGAAGGTCTTTTTTATGAGACAGTGCCACTTGGAGACTAAGAATGTTGACATTGCTCCCCGCCACCTCTTTAGGCGTGGACACAAAAGCTTTCATTTGATAACTCATGCCCTTGCCTCTTTTGTATTCAAATTCCTCAAGAGGCTTCAAAGTGACTGTTTTAAAAATATCTTGGGCATACGCATAATAGCTTTGCCAGCTTTGTTTGTATTCTTCAGGAGGCACCATCTTGTTTAATCTTGACACATCACCAATAGTAACACCTACTCCTTTTTCATAAGAAGCAGGCTCTAAAACAAAAGGATTAAAGTAAGGCTCTCCTTCTTTTGGAGGGGAAACATAGGGGGCATTATTTTCATCAAAGTGTATTTCTACGGGCAGTACGAAAAAGGCCTTGCCTTCCACATCTTTACCCCTAGAATAAAATCCTCCATAAACGATATTCGCAGCAATACCGGCAATTGTACCGGCATCGCTCTTCTCTTCAACAGCAAGGTCCAATGCCTCCTGTATATCTGTTCTATACCTAAGTAAATTATACTCGGTACACATTTCAACAGACATTTCTTCAGGTATTGAAACCTCTACGCCTTCAACTTTAGAAAAAATACTTAGATTAGAAACCAAACCCGACGATGTAACACCAAGGGACAGGGAATCAAAATTGGGAGTAGTTAAAGACGTATGCCAATACCGCAAAGTGTTTTTATGAAAGGTAGCATCTTTGGAGATATTGAAAGGTCTTGCATCTTTCTTTTTCACATCTTTAAAGTTGGCATAGTGAATCAAAGTACTTTTAATTTCTTTCGTGAAGTCTTCAAAGTCCGAGGCATCTTTTAATTTTTTTGCCTTAATAACTTTATTGTAATCCAAACTAATGAGAGCACAAAGTTTTTGCATTTCACGCTTTAAATTGTTAAGCTTTTTTTGTTGTGCCAATTCGATATAAGCACCAAAAGCTTCCTTGTGCGCTCCTATGAAATCTGAAGCATCCTGTTTGCTAAATGTACTGTGATTTGGGTGGTCAAGCAGAAGTGCTTTCACAATTTTATCTATATAAGAAAGTTGTTTTTTTGTTGCATTACCCAACCGGAAGCCTTTCGTTTTTTAGAATAATACTCCACTCTTGGAGTTTTAGCATGCCTGAAGAAACATTATACCAAAATAGGCTAGTCGGTCAACTCCTCCTTTTCCCATTTGTGCCCATAAACCACAGTTTGGTTTCAGGATTGTTCTCACACCTCTTGCCCTAAACACGCACAACACAATGTAAACTCAGAAACATAATAATTGTCTGATAGGCTTCATCTTGGTAGTTCAGCATGAGCAGATAATACCATTGTGACAAGTTCACGGTTTGCATACTTCTATGATATAATAAATCAAAAACTTCAAATAAAATCAAATAATAAATCTTACAACACAACAAATAACATATCTTTACCGATATGATTTTAGAGGAAATTATGAAAGTACCATTTGGGTTACATAAAGATACCAATCGCTATATTGGAATTGATGAAGCAGAAAACGGTTTGAAATGTGAGTGCATATGCCCTAGTTGCAAGATGGAACTAAAGGCTAGACAAGGAGAAGAAAATGAACATCATTTTTCTCATCATAGATTAGCACAAATTGAATGTGAATATTCATATTGGGTTGCGGTGCGATCTATGGCAAAGCAAATTATAAATGATGCTGGTGCAGCAAAAAGTAAAAATAAGATAGGTGTATTGCCTCTAGTCCCTTGGACGGATTCCGCACCCATACAAATAATGGAAGTACATCTATCTCCTCGCATTAAAGAGTATCAGTTCGATGCTGTAGTAAATTCCTCTATAGGAACATATTATATTTACCTGCTTACTCCTAGTAGCGAAGACGGAGGGAGAGCAAGGAGTCATTACACACACCAGAATAGAAACAATACATTTAGCCCATACTTGATTATAGAGATAGACATTCAGAAAGCAAAAAAGCACAACAATATGGCTAGTGAGCACTTGCGAAATCTATTGTGCGATGATATGAATAAGCAATGGTTTTCTACGCATGCCTCATGCTTTGACTATATGGCAGAACAAAAGATTTTACACGAGAAGACAATCAGAGAAATTAAGCAAAAGGGAGAGAGGTGTGAGAACAAACTAGAAACAATTCATCAAGTAAACATATTAATACCAATCCGCCATACGGAGAAAATTATAGAAATAAGCTTACAAAAATGATGATAGGATTTCATGAAAGAGTACAAGAGTCTTATGGCTTTGATGATAAAAGAACAGAAAAATTATCTATTATATATAAGGGAAGGAACCTATACTATATTAGTGCATGTAATGAATTTTTCTGTGTATCTTTTCAAGTAGAGTATATTGCATATTCAGTTTTCAATGAACAAATAATTCGTATTGCATCTTCGTCATCATTTGAGCGTCTCGAACATCATCTTAGAGAGTATATTAATGAAAGGGATGGTGCATTTTAAAAGTTAAATATTAAAATGCAACTAGTTATATCTCAGAACAATACGTGGCAAGGCAACATATGGGGCAGCAAAAAACACCTGACTAATATTCGCTAAGGCAAATGTAGCTTATATTCACCACTCAAAAGAGATGGTTTTGCGCTACAAGTTGATAATTTATTTAACAAGCTCTGTGCCGTCGGGGCAAGCAAAAACATCTATGCCTGGTCTATCAACAATTAGCAGACTTGCGTTTCTATCTTTCCAACATATTCGCGAGTATTGATATCCAACAATTACTCCATCGGATATATTAATTACAACCTTTCGATTGCTGTCAATATTTGATTTTGCTATCATGTCTGTTCCTTTAAGCTTCCAATCCATCTCACTATGTCCGCGTATTCTTTTTGAAAGATTATGGTCTTGAATGGTTACGATGCTTGTTACAATTCTCCAATTTTTATTGTCGTGTAATCGTTTTTTTAGTTTTGAGTCAAGGTTAATCTGTCTAATCAATCCATCTTTATCTTTTATTTCAAAAATATATCTAATGCCCTCTTCTTTTTTGTACCCTTCAACTCCTCCATCAAGAGAGACTTTATTGGATACTTTCCCTGTAATATTATACTCATTCGTTTTTGTCTCATAATAAGATGCTACTTTTGCAAGCTTAAACCCTTTCCAAGAGGGTGTAAACTGAGGCTCATAGATATTATTGAACTCAGTACGCACGAGTCCTACGGAGCCTAAATTGGATGAGTGAGCCCCACCAACTCTATATTTTGAGCCCTGAAAATCTATATATGAGCTACCACCACACCCAGACAAGACAAACAACAAGATGAGCGCAAGTAAAATACCTTTTAAACGTTTCATAGTAAATCCTTTTTTATGAAAGATGGATTGCCAAAAAATAACAACCGTGCTAAACTGATTATATTATATAGAAACATAAATAAAGATTATAGATTGACCGTACAGCCCCAAGCAACATTGTTAGAAAGATGGGTATTTGTGCGTTCTGCTGGAGAAGCAAGTCCTGAAACGATACAAAGATATATACAAAATCAAGGTTAGCACCTTGTATGCATTCATCCCAACGGCTGAAGACCATTGGGATTTCTACTGGATCTTTTTAAGTGATACTGAGGTATTATTTGATATCTAGTCACCCCTGAAAAACCAAAACACCTCCCTAAAATAGGTACTTTGGAAGCGATTAAAGGGTATAATAACGACCAATAAAGTTATCAATCCAGACTAGTTCCCGGTCGAAATAGGTGTTAAAATTGCTTCCATGTTCTTCTAAAAATACCCAACCCAATCTTTTCCATCACCCATTACGAGATATGCTCGATTCAAATGATCCTCTTATTGCTCTGGCAGATACTATAAAGTGGGAACTCTTTGAAGATTCTTTTGAAAAATATTA
>Ga0256829_1001002_pt1 | contig 24527 bp, 21 predicted proteins | sample 131447metaG_FD_185979 | JGI IMG/M metagenome (GOLD analysis project Ga0256829, IMG submission 185979) | Hydrothermal vent microbial communities from Lau Basin, Pacific Ocean - 131-447 | ecosystem: Environmental > Aquatic > Marine > Hydrothermal vents | place: Pacific Ocean: Lau Basin | collected...
CTCGCCGCATCTGCTGTCGGAAGTGAAGGATGCCGGTACCGTCAATCCACAGTCACCGACCGGCAAGAAGAAAAAACGGCTCAGATAATCACGCGTGGGGCAATGGCGGTGCGGAATGGCCGCTTACCTTGCGTTGACGGTTGCCCTGCCAACCTGCTCCCCGGCTTCCGGGTGAGCTGCATAAACGCTTCACCTGGAGACCTTGCGCACTAGCCTGCTTTATTCATGACGGTGAGCTATTGTCAAATCTGGTGTATGACGGTCAAGCGGCGACCGCTTCGGGTCGATCGGTTACTTGCTCACCATCCTGGAACCGGACGTTGTTGACAACCAGTTCCAGTTTCCGGAATCCTCTGATTTTCCTCCAGCGCTTCTCGGCGCTTTGGAGCAGTTTGAAGGCCATCGCCAAGGTCGTGTTGCGTGAACCGCAGCTGCGACTGCGTTTGGTGCGCAGGCGAACCGTGGCGAAGGTCGATTCGATCGGGTTACTGGTGCGGATGTGCACCCAATGCTCGGCCGGAAAGTCGTAGAAGGCCAGCAGGGTCTGACGGTCCTTGGCCAGGCAATCCATGGCCTTGGGGTATTTGGCCTGGTAGCGCGCCAGCGTCCGGTCAAAGGCCGTGTTGGCCGCTTCGCGCTTCTGGGCCATCCAGATGTCGTGCAGGTCGGCCTTGACCTTTGGCTGCATGACCTTGGGCAGCTTGTTCAATACATTGGCCGTCTTGTGGACCCAGCAACGCTGGTGACGGGTGTCCGGATAGACCTTTGCCAAGGCGGACCAGAAACTCAGCGCACCGTCGCCCGTGGCCAGCTTGGGAGCCCTCTCCAGGCCGCGCTGGCGTAGCCCGGTGAGCAGCTCATTCCAGCTTTTCTCGGACTCCCGGTAGCCATCCTCGACGGCGACCAGCTCTTTGCGTCCGTGCTCGGTAACGCCAATGATGACCAGCAAGCACAATTTGTCGTCCATGCGCACGTTGCTGTACACACCGTCGGCCCACCAGTACACGTAGCGGCGATCGGACAGATCCTGCGTTCTCCATGTCGCGTGCTCGGCAAGCCATTTGGCCTTCAACCGGGAGACCGTGTTGGGCGACAGCCCTTTGGCGTGATCGCCCAGCAACGCGGACAGCGCTTCCTGGTAGTCACCCGTGGACACGCCTTTGAGATAGAGCCAGGGGATCAGCTCGTCCATGCTGCGTGCCCGTTTCAGATACGGTGGCAGCAGGCTGCTGTTGAAACAAGCGCCCGTGCCACGCCGGTCACGCACCTTGGGGACCTTGATGTCGACATCGCCAATCCCGGTCTGGACGGTGCGCTTGGGCAGGTAGCCGTTGCGCACGACCGCCTTGCGACCGTCTTCAAGGCGTTCGTCGTCGTACTGGGCCAGAAAGCTGGCCATCTCCGCTTCCACTGCCTTGGCGATCAAGTCGCGGGCGCCCTCACGCAGCAGTTGATGCAACGGATCGGCAACGTCGGGTTCTGGTTGTGAAAGAGCTTGCAGGGTAGGATGAGCCATGGCGTACTCCTTTTGCTGGTTGTGATCGTGGTGAGATCAACCAGCAGGGTACGCCATCTTTCTTTCCCGTCCGTACACCAGAAATGACCTTAGCTCCAGCCGTCCCTCCAAAGCGATAGGCTGGATATGCCCGGAAGGGGTCGCCATGCATCGGATCTGCTTCCTGCCGACCGTCCTCGCGGCCCGCGGAGTACGGGGTACGATGGGGTTTGACTTCCGTGGGCTACGCCTGACACAGGGAAATCATCATGTACAGCTCAAGTCGTATTGTTGATCGTCGCCGCTTCCACAAGCTTGCCTTTGTCGAACGTCGCAAGGGGCGTATCTGGATGTACGGTGAACTGGCACTGTGCGCTGTCTTGCTTGTGTATCTGGTTTCGTTACTGCGCTGAGCCGCACACCTTCGAACCACTCCCCGAATCACTCGAGAGACGGCCTTTGTCGTGCCTGCCAGGCTGGATTGCACCGGGCACGCATCGATCATCCGGCCCGCACCTCATTCCATCCGGCCCGCATCGATGTCTTCGCACATGTCTTGAAGGTTCCGGAGCCGAATAGCGGCGCCTTCACTCCCAGGGAACCATCCATAACCCCTCGTTATCGTGCACGCAACGTGCATTTAACGTCGTGGCCGCCATGCATGAACAGGGGATAAAGACAAGGCCCGGATATCGGTATTGATGCCCGTTCGTATTGCATAAAATATTCTATTATATTTCCCTAATAGAATAATCGTGTGTGATGCGTTGCTTGCTCGGCGCGCCTCGAAGTTCTGGAGACTCTTCCGTGACGTTGCAACGCAACGCGCACTGTATTTCGGCCCCGGCCTGCAACGGGCTGGGAGATATACAGGCATTTCATGGAGGACAGAAACATGTCGGGACAAAATCCGATCATCGCAATCAACATGAGCAAGGTTTCGAACACGCCTGAAAGCTTCGAAACCATGCAGAAAGTCGGACCCAAGGCCTGCATCACGACCGCATCCCATCCGGGCTTCCTCGGCTTCGAGCAACTCATCCAGACCGGCATCCACCCTATGGCCGGCCGCTTTGGCGGCGGCGCGATGGACATGCGCAAAACGCTCAACCCCATCGGCATGTACCAGTACACGGTGTGGAAGGATGTGCATTCGCATGAGGAAATGCACCACGACAACTTCAAGGAAATCTACGAACTGTGCGGCTCATGTCTGGGTATGGTCGTCGAAGGCCCATGGGAGCCGTATTTCGAAGTGGTTCAGTCCGATCTTCCCCAGATCATGGGCATGACCGATGTACCGCAGGTACTGGGCAATTCCTTCGCCAAACAGGAACAGGTTCCGAAGGTGGCCCTGGCATCGCAGCGCGCCATGGTTGTGGGCGATCACTGGATCATGCATGGCCACGAGGAAGATTTCGAGCAAGGCGCAGCCGAAACCCTGGCATGGATGAAGAACAATGTGCCGGGCATGATCGGCTGGATGATACTCAAGCAGTTCGGTGTGTCGGCCATCGGATCTTTCCAGCTGGACCCGGAAGGCATGCTCAAGGCCACGCTGGGCGCCAACCCGCCCGAATACAACACCAATTACGGCAACGAGATACACGATACGCCGCCAATCCCGCCACAGACTCCGACCCAATACCTGGTCCACATGGAATGGGAGTCCCCCGAACATGCCCACATGGGTCTGGGGCACGCCATGGTCGATTACGAGCTGCGCCAGATCCACAACAACGGCGTACTGGCACACCTCGATCGCGGCCCGTACTACCAAATCTTTGCGCCGATGATGGAGCAAGGCCTATGGCGCAGGCACCTGACGCACTGAACACACCCGTTTTCAAGAGCACGGCCGGCATATCACCACAGACCGTGACTAGCCGAGGAGGAAGACCATGAACGCCAAACCGAAAGTTCTCGTACTGGGTGGCAATTTCGCAGGACTGGGAAGCGCCCAGAAGATCCGTGAATTCGCCGGTGACGCCGTCGACATCACGGTCATCGACCGCAAGAATTACCTGCTGTTCGTTCCCAACATTCCTGCCGATGTATTCGAAAACAAGGATCCTGCTCTCGGTCAGCGCATGGACCTTATCCCCGCCTTCAAGCGGGACAACATCGACTTCCTGCAGGGCGAAGTGCAGTCGATCGACGTGGACAACCGTGAGGTTCATTACACACCCAGCGAACGACCCGGCGCTGCACCCGAAAAGATCAGATACGACTATCTGGTGGTGGCACTGGGCAACCGGCTGGCCTATGAGAAGATCGAGGGCTTTGCCGAATTCGGCGACAGCGTCAGCGACATCTACCTTGGCAACAAGCTGCGCAAGAAACTGTGGGAAGGTGGCTACAAGGGCGGCCCGATCGCCATCGGCTCGGCCATGTTCCATCAGGGCGATGGCGCCAAGGGCCTGGAGCCCTATCCCGGCGGCAGCATTCCCGATGCCCTGGCTGCCTGCGAAGGCCCGCCGGTGGAGGTCATGCTATCGGCAGCCACGTACCTAAAGAAAACCGGCCAGGGCGGTCCGGAAAAGATCACCGTATTCACGCCCGCCGAACTGATTGCCGAGGATGCCGGCGAAGAGGTAGTCGGAAAACTGCTGGGTATTGCCTCGGGCATGGGATTCAATTATGTCAACAACGCCAAAGACATCACCCGTATCACTGCCGAAGGCGTCGAACTGGCCAACGGACAGACGCTGGAAGCGGAACTCAAGATCGTGTTCCCCGACTGGGCGGCGCACGACTTCATGCGCGGCTTGCCCATCAGCGACAGCGAAGGCTTCGTGATCACCGACCTGCTGATGCGCAATCCGAAATATCCGGAAGTGTTCGCCGCCGGCGACTGCGCGGCGGTCACTGTGCCCAAGCTCGGCGCCATCGGGCACCAGCAATGCGATATCGTCGGCCGACAGGTTGCCAGCGCAGTCGGACGCATGAGCGAGGCCGCCGCCAATACCCCGCTGCAACCGGTGGTCAACTGCATCGGCGACATGGGCGACAACCAGGCCTTCTACATCCGGTCCAACAGTTGGTACGGTGGCGACACCCAGGTGCTGACCATGGGCCACGTGCCTTTCCTGTTGAAGATGCAATACAAGAATTTGTTCTTCCGCACACAAGGCAAGATGCCCGACTGGGGACTGGATTTCTCGACCATGATGGCCGAGAAGGTCGCTTCCTGAACCTGCCTCCCGCGTACGTATCGCCGTCAAACGGCATCCCGGTATCGAAGGAGGTAGACCCATGAAACAAGACATCGAGCCATCGCAGATGCAATCGCCCCTCACTCCCGAACAATGGGCCGGTCTGGCCCGGCTCGGCGACCTGGGGCAACGCATCGGCGGACTGATCGATGGCCCCGCCGCCGGGCCGGCAACCGCCGCACTTGACCGCATCGGTGAACTGGACGGCCAATATGATCTGGTCGCCCTGACGGAAAAGCTGATCGACACCGTCAGTGCACTGGATCGTGCCGGCTTGCTCGACCTGATCCGCGACAATGCGCAGTTCGTCTCCGACAGCATGGAAGTGCTCAGGCCCATGGCCACGCAATGGATGGAACGGATCCGCGAGGTTCCGGTGGACGAACTGAAAGCCGATGCAGCCTTTGCACTGGACATGTTGCACAAGGCGCGACTGATGGCCAGTTTCATCGAAGCAAATCTGAGTGGCGGACTGACCGGGAAGACAGTCGAGCTGACTGCCTTCATCGAGCAGAACCAGACCGACAAGGCGCTTGCCGAGGCCTTCGTGCAACTCGGTCGCATCTACCGCAGCGGGCTGCTTGCCCGTCTGGGGGATTTGTCCGAATACATTGCTGGACTGGAAGAAGGCACCGACCTGGAATCGCAGGTTGGCAGTGTGGTCAAGGCCATTCCAGGCGACACATTGGGAACATCGTTCAAACTGTTGCGCAGCGTTTCCAAAGCCATGGCCGGCATCCAGGAAGACCCGCACGAGAAACTGGGTGGATTCAGCGGACTCTTGCATGTAATGCGCGACAAGGAAGTGCAGAAAGGCCTGCGCCTGCTCGCTCGTACCGCAGGCCGTATCGATGAACAACCGTAGTCTGCCCAACCCGACTGACTCCAACCGGGGCGCCAGATCAGCACCCCGGTTGGGTCGTTCAAGCGGTCTGCTCCTGGCCCGGTGCCCGAAGTCACGGGCGCAAGGATCCGCCGGTTTGCCTCAGAAGTCCGCCGTCACCCGCGCATACCAGAACGAACCGTTGAACCCGAACGGTGAAGTGAGTGCGTAATTGACGCCCAGGAACCGCAAAATCGGGTTCTTTTCCTTGTCCGGGTAGGTGTTGAACACGTTGTTGCCGCCTACCGCCACGGAGAAGGTGTCGTTGATCTTGTAACGCGCTTCCAGATCAAGCAGTGACTTGCCGCCGTAACGGACCACGTCCTGGGGCGGATTGTTGCTACCGAACAATCCGTTGGTCGTGCTCCAGCTGCCGTAGTGATTGATACGTGCGGTGGCACCGAAACGGTCCAGCGTGTAGTTGAAGGTGAGGATTGCCCGATTCTTCGGCACCTGGTTTTCCAGGTCGTAGGCAAAGTCCTTGTTCAGGGTATTGGCCTTGATGTTGCTGATGGTCTGCATGTTGTGGTTGTAGCGGAAATCCACGTTGAGCCGCCCCTGCCCCAGCCTGTGCTCGGTATCGAGGACGAAGTCGAATCCACTGACATGCGAGTCATACGCATTGCTGAAATAGCTGCCGAAGCTTCCCAGCAACAGCGAGGCATTCGGATACCCTTCGTTGGTGAGCGTGTTCACCGCGTTGGCATCGATCGACTTGCTGACCAGGCCGATGCGGTCGTTGATGCGGATCCGGTAGTAGTCGAGTGTCGCGGTGACGCTGCTGAGCGGCGTCCACACCACCCCCACCGAAAGGTTGCGTGAGCTTTCGTTCTTCAGCGGCGTCGATCCCAGTGCACGAGCCACGGGATGATCCACCGGGTAGGTGCCGGTCGGAATCAGCTGCCCTGACGCATTGGCGGTGGTGGTTACATTGAGGGTGTTGACCTGCCCCGGCGTGGGCGTCCGGAATCCGGTGTTGAAGGTCCCGCGTATCGCGAATGCATCGTTGAACGCATAACGCGAGGAAAGCTTGTAGACGACCTTTGAACCGTATTTGGCGGCATGCACGTAGCGCACGGCAGCCGCACCGGACCAGTTGTCGGTAAAGTTGGTTTCCGCATCGAGATAGACCGCTTCACTGGTCTGCTTGAAATGACCGGCTGATTGCGGCGGAAAACCCTGGAAGCCGTCCGAACCCACACCGAACACCGACGCCGTCGGGCCGGATGCGATCGATGCAGGATCTCCCTGCTGCAGGCTGTATTCCTCCGAACGCCACAGAGCACCGAACGCCAGCGTCAGCGGCGAGTTGTCAAACGTGCGCACGAAATCCAGGCCAGCTCCCTGCTCGTGCTGGCTGAGCTTGCCCGGCCGGAATGATGTCGGCGAATTCACGCCGAGGCTCGGGTTGATCGAATAACGCAGCAGATAGTCGACCTCGTTCATCCCGTCGCGGTAGTGGAAGTTCCACGAGAGGTTGCTGAGCGTGCCGCCCCGTATGCCACCGACTATCTGGTGATCGCTGATATCGGCCCCGAACATCGGCGTATAGCCACCCGGAAATGCCTTGTAGATGGGATTGAGCAGGATGTATCCGCTGGGACTGTTGCTGTCCGCGGTAAGATAATCGGCCGGGTTACCGCCACCGGACATGATCTGGTTGACCAGGGATTGCGGTGCATTGGCCGGCACCAGTGTATTCGGCTGGTAACTGACCAGCGTGGAGCGCCCGGCGACACCGTATTGTGCCGGCAGGTACGGGTCGCGGTAGAAGAAGCTGGAAAGAACTTTCTTCTTCATGTAGTTGCCGTATCCGTAAATCTCAACGTCACTGGCAACCGGCAGTCCCGCGTTGACGAACAGCTTGTTGGCCTGGGTGGACGGATTGCCCCACCGCTGGCCGAGGCCGTGAAATGGCACCTTGTCGGCACCTACCACCGCTGCCACCGCCTGTGCATCAGGACGCGCGATCCCGCGTGAGGTGGGGTTGGACGTCTCGCGCTCGAAGCTGACGTGGACAAATCCCTTGGCACCAAGCGGGAACCCGGCATCGGCATCGTAGCGGCGCATGGCGCCATCCCCACGTCCGGTCTCGCCCCATTGCGCGCTGACCGTGGCGCCATGGTTGGACCGCTTGAGGATGATGTTGATCACGCCCGCAATGGCATCGGATCCGTACAGCACCGAAGCACCGTCACGCAGCACCTCGATACGACTGATGGCATTGGAAGGGAACACCGAAAAATCGACCGCCTGCGAGCCCTGATTGAAGGTGCCCAGCGGATCGATCTGCAGGTTGACCAACGCCGAACGGTGGAAACGAATGCCGTCGACCAGTACAAGGGTCTGGTCAGGCGACAGATTGCGCAGGGAAACCGGACGTACGAACGCGGTTCCGTCAGCGATGGGAAACCGCTGCGTGGTCAGCGACGGCACCACATTGGTCAAGGACGTGGTGAGATCGGGCGAGGCCTGCTGCGAAAAGTCCTTCCCGCTGAAAACGTCAATCGGCGACTGCGATTCGACCGGAGACAGGCCGGCCTGGAAGGTGCCGGTGACCACCACGGTCTTGAGTTCGGTCGGTTGCTTGGACTTGCCCTGGCTGGCTGGCTTGGACTTGGCGTTTTGCGGTGCGGCCGCCACCGGTGAAGGCCCCGCAGCTGTGGGCTCCCCGGCCTGCACGGCCCAGCTTGAAAACAGTGCGGGCACCATCAGGACGGTAATGGCCCGTGCAAGTTTCGTTTGACGAAGACAGTTCCCCAGCATGATGACGATCTCCCCTCTCGGAATGCACGGCGCCACGCTATGGTGCGCATTACGGGACGTCAAGTGTTTGCGGGAAGAATATGCCTTTTGGACAAGAGAGCAAGCCAGGCATGCGCCCGTTGCAGTGCCATCGACCATCGACTACACGGCCAGGTACGGGCCTGGATGAAGGGAGCCTTTGATGCTTGATGCCATCCGAAACTGGCGCATTCGACGTCTCGTCGCCCGTCGCCCGATCCCTGAAGCTGCCTGGCAACGGGCGCTGCGCCATTGCGGCCCGGCACGCCGGATGGGGGGGTCCGACCAGGCCAGCCTGCGCGTGCTGGCCACGCTGTTCCTGGATCAGAAATCGCTGGAACCGGTCCAGGGGCTGGAGCTGGGCGAAATCGATCGCGTACTGCTGGCCGTCCATGCCTGCGTGCCGATCCTGAAACTCGGGATCGACTGGTACGAGGGCTGGCACAGCGTGATCGTGTACCCGGATGCCTTCATCCCCAACCGCACCCGTACCGACGCCGCCGGCGTGGTGCACCAGGACCATGCCGCCCTCGCCGGCGAGGCCTGGGGACGCGGCCCGGTGATCCTGTCCTGGTCGGATGTACTGGCCATCGGCAGGCGCCCCGGAAGCAACGTGGTCATCCACGAGATGGCGCACAAGCTGGACATGCTGAACGGTTCCGCCAACGGCTTTCCGCCCCTGCACCGGCGCATGGAACGACGCACCTGGACCGAGACCTTTTCGCGTGTCTGGGATCGCCTGCAGGATGCGCATGACCAGGGCCTGGAGCTGCCCATCGACCCCTACGCCCTGACCAACCCGGCCGAATTCTTCGCCGTGGCCAGCGAGCAGTTCTTCGAGGCCCCCGCCGCCCTGCGCGAGCATCTGCCGGACGTCCACCGGCAACTGGTGCAGTTTTACCGCCAGGAGCCGGTCTGACAGATTTGAAGTCGAATCCATCTGCCAGCGGGCATGAGTTGCCGAATGGCGCGACCGGGATCATGCTGGCAAGCGAGGACGCAAGTCAGGAACTTCCCCCCATCCACGGAATCCAAGCCTGTTGAAAGCCGGGATAACCGGCTCTCGCCAACCGGACCCCCGAATGAACATCACCAGCTTGCGAACCATGGCCGTGATCGGCTTGATACTGGCCGGGCCGGCCTTGGCGCAATCGAGTACCGACAAGACACTCAAGCTTTCCCTGCCCCCGCAGGACATCCCCGCTGCACCCGCCAGCGCACATGTGCCACAGACAGCGTTCAGCGTCACCCAGGCATCGCAGCCGGGTGTCTACTACGGCGACGCCAGCGGACCACCGGCACATGTGCAGCGTCGCTCGTGCGACGACAGCACCTACAACCGCGCCCGGGTGCACGGCAGCGTCGGCATGGGGGTGGTCGCCGGCGACGGGTTCGGGGGCAACTACCAGACCGGCACGGTCAACATCAGCAAGGCCTTCGGCAGCTGCGAGCACCCCTCCGGCGGCATCCGGTTCAGCTTCGGTGTCGAACAGGGCTTCATGAACGGGCCGCGCTGGGGGCGCTGAGCCGGACACCCCGCACAGGCAGGTCCAATGCGTTTGCCAGTCAGCGACTGTTCCTGTCACGGGTCATGTCCGGCAGGGTTGTCTTGCTGAATCTACAGATGCCGAATCAGGGCGTGCCACCCGGCGATGGCCAGCAGGATGATTGTGACCAACTGGAAAATGACGCGCGCACTCATCAGTTTCTCGGATTTCTCATCTTCCTTCTTGTCACCAAAGCCCATGGTGATGACACCCCAGACCATGGAAAGAATGGTCGCCAGCAACGACAGAGCGATGAGAATGGTCAGGATGGGCATAACGTACCTCCAGGTGAAAATAGGGACTACGGATGTCACGACCAGTCTACGCAGGCGCTATCGCTGTGTCTGCACGAAGCACGTAGTGCATCGATGAAGGCAATCCCGCAACATCCGCCGGCAGTGCTCTTCGCATCACGTGCAGACCGGGTGACGATAGACCTGGAAAGCCCCAAGGCTGGATGAGGTTATCGGCGCACGGTTACGCGCTGTCGCTCACGTCACGCGTTCGCCCGCTGCCACCCGTACCGAATCCAGGGACCACGGCGAGGGGTCGATGGCCAGGCGCCAGCGGCCATTGCTGCGATTCAGTCGCAGCCTGCGATGCCGAATCAGGTACACGGTGGCTACCGCGGCCGATACCAGACCTGCAAGCGCTCCCACGCCCAGTGCCCAGCGCGAGCCGAAACGATCAACCACCCATCCGACCAGCGGTGCCCCCAGCGGCGTGCCGCCCATGACCACGGCAATGCGCAGAGCCAGCACCCGTCCGCGCATGGTCCGTTCGGTGGTCAGTTGCATCATGGAGTTGCTGGCCGTCATGAAGACCAGTGCGGCCAGACCGACGAAGAAGAGCACCAGGCCAAAGCTCACGGGACCGGGCATCAAGGCCGCGAGCGCCACGAACAGTCCGAACGCCGCCGACGAGACGCCCATCAGGATCATGCCCGGAAACGGGTGCCGCGCCGAGAGCAGGGATCCGCACAGCGTGCCCGCTGCCATCGCCGCCGACAACAGGCCGTACTGGCTGGCGTTGCCATGGAAAACGGTGACCGACATGGTGGATACGAAGATGGCGAAGTTGAAGCCGAAGGTCCCGAGCAGGAACAACATCACCAGCACGGCCAACAGGTCGGGGCGCTGGCGCACATATCGAAATCCTGCCAGCAGGCTTCCCGGCGCGCGTACCGGACGCCCCTCGACCAGCAAATCACCCACCCTGAGAAGGCTCAGCGAGACCATCATCAGGGCGTAGGTGCCTGCATTGATCAGGAACAGCCAGCCCTCCCCGACCGCGGCAATCAGAACGCCGGCCAGTGCCGGGCCGATCATGCGTGCTGCGTTGAACGAGGCCGAATTGAGCGCGACTGCATTGGCCAGGATGTCGTCCTGGACCAGGTCCGACACGAACGCCTGTCGCACCGGCGCATCGAACGCCGTGACGATGCCAAGCAGCAGGGCAAAGCCGTAGACCTGCCACAAGCTCACCACTCCGGCCAGCGTCACGGCACCCAGCCCCAGTGCCAGCAGGCCGGCCAGCCCCTGGGTGACCAGCAGCAGCTTGCGCCGGTCCAGATGGTCGGCGGCATACCCGCTCCAGGGCAGCAGGAACAGCGCTGGCCCGAACTGCAGCGCCATCACCGTGCCCATTGCCGTGGCGCTGTGCGGTGTCAGCACGGTAAGCACCAGCCAGTCCTGACCGATGCGCTGCATCCAGGTGCCCACGTTGGATAGCAGCGCGCCCCAGGACCATTGCCGGTAGTTGTAGCTGCGCAGGGAATGAAACATGCCGTCTGGTTTTTGATGCACCGGTGGGAAGGAACAACGCCGACAGCCTACAGGCACACGGGCACCTGTCGACAGCCGGGACTTTGCGGACGCCGACGAAGCGCAGCGTCCCTGGCGCCGCGCAGCCTCGATGCCCACACGCCCGCCCGGTTTGTGCGACACTGTCCCGCCCATCGAGGATACCCGTGGCCAAGCCAAACTATTCCTACGAGAAGCGCCAGCGCGAACTGGCCAAGAAGCGCAAGAAAGAGGAAAAGCGCCGCAAGAAGGCCGCCGATCAAGGTGAAGTCGACCAAACGACCGCGCCCGAGGGCAATGAAACCGGCTAGCACACCACCGGCATAGGCCGCCCGGCTCACTGAAGGCGCAGTCACGAGCAGGGATGTGCGGTCGGTCCCGACGCCATGGCACCGTTGGGACAATTGCCACAATCCACATTGCTGAAGGGTCAATAACGGGCCGAGCCGACGAGGCCTGTACCAGGCCGCTCCTCCCGCAAATCGCCATGCCTGCCTGTTCCCCAGGCGTGCAACTCCAGATGCCGGCATCAGGAACCGGCGACGGTACCGATAGAACCAAAAAAAGCCCGGCACGAGGCCGGGCTTCTTCTTCGCATGGCGAACCGGGTCAGATGACCTGCACCTGATCGGCCTGCAGGCCCTTCTGGCCCTGCGTGACCACGAAGGACACTTTCTGGCCTTCCTGCAGGCTCTTGAAGCCGGAGGACTGGATCGAGCGGAAATGGACAAACAGGTCCTCACCGCCGTTTTCACGGCTGATGAAGCCAAAGCCCTTGGCGTCGTTGAACCACTTCACGGTACCGGTTTCGGTCTGGGACATCGTATTGCTCCTTGGAACGGATGGGGCCGCTCAGCGCGGCAGAAAGCTGGTTACAAGGAGGAAAAGGGTTCAACGATGTAGTGCGACTCGGATCTACAGCATCAGGCCACGATTCACAGTGACCCTTGAAACTCAGCGCGGGCATCGTACGGGCCTGCAGGCCAGAAAGCAACAACAATTTCCGAAAAATGAACACGGGACCGCCGCAGTCAGGGGCCGGCAAGGTCATATCTCGCGGATTGGGGGTTCCAGCTGATCCAGCATCAGAACACGGAGTGCCCACTCAGTTGCGCAAAACGCTGCAGGGCGAGGCTACCTGCCATGGAATTGCCTCGCCGGTCCAGACCCGGCGCCCACACGCACAGACTGAACATGCCTGGCATCACCGCGACGATGCCACCGCCGACACCACTCTTTGCCGGCATCCCGACGTTGTAGGCAAAGGCACCGACCGCATCGTAGGTACCGCTGGTCAGCATCAGCGAATTGATGGCCTTGGCCTGGCTGGGGGAAATCACCTCGCCGCTCTTGTCCTTGCCGTGACGGGCCAGGAACAGGTGCGCCCGGGCCAGTTCTGCGCAGCTCATCGCCAGCGCGCAGTGATGGAAGTAGGCATCGAGCACCTGGTCCGGGTGGTTGTCCAGGTTGCCGAAGCTCTTGAGAAAATAGGCAAGCGCGGCATTGCGGTAACCATGCCCGGCTTCCGAAGCGGCCACCGCCACGTCGTAATCCACATCACCGGCACCACTCACGCGGCGCACGAAATCCCGCAGGGCGGCCTTGGCGTCGCCGAACTGTGTGAGCACGATGTCGGTCACCACCAGCGCACCGGCATTGATGAACGGATTGCGCGGTATGCCGTTCTCGACCTCCAGCTGCACGAGCGAATTGAAGGCATTGCCGGACGGTTCGCGATGGACCCGCTGCCACAGCAGGGAATCGGCGCTACGCATGGCCTGCGTCAGCGTGAACACCTTGGAGATGCTCTGGATGGAGAAACGTTCATCGGCATCGCCGACACAGGCATAACCGCCATCGACGTCGCACAGCGCAATGCCGAACTTGCGCTCGTCCACGCAAGCCAGCTGCGGGATGTAGTCGGCCAGTTGCCCCTGCGGGAGCGTCGGTGCGATCTCTGCGTGAATCTGTTCGAGAATATTCTGGTAGTTCAAGGAAACACCCGAAAGCGCAAAAACGGGCCAGAGCCCTGTAACTGGATGAAAAGAATAAAGGTATTTTTTCCGCAAGCCGTCATGAACCAAAAAAGCCCGGTGCAATCCGGGCTTTTCCAGGGGCATGGTGCGGCAGGAACCTACCCTGCTTTCTTAGGTGCGGCCTCATGCGTCGCCATGGCCGCCATGATCTTCGTGCGCAGTGCCTCGACATCCTTGAGAAGCTGGGTGGTGTGGCTGTCCTGCTTCTTCATCGCTGCGATCATGTGCTCCTGGATGGCCTTGCGGTCCTTCTGGATCTTCGGATCCTGCATGGCAGCGGAGCGAGCCTTCATCATGTTCTGGCGCTCGGCCTCGAAGGACTGCATGACCGAGGTACGCTCGGCCTTGCTCACCTTCTTGCCGTCCTTGAGCTTTGCGATCATCGCTTCCACGCGCTTCTGGCCCTTCGCCACATCGTACCCATGGGTACGCATCGAGGTCTTGACCTCGGTATCGAACTGCTTCATCTCGGCGGCCAGTTTCGGATTGTTCTTGATGGTCTTCTGCTGGATAGCCTGGAGTTGCTGGGTTTTTTGCCGATAGCTCTGCATCAGCTGCGCGGTGTTGTCCGAACTGGCCTTGGAAGGCCCCTGGGCGTAGACGGCACCCGTGAATGCGAAGGCGGCGAGTGCCAGGATCGACAGAAAGCGGGAACATTTAGTCATGCGTACGGACCTTTGCTGCAATGGGGTGGAATGTGCATTGAACCTGCCACACTAGCAGCGACTGCGACGTACGCAAAACGCCTCGTTGGCAACCAGTCAGGCACCCACACGGGATGGAACCGGTCAGCCTGAGCTTGATTGCCCATTCAACTGCATGGTGCCGCGAGGGCCTTGCAAACGGTTGCAAGCAAGCCTGAACCGGGCATTTATAAACGTGCGTCGCTCTCCGAGCAAGAGCGTAGACTGATCAGGCGACGTGTTCACCGGTGGCCGCGCGCGCAATCAATACCAGTCCAGACCGCTACGTATGCAAACCCCACGAGGGGAACGAAATGAGCAAGGGCTTGAATGCACGAAAGAATGCGATGAAGAAACCGGCGATGACGCTCAAGGAGAAGCGTGCCGCCAAGCATGCCAAGAAGGAGCAGTCACAAAGCACGGTCATAGCCGACCTGACCGCAACAGGCCGGCGACAACCGTAAGCGGGTCAGAGCCCCTTCTGCAACCGCTTGGCACGAGCGCAGGTTGCTGCCCCGCGGATGGCAGGCCGTGGCTGCTTGCGTTTTTGCAGCCCATGCTCCCTGGCGCAGGCTTTGCGCCGGGCCTTCCCTGTGGGGTTCGGGAATCCACGGAGCTGCCGGCCTTCAGAAGATTTCCGCCACGCAGCAGCGCAGGCTGCCGCCCGCTTTCTCGATCTCGTCCAGTGCCACCGCACCGATGGCGAAACCCCAGTCCTCGAGATCACCGCGTTGTACCGCCGTCAGGCTGGCCAGTGCTGCCTCGCTCATCCACACCCGGTCCGCGGACAGCGTGATGGCGTTGCCCGCGTAACCGCTTTTCTGCTCCGGATCGAGGGTAATTACGCGGCCTGCATAGGCGGTGCCAATCGCCTCGGGCACCGCCGGGTCGAGAAACCCGTCCGTGGCAAGGATCGCGCCGCGACCGGCCAGGCAGGTCAGAAGCACGTTGGTGTGATATTCGCCCGGCGCCAGGTCGAAGCAGAACGTCAATGCCAGACCAAAGGCTTCGTGCATTGCGCGCGCGCCGGCTTCGTCGCAGCGCTCGCTCATGCCGCAAAAGCCCACCCCGCGCGCATGGTCGATGACCAGTACGCCGGTAAGCTCGGCCACCAGGTCCTCGCGCGCCGAGAGGTCAATGAGCCGATACCCCAGCACACCGCTGAAGAAGTTCCGGATATCCTCGCGCCCGGCCTCTGCGCGGCGTACCGCATGGTGCATGCGGCCGACGATCAGCGTACCCGGACGGGTGGCGAACACATTGTTGGGGAACACCGCTTCGGGCGTGGCCGCATCACCGGGAAACACGATCACCGGAAGGTCCTCGCGCAATGCGGCCGCCAGCTCGCGGTGCTGCGCATGCGCACGGGACGCGTCGACGGCTGCCGACAGTTGCATGTAGGCGTTGTCCCGCGCCGACTCGGCAGCCGGCGCGAAGCCCGTGGGCGTCACCAGGAATGCCGCCCGTGCCGTCGATGGCGTGCTGGCCGGCAAACGGGCGAATGCATGCAGAAAGGTGTCCGGCGATGAGGTGATCATGTGCGTCTTCCGGTCATATGAGGATGGGCGTGGGCGGGGCCCAATGGCACTTGACTCCTGGCTGGGGAGATTGTTACCGCATGCCTTTCGTGGTGCGAAGATACAACGGTAGCGATCGCCACAGGGTCGCCGGGCATCGGGTAACGGAGCACGTCATGGCAGCATCGCGAGACAAGGAAAAGGGACGCAATGCGTATCTCAAGGCACTGCATTTCTCCTACTCATCCGAACCGCAGAACCAGCCGTTTGCGGGGCTGGCACTGGCGGTGCTGGGGGTGGTGTACGGAGACATCGGTACCAGCCCCATCTACGCGCTGCAGCAAAGTTTCACCGGGGACAATCCACTTGCCGTCAGCCAGGGCAATATCCTCGGGATTCTTTCCCTGGTGTTCTGGACCCTGGTCCTGGTCATCTCGCTGAAATACATGACCTTCGTGCTGCGTGCCGACAATCGCGGCGAAGGCGGCATTTTCGCACTTATCGCCTTGCTCAGGCCGGATGCCGGACAGGACAAGAGGCTTCGCCGGGCATTGGTGCTCCTCGGACTGGCCGGGGCGGCCATGCTTTACGGCGGCACCATGATCACGCCGGCCATTTCGGTGCTCAGCGCCGTGGAAGGCCTGCAGGTGGCCGCACCTGGACTGCATGGTTTCGTGATACCGATCACCGTCGTCATCCTGTTCGTACTGTTCGTGGTGCAGCGCCATGGCACGGCGGTCATCGGCACCATATTCGGGCCGGTCACCCTGCTGTGGTTTCTGGCCCTGGCTGCACTGGGTGTGCATGGCATCGTGCAGGCGCCGGTCGTGTTGCTGGCGATCAACCCCTGGTACGCCGTGGAATTCTTCCTGCACAACGGATTTGCCGGATTCCTGGTGTTGTATGCCGTGTTCCTGGTGACCACCGGTGGCGAGGCACTGTATGCAGACCTTGGTCACTTCGGCCGGGTTCCCATTCGCAAGGTATGGTTTTTCTTCGTCCTCCCGGCGCTGCTGCTCAACTACTTCGGGCAGGGGGCCTTGCTGATTGCCGACCCGAAGAGCGTAGCCAGTCCGTTCTTCCACCTTGCTCCGGGTTGGGCGCTCATTCCATTGATCATTCTGGCCACGGCGGCAACGGTCATCGCATCACAGGCGGTGATCACCGGAGCCTACTCGCTGACCCGGCAGGCGATCCAGCTCGGCCAGCTGCCGCGCTTCAAGGTCGAGCAGACCTCCGCCGAGTCCCGCGGGCAGATATACATGCCGTTGGTGAACTGGGTGCTGATGGTGGCCGCGATCGGACTGGTGCTGACCTTCCGCACGGCAGGCAACCTGGCGGCAGCCTATGGCGTTGCGGTCAATGCCACCATGGTCATCACGACCATTCTCGCCTTCAACGTGGCCAGGGAACGCGGCGGCTGGAAGATGGGGCAGGCTTTGCTGTTCTTGGTCGGATTCCTTGCCATCGACCTCACGTTCCTTGGCTCCAACATCATGAAGATCCCGGAGGGCGGCTGGTTGCCGCTGGCTATCGGCCTTGGTCTGTTCACCGTCATGGTCACCTGGCGCCGGGGTTCGCAACTGCTTGCCGAAAGGATCCAGGACAACACGACAACCCTGAACACCTTCATCGGCAAGATCGAAGGTAACCAGGTGCCCCGGGTGCCGGGGACCGGCGTGTTCTTTACCGGTCGGCTGGTGCAGACCCCGCCCGCGTTGCAGAAACTGGTCCAGCACACCGGGGTGCTCTACGAGCAGGTGAGTCTGATTACCGTGATCATCGAGCAGGTTTCCAAGGTCGGCAATGAAGATCGAATCGAACTGGAGACCCTGCAGGGCGGCTTTTACCGGGTCGTGCTGCATTATGGTTTCATGCAGGGACCGAACATCCCCTCCGAACTGGCGCGACTCGAGGAACAGGGCATCACGCTGGATCTGGACAAGATCCACTACATCATCGGCCAGGTGGACATGCTGGCAGGACGCAAGCAGCAGGGTATGGCGCGATGGCGTGATCGCCTGTTCGTGTGGATGGCCCGCAACACCAAGGACACCACCGCCTCCTACCACATTCCCTCGGAACAGGCGATGACGGTGGGCCTGCAGGTGGCGATCTGACCCCTGCAGAGCCTCGCCGGTCTCATGACGCCAAGCACGGCCCGTCCCGGGAAGGACCGGGACGTCTCATCAACCAACGCACGGAAGACTCGATCCCACCTCCACCGCACCCCTTTCATGCCGCCACATCCCCGGGGAGCGCGATTCTACGGCGTCGGGGTTATGGCACCTTTCTTCTGCATCTTCCGGGATAAGGGCTGCACGATCTGCCCCCGGCGCGCGAGTACCGCAAGCACACTGCCGAGGACAAGCAGTCCCGCCACCAGCACATACGCCTTGAGTGGCGCCTGAAACGCGGCGTAGACGGAAATTGCGCAGGCCACGCCGACCACGGTCCACCAGGATGGCGACATGCCCCGGGCATGAGCCTCGTGACCGCGCAACCGGAACCGGATGAAAGCCGCATACATGCAAAACCCGGCGAACAGCGAACCCAGCACAGTGACCTCGGCAAGGAAGGCGAAGGTGCCGCTCAAGGAAATGACCGCCACGATCAGCGTGAACAAGCCGATCGCCCGATCAGGGGTCAGGAAACGGGGTGACACATGCGCCAGTCCCGCTGGCAACAGGCCGCGCTCGGCCATGCCGAAAATCACCCGGGGTCCGGCCACAAAGAAGGTCAGCGAATTGCTGGCAATCGAGAACACCGCCGCCAGGGTGAGTGCGACAACCCCGGCCTGTCCCATCACCACGCCTGCCGCGGCGGCGAGCGGCGTGCCGTCACGGCTGGCCGGTGCGCCCGCCGCAATATAGGCCCATTGCACGATCATGTAGAAAACGATGATGATCGCCAGCGAGAGCAGCATGGAATGCGGAATCGTGCGCTGCGGACGCTTCACCTCACCCGCGACCACGGCGGCACTGGTGGTACCCGAATAGGCGAAAAACACCAGCAGCGCGACTGATTCGAAGGTGCCGAGACTGGGCGGCCGCAAGCTGAACGACAGCCCGCCGACGGCAAAAGCGGTCACACACAGCACCACGATCGGCGTGATCTTGAGCACCGTGCCCACCACCAGCCCATCCACCGCCCTTCGCATCCCCGACAGCGTCAGGCCGCCCAGCATCACCAGCAGGGCCAGCACTGCCAGCGGTCGCGCGACCGGTCCGGAGAGCGCGGGAAAGAACACGGCCAGATAGGAGGTCAGGACATACAAGGTGGCTGCCCTTCCCGCCGCCTGCGCGATCACCACCACCCAGCCGACCTGGAAACCCAGCATGGGGCCAAACGCCGTCTGGACATAAAGCTGTACGCCGCCCGAAGCGCGGAACATCGTCGCCAGCTGGGCCGAAATCAGCACACTGCAGGCGTACACCGCGCCGAAGATCAGGAACATCCATGGAGCGAACGCGCCGGCTTTTTCATACAGCAGCGCGGGCAGCGCGAAGATGCCCGCGCCGACCATGCCGTTGATGCTCATCAGGATCGCGCCGATCGTCCCGACCACCCTGGGTGGCCGGGTGGCTTCGGTCGTGGCATGACCGCCTGCCTCCTGTTTCACGATCGCCCTCACAGTCCAATCAATCTCAGGGCCACGGGCTTCCACCACGGACTCACGACCTGCGCGGTCAGCAGGCACAGCCAGCCGACGAACGCCACGGCGTGCAAGTGAACGATGATCGGGTACGGCCGCGCATGGGTGTGCAGGCGATGCACGATCTCGGGTCCGAAACCCATGCCTATGCCGAGCCAGACGAGGCCGACCATCAGCAGGAAGAAGTTGCGGTCCCAGCTGTGGGTACGGGCGAAGGATGCGGGCGACCACTCGATACGCGCGAACGCACTTCTCCTGTTCACGTACTTTCCGGCGACACTGCTCATGTACGGCTCCCCATGCGACATGAAGACGGATGCGATGTCGCAAGGCATCCAGTCATTTCAGCGACCGGCACGCCATGCATTTCCGACATTCCGACGAACTGCAGCGAATACAGCACGACGGCGACAGTGAAGTCCTGAAGAAATACCGATGAACTTATGAAGTCATTGATATATGATGTTTTTTGCAACACGTGCCCGCGTAGCCTGGCTACACGGACGGAACGGCCAGGGGGTCTGGGGGTTGCCATGAACCGGATGGACGATGCACCGCGGTCAACGGCAGTGCGTGGCGAAACCTGCCTTGCGGTCGGTGCGTTCGAAGTCGATGCCGCACGCAATGCGCTACGGCTGGGCGAACAGGTGTTCACCGTGGAACCGCTGGTGATGGACCTGCTGTGCTACCTGACCGAACACGGCGGGGATGTCGTGTCGCGCCAGGAGCTGATCAACCACGTGTGGTTCTTCAACCCCTATGCGGACGAGAGCCTGACCCGCGCCATCTCGGTACTCAGACGCATCTTTCGCCATGACCCGGCATCCGCAACGTACATCGAAACCGTGTGGAAACGCGGCTACGTGCTGACCGCCGAAACGCGTTTCGGGACACACCCGCTGAGGCGCGCCGATGATGTGGTGCCGGTGAAACCCCCCACCCAGGACCAGGACTACTCGGTCGCGGTGCTGCCCTTCCATAACCCGTCCGGGGAATCGGCAGATCACTTCCTGGCCGACGGCATCACCCGTGACCTCGGCATGCTGCTCTCTCGCGTACCACGCCTGCGCGTTGCCGCCTACAGCTCGGCGGCGCGGGTGGTCGAGAGCAACATGCCGCTGCAAGGCATCGCCCGGCAGCTGGGCGTGCGCTATGTGGTCAGCGGCTCGCTGAGCCGCCACGGCGACCAGATCCAGGTGCGCGCCACGCTGATGGATGCGCACGAGGATGCCCAGGTGTGGGCGCAACGCATCGATGCCCCGCTGGAAAAGTTCTACGACGTGCAGGACAAGCTGGTGCTGGATGTCTCCACTTCGGTCAGTACCGCGATCCAGGGCTCGTACATCGAAACCATCCAGGGACGCCGTCCATTCCAGCTCAGCGCCTACGAACTGGTGCAGCAGGCCGAACATCTGCGGCTGAACTACAACCACGACACTGCCGTCGAGATCGTCCGCCTGCTCGACCGCGCCTTGGCCATGGATCCGGAAAATGCCATCGTCCTTGCTGCGCTGGCGGTGCAGCACACGCAGAACGTGGTCAGCCGCTTCGTGGACTCACCGGCGGAAACCTTTGCGCTGGCGAGGCGCCATGTCGAAACCGCACTGGAGTTGGCGCCGCAGGATCCGGAAGTGCTGACGGCTGCCGGCATCACCGCCACCATGATGGGCAATGCACGTCTCGCCGTGCGAAACCTGCGAAAGGCGACGGCGCTCGACCCCAACAATCCACACGCGCTGGCCATGCTGGGCTGGCAGCAATGCTGGGTCGATGGCGATGCCGCCGGGATCGAATTGATCGAGACGGCCGAGCACCGGGCGCCGCATCACCCACGTCAGCCGATCTGGCCGCACTACCGAGGCCACTGTCATGTTCGCCTGGGACAGATCGACCAGGCCATCGAGGCCTACCAGGACTGCATCGACCGCCTGCCGCGCTATTGCCTCAACTGGGTCACCATGGCCGCGGCACTGGCCTTCGCGGGACGCATGGACGAGGCGTGCAATGCGCTACGGACCGTGCACCAGCTCGACCCCGATTACACCTGCGAGGACTACGAGCAGCTCGCCTGCCGCATGGTCTACTGGTTCGGCAAGCATCCCAGCCGCAAGGCCATGACCGATGCCATGCGCCGGGCCTGGGCTTCGGCGGACATGGCGCCGGCCGAAGCTTGAGTGGAGCCGCGTTCGGGACCGGGCCTCCCGCGTAACCGAAGCTGACCTGCCTTCTGTACAAAGCGCTCGCAGTTCGAACGACAAGCTTGCGAACGGCCATGACCCGCCTTTTGCTGCCCACCCCGGCACGGAACCTGGCCACACATCGCGATGTACCCGGCACCCTTCGCTCCCACGCAACCATCCGTTGGGCGCTAAAAAAGCCTGATAAATCCACGACTTCACCATTCCATCGGAATTTCTTCAGGACGGCCAGCAGACACTGTGTTGTATTCGGTCCCAGTCGGGTACCGGCCGTAGCGCCAGGCCTGCTGCACACGCTTAGCGCCAGACCCAGGGAAGCCCACATGAATCGCACGTTCCGGTCGAGTGATCCCACGTCCCAGCCACCGGTCCACGCGCCCCACAGGGCTACGCCATTCGTTGCCGACCTCGAGCACGGGGAATGCCCAGTGCGCAGAATGTGGCCAGGCAAGGGAGCTGCTTCATGATATTGAACACGGCAAGTTCGATAAAACCGTCCCTCCCGGCTCTGGCCGAGCATCGCACACTGCGCTTCATCACGAGCGCGCTGCTCTATTTCATGCAGGGCGTGCCGATCGGCATATCCATGATTGCCATCCCTGCCTGGCTTGCCGCGAACGGCGCCAGTCCGGTACAGGTCGGCGCCTTTGTCGGCTTCGCGGCACTGCCCTGGTCGCTCAAACCGTTTGCCGGCATCGTGATGGACCGTTTCACATTCCGCCCGATGGGACGACGTCGCAGCTGGATCCTGATCGGACAGGCGAGCATGGTCGTGGTGCTCCTCGCTCTCGCCATGACCGCGCCTGCACCGGGTGAAATCAGCCTGTTGGCCGGATTCTGCTTCGCCCTGAACCTGTGCGCCATCCTCAACGATGTCGCGGTGGACGGGATGACGATCGACATCGTTCCGGAAAACGAGCGCACCGCGATCAACGGGGTAATGCTCGGATCGCAAACGCTGGGCATCTCCGCCACCGCCCTGGTCGCCGGACGCCTGCTGGCGCCCCATGGTTTCGGGCTGACCGCCCTGGTGCTGGCCGGATTCGTCGCGGCGGCGTCCCTGTTTGTCGCCTGCTTCCGCGAGCGCGCAGGGGAACGACTGCTGCCGTGGAGCAAGGGCGAGGCTTCCGAGGCATGCCTCGCGCAGCAACACGACACCCTCAAGCCGATCCTGACCGGCCTTATGCGCGCCTTTGCCGTACCGGCCACCGCGTTGTTCCTGCTTGCGACGTTTCTCTCGATCGCGGTATTCGGCTTCACCGATGCCGTCGCACCGACCCTGGCGGTGCAGGGGCTGGGCTGGACCAGCGAGGCCTACAGCAACCTGGGCGCGATCGTGAATCTGGTGGCCGGCGTGCTTGCGCTGTTCGCACCGATGCTGATCGAACGCATCCTGGGCCGGACCCGGGCTCCCGTGGCGCTCATGCTGCTGGTTCTGGTCAGCGCACTGGCCGGCGCCGGAATGTATGCCCTCGGGCCGCTTGACGGGCACGTCTTCACGGTGTTGTTCGTCCTGTTCTATGTCCCCGCAATCCTGACCAACGTGCTGCTGATCGCCTGGGCCATGCGCCTGTGCGATCCCGCCGTCGCGGCCAGCCAGTTCGCATTGTTCATGGCCATCCCCAATTTCGGCCGCTCGCTCATGGCCAGCGGCGGCGGCTGGCTGGCCGGCGCCGAGGGCTACGACGCGACTTTGGTCGCGGTGGCCGTGTTCATGTTCCTCGCAATGCTCCTGCTGGTGATCTCGTCACGCCTCGCACACCGCGTACATCAACCCACAACCCGCGCCATCATCGGCCAGGACGCATGAAAGCGGTCATGGGCCCTTTGCCGATTCACGCGCCAGGAATTCGCGCACACGAGCAGCGCACGGCCTGCATGAAAAACACATCGCCGCAGTTTGCGTGTGTTTTGTTTATTTCCACGCTTTCGCCTGCCGTGTGAGCTGGCTTGTGTATCCGGAGGGCAGCATGGACTCGGTACCCCGACCGTTCGGTTTGTGGACAGCCATCGCCATGATCGTGGGCGGCATGATCGGCACCGGTATTTTCGTCTTGCCGGGCATCCTCGCCCCCCTTGGATGGACGGCCGTGATCGGCTGGCTGGTCGTCGGCGCAGGCACCCTTTCCATTGCCCGCGTGATGATTGCCCTGTCGTTCAGGAACCCGGATGAACCCAGTATCCTCACCATTTGCGGCGATACCCTGGGCTTGTTGCCCGGACGCCTGCTGTTGTGGAGCTACTGGGTCGGGACGATCTGCACCTTGCCCGCCATGGCCATCACGGCGGCAGCCTATCTGCTCCACCTGTTCCCCTCGCTGCCCCAGGGCCAGACGCAACAGGTCGTTGCAGGCGCCATCATTCTTACCCTGGTCACGGCCATCAACCTTCGCGGCATGCGACAGGCGGGCCGTTTCCAGATCATCACCACGGCGCTGAAGCTGTTGCCGCTGGCCGTCGTCATCGCGATCCTCGGCTATCTGCTGATGCATGCATACGGAACTCATGCTCCCCGTGTTCCTGCACAACAGCCCTTGGCCCCGTTTTCAGCATGGCAGTTGACCCCGGTGATCGGAATCACGTTCGTAAGCGCCCGGTGACGTCACCTTGACCTGTCAGGTCGATGGTGCCAGCGGCAGCAACGTGTCGATGTCGCGGTCTTTGGTGGTCGGTAGGCGGGTCAGCACGTCGGTCAGCCAGGCATGCGGCTCG
>Ga0256829_1001003_pt1 | contig 24449 bp, 33 predicted proteins | sample 131447metaG_FD_185979 | JGI IMG/M metagenome (GOLD analysis project Ga0256829, IMG submission 185979) | Hydrothermal vent microbial communities from Lau Basin, Pacific Ocean - 131-447 | ecosystem: Environmental > Aquatic > Marine > Hydrothermal vents | place: Pacific Ocean: Lau Basin | collected...
ACTGTCAGGGATGCTTTCGGCTACCTGAAAAACATGGATATGGTCTATCAGAATGATGCCGGTCTATGGGCTGTGATGGATCCCTGCCTCTCTTTCGATTTGCGTCGCCAGCGTTAGCCCATACCACCCACGCACACTGATCAGCCTGTGCTCAGAGTATGGGTGCCGAACGCCTGAAAGAAGCCGCCTGATTTTATTCACCTGCCGTTTCAGGCCGAGACTGGTTAACGAATAACCGCGAGCGGGTATTCGGAACTGGATTTCTCTCCAGTCGTGCGGCAGTTCCGTAACCAGATAACAGATGCGGTCCACGGTATGAATGCCCGGCAGAATCCACTGGTTCGCATCGTCGCCATCGATCCGCAGGAATCCGGCCTGACCGGCTGAAATTCAACAATATTGGGGCCTGGCAAAGCACTTCAGAAGGAGTATAATCAGAGGTGGCCGAAGTGATGATGGCCTGAGAGGTTAATTATGCTGATAAAAGGTGATCGCATTTCAATCCTTCCGGAGTACCGGAACAAGGGTGATGAACAATACATCTGGGTAGTTGTCGGAGATGAGGAAAAAGGGCGCGTTGATATTGGCGTGCTTAATTCCAGATCAACGTTTCCAAGAATCGAAACAGTCCCTGCCTATATGGTAAAGGCAAAGAGAACCGACTCGGGGCGGAAAGTTCATATTCGACATGGCAAGTTAAAGGAGATTATTGAAGGCACAAAAGGAGGGCGCAAATGAGCGTATCCCGAATTCCCGATTATTCCGAACACTCTTTCGACGGCATGCTGTATTGGTTCGCCAGCATGTCCGAACGCGGATTGCTGTTCCATCCGGATGACCCCGCAGATGAGATTTATGAGATCGCCACAGGCGAAGCGACTTTCACTCCTGCTGAATCCCTGCAGGCGAATGAGATACTGAAAGCCATGTTCAACCAGTTCGGCGATAAAGTATATGAAGCGGCACATCCGATTTTCATGAAACGCATGGGCATCCAACTCGACGCCTGATGGCTGACGTTGTCGATAAACAAACCCGAAGCAGGATGATGTCGGGAATTAAGAGCAAGAATACCAAACCTGAAATACGTATTCGGAGCCTGCTACACAGGCAGGGGTTTCGATTCCGAATCCATGACAAATCCCTGCCAGGAAAGCCGGACATTGTATTGAAGCGTTTTCACGCAGTGATCTTTGTTCATGGCTGCTTCTGGCATGCGCACGACTGCCACCTGTTCAAATGGCCTTCGACCAAAAAGGAGTTTTGGCATTCTAAAATTGAAGGTAACAAATCCCGAGACCTTGAAAACATCACGACTCTGAAAAATTCCGGCTGGAGGATACTGTCCATCTGGGAATGCTCCATGAAAGGCAAAACCCGCCTTAATGAACATGAATTGATTAAGATCATCAGCGACTGGCTAAAGAGTGATAACGTTGATTATGAAATAACAGGTAGGTGATAGCACGCCTTTACCCTGGGTTTTACGCTTTCCCCCTGGTAACGTTCGCCCGTGAAATCTTCCATCAAAATCATCGACCTGTTCGCTGGCCTTGGTGGCTTGGGCGAAGGCTTTTCTGCCTATACTAATGCATCTGGAGATCATCCATTCAAGATCGGCTTGTCGATTGAAAAGGAATCCAGTGCGCACAAAACCCTGAGACTCAGAGCCTTCTATCGCCAGTTTCCGACAGGTGAAGCACCTCACGAGTATTACAAATACCTGGCAGGTGACTTGGGTAAAGACCCGGAAGAACAATTATATCGCTTACCACATCTTCAACAGCAAGCTAAGGCCGCAGCAGAGGAAGCACGCAGACTGACTCTTGGTGAAGAAAACACTGAAATTGAACGCTCTATTAAAAAGGCTCTTGGAAAAAATCCTGGTAATTGGCTTCTGATTGGTGGTCCACCGTGTCAGGCATATTCGCTGGTTGGAAGATCCAGAAATGCAGGCAATGCAGACTACAAAGCAGAAGACGATCACAAGAGCTATTTGTACAAGGAATATTTGAATATTATTTCGCGCTTTAAGCCTGCTGTTTTCGTTATGGAAAACGTAAAAGGCATGCTCTCTGCAAAGTTGGATGGCGTTCATATATTTGACAAGATCAGAAAAGATCTGCATTGCCCGACTCAGGCGACAGACTCAAAAGAAGCCAAACACGAATACGAAATCTTCTCGCTTGTGATCAAATCAGGGAATGATCTCAATGGGCGTATTGAGCCGAGTTCAAAAGATTTCATTATCCGGTCAGAAAATTATGGGGTTCCACAGGCGAGACATCGTGTGATTCTCCTTGGTGTCCGCTCGGATATAGCCAGTAAAATGCAACAGCTAGGGCTATTGGTTGAATCTCCGGGGCCTTCTGTTCAACAAATGATTGCTGATTTGCCACGTCTGAGAAGCGGCCTTTCAAAAGGTGAAGACAGTATGGAGAACTGGGCATCTGCAATACATCAACACTCTGTATTGCCCATAGAGGCGATGAAAAAATCATCTCTGGAAACTGTAGCACAGATTATGGAAAAATCCGTTCAAAAAATTGGAACAGAAAACATGGGCAGGGGTGGCAACTGGGATCACCGAACAACCAAAGGGCTTCCATCTGATGTCGGGGCTAATTTATGTGGCTGGATCAAAGACCCCCGTGGATGGGAAGGTGTTTGTAATCATGAAACCAGAGGACATATCCAGGGCGATCTAATAAGATACCTTTTTTGTTCATCGTATGGAGCAGTAAAGCATGATGATGGCCGATGGACACCAAAGGCATCAGATTTCCCATCTGCACTAGCTCCGAATCACAGTAACTGGAACTCAGGAAAGTTTGCAGACCGATTCAGGGTTCAAGCAGCCGTCAAATACGCAACAACCATTACCAGTCATATTTCAAAAGATGGGCATTACTTTATTCACTACGACCCCACTCAATGCCGAAGTATGACTGTCAGGGAAGCAGCCAGAATTCAGACATTCCCTGATAATTATTTTTTTGTTGGCAACCGAACCCAACAATACACTCAGGTGGGCAATGCGGTTCCACCATTTCTAGCTAGGCAAATAGCGGATATTGTTTATAGAATAATACATTCTTGAAATGTGTAAGCTTGTAGTAAATGTGGTTCAACGTGATGTTCTTCTCTTGTTGCTACCAGATCAAAGTGGACGTGCAAAAAAGCAGGGCTTTGAAACGAGACGATTAATAAGCTTTTATGATTTCACCATAATTTAGACCAGCATTGTTTCCAATTCGAGCCAAATCGGCTCCAAGCTCTAAGTAACAGACGGAAGCAAATACGCCCATATTCCCATCGCTATCCGTAGTGTCGTACAGAACATCCAGCAATCGTGATCCATCTCTCCAGCCCACTCTGAGTAATCCAATGTGCAAGCTCATTGGAACTACCTTTTCTGTTAAATCTAATCTGACTTTAGCCATCAACTGAGGTGTATCGCCAAGCGAGCGATACAGCCCTCTTCCCAAATAGTCACAAATTTTAATGTATCTAGTGGAGAAAAGAAGATCGCCTCCCCACCCAACAGACCGTAGCTGGGCGAGAATCCAGTTGGTATATTGTAATCCTGTTTTATTAAAATGATCAGGGCTTAACCGAACTTCACTGTGCGCAGCTACGTACATTCTAGTGGGAATCATGAAATCATACGGGGAAGTGTGCTGCATAAATAAATTTTCCTTGGTTAGAACTGGAGGGTCGGCAACAAGATTTATAAAGGTTTTTCCTTCTTTTGAATACTCAACAATTCGCATGCGAACATGCGGTCCAATATTGTCATCATGAATGTATAAGTGCGCCATTTCAATATCATCAGAGCCGACACTGTCAGGAATTGAATTACTGGGTGTACTAGAGCGAAAACCACCAACCACAACTATGTGGGCACCAATATTTGTATTCACCCAAAGAAGGATCGGATAACCAGACCTGATAAATGATGCGCAGTTTGATACGAAACGGCTTCTTTTAAAGCCACAAGGTGTACCTTTTACTTTCACATCTCCTTCGATAACCATAGGCATCAGGTTTTGCTCACGAATTGCGTCAAATAATTGATAGTGGGTCAATCCTTTGCTTGGAAATATGGGCCTTCCATAAGTCGCATTCCTGTTAGCTGCCTGAGTAATCTCAACAGTTGTAGGTATAGAGTGAAGGTCATCAAATGATGAAGAGTGAAGCATTGTCCATAGCCCCACCGTGGCACAGGCCCCGACTGCAGAATCTTGCTGCTGCCATGCCAAGCCTTCCACGCTCAACTCAATCCCAGCGAGGTGAATTGTATATTCTCTTGATGGGTTAGTTACTCTCGGAAGGTTTTGGTTGTTCTCTGGAAACCAAGCAAGAACGGTTCTTCCCAAAGGAGCAGAAGGTATTGGCCGTAGCACAATGAAACCCAGATACGACGCTTGCAAATTATTAATAGACCGAATACCACCCGCCATTGCATTCTTAAGCGTGGATTTAACTATTTTTCGAGAAAAGAAATGGAGTCTTCTACAAACGTTTGGATAACCTTTTGAGCTAATCGAGTAAAAAGAAGCATGCTCAGCCAAATAATCTCTATCAAAGTAATTTTGTTCTTCTATGACTGACTGAGTCCCTTGTTCACACAGGTATGAATGAAGATATAAAATCTGATTAGTAGTATCTGCATAAGCAAGCAAAGGGTCATTTGTATCGAATTTATGGAATAGAAGCTTGGCAGGAACGTTCATCAAGGATGCAGCTCTTTCAGGCAGATTGTACGCATCCCTTCATATGCATTCCTGAAGGTCATTTAGGTTTTTGTTAGTAGATGATGCGGCTATTAGCCGATTCTTCAAGCTTTGTATCAAAAAGCTTCAAACGCTCTGAAATATCTGATGGAGTAGCAGCTGAAATAGTCTCGCTAATTTGCGCTATCATATCCTGAGTTATTCCATTTTCTTCCAAGGAATTTTCATGAGTGCCAGACGGAGCACTCCATAAATTGAAGGTAGAGCGAGATGACTTTGTGAGCATATGCACTATTTTGGGCACAGTAAAAAAAATAGCAAGCTTTAAGTCAATCCTTATTGGCTGGCTTTTTCCGACTTTCAACCATGGTAGTGGCTCCATGGCCTACTTCGACCACTTTTTGCGCGGCAAAGGTTGTGATTTCCTCATTTCTTTGAATCATCTCAGATACACCTTGCTTATGGCTTGTAGGCAGACGAACTGCCTGGTGATTTACGCTTGAGCTCAGCTCCTTCAGCTTCTTGCCAACCTCAGTCAAAGTTACCTTTTTTTGGCTGACCATGGCACTTTCAATGATTGAATCAAATTTTATTGCAGCACTTTTTTCATCGCCGACCACATCACAAGAAAAGCTTGAAATCTCTTCATCAGACATCTCTCGAATGTCGTCAACTATTGAGTCAGTTAAGCAATCTATTTGTTCTTTGCCTATATTTTTATTGATATTCATAAATAAGCCCTCTCGGCATTAATGCGAATGATGGCTCGCATCATTCTTTTCCTTGCAGAATTAAACTGCTTGTCACTCATAGGCACTAATTCCAATATTTCATCATGTGACAACCCCTCCATTCTTCCCTTTAGCAGCGCGTAGGCATGTGGATCGGTTTCGAATTTTTGTTCAAATATATCAATAGCCTTTTTAATCTGGTCGGATACGTCAGATATCGCCTCCGGAGAGGGGCGAGCATCGGAAACACCTTGATAAAAATCATCTTCCAGGGGATCGATAACATCTTCACGTTTACGGATGCCCCTTTCAGAAGAGGCAATACTCCGAATTGTTTCAATTATGGACGCCATGATCGGAACATCCCGTGGAATGTGCCGAGATCCATCCAGAATCCGCACTACCGCCTCATGAAAAAGGTCTTCACATTCCAAGCCAGTACCAGAAACATGCTTGGCTTCTGATATGAGTAAGATTCTTTTTTTATCAACATCTGACAATCCTTTCAAAAGGACGACAAACTCTTCAGGCGCAAGATAATCAGTTTGTAATTGTCGATTGCGTAGCTTCAATCTTGACTCCATGCCTATATATGCAGATAAAAAACAAAGTTTGGACATTTTATTGTTTGGCGTCCAAATAACCAACCTCGGCAGCATATACACATATAAGCCCACAATTCTAAAATCTGTTTTCACAGGGTAATAACAAAAGGAGTTACTTACAATGAGCGATCAAAAGAAAGACGACGACAATAAGGTAGAATATAAAATATTCATTGATGGAGAAAAGTTTGAATCCAGCAAAGCTATTGTAACCGGCCAGGAACTTTTAGAAATGGCTGGCCTATCTGCATCTGATTTTGACATCAGATTTAAAAGCAAGAAGGGATCATGTTTAATCGGACCAAATGAGAACGTCGATTTATCTGAGGAAGGAATTGAACACTTCATCACATTTCCAAAAGAGGCTCAAGAGGGATAAATCATGGCTGATCGAATGGAGTTTAAACTGCCTGAAGTTGATCAAAACTATTTAAATAATACCTATCCAAACTGGGAAGCTCTTTTTAATTCCCAGAGCCCCAGTGAGCATTGGGTTCTTATTCATAACTATGAACTTCCCGCTGGCTATCAGGTTCCAACAGCCACTGTTGGACTATTAATTCCGGCAGGTTATCCCAGAGATCAAATCGACATGGCATACTTTGATCCACCTCTATCAATCACTACCCAGCCTAAGCAACCAAATGCCCTAACTTTACGCGCACTTGATGGGAAGAGCTTTCAACAGTGGTCAAGGCACCGAACAAAAACTCCATGGAGACCATTTAAAGATAATATTAATTCTCACCTAGCTTATGTTGATAGCTGGCTTAATAAAGAGGCGGGCGCACAGTGAAATATCCTGAAATAACACTCACCTTAACAAAGTCTCAGCAGAGCAAAATTACTGATTCATTATTTAATGGATCAGGAAACGAGAGAGTAATTTTTTTACTGTGTGGCAGAAGGGCTGGGATTTCAACTCACAGATTATTAGTGCATGAAGTCATTCCTTTACCTGAAGATGCATATGTTTTTCAGTCTGAGGTCACTGTGAAATGGAAGACAAGCTGGATGGATGCCCTTTTAACAAAAGCCGAAAAGAACCATCTGGCCATCGTTAAAGTTCATAATCATCCAGCAGGTGCTAGAGGTTTCTCAAGTTTGGATGATGAATCTGACTCAACCATCTTTGCTTCAATCCATCAATATGTAAATGATCAACTTCCTCATGTAAGTGTCATAATGTCGCCTTGTGGAGACATGTTAGGACGCGCGATCCATGCAGATGATTCAATGTCTATGCTGAACCGCATCACTGTAATAGGAGATTCAATCGAAGTATTGCACCCAACCTTAAGTGATTGCACAACCCCAGAATTTACTAGGCGGCATACTCAAGTTTTTGGTAATAGAACTATGCAAACACTTATGGGCATGTCAGCAGCTATTATTGGTTGCTCCGGCACAGGTAGCCCAGTTATTGAGCAACTAGTACGTCTTGGTGTAAGGAAGGTTGTTCTGATTGATCCTGATACTGTTGAAGAGAAAAATATCAACCGAATAATTCATGCCACAATGGATGATGCAATTAAAGGCAGGTTGAAGGTCGATGTTATCTCAAATGCCATTGAGCGAATTGGCTTAGGTACTGATGTCGACACCTTTGCTGTTAACATTTGTGAAAGTCGTGAGGCAATACAAGCTGTTGGTGAATGCGACATTATATTCGGATGCACCGATTCTATTGAGAGTCGCGATATTCTTAACGTTATTTCGAGATATTATTTAATTCCATATATTGACATGGGTGTTCGAATTGATGCTGATGCTGATGCTGATGCTAATGGTGGCGTTAAGGTAGCCACTAACGTTGTTAACTATATTCGACCAGATCAATCATCATTACTTTCTCGACAGGCCTATACACAGGAAAGGCTTGAAGCTGAAAGCATGCGTCGCACCCATCCAGAGCTATATGAAGAACGTCGAAAATTAAACTATATCCATAATGCTCCTGATGTTGATCGCCCTGCTGTCGCAAGCATTAACATGTTCACGGCATCCTTAGCGTTAATGGAGTTCCTTGCTCGAATACACCCATACAGAATAGATGCCGAAAACGGGACTCATGCGAGGACTCAATTCAATTTTCGTGCGTGGATGCTTGTTTCTGACTCAGAAATGGGACCTGAAGAAATTGACGAAGGCTTACTTACTAGGCTTGGAAGAGGAGACACAGAACCTCTATTAGACATGATCGCGCTAGGGGAGATTTAATATGTTTCGTCTTATACAAAATGTTATTCATGCAATACATCGATCTTTTGATGCAAACATTTGGAGAACGATTGTTATCTCAGAGTTGCCTGACATTTTAGAAAACAAATCTATCTACATAATTTCAAGCAATGGTCAAAATTGGTTTGCCTCTCTAAAATGTCCCTGTGGCTGTGGTATGAGTATTAATTTAAACATGGAAAGAAGAAATTCGCCTTGTTGGTCTGCTTTAATACACATTAATGGGACATTGTCTCTAAGCCCATCGGTTTGGAGAAAGGTAAAGTGCAAGTCACACTTTTGGATTAAAAAAGGCAGAATTATTTGGGTTTAATGGACTGAATCAAAGTATTCTTGATAAATATGCTGTAGGCTTCCCCCAGAATTGACTTTCGGGCCGGTTCCGTACGTACGTTTAGTCCATTATGAACCCTTCTTGTCGAGCTTTTTCTAAGGACGCAAGCAGAACTATGCTCTGCTTCTCAGATGGATATTTCCTTGGAATTTGTTTAGCTATATTGACGATATCCTGTTCTTTTAAACTAAGTGCTTTTGAAACCTGGTTCCATGACCATAACCTTGCCCAGAACTGCGCACCCAACTGAAATACCTTTTTTTGAGCCTCGATACCATTATCTATTTTCTGAGTCCCTTCAGCATCTTTCCTGTTTCTTTTTGCCTGTCCCGAATCAATCAGAAAAGCAGCCCCCAAAATATCCATCTGGACAGACATTTGTTCCTGCACATTCCTCCAGCACTGATCCTTTTTGCACCATTCGGAGATATTTGTAATTCCTTCAGGAGTATCCTGAATAATCTGATTCACTTCTTCAGCAATATTCAGTAAAAATTTAAGCAGCGATTCCGATAAGCATTGTCTTAGCCAAACTTTTTCATGATCAAAATGCCGACCACTTCTCCTAATCAGTTCACTAAACATGGCAATCGAATAAGTTACAATATTTGCCTTGTAACTTTCATACCAAGGCTGCTTCATGATCTGACGATCAAGAAACCGAAACAGTATCGTCTTGGAAATCATTTCCTTGAAATACAGCTCATTGAACTGTTTCTCGTTCCTCTCCCATTCTTTGGAAGCTTCTGCTGCAAATTTGGCAAAGTTCTTCTGTGCACCCAAACTCACGATATTAGGCAACCTCTCCCAAGAGTGATGGTATTTGGCCACATCAGTCTTGGTAATCATCTGGTTTCTGGGGTGCTGGGCCAGAAACTTCCTTTTTTCTGCTGGCGTCAGGTTAGCCTGGGCATTTGCATATTGCCCTCTTGCACGCTCATAGAACCACCGTGTGTCTCTCATTCCACCTTCAACAGATGGAGCCCATATACGGCGCGAAAACTCTTCGACTCTCAAGTGGAAAGGGTGGTTAGAAAAGAAATCAGCTGCATTTACCTTGTTTTGTGTATTTGCATACTCAGAAATCCTTGGCACTACTTCTTCAACTTTTTCAGGCGGAACCACCGTCAGTTTAACCTGTACATATACATTTTCCAGATCAGCTCTGGATTTTCTAAGGGCTGTGTACAGGGATGCAGTTGTCTGCCCGCCATTCACTACCTGAAGATTTTTGAGTGACCTTATTCGGGTGCTTCCTTCCTTTGTAAAAGACTCAACTTCCTCTGCTGTAGCTGTAATTCCATTGTTATAGGCAAAAAACATATGCGGTTCATTGAGGATGGTATTTCGCATACCTTTATTTACCTTGCCTCTGAACTGGAGAAATGTCCGAACATTCTGTTCAAGGAGTCGTTCCCCATATTTTTCATAAAGAATAGCCATTTGTTGCCCTGGAATGGCGAGAAGGAAAGACTGATAGGTATCTGAACCAATATAAGCGGGAAGGCATGGAATACTTGCACCAAATTCTTCTTCAAAGTTGATGACCGTGACCTCTTTTCCTGTCGCAGAAGTCTGGATTCTGAATAAGCGTTCGATATCCCATATTTCCTGGACACACTTAAAGCCACCAACCTCATTTTCATCAAGTGAATGAAACAGCTTGCTTATCAAGGCATTACTCAAAATAATAATTCGAAGTCTGGTAATATCATCCTTAAGGTCATAAATTTCTTTGGCTAGATTCCATGCCGGATCGCTTTCTTCCATTTTTGCATAAAACTGACGATCAAGCGATGCCTCAAAGAACCTGGATGCCCTCTTGAATATCTTTTGAGCCTCAGTGCGCGTCAGCGTTTCAAGAGTATCTCGAAAATCAGAAACAAGTAGCGTCAAGGAGCCACTATCTTCAAGGTATTCCCAAGCATCCACCTTCATGCCAGCTCTATCTTTTTTGTAACTGACCAAATCATAGTTTTCCAAAACAGCCTGATCACAAAGGAACTCGCAAGTTTGTTCAACAAAGACAGGTTCGTTAAACTGACTTCCAGCTTCGGCCTCTGCGTAGATATTCTGCATGAAATCCTGAAAAAACTCCTCGTGTGTCATGATATATCCATCCACTCGGGTGCTCCAGAAAACGGCTCGCACTCCGCTAAACTTATATCATAGTTTAATTTTACAATCCCTGCTGACAGACCATCGGGACAGATTCGAGGGAATCCTGCCTCAACCAAAAACATTTGCTCATTGACTAGAACATAGCTGAATTGACTGTAGGCATCAGAATCAATATAGCCCTCCTGAATCAGCAAATCATTAAACCGTTCCAGTTGCTCTATTCGAGATTCCTGCTCTAACTCCTCGCGAATACCCAAAATCAGGTCGGGTAAGCATATTGCTCCATTTGAACCGGGTTCAGATTTGCCGAGAGTTACAACAAATAAAAACATTATAGGCAGTTGTGGGCATAACTGTTCTGCTGATGTAATCCTGACCTTGGGGGTAGTACTCCCTAACTGGCATTTAACTTCTATTGCACTGTCGTTAACATTGAAATCTTGTGGGCTTCCTTCAGGCCCCATCCAGAATTGAACTGATTGAGTAATACCAAAAGCTGGAAAAAGATGATTTCGTATAAAAAGAAGTTCTCCAATCATCCCTTTTATCTTTTCTTCCGGTAATAACCGGGGACGATCCTGTTTCAAGAATTCTCGCCATCGATCAAGCCTTCGTATAATAATTGAAACCGATGCTTTTCTATCAACAGTGCGCGTAGCAGATATTATATTACTGCATAGTGAGAGAAATATTTCCCAATCACTACGCTCCCTCAATATCAGTACAAGGCGATTCCCCTCTGGAGGCCTTAGGACATCAATACCTTTCAATCTGGGGAGTCGATCTGGCAATGTGGCATCAGAATCAAACTCAAACAGAAACAAATACCTGCCCATCTGATCTCTTGCCCAAAATATATCCAGCGGATGAGTATGATCTGCCCGACGAGCCGATATATCATGAGACGGTGTGTGTATCTCCTCCCATGGATTATTCATCATCCACCTCCATATCCTCATCTTCGAACAAGCGGCCATTTTCCTGCACGAAAACAGTATTAGCATGGTATTCCACCAGTTTTTCTGGTCGACGAGTGGTAGAAGTGCCCGGAAAACTAATTCCGTATCCCACAATACCTTGCGGAAATAAAGGTTCGTCTGGTTGATTATATAGTCTGCAATCTAGCAAATGGAACATTAGCAACGGGTTCACTCTCCTTTCTCTAAACGCAGAAGCAGGAATTTTTGATTTGTTCCCATAATAAGATTCAAGCTCATCAATAATAGGTCGCGGTAGCCCTGCTGATTCATCAATAGTCGAACCTATCCGGCGGTTTTTCTGAGTAACTGCATTTCTGTGCACGCCCAAAACCTTTCGGTATTGTGCTTTTACCTTCAGGCCAGAAACATGTGTGCTAATTGAGCTCTTTGAGCCTTCTTTATTTAAAAGAAGAATATCCCAAGAACCAATTCCCTTTTCATTAGAAAGCCAACGGGCATATTCAATTAATGGCGTTGATTCTGTGTAGAGAGAGGCAGGGTGATTTTCAAAAGATTCAAAAAAATCGATAATATTTTCAATTGCTACATTTTTGAATAGATGCGATTTATTATATATTTGATAATCTCCAGTTTGCTTTGCCGAGGACATAATTGTTTCAACAGCAGACAGATTGGTTTTAAGAATTCCATCTGTCTTATGCAAAACAGTTGATTCAACAATACGACCTTCAAGGTTTATTTGGCGTAAAATGGGTTTTGCACTCCTCATTTTATTGCGAGCAGTTATGATGAGAGATTCTGGATGGCTCCTTACACATAATCCAAACTCTTTTGGAGTCATCCCGGCCCGCTCCATCCGTTTAAATTCAGAACGAAGTTCCTCTGTGACACCGGAAATATGCGAATACCATGATGCTGCTTTTGGATGCATGTAAACTCTACAGAGGTCTGCATATCCATCGCGATAGCCAAACCAGCGACCCATCTGCATGAGGGTGTCATACATTTGAGTATTTCTTAGGATGTAACTGACAGTAAGACCTTCGAGCGTTAGTCCACGGGAAAGACTATATCCACCTACTGCTATTACATTTCGACCTTTAGGGTACTGTTCATCTTCGTAATTAAGCGACTCGCCTGTTCTGGATGTATTCACCTCAATAACTGATATGGGAAATGCCGCAGTCTTAAGAGATCGTTGAAATGCTTTCCAATCAAACTCCAATTCAGAGAATTCTTTGCTCCAAACCCCTTTAATCTGTTTTAAGATTGGGTTTTTTAGTGCCTCATGTTCTGGTAGAGCATAATGATTTTGTATTGCTTCACGCAAACAATCTAAGTATTCATGAACAAGAAGTTTTACTGGGTGATGTATATCTTTAAGCACACTAACATTAATTAACATCGAGTTGTGCTTGTTAGTTTGTCTTCGCAATATCCTTCCGGCACATGCCAGAACAAAAACTATAATTGCTTCTTTCAGACTAGGTGGGATTGCTAGAGGATTAAGATCCCTTTTATGTTTCAAGGGGATATAATCTTCATAATCATCAATTTCACGAACAATATCCAAGCTACTATTCGGTCCAAATATCTCTTCTGATCCCACATAGTTATCTGGTGTGTTTAGTGAATATATAAAATCTTCGGGGAAAATATCATTGGGGCCAGGGTCTACAAATACATTTGCGAAAGGTGTGGCGGTGTATCCTACATATGTGCTTTTTGCAAAAAGAGATAATAATTCAGTAATCTTTTTATTGATTGTTGTTGGATCCAGCTCAGGTTTATTTGTATTAATTGATGCATGATCTGCTTCATCATCAACCAACAGAAAGGGAAACTGGTCAAGGTGAAGGTTATTGTTTTTTAACCACGCTATCAGGTTACTAAAACTATGGGTGTTTTTCTTAATCACAAGGATAAATGGATGCTGGGAATTTGCCATTGTACCTCTTGTTTGCGCAAACCTCCGGTCAAAATCCCTGTGTCTGGTTGTAAAGCTATTCGGCAATCTATCACTATTTAACTCACCAACTCCTTTAAGGATGCTTTTCAGTGGTAGATTGTCGCCCAGCTTTGCCGTCTCAATACCTACAAAACCTTCATCAATTCGTTCCTGTGTCTGGTTTCTAAGAGGGTTAGACATGCCTGCAAGGACAATTATAAGTCTGTATCCAGCGTCAGCAGCTTTACATATTAAGCCAGTATAATTTGCGGTTTTTCCGGATTGGACATGACCCACGACAAGTCCTTTTCTTGACCATGATGCTTCTTTCTTAGGGTCTTCCAAAGGATCGAGTATCCGATCTGTATCTGCATGAATAGCATTGATCACCAAGGGAGGGAAACCTTTTTTAGCTAGTAACCTCTTATACCTAGACCAATAGTACCAATCAATTTCGCCACGTTTCTCATCAAGCCATGGTCGATAATCTTCTGCAGCAAATAATGTCCCCAGAATCATGCTAATATCGAACCTTTCTTCCAGTTTTTTTATTATACCCTGGATATCTGACTCTGAATCTATTTCCTGAATCGCAGATACTAACCGTACTTTCTTTTCAATAATTGTTCTGTCTATACACTCTGGGTCTAGTGATGATAAGAGGCTTATTACAGCATCTTCGATTTCTGTTAATTGTTTATTCACAAAGATACCCTTTATTTTCTAGTATTTTTTTTGTTAATATATCTTGGGCTGCAAATGGATCGATAGACAAAATTTGCTTTGCAACCTCATCTTTCTTAATGCCTGACTCGATAAACTCTGAAACAAACAAATCTATAAGATCAGATAATTTGATTTCATCGAATGTTGGCTTTTCAAGTTTGTCCGGGTCACTGGCTAGGTCACTGTAGAATAACTCAGCTGGAAAACTACTTTCCAGCATCAAAAGAAGATCCGTTAGTTTATGCTCTTGGTCTGGGGAGAGCTGCTCTACAACTTGTATGACCATTGGATGGTTTTTATTGATTTCATACGTAAACTTTCCCCCAACAGCATTTTTACTCCAGCCTGGCACCGACACGGATGAACGTAAGCGCTTTCCTTTCTGTTTATAAACCTGCTTCCCTGAATCCTGAATACTATAAATGATTTGTTTGAGTTGCTTTCTGATAACTTCTGGTGGAGATGCATTTGCCTTTTTTACATCAATTCTCCACAAATGATCCAGAGTATTCGGCAGGTCAATTCGTACTCGAAGTAACTTAGTTAATTCTTCTCTTGGGATGAGACGAAACCAGGTACTTTTGATAATCAAACGTCGATTTCTATAAACATAAAATCCCTGGTTTTGAAGGTAACCAGATTCTCCTGCATATTTTTCGTACTCATCTCTGGGAACCTTGTTGTAGTGCGGCAACACATATGGTTGTACTGAAATAGTCTCATGCTCAAGATAGATTTTCTGTTCAGATAACTCTCTGGTTGCAGGGTTTAATGGATTGAATGGATTAAACGCTTCAAGTGGGTCTCCATTCATGGATATGTTTAGCTTTTTGGTTCCTCCGCCGGGAGATAAAAATCGATGAAATGTAAGCTCAATATGTCTTCTTGCGGCAGCAACTAAACTCCCAAGCTTTTTTTCCCGAATCGATAGCTGATCGAAGTTATCCAGCCGATCCAGTTTTTGCCATAGAACAAGAGTTCCGCGCCCTCTGATTTGTCTGGAATGCTTAATGGAATCAATCTCATCTTGATCAAGAATCCCCAGCTTCCACTCCCTATTCTCTGATGAAGCAATTTCATCCAGATCCCACTCTCGACCTTCGATAGGTTCTCCAACTTTACTAATTACTGTTAATTTTCGACATTGAGAAAATGAGGCTGTTTTCAGGCCTAGCCCGTATCGTCCTAAATCTTTTTTGTCTCGTTTTTCAAGAGGGTTTTTGCTTCCAAGTCGCATGGCATTTGTCAGTTTCTCAGAATCCATTCCACAGCCATCATCAATAATGGCCAGCCACGGATTGCCATCATTCCATGAGAATCGAATATCAATATTTGAAGCTCCAGCAGTAATACTGTTGTCTATCAAATCTGCAACAGCCGTTTCCATTGAATAACCAATGTCTCGCATTGACTCAATCAATGAAGTCGGATCAGGCCGGAGGTCTTCAATATACTTCATTTACTTATAGAGGCTTACTTCTTGTTTTCCGCATAAAAATCCTCCCAGATGCAGACAGAGTAGACTTCTGCTGTTCTATTGTCACATATTCTTAAAATAATCGACGAGAGGTCAGGGCTCGTTTCGTGGTGCCGGTGCCTGGTTTGACAATTTGACATTTCAACCGGGATGAACTCATTCCATCGCCTCAATCGCTCGGCACTTGTGTCGGTGCCTGGCTTGACAATTTGACATTTCAATCGGGATGAACTCATTCCATCGCATCAATCGCTCTGCATTTGGGGAATGCAGAGCAGCCCCAAAATTCGTTGCCAGCATTGGGCCCCTTCTTGCTGGTGCGCAGCACCATGTCGCTGCCGCATTTTGGGCATGTTTTTGTGGCCTCTGATTGAGCCGGAGCCTGCTTCGCGGCGACGATCTCTTTGACGTGCCGGGCATGCTGAACGTGGGTTTTGATCGAGGGTTTCAGGCGGCCTTCGGCGATCTGACCGATCACCTTCTGCACCTCGGCATCGGTAAGCAAAACCGTGGTGTGCGATTTGATGAAGCGGATATAGCCGCCGCCGTAGGTGACATTTTCAGGCATTACCGTTTTGAAGGTGCTGTCTCCAACAAAGACAACTACCGAGATCATCTTCTCATGCGCCAGTCCGAGTGCAGCCTCCAGTGTTTTGGTGTGTTTGTAGTTCTGATGCAGCGGGTTCTGGAACTTGTGCTTCGATTTATAAATCTGCTGGGTCCACGTTTTCTGGCGTTCACTGCCAAATATCCAGCCTTTCATATTCTTGGTTTCCACCACGAACACCCCGAAGCGGGAAACAATGATGTGGTCGATCTGGGTGGTGCCATCCTCTGTCGGGATGGTGACATTTTTGATCAGGTGATAATCGTTTTTATCGAGAAACAGGCAGGAAGCGAGATTCACCAGCACTTCGCCGATAAAACCTTTAAACCATGCCGATTTGAACAGGGCGGCGAGCACAAACAGCGGCAGCATCCACCAGAAGGTGGAAAAGAGTTGTGAAAACAATGCGCCGAAATCGATCATACAACGCACTCTACGGTTAAGGCATAGGGCAGCCTGCCGCTCCAACTACTTGAGGTCACAGATTGTGCTCTCAAGATGGAAAGCACCCCAGTGGATAGCCGGGGCATAAAATCGTCCGGTAATTCTGGTGACTGATTACTCAATGCAACTTCACCCATCGTTTGCCTCTTGAATAAATCCAATTCTGTTCTTTTTCAGGGGGCCATCCGGTTGCTTTAAATGTTGAAGGTGGTCGCAATTTGCGACCAACTCTGCTTTCTCTTCAGCGGTCAACTGAAAAACAAAATCTTCCGGGAACCTCGCAGCGTTACGTTTCATCTGCTCATTCAGACGCTTTGTCGGCACGCCGTAAACCTCGACCCAGATCAGCATCAAGCATCACCTTCTGTCCGCGAAGCAGCAGAATTCTGCGCTCGATCATTTCAACCGGAATGACAGACATACAGCCTCCGCAATGACATGAGATTGATCAGGTGATAATCGTTTTTATCGAGAAACAGGCGGGCGGAGAGATTCACCATCACTTCACCGATGAAGCCCTTGAACCAGGCCGATTTGAACAGGGCCGCCAGCGCCAACAGCGGCAGCGTCCACCAGTAAGTGGAAATCAGTTGTGAAAACAGCGTGCCGAAATCAATCACAGAAAAGCCCCCCGGTAACCCACTCCTGTCAGGCCAGTGCATCCATGCAATGGCAGAGCATAATCCTTATCCGGAATAAAACACAGTTTCCAAAATGGCTCCGGAGGCTGCGGGTTTCGTTACTTCAGGCCATCAGGCGGCTTTTCGTAGATCGTTCAGGTCAATGGTCGGTGGGATAATCCGGTCGAATGTCACCCTGGGAATCAGTGCGGTTCATCCACAGGCGTTGCCTGATATTTTGTTAATCCGAAAACATCAATAGACTCATCACTGATTTTATACACCACAACATAGCCCTTAAAAACCAGATCCCTGATAGCGGTGTCATCAAAATATATAGATTGTCTGCACTTGAAAGGATTTTCTCTCACGGACTCAATGCGAAGCCTGAGTGCATCCCGAAACTTTATTGCATTGGCGGGGCTATGCTTAGCAATGTATTTCAGTTGCCTGTTGAGCCTGTTTTTAAAGCTTTCTTTGTAGCGTATTCTCATTAGCTATCGGCACAATGCCTCTTCAGTGCTCTGCCAGAGCTCTTTTTCATCGATCATGACTGCACCGCTTTCCATTTCATCCAGTTCATGCTGTAGATACGATTGAGTGGAAAGAAATGATTCATCCAAAACATCAATTTCTCCCTTGTTGAAATGATCCAAAAACCACATAAGTTTATCTACGACCTGATCATTCACATTGAGTACGACTGTCTTCATTTCAATCTCCTTACCACGCAATCACGCTCAAACTGTTGGCGCCACAGCCACCTGAATCGCTTCGAGTGGATAGTCTAGGTGATTTTGCCTGCAATCTCCAATGCCGGTGACGGCTAAGGCATCGGTTTATCCAGATGCACATGATGGATTTAGCAAAAGGGGGCGCTTCCCTTTTTTGGTATACACTGCCGTCCTCAGTCGGGATGGTGACATTTTTGATCAGGTGATCATCGTTTTTATCGAGAAACAGGCGGGCGGAGAAATTCACCACCACTTCACCGATGAGGCCTTTGAACCATGGCGATTTGAACAAGGCGGCCAGCACAAACAGCGGCAACAGCCACCAGTAAGTGGAAATCAGTTGTGAAAACAGTGTGCCGAAATCGATCAAACTGCCACCTCCCATACCTGAAATTCTCTCCACGATTCCGGAAAGCCCATGTGGCCCACATCGATGCCGTGCGAATCGATCAGCGCGAGAAGCCGCTTTCTCCAGTGGTGGTCTGGAGCAATAATATCCATCAGATGGAGAATAATCACCAGCGTATTATAAGTTTTCCGGGAGCGATCAGCGAACTGGTCACGCAGGCTTCTGGGCGACGGGGCCGGAATGCGCGGCGTGACTGTGAACTCCCTGTTCCAGAGCCTTGAGTGATGGGCGCAGATATTCCTGACGGTAGACAGATGATGAAGCCACGATTCAAGCACCTGCTCACTGACTTTATATGGTTTTGCAATGGCAACCCGGGTGTTGAATGGTTTCAGGTTACGATACCAACGCGACAGTAGCCCCATCGACATTACTTCGCAGGCAGCCCAGACAGGCGGAAGTTCTTCATTGTACGTCTGCTGAAAATGGCGAATGAAGACTTCGCCGGATGCCGAACGCGATACTTCATTCCTCAATTTAGCCAGATTCGCCTGGTAGTGATTCCGGTTTCGGGCCAGTCCGGCATCAAGATGGGCATATGGGCCGTGCCGATTGGAAATCTCATAAGCCCAATGCGCTCGCACCGAGATTTCAATGCGCTCGATTGCATCCAGAATCAGAAGCCGCAGTTCACGATCAAACAGGTACAGGTTCAACACATGCTCAAAAGATGTTCCTGGCCTGAACGTATGTGTTGTATGATCAGCTTCAAATGGGAGCCAGTATGCGGCCAGACGGTAATAGTTGAGATGCTTCAGATAGAAGCAGGCTTTCCCGGCATCGTCAATTTGCATCCCGCGTTCACGCAGGATGTCGACCTGCTCCTGATATGTTTTGGGGGATTTATCGAAGGGGCGGGTCATTTATCCTGCCCGGCACAAACAAGTAACCCGCCAAGGATACACTCGCGCGCATGGCCTTTGACGGGTTTTGTTAATGCGAATTCTAGAGCATGTTACGCTTTTAGCAATACAATCCGAAGGAAACGGTAATACTTCTCTTTTCCGGGTGGTGCCATCCTCTGTCGGAATGGTGACATTCTTGATCAGGTGATATTCGTTTTTATCGAGAAACAGGCGAGCAGCAAGATTCACCAGCGCTTCGCCGATGAGACCTTTGAACCAGGGCGATTTGAACAGGGCAGCCAGCGCCAACAGCGGCAGCGCCCACCAGTGGTCGGAAAGCAGTTGTGTGGTCAATGCGCCGAAATCGATCATCCTTCTGTCTCTGGTTTAAATATATATTGAAGGTTCCGAATGACACTTCTATCATTCGATGCATAATATGAATAAATGGACTGGGGGATCCCGGTCGGCGTTAATGCCTCGGTGAGTTTCATCGGGGCTTTTCGCTTTCCGGGAACCGCTTCAACCCCAGGCCGTCATAACCTTTTCCGGCATTTTCGCGGCCTCCTTCACAATAAAACTTGCTCTTCAGCACCTCAAAAGCGCGATTGGCTTGTTTCGGTCGCAGCACATGCAGACCTACAGGGCGGGCAACCAGGTCGGCCAACTGCAGGCCGGAAGAATTCACTTGCTTATCGGCAAATATAATTTCATCCACATAGATGATATAGTCGCTAAACATCGGTCAGAGCCTGCTTTTCTTGCAGAAGGTTGCATACACAGAAATTCACCATCGCTTCGCCGATGCAACCTTTGAACCATGCTGATTTGAACAAGGCGACGAGCGCAAACAGCGGCAGCAGCCACCAGCAGGTGGAAAGCAGTTGTGAAAACAATGCGCCGAAATCGAGCATCGATCAGACCCCTCCCCGGGTTTGCTTCGCTCCTGCGCCCCGGTGCATCCATTGCAGATGCATACGTTATACCTGTTCAGTTCAATTCCCAAATTTTTGCCGGATTCCGATCATACTCCGGTATGCAATTCAGGGTTCAGGCGGCCAGTGGCGAGCTGTAGTTCAGGCCGAACTCCACCTTGAAATCGGTGGCGTGCACTTTTGGCACCACCCTGTTTTTCACCCGTTCCATCGAGACAACGCCATAACGCTCCAGTGTCTTCAGCGTGCGCGAGAGATTCGCCTTCTTCCTGCCGGTCAAGGCCTCCAGTTCGCCAAGCGAAGCAGGTTTCTTCTCCAGAATGGTTTTCAGCAGCGCCTGATTCTCACGGCCAAGCACCTGCGCCATGGAATTCAGTGACTCAAACCAGATTTTCGGCTCATCCTTTCTTGGCCTGTACTCTCCGCTGGCAATCATGATCGTCCGCCTGCGATAATCCTCACGTGAGATAATTCCAACCTTTACAACCCTGCGCATTTCACTACCTCTTATCCATCGATGCCTGCCGGTTCCTGGCTTGACAATTGGGTGTTCACTTCCGTGGACACAGTATATTCGCTTTTGGTTTGAAACTTTAATGCGAGGACGCGTTTCGCGCACTTCACAAGTAATCACGCAAACGCCATGCGGTGAATGCTATCGAGATCAATCCGGTTTCGAGCCTGCCAGAGATCATAATGATCCTGCATGGCAAGCCAGCTTTCCGGGCTTCTGCCGAAAGCTTTTGAAAGGCGTAAAGCCATTTCAGGGCTGATGTTGCTTTTGCCGGTGACCAGCCGGTTGAATGTGGATGGCGATACTTGCAGCGATTTTGCCGCCATTCGGTAGCTAACCTTGAATGGATCAAGATAGACTTCACGAATAAATGTGCCGGGGTGCGGTGGGTTATGCATTGTCCTCATTAGTGATAGTCCTCATAGTCAACGATATAAACATCCCCGTTTTCAAACGCGAATGTTACTCGCCAGTTTTTATTGACCGTAATCGTCCATAAGCCCTGCCTGCTTCCTTTCAATGCATGCAGCCGATATCCGGGGATATCCATATCTTCAATTACCATTGCCGTATCAAGTGCTGCCAGCATCATTCTAAGCTTTTGCGCATGATCGAACTGGATGCCGGCGATACTTCCGGATTCATAAAACTTGCGCAGGCCCTTGTGCTTGAACGAACGAATCATAACAGCACCCTAGCCCCGTGATGCGCAGTGCGCAACACCAGTCAAAAGGAACGCTTTCCTTTTAGCTGAACAAACTTTTTTTCTTCCGAAGAGGAAAAGGGGATGCTTCCCTTTTCAGGCGGTTCCATCCTCAGTCGGAATGGTGACGTTTTTGATCACGTGATCATCGTTTTTATCGAGAAACAGGCGAGCGGCGAGGTTGACTAGCGCTTCGCCGAAGAATCCCTTGAACCAGGCCGATTTGAACAGGACGGCAAGCGCAAACAGCGGCAGTGCCCACCAGAAGCTGGAAAGTAGTTGTGAAAACAGTGCGCCGAAATCGATCATCGACTGGCCTCACGCCGGGTCTGCTTTGCTCCTGCGCCCCGGTGCATCCATTGCACCGCTAACGGTAGTCCTCAATATGGCTTATGCACAAGACACGCGTTGAGCAGATAGCAACACTTGATTCTCTTGCGTGATTCGCGAATCGCGAATAGCATATGGGCATGATACTTAAACCGCAGGATATTCTGGTTGCGCTTAAACTGGTGGCGCTCAACGGGCGGCCATGGAGTTATGTGCTGCTGGCTCACGAATTGAGTATGAGTGCATCGGAGATCAATGCCGGAGTGAAACGTGCGTTGCGCTCCAGGCTGCTGGTTCAGCTTGGCGAAGGGAACCAGCCGCGCCCCAACCGCAAGGCGCTGGAAGAGTTTTTAATTCACGGTGTTAAATATGCTTTTCCACCGGATCACGGCCCTGTCGTGCGCGGCATGAAAACGTCATACGCCATGTCTCCTGTGGCAAATCAATTGCTGTTCGATGACGCGAATCCCCCTGTCTGGCCCTATGCCGAAGGCAGGGATCGCGGACCGTCGCTTTCTCCGCTATACCGCTCGGCACCGATGGCGGCAGAACAGGATGCTGCTCTGTATGAACTGCTCGCACTGGTCGATGCCATCAGGGATGGCAGAGCCAGAGAGCGAGCAATTGCTGAGGACATACTGAAGCAAAGGCTGAAGGCATGAGCGCAAACCGTGACGCCAACCTGGCCATGCTGACACTTATTGCAGACAGGCTGGGTGTATTGCGAGGTAAAATGGTCTTTCTTGGCGGCTGCACAACCGCTCTGCTGGTGACTGATCCGGCGGCTCCCGATGTGCGCGCAACGATGGATGTGGATATGATCGTGGAAGCCGCAGCTCAGATGGAGTTCCATGCCATTGAAGCGGCCATGCGTGATCGTGGATTCCAGCCGGATATGGAGAGCGGCATTCGTTGCCGTTGGCGCAGTGGTGACTTTATGGCCAGCCACGATTTCGAGGATATTGTGACTGTCATCGACGGACGCGAAGAACTGAGGGCTGAAATTGCTGCAAGCGAAGCTGCTCTTCGCAGCTTTATCGGACAGACATTTGCGCAGTGGGCTGAAACCCCGGATTTGAATATTGCCCTGGCCGGACAGCTCCCTCCCGATCCTGTCAGTCAACAGCGCTATGGCCTGCTTGAACGCAGATTCAGAAAAATTGCGTCGATCAGATAGCATTCACATGCCAGCGCCAGGCTCATTTCGTGCATGTCCTCAGGCAATCAGGAGCGCTGCTGGCTGGCATAGATATCCAGCAACTGGCGGATCATCGCCTGATATGATGTGTGGTGCTTTTTCGCTTCTGCTTTAAAGAAATCCACGCTTGCCTGACTGAGTGTCATGGTCACCTTGACCTTTTTTTCCTTAAAGGCGAGTTCACCGGGAGAAGGCAGGAAGTCGTTAATGATCCGAACCTCGCCGATGGGTTCATTACTGTATTGAATTTGCTTCTTCATAAATCTTCTTTCCTTTTCGCCAGTATCCGGCACCGATAATGCGTATGACATTTTCTCGCCAGGTAAACCGGACTGTCATAATCCCGCCGCCAACCTCGCCAAAACAGTAGTACCGCTTCTCTGTCTGACTGTGTTTCACATCCTCTGCAATAATCCTGTGCGGATCAGCAAATGCATGCTGGGCATCTTCAAATGAGACATTGTGCTTCTGCTGGTTGTCATGATTTTTATTTTCATCCCAGTCAAACATTGCCGATGCCATCGATGGATTCTATACAACAAGATTGAAATTGTCCATATATTATGACATATAATGATATGGCTGTATATACCCATTAGAGGGTCAGATTGATGACGCTCTTATCCTGGAATGTTTGGGATATTTGTCGAAGGTGCGGGTCATTTATCCTGCCCGGTACAAACAAGTAACCCGCCAAGGATACACTCGCGCGCATGGCCTTTGACGGGTTTTGTTAATGCAAGAAACAGGAGGGCGGCGATGTTGACCATCACTTCACCGATGAAACCTTTGAACCATGGCGATTTGAGCAAGGCGGCGAGCGCAAACAGCGGCAGCGCCCACCAGTAGTCGGAAAGCAGTTGTGAAAACAATGCGCCGAAATCAATCACAGAAAAGCCCCCCCGGTAACCCACTCCTGTCAGGCCAGTGCATCCATGCAATGGCAGAGCATAATCCTTATCCGGAATAAAACACAGTTTCCAAAATGGCTCCGGAGGCTGCGGGTTTCGTTACTTCAGGCCATCAGGCGGCTTTTCGTAGATCGTTCAGGTCAATGGTCGGTGGGATAATCCGGTCAAATGTCACCCTGGGAATCAGTGCGGTTCGTCCTCTGGTGCGTTTACCTTCTTCCAGTTCAACCAGTCCGAATGAAGCGAGCATCTTCAGGCGTTTGGTCAGGTTGCCCTGATCTTCCTGCATCTGCTTGGCAAGCTCACTGACTGAATTCGGCTGATGCGAACGAATCGCAG
>Ga0256829_1001004_pt1 | contig 24409 bp, 24 predicted proteins | sample 131447metaG_FD_185979 | JGI IMG/M metagenome (GOLD analysis project Ga0256829, IMG submission 185979) | Hydrothermal vent microbial communities from Lau Basin, Pacific Ocean - 131-447 | ecosystem: Environmental > Aquatic > Marine > Hydrothermal vents | place: Pacific Ocean: Lau Basin | collected...
CAAACCAGTACCGAAGCTGCCAGAATGAATGTCCCGGCTTTGTTCAGGTAGCTCTTTGCCTGTCCGTAGACAGTGTGCCAGATGAGCTTGAAAGAGGGCATGCGGTACTTTGGCATCTCCATGACAAAGGGCTCATCCTCACCCTTGAAGACGAACATCTTTAGTGCCTTTGCCATCAATAGACCCAGCATCGCGCCGGAGATGTAGATGAGAAAGAGGATATTTCCCGCATGTTCGGTACCGAAAAAGGCGCCGGCAAAGAGCACATAGATGGGCAGACGCGCGCCGCAGCTCATAAAGCCGATAATGAAGAGGGTGATGAGCCTGTCTTTTTCATTTTTGAGCGTACGTGCGGCCATGTAGGCGGGTACGGAGCAGCCAAAGCCCGTTACGAGTGGGATGAAACTCTTGCCGTGCAGCCCGAATTTGTGGAAGAAGCCGTCAAGCAGAAAGGCCACACGGCTCATGTAGCCTGTCGTCTCCAGCAGGGCAATACCGAAAAAGAGGATGATGATGTTGGGCAGGAACATGATGACCGCCCCAACACCGCAGATCATCCCGTCTGCAACGAGTGATGCCATTTCCCCATTGCCAAGCAGGGTGCGCGTCTGGTCTGCAAGCCAGGTAAAGCCTGCATCGATCCAGTCCATCGGTAATGCACCCAGTGTAAAGGTCAGCTGAAAGAGCAGCCACATCAAAAAGAGGAAGATGGGCACACCCAGCCACTTGTTGATAAGCAGGTTGTCTATCTTCTGGGTCAGGTTTTTTGCCCGCATGCTTTTGACAGACATGACTTCCATCTTCGCACCCTTGGCAAAGGCAAAATGTTCGTCTGCAAAGATCTCTTCAAGGTCTTTGGTGCCCATGTGCAGGTAGATATGTTCAAGTGCTTCACGCAGAATGGGAAGCAGTTCTATCCAGATGGGTTCGTCGTGCATTTTCTTGTAAATGTCGGCATCTTCCTGCAGGAGTCTTACGGCAAGATGGCGGTAGGGCATGTCACTTTTGTAGTTTTTCTCTTTGAGGAAAGTAACAATGCGCTCTATCTCTTCTTCTATAGGGTCGGAGTAGATCACTTTTGCGGTGGTTTCGGGTTTTTCATACACTTCGACAATGGTACGTTTGAGCTCTTCTATGCCTTCGCCTGTTGTGGCCGAAGTTTTGATGACGGGCACACCCAAAATGGCAGCAAGCTGCTTCTCATCTATTTCGATGCCCTCTTTTTTTGCTTCGTCTATCATGTTGAGTACGACAATGACCTTTCTGCCGGTTTCAAGAAGCTGTGTGGTAAAAAGCAGGTTACGCTGCAGGTTGGTGGCATCGACAACATTGACAATGAGGTCGTACTCTTCACTCTGCAGAAAGCTCTTTGTGACCTTCTCTTCAATGGTGTACTCCGTCAGCGAGTAGGCACCCGGCAGGTCGACAATGTGTACTTCGTAGTCTTTGCATGCCTTTTCGTCACAAAGGTTGAAAACCACTTCCGTTTTGTCTACTGTCACGCCCGAAAAGTTTCCCACCTTCAGCTTGGCATGTGAAATAGCATTAATGAGCGATGACTTACCGACATTGGGCTGTCCCGCCAGTGCAACGACGATTTTTTCCATTAATTCATCTTCCTTATGATTGGTTAAAAGTAAAATGAAAATAGTTATCAATTAACTTTTTAATGGGAGTAATATACTCTTCAAATGCTTTGAAGAGAATTAAAAATTAGAAATTAAAAGGTAAAAAGCAGAGGTTAAAATGAGTTATAGAGATGTTTAAAAAATGGAAGATTGAAAAAAAGTGTGCAGGGGCGAACCCCTGCGGGTCACACGAAATTCTTAGAATTTGTATGTGAGGTAGAGCTGAACTGTGTCAGTTGTGTCTTCTGTTGAAGCACCACCGGCAACTGGAGTGTCAGTTCTGTCAGTATTGATATATGCAACCTGTACATTTACACCATATACATCTGCACCTGCAACAAGAGCGATCTCATCAAGGTCAGTTTCATTGAATACCCCACCATTAAGTGCTGTATTAAGTCTCTCTTGTGCACCAGAGATATGTGTGTACTGAGCAGTTGCCTGAACACCGTTGAAGATGGAGATATCACCAGCATTGTAGTTTGCAGCAACAGTAGTAGTGTCTGCACCCGGCTGACCTACAAGACCATAGTTCCACCATGCTTCAGTGTACAGTTTAGACTGAGCACCGGCACCAAGAGGTCCCCATCCACCTGCATTATTACCATTTACAAGTGTTGCTGTGTTCGCAATTGGAAGCACTGCATTTGTTTTATCATCTACAGAAGAGTATGCAGCCCATACTTTGAATGCATCCATTTTGTAACCAAGTTTTGCAGCCCATGCAGATGAATCGTCAATAGTTCCAACTACATTTTCAAGTGTACTGTCTGCACCCATCCAAGCGTACTGAGCACCTATTGTAACGCCAGAGAACTCACTGTCAGCCTGGAGCCATACTGCCTGAGCAACGTCCATAACATCGTAGTACCAAGCCTGTGCAGTTACACCAGCAAAAGTACCAACTGCAGCAACAGTCCATGCACCATTACTGATTTCATTGCTTGTGCCTGTAAAGAGTGGAAGATAACCGCTGCTGTGTGTGAATCCGCCTTCACCGCTTACACCTTCACCGTCAAATGTGGTGATTCTGCTTCCGTTACCGTTACCATCGTAGATGTAACCAGCGATCAGAGAGAGGTTTTCCATTGGCTTGGCAATGGCAACTGCCGCGTCAAATGTGTTAGGCGCAATGTTCCACTTTTCAGAGAATGCAAGTGGCGTATCCAGTTCTTGACGACCGATAACAGTTGTCAATTTCCCGTCCATCATTGTACCGGTAACATTCAGTGTGTCGATCCAGAGAGCGTCACCTACACTTGTTAGAGTTGAAGAACCATTGGCACCTTGTGCACCACCTACGAGCCATACGTTAGATACAACTGAATCATCCAGACCAAGTGTTGCAAGACCAGTCAGACCGGCATTGATTTTCCAGTTGCTGTTGATTGCATAACCGATGTCAGCAGAAACTGCTGCCTGACCAGCTGATGTTGCTTGGCTGAACATGCTGCTGCTGTCTGTAGAGTAGTACAGTTTTGCATCACCAGAGAATGACCAAGGAGATACTGCTACTACCGGAGCCGGCTCTACTGGAGCAATGTCTCCACCTGCGAATGCTGAACTTACAGCGATCGCTGCTACTAAACTGAGTTTTGTAAACTTCATGTTTTTTCCTTTGTATTGTTTTTACTCTGCAAGTTTAACATAAAGATTAATCAAAAGTCAATAGAAAATTAACATTTTGGGCAATTAAACGTTTATTTTGAGAATTTTAGCGTCATTATCATGTGGCTTAATGGAGGCGGCGGGCTGAAAACAGGGGGTGTTCTGCTGGTTATTACGGTTTTTTATATATTAACGGTTTATTAATGTTCTGAAATCTGTTATTCCTGCGAATGCAGGAGTCTTTGTGTTAATCAGACAAATACATCTCTACTGCCCCTGAGAGATAAACGGATTGATAGCCTTCACATCGAGCTCATAGCCGAGATGGTTGAGTATGTCGTTGAGTGTGACGATGGAGATCTGGGCGATATGTCCGTTTTCGAGTTTGGAAAGTGTCGCACGGGAGATGTTTGCCTGTTTTGCCAGCATCTCCTGTGTAAGCCCCCGTTCTTTTCTGAGTCTTTTGACCGTATTACCAAGTTCGAGTAAGTTCATGCGGCAACTCCTTTATAGTTTTGTTTTCCAAAGAGATGTTGAAACTTTCGATCATGCGCCTTCCAATGGTTTCAAAATGCTGATTGTTTGCTATATAGCTTTCAATGTTGATGATTGTTTGTTTCAGCGCGTTTTCACACTTGCCATAGAAACGCTCTGCCTCCTTTTTTGTCAGCAGACAGTGTTTCATACCAAACGCTATCAACTCTTCTTTGCCAAACCACACCTTTTTCCCCTCCATCGTCAGTGCCGGTTTGTCTCGGAAGATGTAGCTTGTGGTATTGACCACATCATAGGCGGGGCTGAGCCAAATGCGGCTGAAGTCATCGTTGAAAAGCAGCCCGAAGTTTTTTAGATGCGCATCGCCGTTTTTAAGCAGATAGTTCATCACAACAATTTTGTAGTAAGCGCTTAAAGATTCTTTTTTATGTGTTGTAAACTGGTAAATACTCTTTGCGACTTGTTCGTAACTTCCGTTATATTTTTGGTTTCTGTTTTTATCCTGTAAAGAGAGTATCTCTTCAAAGCCCATTGTTTTGCCATTCTGGAAGATGAAGTTCTCTACAATGAGAAACTTTTTGTTTTTCGTAAGTGTGATATTGGGTATCTCTATGCCTGCCATTTTGCATGCTTTAAGGCAGAAGTATTCGTTTTCGGCAAGGCAGGGGTACTCCTCTCCCCATGTCTTGATGATATATTCTTTTATATGCAGTGTCTCTTTCTCTTTTAAGAGTGCTACGGTTTTTGGCTGTACGCCGGAGATGGCATTTTTGTTCAAAAAAGTCTCAAGCAGTTTTTTGAAGGTATCGGCAGAGTCGTTTTCGATAATGTTTTCTATATTGAGAAAGTCGAAGTCGAGTTTTGAAAAATCACTTTTAAATGTGATCCTGCTTTGAATATTGGGTGATAGTCTTGAAAATATGAGATAGTCATCGATGTATCCATACTCTTTGGTAAGTAGGTTTTTAAATATTTCGTACAGATACCCTTCGGGTAAAAACGTTTCAAAGAAAGGGGGAAACCTGTGTTCATATGTATAAAATCTTTTGGTATTGGGTAAAGAGAGTGCGATGGAGTTTTGTATCTCCAGGTTTTGATACTCTATGAGATAATCGTGCTTATCCTGCAGGAATGTCGCTATCTCTGTCTCTTTTAGATATATTTTTATCATCGACAACCCCTTTATGTATAAATTATTTTACAATAATAGCATTAGTATATCATTATGTCAACTAATTTGAACATTAAGGCTGTCAGAAGGGGATGTCACATCTCCACATGTCTGAAAAAGTCTCTGACATACTCATATCCGGAGTAGAGTGTCAGCGCCACGGCGATCCAGAGCAGTAGCGTACCGCCCGGCCAGTGCATGAGCAGAAAACCGATGGCGATCATCTGTGCGACGGTTTTGACCTTGCCCATCCACGATGCTGAGATGTCAAGCCCCTGTGAAACAGCGGAGACACGCAGCCCAGTGATGAAGAGTTCGCGTGTAAGGATGAGGAAGACAGCCCAGGGTGATGCTGCGCCCTGCATCATGAGCCCGAGGAAGCCTGCAAGGGTGAGCATCTTGTCGGCAAGCGGGTCTAAAATGGAGCCAAGCACGGTCACCTGGTTGAATGTACGGGCAATATACCCGTCAAAAAAGTCGGTTGCCGATGCAACCACAAAGATGAACGCGGCAAAATAGTTCAGCCAGCTTGGATGAATGCCGTGAAAGAAAGAGGCATCCTGATTGACAAGAAAAAGGAACATCAGCGGTGCAAGCAGCAGGCGGATGAAGGCGAGGATGTTGGGGATATTTAGTATTTTGGCTTTATTCATGATGTATGGTTACTTTCATATTGTGTGATGGCTTCAAGGCACTGGTTTTTCAGTTTGGGCAAGGCATTTCTGAGTAGCCATTCTATGATAGCAAGTTCGACACCATCATATTCGTGTGCAATAAAGTTACGAACATCACGCATACCTTTTAAATCTTCATCTTCAAAGTATGATAGAAGCGTAGATATGTTCTCTTCGTTTAGTTTATTGAACTGTTCTGCAATACCGGCAAGCAATATTAAAATGGCAGGTCTTGTTGTGACTTCATCTTCCAAGGCATTATATATACCCTTTTTAGCAGCAATATTACGTTCAATAAATTCGATTTTTTCAACAATCGAGTATATTCTGCTTATAGGTTCTTTTGCCATTATATATAGATGGTTCTGTCAATAATGAATTTTTGTGCCGTTCTTCCCATACCGCTTGATGAAGCTAAATCCACAGGTGTACGGAAATACTCAGAGAGTTCGTTTTTGATTTCATTGAGCCGGCGAATAGACCGTATACCGTACTTTTGTGTAAATCGGGGCTCTGTATGAATGAGGATGTCAATATCGCTTGCAGCATCTGCTTTGTTTTGTGCATATGAACCAAATAAACCCTCTATGACAAACCCTTCTTTCTCATATATGGGTTTTAGTGTTTTGAGTTTATGAAGAATAGTTTCTCTGTTCATAGGCACACTTTTTTTGTTTAATTATAGCAAAAATTTAGATAGCTTGTAGGGTGTTGTCACCTGACAACACCAAAAGCACAAAGGTAAATGGTGTTGTGAGGGCACAAGCACCCTACAAAATTAGTTTGAAATTTAAGGTTTGATTTAATCAAAACCTGTAAATTTTTCTAATTTCTACCGGAACGTCGTTCCCCCGTCCACAACAATGGTCTGTCCGGTAATCCAGCTTGCGTCGTCGGTACAGAGGAAGTAGATGGCGCCGGCGAGGTCTTCGGGTGTTCCCATGCGGTCAAGTGCGGAGCGTTTGATGGTTTCGGCTTTGACCTCTTCGTAGTTGGTAAAGGCGCGGAGTGCATCGGTTTCGATGGGGCCGCCGCTCACAGCGTTGACACGGATGCCCATTTCGCCAAGCTCTACGGCTGCGTAGCGTGCCATGGCTTCTACCGCAGCTTTGTTGGTGCCGTGGCCTGCATAGTTTTCAATGTAGATCAGGTTGCCGGTGGAGGAGAGGGTAACGATGGAGCCGCCGCCCGTTTTTTCCATGCGTTTTGCCGCTTCCTGGCTTCCTGCAACAAAGGCGCCGACAGTAGCGGTGTAGATGTTGGTCAACCCTTTTTTAGGGCGGAGTTTCATGAACTTCCCATAGCCGCCTACGACCGGACGGCCGTAGATCATGGCGTTGGAAACAAAGAAATCGATACGGTCAAAGTCTTCGTCAATGGCAGCAAAGAGCGGTTTGAACTGGTCGGTGTCGAGAATGTCAAGCGGGTAGGCTCTGGCTTTGATGCCGTACTTCTCCTCAAGTTCCGCAGCGATGGCGTCGGCTGCTTCCTTGTTGGAGTTGTAGGTAAAGGCGACATTGACGCCGTTTTGTGCAAACTTCTCTGCCGTGGCTCTTCCTATTCCCTTGGTCGCCCCTGTAATGACAAGGGTCTTTCCTTTCATGTCGCTCATTATGCTACTCCTGCAATGGTATATTTTTTCATCGTCTCTTCGATCTTGCGCATGTTCTCGCTGCTTGGCGGTACCAGCGGCAGTCTGTACTCCAGCGTCTCTGTCAGGCCGGCGATGTACATTGCCGCCTTAATGGGGATGGGGTTGCTTTCGCAAAAGAGCACTTTGTTGATGGCAAAGAGGTCGTCATTGATCGCTTTGGCGGTCTTGAAGTCACCTGCGAGTGCAGCGTGTGCCAGTTTGGCCTTGAGGTCGGGCAGCAGGTTGGAAGTTACCGATGTTACACCCTTACCGCCACTGGCAAGAATGGGGAAGTCGATGGCATCATCACCGCTGAAGACGTAAAGGTCGGGCACTTTTGCCAGCAGCTCCACGGTACGCTCGATGGAGCCTGTGGCTTCTTTGATCCCCATGATGTTGGGTACGTCATCAAAAAGACGCTTGACGGTATCTGGCAGAATATCCACGCCGGTACGTCCGGGAACGTTGTAAAGCATGAAAGGTACTTGCACTGCCGAAGCGATGGCTTTGTAGTGTTGGTAGAGCCCCTCCTGGCTTGGTTTGTTGTAGTAGGGGCTTACTGAGAAGAGTGCATCCACGCCGCATGCTTCAGCATGTTTTGCGATGTCGATGGCTTCATGTGTGGCGTTGCTTCCCGCACCTGCGAGTACTTTTGTTCTCGTACCCTTGCAAACTTCTACGGCAATCTCGATGCAGCGCTTGTGCTCGTCATGGCTGAGTGTAGCGCTTTCGCCGGTAGTACCGACAGGGCATACGGCGTCGATGTCGTTGTCTATTTGTCTCTGTATCAGTTTGGCAAATGTAGCTTCGTCGAGTTTGCCGTTCTTGAGCGGGGTGATCAGTGCGGTTGTCGCACCGGTGATATAGTTTTCCATTACTTCTGTTCCTGCGTTGGTGTGTCAGTGTCGTGCTTTTTCAGTATGACTGTGGTCGAATAGTCGTGGTCGAAATACTTTTTCGCCACACGCACGATATCTTTGAGTGTTATTTTATCCAATTTCTCTTCATATTCAAGTAAAGGCTTGAGGTTCCCTTTGGCAAGGTAGTCCCCGTAGAGGCTGGTGACGTTGTTGGAGCTTTCAAGCGAATAGATGAATTCGGCCTTGGTATTGATCTTGACTTTGTCAAGCTCTTCCTGCGTCACGTCACCCGTTTTAAGTTTCTCAAGTTCGCTTAAAATCTCTTTTTCAACGTTTTCAATGGCGACACCCGGGTTGGCCATGGCCATGATAACGAAGACACCGGGGTCTTTCATTTCCATATTGTAGCCGTAGATTTGGTTGACCAAATGTTTTTCATGTACCAGTTTTTTATCAAAACGTGAACTTTTGCCGTGGCTGAGTATGTGGCTGATGGCTGAGAGAACCACCTGATCGTCATCTTCGTAATTGGGGATGGCGTAGGCAATAGCAATGGTATCGACCTGGTTGCTCTCTTTGTGCAGCACCGCACGTTTGGCACCGTCGTTTTTCGGCTCTACAAAAGTGACTTTCGGAATGGTGTGTTCGTTCCTGATGGCACCGAATTTAGCCTGCGCCTCTTTGAAGACGGTTTCGGGCTCGATGTCACCTGCTACGACAAGAATGGCGTTCCCCGGCTGATAGTAGCGGTGGTAGAAGTCACGAATGTCTTCGATTTTCCAGCTTAGGATGTCTTCCATGAATCCGATGGGAAGCCAGTGGTAGGGGTGGTAGACATACTGGGTGTTGAAGAGGCGGAAGTAAAGGTAGCCCATGGGGTTGTTGTCTGTACGCAGTCTTCGCTCTTCGGCAACTACCTTGCGTTCGCGTTGAAACTCTTCGTCGTCGAGCTTCAGGTTGTGCATCAACTCCGCAAACAGATCGAACGTCATGCCGAGATTTTTGCTGGCAGTTTTGATGAAGTAGTGCGTTTTGTCAAAACCTGTTGCAGCATTGTTGACTCCGCCGTGGCTTTTGACAATGACATCGAACTCGCCCTCTTTGAGTTTCTTGGTCGACTTGAAACTGAGGTGTTCGAGCATATGCGCCATACCGCTCTTGCCCATCGTTTCGTTGCGGCTGCCTACTTTGTAGTAAATGTCGGTGGTGATGACACCCGATTCGTTGTGCATAGGGATGACAACGACCTGAAGACCGTTGTCGAGTGTTTTGGTATAGTGTTTTGGCAGTGAATTGGCCATGAGTGCTCCTGTGGCAAAAAATAGTGCGAGCACTATTTTTTTGATTGATGAGTGAATGTTTTTTTGTATATGCATTTTTTCTCCGCGTAGGGTGCGTAGTCACGCACCAATTTATAACGGTGCGTGACTACGCACCCTACAATTACTTCCAATCTGCGCCAATGGCTTCGCTGATGTGAGTGTACCCGTCTTTCTTTAACAGGGCAACCAGCCCTTCGTTGATCTCTTTAATGAGAGCCGGGCCGCGGTAGATGAGCATGCTGTAGACCTGTACGAGCGAAGCACCGGCTTTGATGCGTCTGTATGCCTCTTCGGCTGAGTCGATACCGCCTACGGAGATGAGCAGTGTCTTACCGTAGAGTGCTTTGCCTACAGCACGGAAAAGTGCGTAGCTCTTCTCCGTCAGCAGTGCGCCGGAGATGCCGCCGAAATCTTTGGCATTGGGGGTGAGGCTGTAGTCTATGGTGGTGTTGGTGGCGATGATACCTGCTGCGCCTGCATCCACTGCAGCGGTACAGAGTGCAACGGCATCTTCGGGGGTCATGTCAGGTGCGATCTTGAGCAGGACAGGCTGGTCGGTGATGCGTTTTGCCATGGCGAAGATGTCGTTGATGAACTGCTCGTTCTGCAGGTCTCTCAGTCCCGGTGTGTTGGGGGAAGAGATGTTGATGACGATGTAGTCACCGTAATCCTTAAATGCATGAAAGAGTGTTTCGTAATCTTCCAGTGCCTTCTCTTCGGGAGTGGTTTTGTTCTTGCCGATGTTGATGCCGATGGGGTAGTCGAAGAAGTAGAGCTTGTTGAGCTGGTCGAGCATGTAGCCCATACCTTTGTTGTTGAACCCCATAGCGTTTTGAATGGACTGCTCCTCTACAAGGCGGAAGAGTCTTGGTTTGGGATTGCCGGGCTGCGGCTTTGGTGTGACCGTACCGATTTCGGTGAAGCCGAATCCGAGCATGGGCATAGCAGTAATGTACTGCCCGTTCTTGTCGAAGCCTGCACCCAGTCCCACAGGGTTTTGAAAGGTTCTTCCAAAAAGCTGCTGTTTGAGCATCGGGTCAGAGACAAAAAATTCGTTTGAAAAGTGGCGCAGTGCAGGGGGACAGTAGGCCGCGGCTCTAAGTCCAAGCCCGGCAACAGTATGCGCCGTTTCGGGGTCGAGTTTGAAGAACAGTTTTTTAAGGGTATCGTAGGAAAAAAATGACACGGGGCTCTCCGGTTTTGTTTGTGCGATTATACCCCAATCTCAATAAAAGTAGTGCAGAGAGAGGGTTGCCCCCTGAAGTGTATCGAGCCCTTCTATCTTTTGAACGACATTGTAGTGGTAGCCGATGTCGATATCAATGCGGTCGGTGGCGTAAAGAATAAAGCCCGTCTGCGCACCGTAGCTGTAGCCGTTGCTGTCGTCTACGGCATCATTTTCGTAGTGAATGTAGTTGATATTGGCGCCGAGGTAGGGGCGGATCTTCGGGGTACCGAACATTGTATCGAACGGGATGTAGTCGACGTTGAGTGTGACCATGCCGAGATCCTGTCCGTATTCCAGTCCGAAAGTGGTACGCCAGCGCAGTGTCTGTTTGCCCACATGAAAAGCAGCGGTGGTGTGGTTGCTGCTGTCGCCGTTTTCAAGTTCTGCCTGGTGGTGGCTTACCGATGCGCCGATGAAAGGAAACTGCTCTTCAGCATGCAGGGTACCTGCTAAGATAAGTGTACACAGTAACAGTTTTTTTACCATCAGGTGCGCTCCCACACGGTGCCTTCAGGTGTATCCATAATGGCAATACCCATCCGGGTAAGTTCGTCACGGATTGCATCGGCAGCAGCGAAATCTTTGGCTTTCTTGGCTTCGGTACGTTTGGCGATGAGCGCTTCTATCTTCTCTTTAAGTGCTTCATCAACACCGATCTGGAAGTAGCTGTAGGGCTCCTTGCCGCCAAAGCCTAAAATAATATCAATAACTTTAATAAAAGTATTTATTTCATACTCTAATGTCTCCCTATATATTTTTAAAATACTTTTTTGTTTTGGTTGTTGATTTAGTTTTTGAAGATTAATTGAAAAATTTACGTTTGTATAAATAAAATCAACAAAGTCCTTATAATTAAATTGTTCGATTGATATGTAGTCATCATATGATTTTCTAGCATACTTATAAGTAAAATATTTATTTAATAATCTTTTAAGTCTATTTTTTTCTTTATTGGTTAGAAAATCTGAAAAATATATTTTATATAGAGTTTTTTGTAAAATATCAATTCTTACTTGTTTTTCTTGCATCGCGTTAATAGCAAAATTAAACATCTGTATTTCTTTATCAATATAAGCTAAAGCTTTTGAAATATTTAAATCATCTTTCATTGCATTGAGTATTTGTAATTTATAGTGATTGTTTAATCCTGCATAATTTTTTTTGGTTACAGGGTATTTTTTTAGTCTATAAAGTTTGTCGAGCCTTTGTTTAATAATATGCAGGTCCTCTTCGTTGAAGTTGAAGTCGTTGTGGTAGTGTACCGAGTTGAGGTAGTAGCGCAATATTTCGCCGTCGTAGACCTTGAGGGCATCTTTGAGAAAGAAGCTGTTGCCAAGGCTCTTGCTCATTTTTTCGCCGTCGATCTGCACAAAACCGTTGTGCATCCAGTACTTTGCCAGTTCGTGTCCTGTTGCACAGCGGCTCTGTGCTGCTTCATTTTCATGGTGAGGAAAAAGCAGATCCGCCCCGCCGCCGTGGATGTCGATGCTGTAGGCGCCGTTGCCGTCAAAATATTTCTCGATCATCGCCGAACATTCGATGTGCCATCCCGGACGGCCTGAAGCGAAAGGGGCATCAAAGCAGATGTCATCCTCTCCTTTGCAGGCTTTCCACAGAGCGAAATCTTTGGGATTGCGTTTTTCGCTGTTGTGCGCTACACGGCTTTGATTTTCGTCATCGTCGTGAACCTTGTGGGAGATTTCTCCGTAGTGCGGGTCTTTGCTCGTATCGAAGTAGACATCACCGTTGCTGACAACATAGGCAAAATCTTTGTCGATGAGTGTCTGGATCATCTGTTCGATGGCATCGAGTGATTCGGTCGCCTTGGGTTCAATGTCGGCACGCTGTACGCCAAGCTGTGCCATTTCGTCAAGGTAGCGGTCGATGTAGTAGGCGGTAATCTCCTGCATGCTTTTTCCGGTCGCTTCGACCTTTTTGATGATCTTGTCGTCAATATCGGTGAAGTTCTTTGCCATGGTGACTTTGTAGCCCAGCGCGCGCAGTGTACGTGCAAGCAGGTCGAACGCCAGTGAGCTTCGCGCATGCCCAAGATGTGCGTCGTCATAGACGGTAGGGCCGCAAACATAGATGCTGGCTTCCCCCTCTTTAATGGGCTCGAAAGGGCGTTTGGTTTTGGTAACGGAGTCGAAGATGACCATGATGAAGATGCCTTGGTGAATGGTTTTGGGGATTATAGCAAAATTTGGTTGATGGGAGTTGTTTGTTTGACGTTCTTCTTCATTTCTTTTTTCTTTGTAGCAGCACAAAGAAAAAGAGAAACGAAGCAAAGAAAAAAGAAAAGCTGATGCCCTGACGGGTTGTCAAATATCTGCCATTCCCTGGAGAGTTGCTGTGACAATCGGAATTTGTTTTGGCTTCTTGATTTTTTTATCGGAACCAAAAATTTAACGAAGTCTATACCTTTATGTGCATTTTCGTATAGTGCTATCGTATAAGACCAACAACCCACCCGTTAAGCAGATACATCATTACAGCAAAGGTCGGCATGCCTATAAGAAAATAGATGCTGCGTTTGTTGAGCAGAATGCGTTTTAGGATACCAAACCCCACCTCTTTGACGGTGAAGCCAAAGAGTACCCAGCCGCCGATGCTGCCGGCAAGTGCCAGACCGGCAGCGCCGAGGGGCTGCATGAGCAGCAGGGAGAAGCTTACCGAGGTAACCAGGGAGTAAACGGCGACCTTGGCCGCCTTTTTGTGTCGGTGGGAAGCGTAGAGGAAAAGCGAGAAGAGTTTGGCAAGGCCGAAAGGCAGCAGCCCTACCATATACATACGCAGTACTTCCATAGTCTGCAGGGTTTCTATATGGGTGAACTTGCCCCGTTCAAAAAGGAGCCAGATAATGGGTTCTGCAAGCAAAATGCCACCGATCATTGCCGCGCCGAGCAGAAAAGCAAGCAGCCAGAACGCCTGTGTGAGGTTTTCGTACGCTTTCTCTTCCTGATTGTTCTTCAGTGCTTTTGAGACAGTCGGAAAGAGCACAGTTGCCGTAGCAATCGCGATGATAGCAAGGGGCAGCTGGAAAATGCGGTTGGCATAAAAAAGAAAAGAGACTGAACCGGTGGCCAGAAATGTTGCCAGAATGGTATCGACAAAGGCGGAGATCTGCGGGGTGGAGTTGCCGAGGATTCCGGGCAGAAAGAGGGACTTGAAATGTTTCTCTTCCTCTTTGACATCTTTGATCTTGCGGTACTTCCATCCGCCGATGAGCAGCCTGTCGAGTTTGAATCGGTGAAGGGTGATAAGGTGCGCAACAATCTGAAGCACTCCGCCGATAAGCACGGCAAAGCTGAGGGCGTAGGCAACGGTTTTGGGGTCACATTTCATAAAGACCCACAGTGCGGTGATCATGGAGATGTTCAGCAGTGCTGTCGACATGGCCGTTGTTGCGAAGTGCTCCTTGTACTGCAGGAGTGTCGCAAGGAAAGTGACGATGAAGATGAGGTCGAGATACCAGAAGTTGATCGCCGTAAGCGGTGCTGTCTGTTCTATCTGATCCCAGCTCCATCCCCATGCAAGCAGTTTGGTCATAGGTTCGGGAAAGAGTGTAATGACAATTGAAAATGAGATGAGAAAGAGCAGAAAACGCAAAAAGATACTTATGGCAAAGACCCCTTTGTGTTTTGATGCGATGAATGAGGGCATGAAAGCCTGCGTAAAGGCTCCTTCGGCAAAGATACGGCGAAAGAGGTTTGGCAGCTTGAAGGCGACAAAGAACATATCTGACCAGATTGATGCCCCGAGTGCGGAAGCCATAAGCACATCACGTCCCAGACCCGTTACACGCGAGAGGAGGATGCCAAAACTGTTGGTAAAGATCGATCGCAGGCGCATGGTTCTCTTTTCGTTTAGGTTTTGCGTATTTTAGCGAAAGGTTGATTTGAGGTAGAAATATGACAATTTGACATCTTTTTGGTCTGTTCACGCAGCAGTCGTGCTATACTTTCCAAAACGAATGTAAAGGACAGCAATGATAGTCGGAATAGAAGGGAGCGTGGAGCATAAGGATCCTACCTATGTACATTTGAATGTTAACGGACTGGTGTATGAAGTGCATATCTCTATTAACACCTCAAATGCCATCAAAGAGAAGCGGGTGAAGCTTTTTGCCACACGTATTATCCGTGAAGATACCGATGCACTTTACGGCTTTATGGAACGCAATGAAAAGAAAATGTTCGATACCCTCATTAAAATAAACGGTGTCGGCCCCAAAGTGGCATTGGCCGTCTGTTCAACCTTTACCCCGGAAACCTTTGCCAAAGTGGTTACATCAAAAGATGTCGGAATGCTCAAAAGGGTTCCCGGCATCGGGCCCAAAGCGGCAAGCCGCATTCTTGTGGAGCTTGCTGACTTTATTGTTGACGGTGACGGAGCGGGAGAGAGTGCAGGTGCATCGATGGTTGAAGCAACCATGGCGCTTGAGAGCCTCGGTTTCAAAAAAGATGCGATCCAAAAGGCACTTGCCGGATGCAGCGGTGATACGGCGACACTGGTCAAAGAAGGGTTGAAAAAGCTGCAGAGGCTGTGATTAGTGTTCTGTAAATACCAGCTCCCCAACCGGTTGTCCGATGGCATTTGAGACGACATTACATTTAACGATGAAGAGGTAAAAAACTGTTCTGTCGCAGACGTCGTAAAGAGATTCATAGTTTCCCATGCCTTTGGAGAGGACGATATCGGCAGTTTCAAAAAGGTTTTTGGCATATGCATTGGCATAGTCAAGGTCGAAACCGGGGGTGGGAACACCGGTGTCTACGATGGTTGCAACGTCTTCTAACAGCTTTGCCTCTTTGACGGTAACATCGTTGATGATGGGTTTTCCGCGTACAAAATAATAGACATCGATGTCGTAGGTTTCTTTGATCTTTTCGATGAGCAGCCGGTCAAAAACGTGCTCTCCGGTATTGTCTCCGAGATAGACGAGGCTGTTGGCGTTTTGAAGTGCATTTTGAAAGGCTTCAAAGTCATCGATGCCAAATTCTCTGTGAAAATGGCTTTGGATGACTTCGTTAAGATCGAATGTCTGCTGTGCACCAAAATCGATGACGTTGCCAATGACTGCGAACTTGACGGCATCATGCAGTGTGGTGACAAAAGAGGTATCGACACTGAGCGCTACTTTGGTTGCTTCCTCTTTTGACCGTGCGACAGGGTCGTCGATGCCGGTCAATGCTGCAATAGAGGCATAGGTATACTGTGCAATCTGCGGCGGTGTCATCTCAAGTGAGCTCTCGATGAGAATCTTTGCCGTCTCATCAAGCAGGGTTTTGCTTGTTGCGTCATCGAGCTGCAGCAGCTTGGTGACCTTCAGTGTCTGGTTCATGATGCAGGTGATACAGTCGGGTTTGATGTGCATGTTTGCCTCTTTTGGGATTTTAATGTCAGTTGTTCATTGATACATCGGTTATCGATATTTTCTACTTGCTCTCAACTTGGGTGATAAATCCTCACTTCCTGTGTATTTTAAGCTTTTATTCAACCGAACAATGAAAAATTCTCTTAACTCTTAACTCTTAACTCTTAACTCTTAACTCTTAACTCTTAACTCTTAACTCTTAACTCTTAACTCTTAACTCTTAACTCTTAACTCTTAACTCTTAACTCTTAACCTTTTTCAGTACTCTTCTCGCTGAAACGAAACAGTCACGATAGTGGCCGTGTGTGATGGGTGAAATAATAATGCCTTTTTTCTTAGAGGCGGCATGGATGAATTTGCCGTTACCGAGATAAATACCGACGTGTGTAACGGGGATGCCGCGTTTTTTGTCGGTAAGGAAGAAAAGCAGATCGCCTTTTTGCAAATGGTCAAGATCGACAGGCATCCCTTTTTTGGACTGTGCCCAGGCGGTACGGGGCAGGTTGACACCGTTTTTTTTGAAAAGGTACTGCACATACCCCGAGCAGTCAAAGCCTTCGGGGGTGGTACCGCCCCAGACATATTTACCGCCTTTGAAATATTTGGCGTAGCGCAGCAGCGCTTCACGGTCAGCAGCGGTAAGGCGGTAGGTTTTACCTTTTTTCTTGGCTGCGGCACTCGCTTTTGCAATGCGTTCAGCCGCTTCACGTGCCATTTGTGCTGCCCGTGCAAGATTCTCTTCGCGGTGGAGTGCATCATAAATGGCCTGCAGCGAATACTCCCTGGCATCCTGATTCAGGCAGGCGTTGTTGCACTTTTTAAGCTGTTTTTCCTCAACAATTTTGCCTTTTTTGTCTGTGATGACAAAAAGATTGGCAGCGGACAGCAGAACTGGGAAAAAAAGAAGGAATCTATAGGGTTTTATCATTTTTTGATTGTAGCATAGATTTGTATGAACGGATGTGACTTTTGTGCTCTGACCCACTCTTTTGGAGAGCAGCGTGTCGATAGGTTTCAAATTTTGCTATAATGCGCCCCATGCAAACACCAGTCGTTATTATCGGCGGCGGGGCGAGCGGATTGATGCTCGCTTCGCTGCTTCCCAAAAACAGCGCTATTGTTATTGAGTCGAACCCGAGAGCAGGGGAGAAGATACGTATTTCCGGCGGAGGAAAGTGCAACATTACCAATGCTGTAATGGATGCGGAACATTATCTTGGCAGTGATACGTTTGTGTCAGATGTATTGTGGCAGTTTGACCAAAAGATGCTGCTTTCTTGGCTGAAACAGCGTGGACTGGTGCCGGTGTTGCGTAAAGGCAGCCAGTACTTCTGCCCCAAGAGTGCAACAGAGCTTTTGGATGTACTGCTCAGAGAGGCACGGAGACAAAAGATGCTGCTTGGAGAGAAGGTGCTGGAGGTTCGCAAGCGTGATGCACACTTTTATGTAAAGACCAACCGGCGTACGATCACGGCAAACAGTGTGGTGGTTGCTTCGGGGGGACTTAGTTTCCCAAAGCTTGGTGCCAGCGGCATCGGGTATGGGATTGCCGGGCATTTCGGGCATACTGTTATGAAAACAGCACCTGCCCTGGTAGGTTTTACAGTGCAAAAAGAGCAGTTTTTTTTTAAAGAACTAAGCGGTATTTCGACCGATGTAGTCGTAACCGTCGGACAGAAACAGTGTGAAGGTGCATTGCTCTTTGCACATAAAGGCATCAGCGGGCCGGCAGTGCTCGATGCATCGCTCTATTGGGAGAAAGGTCAAATCGAGATTGATTTCCTGCCGGGCTTTGCATGGGAGCAGGTAGGTAAAAGCAACAAGCGCATCACTTCACTGCTGCCGCTGCCAAAACGCGTTGCTAAGGCATTTTTGGTACAATTTGCAATCGAAGATAAGGCAGGAGCTGCATTATCGGAGGAGGAGCTGCAACAACTTCAGACACTTAACCGGTATCGATGTGCACCGGCAGGGACGTTTGGCTACAGCAAGGCTGAAGTGACCAAAGGCGGTGTGGTGACAGATGAAATAGATGTTGCAACGATGCAGAGTCGAAAGACAGAAGGACTCTACTTTACGGGTGAAGTAATGGATGTAACGGGGCAGCTTGGAGGCTACAACTTTCAGTGGGCTTTTTCAAGTGCCTATGTGTGTGCTCAGAAACTTAAAAAACAGGGGAGAGAAGGATGACAAAACGTTTTGGATGGGCGGTACTTTTTGCACTGCTGCTGAGCGGCTGTGTGGGAATGCCGGACAAAGAAGGATGGCACAGCAGCCAGAAAGAGGAGTTTTTACAAATTCTTCAGGAGGACAAATACGCTTCGCTTTGCGGTGATAAAGCGCTGTATAACAAGGTACGCCAGAGTGAAGATTCTCGTCTGATGTTCAAACTGCTGGTTGACTATACGAACCATCTTGCCAACAGCTGTATTGACATTCAAAGTTTCAAGGCAGCACAGCAAGAGCGTAAAACGCCAAAGTTTAAAACGGCGTATGAGATCTATAGACAAAAAGTCGATCCCAATACTATCAGAGCCGAGCTGAAAGCGGGCAAGAGCATCGAAGAGATTCTCAAGCCTTACATACCTGCCTACAGAGAGTTCGGTCGACTGCTTGCCGCTTATAAAACACTTGAAAAAGAGCCCAATGTTGATCCGGAGAAACTTCGAAAGGTACGTTTGAGTCTTGAACGTGTCAAACTGATGAAACCGCTGACAAGCAAAAATTATGTACTGGTGAACATCCCCGAATTCCGCGTACGTGTTATTGAAGACGGAAAAACAGCGGTCAGCATGAAGGTCATTGTAGGTAAAAAGCGTCTGCAAACACCAATTTTTGGAGAGGGGTTAAAGTATATTGTTGTCAATCCGCAGTGGAATGTGCCTGATTCCATTGCACGTAACGAAGTGATCCCAAAATCATTGAAAAATCCGGGCTATCTGGCAAGAAACGGTTTGGTGATCCGGAAGGACTACAACCTTGAATCACCCGCACAGAAGTTTGATCCGGCTTTGGCAAGCAATTATGTCGGGGGTAAAGGTCCTGTACCTTTCAAGTTCATCCAGCCGCCGTCAAAGCATAATGACCTTGGACGTGTGAAATTTCTTTTCCCGAACAACCATTCGGTCTATATGCATGATACGCAGTCGAAGCATCTTTTCAAACGGACAGTGCGCTGTTACAGCCACGGTTGTGTTCGTCTGGAACGCCCCAACGAGATGCTAAGACATATCATTGAGCACTATACGAACCTGACGTGGGATGAGGCAAAAGAGAAATATGACAGCCTTAAAACCCACTACATTACCATTACCAAGCCGCTGCCAGTACATACAGCATACCTGACAGCCTATGTGGAAGATGATGGTACGGTACACTTCTTCAACGATATCTACGGATACGACAGAATACAAAAACTCAAAAAGTAAAGAGAGCGGATGAAATGGACAAGAAGATGGCTGATTCTGCCTGATCTCCTTGTCATTGCTCTGCTGCTGCTCTCTTTTCTCCCTCTTTTTATTGCGATACCACAGCTGCAACAAATGCCTGTACCTGTTACGCCTGCTGCCGTGCCGACACCGCCTGTCATGCACCCTGTACCGGCTGAGCAGAATGAGAGTAACACATCATCATCCACATCAAGTCTGCTGTCTGAAGCGAATGTTTCCCTCTCACTTACGGATCTTTTGACAGAAGAGGAAAACCGGACAATGAGCCTTGAAGAGGTGATGCGCATTTCACAGGAGGTAGCGATGCAGGAGTATCTTGAGAGACGGAAATACCAGTATGTCCCGCTCAAAGAACGGCTCAAAGCGTTTGGGCTCAAGAAGGGTGAAGCCGTCTATATTCGAATCTTTAAAAAAGAGGCGATTTTGGAAGTGTGGATGAAAAAAGAGGGGCGCTACGTACATCTCAAAGACTATGCTGTCTGTGCTTACTCGGGACACCTCGGTCCTAAGCTTAGAGAAGGGGACAAGCAGGCACCGGAGGGCTTCTACCGTGTTTACAAAAAGCAGCTCAACCCCCACAGCAAATTTCACCTTGCTTTTAATCTTGGCTACCCAAATGCCTATGACCGTGCCCACCACCATACCGGATCGTTTCTGATGGTGCACGGTAACTGTGTTTCCATTGGATGTTATGCGATGACAGATGCAAAGATAGAAGAGATATACGGACTGGTCGCTGCCGCGCTGCGTAACGGACAGAAGTATGTACCGGTGCATATTTTCCCATTCAGGATGGAGGATGAAACAATGGATGCCTACAGCGAGAGCCGCTGGTATGATTTTTGGATGGAGCTCAAGGAGGGGTATGACTATTTTGAGGCGGAGGAGGTGCCGCCAAAGGTGGAGGTAGTTGGTGGACACTATGTTGTCTCAGCACCGGAATAACGATGCTGTAATAGTTCAAAATAATGTAGGTGCATGATGTAAAGCGATGCGAATCTAATCACATTCACATCATGACTCTCCCAGACCGAAAACGTTTGAAAGGGTATTGATGTAGTTGAAGTAGCCGGTAATGGCGACCGCTTCGATGATCTGCATATCACTCCAGCCCATCTCCTTGAGTGCGTCTATATCCTCTTTCATAATCTTGTAGTTGTCTTTCTGTGCCGCACGAATGCAGAAGTTCAGCAGCGCTTTCTCTTTTGCATCGGACTGCATCGTTTCAACTCCCTGGAGAATCTCTTCTATCTGCGCGTCACTGAGTCCCAGCATCTTGGCAATGCTTTTGTGGACATCCACACACATTTTGCAGCCGTTTTCTTTGGAGATGAGCAGGGCGAGAGCCTCTTTGATGTCGTAGCTGAGCGTTGTTTCGTCAAGCAGATACTTTTGTACCATGCCGTCTGTCGCCATGTAAATCTTCTCATCGATTGCCAGCAGCTTGAAAATCTCACCAAGCTTACCGGTTTTTTCCATGATGGGGCGTGCTTTCTCCTGTATTGCCGGGCTCATCTGTTCAAATTCGGGTAGGTCAATATGTGCCATGGTTTTCCTTTTTTAAGTATTTTATTGTTGGTTACAGCAGTTCCTCAAAGGTCGTGTTCTCGAGCTTCTTTTTGAGTACATGCTCAATCACTTTGCTGAAGATTCCCTCATCTTCGGGTTTCATCGTTTTGACAGCCTTTGCCAGTACACGGATGTCGTAAAGACTCGGGTATATCTCGGGTACGGGTTTTTCGAGACCCAGTAGTCCGTAGACTGCCATGATGGCAGAGCGTACGGAGTACTCTACGGTGAAGACACAGTCGTTCTCGATCTCGCAGAACTGACCCATGAAAGCGAGGTTGGTACTGCCCTGCGGGATGACCTCGGGTCTGTCACCCTTGAGGCGCGGCATGAACTGGCTGGTGATGTAGGGCATCATGGCCGGGATGACGATGCACTCGTCGATGTAGGGCTGCATGTCGTCCGCATCGATACCAAGATGGTATAGCAGCTCCTGCAGCAGTTCTCTGCCTGAACATTCGCTCATCTTCTTGTCGATGAAATCCCCCTTGTTGTCAGGGAAGAGGGCATAGGCCCAGGCGACGGTCGTATCTTCTGGCTGATTTTTGAACTGTGGCTGGCGGTTGACGGTGACACTGAGCAGCCAGTTGGAGTCCTTGACAGTGATGATACCTCCTGTGGCAGTGCGGTGGGGAAGAAATTTCCGTTCAGCGAAATTTTCAAGCAGCGCGCGCAGTTTGCCGCCTTTTGCCGTGATGGTAAAGGACTCCCACTTGGTCTTGTCGATGTCGCTGCAGAATACTTCAGGTTTTCCGAATGCCTCATCTTTGGCGGCAATCTTCTTCCACAGGTGCCATACCGCCCCCTCGCTTCTGTCAAGTGAGGGGGGTGTATCCATAGTGCCAAGAGAGCTGTTTTCGGTCATGGAGCCGTTGGTAAAGAAAAGGAGGTCATCTTTGGTCGTAGGGATGACCTCCGCGTTTCCGTTGCTTTCAAGATGGATGGCTGTAACGGTTTTCTCTTCGTCGGTGATCTCGATGTCAAGGTCTGTGACAACGGTGTTGAATACGAATTTTACCCCTTTGGACTCCAGATGCTTTTTTAGCGGAAGCACAAGCGATTCGTACTGGTTGTACTTGGTAAAGACAAGCCCGCGCATGGTACTCATGCCTGGAAGCAGGTGAATGAAGCGCTGCATATAGCGTTTCATCTCCACGACACTGTGCCATGTCTCAAAGGCGAACATACTGCGCCAGTAGAGCCACATGTCCGTTTCGAAAAAGGAGCTGTCGAAGTAGTCATCCACAGTCTGTGTACCGAGGTCCTCCTCTTTTGTCAGCAGCAGTTTTGTCAGTTCGTGGGTATGCTTCTCATGCAGTCCGAGGTCTGTTCGGTGGTGCTTCTCACCGCGGTTGTAGATGACGCGTACCTTGGAGAAGTTTGGGTCTATCTCATTGAGTTCCCGAAACTCGTCAAGTACTGTGCGTCCCTCCTCTTCGATGGAGGCTATCTCTCCGTAGAGATCCCACAGACACTCGTAGTGTGCCTCCATCTCCCTGCCGCCGCGTGCGACAAAGCCCTCTTCGGGACTGCCTGCACCGTCAAGCGCACCACCGGCAACGCCGTCGTGTTCAAAAATGGTGATCTGTTCACCTTTCATGTAGCCGTCACGCATCAGGTACTCTGCCGCTGCCAGAGATGCGATGCCGGAACCGATGAGAAAGGCACGTTTCTTTTCAATGCCTTCGGGTTTTCTGGGATGAATTCGCTGGTAGTTGTTCATAGACGTCCTTTCATATTTAGGAAAGTGATGGGTGTATAGTATACCGTAATGTGAACATAATATTGACTTTGGATTTTAAATGACGTATAATAATATATATTCAATACGTCAATAAGGATGCAAATGTCTACGAAACTTACACTTTATATTGAAGATGATCTGATCGATCATGTCAAGAAGTATGCAAAAGGGCATCAACTATCTGTTTCTCGGGTAGTGAACAACTTTCTGAAGCTGCTCAAGGAAGAGTCAGATATTCAGGACGGAGTATCTCCCAAAGTGAAAAGACCTCTTACGCAATCGCTTAGGGGAGTGCTGACAGAAAAGGATGTGACAATTTCTGATTATCATGACTATTTGGAAGAGAAGTATCTATGAGAGTTGTTTTTGATACAAATATTGTGCTTGATCTTCTTCTTGACCGTGAACCTTTTAGTGATGAGGCCGAAATACTGTTTGAAATGGTAGAAGAGGGGCGTATCGTGGGTATACTGTGTGCCACGACACTCACGACGATCCATTATCTGGTCAGTAAATCAGAGGGCAAACAGAAAACAACTGAGATCATATCCTCTCTTTTAAAACTTTTTGAGATTGCCGGTGTTACAAGAAGTGTTCTGGAGGATGCATTGGAAGCAAAAGACAAAGATTACGAAGACAGTGTGCTTTACAGTGCTGCATACCACAGCGGTGCAGACTTGATCGTGACACGGGACAGGTCAGGTTTTGCAAATTCGAAAGTTTCGGTGATGCATCCCAAGGAGTTACTGGCATTTCTTTCGGCAGTTAAATAAAACCTCTTTGGAATATGGTAAAATACAATAACTAAATACAATGGGAAACGATGGCATCCAAAGACGTAACCTATAACAGACACACCTACAGCCTCTCCTACGAGCTTGTCAACCCTGCCCAGGAAGCGGTACTTCTGGTGCTTCACGGATGGGGAAGCAACAAAGAGATCATGAAACAGGCATTTGGCAAAACACTGCCTGAGTTCAGACACATCTACCTTGATATGCCCGGTTTTGGCAAAAGCAGCAACGATACGGTGCTTGAGACGCAAGATTATGCCCGGATAGTACAGCTTTTTCTTGAGACGCTTGGCGCAAGCCCCCAGATAATTATGGGGCACTCCTTTGGCGGTAAGGTGGCAACGCTGCTCAACCCGCCCTGTCTGGTGCTGCTTTCAAGTTCGGGCATACTGGTGCCAAAGCCTTTTGGCGTGCGTGCCAAGATTGCGTTGACAAAACTGCTCAGGCCGCTTGGATTTGGCAAACTCTCCAGACTTTTTGCGTCCAAAGATGTTGAGGGAATGAGCCACGAGATGTATGAAACGTTTAAAAACGTGGTGAACGAAGCGTTTGAGCACAACTTTTCCAAGGTCACGGGGAAAGCGCTGCTCTTCTGGGGCAAAGCAGATACTGCTACACCGCTTTGGACAGCGGAGAAGATCAATACACTCATTCCGGGCAGCAAACTCTACCCGTTGGAAGGGGATCATTTCTTCTTTCTCAATCATGCACCGTTTATCGCACAGACCATTTCAGACCAATGTAAGGATACCCACTGATGCAACTGCTTAACCTCGCTTTCTATTTTGTCTTTCTTGTCGCCATGGGCTACTACGCCATTACCAACCTGCAGTGGTACAGCTACAGGCTCGAGCGTG
>Ga0256829_1001005_pt1 | contig 24394 bp, 38 predicted proteins | sample 131447metaG_FD_185979 | JGI IMG/M metagenome (GOLD analysis project Ga0256829, IMG submission 185979) | Hydrothermal vent microbial communities from Lau Basin, Pacific Ocean - 131-447 | ecosystem: Environmental > Aquatic > Marine > Hydrothermal vents | place: Pacific Ocean: Lau Basin | collected...
CGCGCTCGTGTTTCCGGTGCAGGATCGCCCCGGCGACCACGAAGGCTTCGGCATGGTCGCCGTGGAAGCCGCCGCCCACGGCCTGCCCACCGTCGCCTTCGCCGCCGGCGGCGTGACTGACGCCGTGCACGACGGCGTCAGCGGCCGCCTCGTGCCGCCCGGCGACAACGCCGCCTTCGCCGCCGCCGTGCTGGACACCCTCGATCACCCGCCCGACCCGAAAGACTCGCGCGGCTTTGCCGAAGGCTTTGCATGGGAACGCTTCGGCGAACGATTGGCGGAACTCCTCGATGGCTGAACCCGCCGTGTGGTTCCCAGCCGTGCGCGCCAGAAGCGGCGCGGACGTGTTCACCGAGCGGCTGTGCGCCGGGCTGAACGCGCGCGGCATCCGTGCCGAAATCACCTGGCTGCCGCTGCGCGCCGAATATGCGCCGTGGAGCGTGCCCGCGCCCAAGCCGCCCGCCTGGGCGAATATCGTGCATGCCAACTCCTGGCTGCATCCGCATTTTCTGCCGCGCGGGCTGCCGATCGTGACCACCCTCCACACCTGCGTGCACGACCCCGCGCTCATGCCCTACAAACGCGCGGCGCAGCGACTCTATCACACCGTCTGGATCAAGCGGGTGGAAGCCGCCCACCTGCGCCGCGCCGACTGCATCGTGGCCGTGAGCCGCTACACCACCCGCGCGGCGGAAGCGGCCTTCGGCCTGCAAGACATCGAGGTCATCCACAACGGCGTGGACACGGCCCGCTTTCATCCCATCGAACGCCCTGCCCCAAACCGCCCCTTCCGCCTGCTCTACGTGGGCAACTGGAACGCCCTAAAGGGCGTCGATCTACTCGCACCGATCATGCAGATGCTGGGAGATAACTTCGAGCTGGCTTACACCGCCGACCGAGGGGGCGCGCATGAACGTTACCCATTGCCCCCGAACTGTCGCAATCTCGGGCGGCTCTCCGGCGCGGCGTTGGTCACCGCCTACCAGCGGGCCGACGCATTGCTGTTCCCTTCGCGGCTTGAAGGGTTCGGTCTGGTAGCGGCTGAAGCCATGGCCTGCGGCCTGCCGGTGATCGCCGCCGATACCTCCTCGCTGCCGGAGGTGGTCGTGCATGAACAAACCGGCTTTTTATGCCCGGTGGATGATGTCGAGTCTTTTGTGAGCGCCGTCAAGTTGCTATCTTCTGATACTCCAACTTGGAGACGAATGCGACATGCGGCGCATCAACGAGTTGAAACCTGCTTCGATATGGATGCCATGATCGACCGTTATATCGCTTTATACCGCCGCATACCGACCGCAAGCTGACCCTGCCATCGAGCGACCCCAGCTTTCAAGATGACCGCCCGCACGCCACTTCGCGTATTACCGCTTCCACTTCCTGCACGACGCGGTCCAGCGTAAATTCACGCATCGCGCGCTCACGACCCGCGGCAGCCAGTCTCGCGGCCAATGCTCTATCTCCCAATACCCATTCCAGCGCAGCCGCCAAGGCCACCGCATCCTTGGGTGGCACGAGCAATCCACTCACGCCATCTTCTACCAATTCCGGCACACCACCCACCGCCGTGGCAACGACGGGTCGCTCGGATAGCATTCCCTCAACGATCACTCGCCCAAAAGATTCGAAATCGACACTTGTATGCGCCACTACATCTACCGTCCGCATCAAGGTCGGCACATCGTCCCGGTGGCCGAGAAAGTGAACTCGTCGCGCCAGACCCCGCCGCTCGATCAGCGCGCGCAATGTCGCCTCGTAACCCGATTCACCAAAAATCGCCCCGCCCACCAGCACGGCATGCGCCTGTGGCATCCGCGCCAGCGCATCGATCAGCACAGACTGGCCTTTCCACTCGGTCAAGCGACCGAAACAACCGATCAGCGGCGCATCCAATGGCAAACCGGTGGCTTTACGAACCGCTACCGGATCCACGGACCGCGCATAGCGTGCCGGATCAAGCCCGTTATGAATCACCACCGGCAGGTCAGGCCGCCCGCCTGCGGCAATCAAAGTGTCCGCCGAAGCCCGCGATACGCTGATCACCCATGCCGCATAACAGTTGAGCAGGCGAACAAGCAATCCTTCGGACAGCCGCGCTCGGAAGCGCAATGTCCGCCGCACACGCATTTCATCATGCTGATGCCAGATAAAGAGGCTTTTGGATGCTGCGGGCCGTCAGGGCCGCCAGCAACAAGGCTTTCTTCAAATTGGCATAGATGAGATCGGCTTCCGATGCCTCGTCCGTTAGTCGTTTGAGCAATGTGGGCAGTCGTCGCGCAGACCAGAGCCGGGCATATATCGTCGTTTCCTTGCCCAGCGTAAACAGATCACCACCTGGCGTCAGCTGAACGGCCTCGATTGTAAGCGGCAGGCGTTCGATTAAAGGCCCCGGCGACAGAAAAACCACCTTACTTGGTAGCGATATGTTCGAAAGCAATTCTTCGAGAACCAATTGCCCACCGCCGATTTCGGCACTATGATCGATGAACAAAACCTTCAGCGGATCATCCGGTTGCTTACAACTCATGCCAGTCTCTCGAACTGCTCCGCCATCATCGAACGCCGGCCGGATGTGCGTCTGCTCGTGATCGGCGACGAACCGGCGAGCGCGCTGCTGAACAACAACGGAGAACGCGCCCGCATCGAACACATCCTGGACGCGCTCAGACTTTCCCAATGCGTGCTGTTTCTCGGCGAGCGCCCGCAAGACGATCCGGAGATTGCCGCCGCCTATTTCGCCGCCGACGCGCTCGTGTTTCCGGTGCAGGATCGCCCCGGCGACCACGAAGGCTTCGGCATGGTCGCCGTGGAAGCCGCCGCCCACGGCCTGCCCACCGTCGCCTTCGCCGCCGCCGTGCTGGACACCCTCGATCACCCGCCCGACCCGAAAGGCGCGCGCGGCTTTGCCGAAGGCTTTGCATGGGAACGTTTCGGCGAACGATTGGCGGGCTTCCTCGATGGCTGAACCCGCCGTCTGGTTCCCCGCCGTGCGATTCCATCGCATAGTTGTCGCCGCAGAGTGCCTTATAAACAGATTCGGATGTGTCGATCCAACAATGATTAATCGCTAGCAGAAACGAAAATGAGCCAAAGACAGATAGTCAACTCTATTTAATTAGCCTCGATTACAGTCACCCACCAGCCGGATATCGATATTCTTGCCTGCCAGCTCCGTGAATTGCCCTCCGAGGTGATCAAAATCATCGTGGACAACGGTTCCGGCGAGGAAGTTACAGCAAAGATCCATTCCTTGATAACGCAGATGCCGCAAACTTTTTTTCTGCCACAATCAAGCAATCTGGGGTTGGCCGCAGCCCTCGATTTGGGTGTGCGCAATCTTTCAAACATCGCTCCAGATTGCGAACTCATCCTTTTTCTGGATCAGGACAGCGAACCACTTGGCGGTGCAATCGAACGCCTATGCACCGCCTTAATGGAACTTGAGCAATCCGGGAAGAATCCGGGCGCAGTGGGCCCCCAGTTACAAGATGTCGATACCGGGCTTTATCATGGCTTTCATCAGATGACGTGCTGGCGCTGGCGGCGAATATTTCCCGAACCAAGCGAACACCTTCCCATACCCGTCTCCAATCTCAATGGCAGCGGCACGCTGATGCGACGAGCCGTTTATGAACGCCTGAGAGGACTGGATACCGATCTGTTCATCGATCATGTAGATACCGAGTGGGCGTTTCGCCTGTTGGCCAACGGTTACACTCTCTGGGGCGTACCAGATGCGGTCTTTAAACACCGCATGGGGCAACGGGGCTTGCGCTTTTGGATGCTGGGTTGGCGAGTATGGCCAGCGCGTTCTCCCGCTCGACACCGCTATTTGTATCGCAACGCCTTATGGCTGATCCAGCGCCCCTATGTACCGCAGGTGTGGAAATTCTGGGCCGTGGTCAAGCTGCTGCTCACTGCCCTGGTACATGGCTTGGCCGACCCTCGACGTTTTGCTCAGCTTGCCGCCATGTGGCAAGGCGTGCGAGAAGGGCTTCATCACGCGACATTGAAACGATGAATCCACAGATCGTCGGCCTCACCCTTAACTACCGCGACGCCGCGCGCACCAGCCGCTGCATCGACTCACTGCTGGCTGACGGCGCGGATGCCGTGCTGGTGTGGGACAACTCCGAAGACGGCGGCGCCTCGGCGCAAGCGCTGCGCCAACATTGGAAGGACGAGGCGCGGGTGACGATTGAGCCCAGCGCACGCAATCTCGGATTTGCCGTCGGCGTGAACCGGGGCATCGACGCCATCGTCAAGCGCTGGCCGCGGGCGTGGATCATGCTCATCAACAACGATGCGGTGTTGCACCACGGCGCGCTGGCCGCGCTGGACGCCGCGCTGCGCGCGCAGCCGCAAGCCGTGATCGCCTATCCCCAGGTCGATCACGGGGGGCGGGTGACGGGCAGCGTTTACTATCAGCGCGTTTTTGCCTTGCTGGGCTTCGATCGGCCATGGCCGGGTAGTTTCGCCTATCCCAGCGGCAGCGTATTGCTCATTGCGCCGGAGCGCATCAACCTGCCGCTGTTCGACGAGGATTTTTTCATGTACGGCGAAGACGTCATGCTCGGCTGGCGCCTGGGCGCGGAGCGCATGGCTTTCGTGCCGCAAGTCCTGGCCTGGCATGAAGGCAGCGCCTCCAGCCGCAACGGATCGTGGTTTTACGAAACCCGCACGGCGGCAGGCCATTGGCTGCTTGCACGCAAACTGGCCCGCTCGCCCCTCGACCGAATCACGCTGCTCGCCGGCCGCGTATTCGGTCTGGGCGCGCGGGCGCTGGTGCGCTCCATCCGCTTCAAAAACCTGATGCCGCTACGCGCGTGTATCACGGGTTGGCGCATCGCTCGGGATAGAAGCCGCCTTTGACGGCTGCACCTCTTCCAGAATCCCATCGACCGCCCGAACCACATCTTCGGCCGTCACGCCTGCTATGCAAGGAAACGGCCGGGCGGCGCGCAGCGTATGCACACACCGCCAGTCGCAGCCATAACACGGCATGCGGAGACCCACCGCCAACGGCAAGCGGCGCACCGGCGCCTCGTTCGCGTCGTAAGGGTAACAGAGCCCCCAGTGTCCGCCGCCGGCCACGACCACGGCCGGCGTGCCCATCGCCGCCGCGATATGTCCGGCGGCCGAATCGTTGCCCAGCAGCAAGCGGGCATGAGCGATCCATTCGACCCATTCCAGGACGGTGGTTTGGCCGGCAAGATTGATCGCCCTGTCCCCTAACCGTTCTGTAATGCTTTTGCCTAACGTCTGTTCCGCCGCGCTGCCGACGATCACGCAGCGCCAGTCGGGACGGCGGCGCAGCACATGAGCCGCCACCTCAGCAAAGCGCTGCTCGGGCCAGCGCCTGAATTCCCGGCTGGCGCCTGGTACCAGAAGCCAATAGGGTTGTTCGATCGGTGGCTCCTTTTGCAATGGCCATTCCAGAGGTTTCACGGGAAAGTCGCCGTCATCGAGCGCTTGCAAAAAAGCGCGATATTGGACGCCGAGATGAACGCCCGGCCGGGACGGCACCAATACCGAATAAAGCCGCCGGCTCAGCTTGACATCGATTTCCGGCCGGTCAGCGTAGACGGCCTCAAACCCGACCGCCGGGGCGCCCAGAGCCCGCACGATGGCATCCTGCAAAATACCGTCTCGCGGAGACCAGAAGTGGTAGGCGCGTTCGGCGCCATGGGCGCGAAGGGCCTGCAAGATGCGCCAGCGGGCATGCGCATCGTGCAGAAACGCCTTCTTCGGCAGCGCAAACACTTCCGCCCCCGGCAGAGCTTCGGCGAAAACCTCGCGCACCGCCTGTTCGCAAACGACCAGCGACGACTTCCCGTCACGCGCAAGCTTTCGAGCCAATGCCTGGACGTAAGGCAACGCCATAAATGCATCGCCCAATAAGCCCACATGCACAAGCGCGACCCGGCCATGACGCGCGCGGGGCGGATGGCCGAGCAATGCCAGCCGGTCGAATGCCGTATAGCCCGCGAATTCGAGCAGGCGCTTGAGCCGCCGGACGAGAAGACGTGCCCAAGCTTTCCAATATGTCTTCATCGTCTGACCAGCACTTCAAGTTCCCACTCGAAATATTTGGGTCGCGGATGCAAATCCATCATTTGGCAGAGCGCCCAATGCAGCGTTCCGTGCAAATGCCAGCGCAGCCGATTGAGCAGCCTCAATACCATGCGCATCGGATCTCGCCATGACCAGAATAAAAGGGGCGGCTTGAGAATAAACTCGATGTTTTCGCGATTAAAACCCGCCGCCTCCAAAACTTGCGGCAGCGAACGTTCATTGAAATGAACGACATGGGTAAAGTCGCCAAAGAGGTGATAGCCTGCGAGCAGAAATGATGCGTTCGGCACCTTGATGTTCAGGAATCCGCCGGGCTTCAGTACCCTACGAAATTCACGCAACAACGCAACAGTATGTTCGCGTGGAATGTGTTCGAGTACGTGATGGAACACAATGACATCAAAGTCGGCATCCGGCGCGCCGGCAAGGAATTCTCGAACATCGGCGTTCAGCAGATCGATCGATTCGGGCAATGCATTGCGGGCTATTTGAAAGAGCTGTTCGGAAAGCTCCACTCCGGCGAGGTTGTGATAGCCTTTTGCATACAACAGACCGAGCAAATAACCCGTAGCGCAACCCGCGTCAAGAATTCGCGCCTGCAGCGGAATCCTGTCGATCCAGCGTGGCAAGCGATCCAGGTGATACGCCTGCACCGTCTCAAAACTGACATGCGCCTGGTCTGTACCGCCCGCCCGATATTGATTCTCGTAATTTTTGAACAACTCATGAGACGGATCGTCCACGCTCAACTTCTCCTGACATGTCCTGATCGGAAGGTCATGAGCGGATTTGCCGACAAATGACCCATCATGTAAACCGCCGGCCTCAATCCGCCGCGCGCGGCGTTGATGCACAGCCTCCATCCGGTCGAGGATTCGCCGCGATGGCGACGCCGAGCATCAATATCATCGCAACCTCCGCGCCATACGTCGCCAGCACCGCGCCGCGCCATTCGAGCCAGGGGATCAACCAGATGTTCAGGCCCAGGTTGAGCGCCGCCCCGATCAACAGGATAGCCATGAACGCATGTTGGCGATCCGTGCCGATCAGTATGAATTGCAGAAAATAGCGCCCAAGCATTACGACAGGCAGCCAGGCCAGCCACTTCAGCACATCGGTCGAGGAAACGAATGGCTGACCCAGAACAGTCGGCAGCATCCCTGCCAAGCCGTACATCAGCACGGCGCAAGCGACAGCATAAACGGCCGGAAGCGGCAACAACTTCCAGGCAAATGTCGCGGCATGGTTGCCGCTTTCATGGTTTTGACCGGCCCGAAAAAAGCGCGGGGCGGCCGCGGTGAAGAAAGCCGTCAGCGGCACGCCGGCCATATCCACAACCCGGTATGCCGCCGAATATGCGCCCGCTGTTTCCAGGGAAACCATGCGTGCCAGCATGAGCTTGTCTATATCCACATACACCTTGTGTGCCGCGCCGCCCACTGAGAATGGCCAGCCGGCGCGCAGGGCCGAACCAAGCCCCCGCCAGCGGATCTCGAACGGCAGGCCGAAGTCACGCCGCAACAGCCACAGCGTATAGACGGCCGAAGCCGCAGCGGCGGCGAGATACCCCGCCGACCATAGCGGCAGGCGCGTTGCCACCGGCAGCAGCAACGCCAATGGGAGAAACATGGCGGCGGCCAGTCTCGGCAACACCGGCGCGAGCACCACGCGCGCCGCGCGTCCGATGCGTTCGTGTCCCTGGTAGGCTTGCATGGCGCTCAAGGTGAGCGGGGTGAGGGCGATCTCGGCAACGCCCAGGTTCACGATGACTACGCCATCGACGCTGGCCGGCAGGATGGTCCAGGCCAGAATGAGAAAAGCAGCCAACAGTGGCGGCGCGGTCAACAGCAAAGCGGCCAACGTGCGGCCCCAACTTTCGGCAAAGGGTTCGGCATCGCGCGCGGTATCGCGCAGCATGATGACGGACACGCCGAGCCCGGTGAATCCACCCAGCGTCATCGCCAGCGCCAGCACCGCCGAATACGCGCCGTAGGCTTCGACGCCGAGCACGCGGGCGACGATAAGGAACACCGCCGCCTGGCCGAGGGTGCGCAGGCCCAGGCCGGCGGTCATCGCCAGCGTGCCTTTGGCGAGCTTGCCGGGCCGCCAGGCGAAAAGGCGTTGCAGCGGGTTCACGGTGGGGAAGCCATGGGACCGATCGATTCTCCGGGTGCAGTGGAGCGTGGGTGCAGACGCAACGGGAGTTCACGTCGTTCAGGGAATGCCCAGGATTTTATGCGTTTGCAGGCTGAGTTTCCATTGCGGCCGGGCCTTGCAGTAGGCGATGGCGCGGCGGGTGTTGGCCTCGCGCTCGGGGCCGTCCATGGGCTGAAGGTAGAAGTGTTCGAAGTCCAGCGCTTCGAAAATTTCGGGCGGCGCGCCGGTTTGCGGATAGACGAGCTTGAGTTCCTGCCCGCGGCGAATGCGAAGTGCCGCACCGGCCTTGGGGCTGACGCACAGCCAATCGATGCCGGGCGGCGGCGGCAGGATGCCGTTGGTTTCCACCGCGATCACAAACCCGCGCGCGTGCAGGGCGTCGATCAACGGCGCGTCGAGTTGCAGCAAGGGTTCGCCGCCGGTGCACACGACAAAGCGAGGGCCGGCGGCGGGCCAGCGGGCGGCGACGGCCTCGGCCAGCGCGTCGGGGTTGGCAAAGCGGCCGCCGCCGGGGCCGTCTGTGCCGACGAAATCGGTGTCGCAGAAGCGACACACGGCGCGGGCACGGTCCTGCTCGCGCCCCGACCACAGGTTGCAGCCGGCAAAACGACAGAACACGGCGGGGCGGCCGCTGTTTGCGCCTTCGCCTTGCAGAGTGTAGAAAATTTCCTTGATGTTGTAGCTCACGCGGAACCGAGGTCGAGCTGTACGCCTCTTTCCCATCCCTCGAACAAGGATAGTCGATCCAGTGCCGGCAGACGGGAAGTCATACGGGCGGCTATCCAGCGGACGATGCTGGAAAGATCGCCATCCTCGATACCTGGCAATTCATCCAGCCGATGGTGATCCAAGGCGGCGTAAACATCTTTGAACAAGGCTTTAACGTCACCATAGTCGATGGTCCATCCCAATACTGTGTCCAGAGGCGCTGTAAGGCGCAGACGCAGGAGATAGCTGTGGCCATGCAGACGTCGGCGTGGATCTCCAGGCGGAGCCTGCACGAGCCGAGTGGCGCTTTCGAAGCGAAAATCCTTCCAAATGCGGTAATGCGTGCCATCATAATGACAGCCCGCGGTGGCAGTCTCATACACGCTAACGCGATTCACCGTGGGCGTGCTGCCTTGCAGACGATGCATCACCCAGGCTGCAAGCTGTTCGCTGGTGGGATTTTCTAGGCCGGGAATATCGTTCAAACATGCATGATCGAGTGCATTACGTAGTGGCAGCCAAAGATCATCGAGTGCATCCTGAGTCAGCGCGGCAGGTTCTTGGGCTTCGGCACGCAGAACCACCTCGAATCCATGCCCATGCATTCGTCCGCATTGATGCCCGGATGGCACATTGGGGAGGCGATGGGCCGCTTCGAAGCGATAGCGGCGCCAGGCTTGAATATTGTCCGATAAATCGATCACGACGCCGGAATCGGGCGTACTCCTCGCTTCCACGGCCAGAATGGGCAGGTGATTCATCTGTTGGCGCACCCAACGAGCAATCGACTCGTCAAGTGGATTCTTACCCAAGTGCTCATTGAGAAGACTGAAATCCAGAGGAGCAATCCGTTCGCTCAACAAAACCGGCGGATTCGCCGTCTCTTCATGTGGAGCTGCGGGCGTTTTTACACCAACGCAAAAATGATGGCCGTGCAGACGCGCAAGGCGATGCTCCGGTGGCACAGATGCAATGCTCCTGGCGGCCTCGAAACTAGCACGCGCGAGGTATGTTAAACGGCCGGAGGTCATGTTTGCCGCATAAACCGCTGCAAAAGGGGATCTGGCAACCCCGCTTCGGCAAATCCCTTGGCGCGCAACAAGCAAGAGTCGCATTGCCCGCAAGGGCGTCCATCCGGCTCGGGATCGTAACAACTTGAAGTCATTGCGTAGTCCACACCCAACTCGGTGCCACGGCGAATGATCTCGGCTTTGCTGAGACTGATCAAAGGCGTATGCACACGCAATCGCTGATGTCCTTCGACACCGGCTTTTGTGGCCAGGTCGGCCATACGCTCAAAAGCGGCGATGTACTCGGGGCGACAATCTGGATATCCGCTGTAATCGAGCGCATTGACGCCGATGAATATATTGGACGACTCCACAACTTCAGCCCAAGCAAGTCCGAAAGAAAGAAATATGGTGTTTCGAGCCGGCACATAAGTGACGGGAACACCCTCATTCATGCTGGCCGTGGAGCGTTGTTTGGGTACTTCTATGTTGTCAGTCAGTGCTGATCCACCAAAAACTCTAAGGTTGATGTCTGCCACGATGTGTTCGCGCGCACCTAACGCCTTAGCCACGTGCGCTGCGGATGCGAGTTCAATTACATGGCGTTGGCCATAACGAAATGAAAGCGCATAACATTCAAAGCCTTGCGCTTTAGCGATGGCAAGTGTGGTAGTGGAGTCCAATCCACCACTAAGCAATACTATGGCCTTGCGTGATTCCTGCATCGATAATTACCTGATCGAAAGAAAAAAGCCGAGCATGGCTCGGCTTTTAATACTTACTGCAATTTGATAGCAAAATCTATCTCTATGCAAACAGATTCCTTTGATCAATCTGTCTCAGGTCTGTCCACAAGTTCTACCAAAGCCATCGGCGCATTATCTCCTCGTCTGAAACCACACTTCAAAATACGCAGATAACCACCGGGTCGATTCTTGTAGCGAGGACCCAACTCGTTGAAGAGCTTCCCAACTATCTTCTTATCGCGTACACGATTGAAAGCAAGCCGGCGTCTATGCACAGAGTCCTGTTTGGCAAGCGTAATCAGTGGCTCAGCCACTCTCCGCAGCTCCTTTGCTTTTGGCAAGGTGGTTTTTATGACCTCCCTGTCCAGCAAGGATACTGAAAGAGCCTGTAAGGTTGCTTTGCGATGTGAGCTGTTTCGGCTCAGTTGTCTACCTATGTTTCTGTGACGCATTTTTTGCTCCCAAACTTCAGGCTGACGCCTTTTGTTCTTTAAGTCCAGCAGGAGGCCAGTTATCAAGCTTCATGCCCAGCGACAATCCATGCCGGGCCAAAACATCCTTGATCTCCATCAATGATTTTTTGCCTAGATTAGGAGTTTTGAGCAGTTCAGTTTCCGACTTTTGTATGAGGTCGCCAATATGAAAAATATTCTCGGCCTTCAGACAATTAAGCGAACGAACGGTCAGTTCGAGTTCATCAACCGGCCTTAACAGGATAGGATCTATTTCTACAGTGTGTACTTGTTTGCTACCAAGCTCCTCTCCTTGAAGATCAACAAATATCTCTAATTGATCTCGTAAAATAGAGGCTGCTTGGCGTATTACCCCCTCTGGATCGACTGTCCCATTCGTCTCGATTTCAAGAACCAACCGGTCCAAATCAGTACGTTGTTCAACGCGAGCGCTCTCAACAGAATAAGCTGCTCGTTTGATTGGACTATAACTCGCGTCCAATAAAAGCCTACCGATGGAATGGTCGTCGTTCTCATCTCGACGCCGAACTGCGGGTTGATACCCACGGCCTGTCGAGATGGTAAGATTCATATTAAGCCCAGTATCTTTTGTGATATGGGCGATCACATGGTCCGGATTGACTATTTCCATGTCCTGGGTCAAAGAAATATCGCCCGCAGTAACAACGCACGGACCTTTCTTATTGAGATTCACGACCGCCTGGTCACGGCCCTCCATCTTGATCGCAACATTTTTGAGGTTCAAAAGAATCTCTAAAATATCTTCTTGGACCCCTTCCAATGCGGTGTACTCGTGAAGGACGCCCTCAATTTCCACTTCAACGATCGCTGCGCCAGGGATTGAAGAAAGCAGGATCCTTCTTAGTGCATTGCCGAGCGTATGACCAAAACCACGTTCGAAAGGTTCCATGCTGACTTTCGCATGCTGAGGAGAAAGCGTCTGTACTTCGATGTGTCGCGGCTTAAGCAATTCTTTTGCCTGCATCTTGACCTCTTGATATACGACAGGAGTCGTTCCGTTACTTTGAGTACAATTCGACCACAAGGAATTCGTTTATTTCCGCCGGCAAATCAGATCGTTCCGGGGTTGTTTTAAATATCCCCTCCATCTTCTTGCCATCGACTTCCAACCACGAAACAAGACCCAATTGATCATTAAGCGCAAAGGCATCCTGTACGCGTGTTTGTTTTCGCGCCTTTTCACGCACAGCTATAACATCGTTCGGTGCGACCTGATAAGAGGGTATATTCACCACGGCACCATTTACAGTGATAGCACGATGACTGACCAATTGCCGTGCTTCTGCGCGTGTAACCGCAAATCCCATACGATAGACGACATTGTCGAGACGGCATTCCAGAAGTTTAAGCAAGTTTTCGCCGGTTGAACCTTTCTGTTGAGCCGCCTTTTTGAAATAATTACGGAATTGTCTTTCCAGCACCCCATAGATACGACGCAGTTTTTGCTTTTCTCTGAGCTGCACGCCATAGTCGGACAAGCGAGCACGACGGTCACCATGCTGTCCTGGCGCTTTTTCAAGCTTGCATTTGGATTCAATACCACGTGCACGGCTTTTTAGGAAAAGGTCCGTACCTTCCCTACGGCTAAGTTTACACTTTGGTCCTGTATATTTGGCCATAATTAAGTATCCCTTAAACGCGACGACGCTTTGGAGGACGGCACCCGTTATGCGGTATGGGTGTTACATCAATGATACTACTGATTTTGAAGCCCACGTTGTTCAGAGCCCTTACAGCTGATTCACGTCCAGGGCCAGGGCCTTTTACTCTCACTTCTAGGTTCTTAAGGCCATAGTCTTGCGCGGCATTGGTCCCCGCCCGCTCAGCAGCAACCTGGGCAGCAAAAGGAGTACTTTTACGAGATCCACGAAAACCTGAACCGCCGGCTGTTGCCCAACAGAGTGCATTTCCCTGTCGATCGGTAATCATAATTATCGTGTTATTAAATGAGGCATGAATATGAGCTACGCCTTCTGTAACAACACGTTTGTTTTTTTTGCGCGTACGCGCCACTGGAGCCTTTGCCATTTTTAATAAGCCTTCATAAGTTTATTTTCGGATGGGCTTACGAGGTCCTTTACGCGTACGAGCATTTGTGCGTGTGCGCTGACCACGCACAGGGAGCCCTCTGCGATGCCTCAAGCCGCGATAACAGCCCAAATCCATTAATCGCTTGATCTGCATGCTAACCTCACGGCGCAGATCGCCCTCAACAGGGTAAGCCGATACAGCCTGACGCAGCGCATCTAATTCTGCGTCCGTCAGGTCTTTCACTTTCATTTGCGGATTGATCCCGGTCGCTTCACAGATTTTCTTCGCGCGCGTGGGTCCAATCCCATAGATTGAGGTTAGCGAAACCACTGCATGTTTTTGATCGGGAATATTAACACCCGCTACACGTGCCATTGATTTACTCCAAGTCGCTAAGCGAAAGGGCTGAAATTCTATTCGAACTCTGCCCAATATTCAATAGTTATCAACCTTGGCGTTGTTTGTGACGGGGGTCGGTGCATATGACCCGAACAACTCTGTTACGCCTTACAATTTTACAGTTTCTGCAAATTTTTTTGACTGAAGCACGCACCTTCATTTGTTTTACCTCGCGTATATACAATAGTGGCCCCTTACGATAAGGGGGTATAAATTCAGCGTTTATTCTTTTTCAAGTTAGATTTTTTCATTAGGCCTTCGTATTGGTGCGACATCATATGGGCTTGCACTTGAGCCATGAAATCCATAAGAACCACGACAATTATCAGCAGAGATGTGCCACCAAAATAAAAAGGGACGTTCCAGTAAAGGATAAGAAATTCTGGCAACAAACATACGAGAACAAGATAAATCGCGCCCACACCAGTCAATCGAGTCATGACTCCGTCGATGTATCGAGCAGTCTGCTCGCCAGGTCTTATGCCTGGAATCAATGCACCTGCTTTCTTCAAGTTATCTGCGGTCTCACGGGCGTTGAAAACCAGTGCAGTATAAAAGAAAGCGAAAAATATGATGGCCCCCGCATAGAGAAGGACATACAGTGGTTGTCCAGGGGCGAGGGTGGTTGACCAATCCTGCAGCCACTTCATTCCCTCACTACGACCGAACCATTGCCCAAGCGTTGCAGGAAACAATATTATACTCGATGCAAATATTGGCGGTATGACGCCGGACATGTTCAGCTTGAGTGGCAAATGACTTGACTGCGCAGAATAAACACGCCTACCAACCTGCCGTTGTGCATAATTTACAGTAATCCTTCGCTGCCCTCTCTCAACGAAAACCACAAACGCTGTAACAGCAACAGCCAGCAACAGCAAGAAAATAATGGTTGCGGGGGCCAACACTCCAGTACTCGCCAATTCAAGCGTTCCTGCCACAGCTCCAGGGAGGCCTGCGACTATGCCCGCAAAAATAATCATAGAAATACCGTTACCCAAGCCCCGTTCGGTAATCTGTTCTCCAAGCCACATCAAAAACATCGTGCCGGTAACAAGAGTTACAGTCGCTGTAAATACAAACCCTATCCCTGGGTGAATAGCTACAGACATGCCATTAACTTGCTGATTTTCTAAAGCTATAGAAACGCCTATAGCCTGAAATGTAGCAAGCACGACTGTCCCATACCGAGTGTACTGAGTAATTTTACGCTGCCCTGATTGCCCTTCTTTCTTCAATTGCTCGAGTGAAGGCACGACAGAGGTCAAGAGCTGGATGATTATTGATGCGGAGATGTAGGGCATAACCCCCAAAGCAAACACGCTCAAACGCTGCAGCGCGCCGCCCGAAAACATGTTAAACATGCCCAATATAGAGCCACTATGCTCGCTAAAAAAACGCGACATGGCTTCAGGGTTTATACCTGGCACAGGGATAAAAGTTCCAATCCTATAGACAATCAATGCCAGGATCAGAAAAAAAAACCGCTTACGTAATTCTGAAAAGCGACTTAATGTAGCTAGATTGCCTGCTCCTAGGCTAGCACCTGTTGAAGCCATTTAGACCTCTTCGACCTTTCCACCGGCCGCTTCAATCGCCTTCGTGGCGCCTTCTGTTGCTTTAATCCCCTTAAGCAAAACCGCCTTTTCAATAGTTCCTGAGAGTATTACTTTCACTTGTGACGCATCAGCCGGAACAAGATTGGCTGATTTGAGAGCATTCAAGTCGACAGAACCATCAAATTTGTTTAATTCGTGCAAACGCACTTCAGCTGATCGCCTTGATTTTAAGGACCTAAAACCAACTTTAGGGAGGCGCCTTTGCAAGGGCATTTGCCCGCCTTCAAATCCAACCTTATGGTAGCCCCCACTGCGGGAAAGTTGGCCTTTATGCCCTCTTCCAGCGGTCTTACCGCATCCGCTACCAGTACCGCGCCCTAACCGTACTTTTTGTGGACGACTTCCTGGAGAAGATTTAATAGCGTTTAATCGCATCTTTAGCGTTCCTCTACAGAGACCATGTAGCTGATTTTATTAATCATACCACGGTTTTCTGGGGTGTCGATCACTTCAACAGTATGCCTTATCCGACGAAGGCCCAATCCTCGAGCGCAAGCACGATGAGTCTTGGAGCGGCCTATCAAGCTCTTATTTAATGTCACGCGAATTTCTTTTTCTGGCAGAGCCATAGTGTTAACCTCTGATTTCTTCGACGGTTTTTCCTCGTTTCGCTGCTATTTTCTCGGGCGAATCCATCTGGTGAAGGCCATTTAAGGTTGCCCGTACGACATTGACAGGATTTCTTGTGCCAATGCATTTGGCAAGGACATTTTTAATGCCAACCATCTCAAATATGGCTCGCATGGCACCACCCGCTATGACTCCGGTTCCGTCAGATGCTGGTTGCATATAAACCTTCGCCGCCCCGTGCCGCCCTACTGTTGGATAGTGCAAAGTACCCTCATGGAGATTAACACGAATCATATTATTGCGGGCCTTTTCTAATGATTTCTGAATAGCCGCGGGCACTTCACGGGCCTTACCATACCCCATCCCTACACGTCCGTTTCCATCACCAACCACGGTTAAAGCAGTAAAACCAAACTGCCTACCGCCTTTAACTACCTTTGCCACGCGGTTCACGGATACCAGTTTTTCCTGGAGTCCGTCGTTACTATTTGAACTTTCGATATTGCTCGCCATGAACGTCTTCCTTTAAAACTTCAAACCGTTACTACGCGCTGAGTCAGCCAAAGCTTTAACGCGTCCGTGGTATCTAAATCCGGAGCGGTCAAAAGCAACTTTTTCTATTCCCTTGGCCGCTGCTCGTTCAGCAATCATTTTTCCTACAATTTTAGCTGCGTCTATATTGCCAGTATGCTTCAGGCCAGATCGCAAGGTAGTTTCGACTGTTGAAGCGCATGCAATAACCTCAGATCCATTCGGCGCGATAATCTGCGCGTATATGTGACGAGGTGTGCGATGCACCGTCAGCCGGGCTTTACCCGACTCTTTGATTTTATAACGAGTGCGTTTCGCGCGTCGTATTCTGGATACTTTTTTATCCATGATTAAACCTACTTTTTCTTGGCTTCTTTACGAATAATCCGTTCATTTGCGTATTTTACACCCTTACCTTTATATGGTTCAGGCGGGCGGAATGCTCGGATTTCAGCGGCTACTTGCCCGACTTTCTGATTATCGATACCTTTGACGACAACCTCTGTCTGGGACGGAGTCTCTATAGAAATTCCTTCTGGAACGGGGTACTTGATCGGGTGAGAATATCCCAGAGAAAGATTCAACTCCTTCCCTTGTGCCTGAGCCCTATAACCAACACCAACCAATTCGAGTTTCTTCTCATAGCCGGCGTGTACCCCATGAATCATATTTTGGGTCAAAGCGCGCATGGTTCCAACCATAGCGAGATTGCCACCTGCTCCAGGAGTTTGTTCGAAAACTAAAGAGTCGTTATCCAGCCGGACGGTAACAAAGGGATGAATAACCTGTAAGCCTTCGCCCTTCGCTCCTTTGGCTTTAACCAAATTCTCCTTGAGCTCTACACTCACGCCTTTTGGTATAGGTACGGGTTTCTTTGCGATTCTAGACATTTTTTCTCTCGCTACGCTACGATGCAAACAACTTCGCCGCCTTGGTTTGCGGCTCGTGCGGCGCGGTCACTCATAACCCCATTCGAGGTGGATATAATGGCAACACCTAGCCCATTTAAAACCTTTGGAAGCTCATCACATTTTTTATAAACCCTTAATCCGGGTCGACTGACGCGTTCCAAACGGTCAATCACGGGCTTGCCTTGATAATAACGAAGCTGTAAGGTCAATACAGGTTTTGTATCATCTGAAACCACATAGCTATCGATATATCCTTCCGCGGTTAAAACATCAGCTATTGCCTTTTTCATTTTCGATGAGGACATCGAAACTGTTTTTTTATGGGCATGTTGCGCGTTACGAATTCTCGTCAACATATCCGCTACTGGATCAGTCATGCTCATTTCAATACCTCACCAACTGGCCTTTTTCAAACCGGGAACATCACCGCGCATGCTGGCTTCTCGAAGTTTGTTTCTTCCAAGACCAAACTTTCGGTAATAGCCGTGAGGGCGACCTGTAAGTCTACACCGGTTATGTAGACGCACTGGACTTGAATCACGAGGTAATCTCTGCAATGCAACAATTGCCTTCATTCTCTCTTCAGAACTCAATTCCATGTTATGGATAATTGATTTAAGTTCTTTGCGCTTATTTGCATAACGGTTAACCAGCTTTCCCCGCTTAATCTCGCGCTGAATCATTGAAGTTTTCGCCATGAGAGATCAATCCTTACGTCCTAAATGGGAAATTAAATGATGTAAGCAAAGCCCGTGCTTCATCATCAGTGCGTGCGCTAGTGGTTATGGCAATATCCATACCTCGCAGTGCATCAATTTTGTCATAATCTATTTCCGGGAAAATAATCTGCTCTTTAATTCCCATACTGAAGTTACCGCGGCCATCAAATGACCTCGGATTAACCCCCCTAAAATCCCTAACTCGTGGTAGAGCAACATTAATAAACCGGTCGAGAAACTCATACATTCTTTCTTTACGCAAAGTAACCTTCGCGCCGATTGGCCATCCTTCACGAATTTTAAATCCGGCGATGGATTTTCTTGCCACGGTCGGAACGGCTTTTTGCCCCGCAATCAGACTCAGGTCACTGATTGCGTGTTCAACCACCTTTTTATCGGCTACCGCTTCACCCAAACCCATATTCAAAGTTATCTTGAGAATGCGGGGCACCTGCATCACACTTTGATATTCAAAGCGTTCTTTAAGTTGAGCTACTATCTGGTCTTTATAAATTTCTTTGAGCCTGGCCATCGCAAGAACCTTATGCGTCAATGACTTCATTATTGGATTTGAAGTATCGGACTTTGCGTCCATCCTCCAAAAGGCGAAAACCAACCCGATCGCCCTTGCCTATCTCAGGGTTATACAGCATAACATTTGACGCCTGTATTGGCGCCTCCATCTCAATAATGCCACCTTGAATACCGGCTTGAGGGTTACCTTTTTGGTGCTTCTTCACCATATTTATATTTTGGACGAGCAGCTTACCATTGGAAAAAACCTTAAGGACCCTTCCCTTGCGCCCTTTGTCTTTTCCCGTAATAACCACAACCTCGTCACCTTTTTTAATCTTTTTCATTCCATCACCTTAAAGGACTTCAGGAGCAAGGGAGATTATTTTCATAAATCTCTCTGACCGCAGTTCGCGGGTTACAGGCCCAAATATACGAGTTCCGATTGGCTGAAGTTGATTGTTAAGCAGCACTGCAGCATTTTTATCAAACCTGATCCTCGACCCATCAGTTCTTCGGACGCCTTGAGCAGTTCTCACAACAACGGCATTGTAGACATCGCCTTTTTTTACTTTACCGCGAGGACTCGCGTCCTTGACACTAACTTTTATTATATCCCCAATCTTTGCATATCGGCGATGACTACCGCCCAGGACTTTTATACACTGAATCCTCCGAGCACCACTATTGTCGGCTACATCAAGAACACTTTGCATCTGAATCATGGTCGTAATACCTATTCACATCGCTCTATCAGGAGCGATCAATGACTTCAACAAGTGACCAGCATTTCTTTTTTGAAATGGGACGGGTCTCACGAATACGCACGGTATCTCCTACCCGACACGTATTCATCTCATCATGCACATGCAACTTAGTAGAACGGCGAATATATTTACCGTAAACTGGATGCTTAACCAGTCGATCAATTACAACGGTTATTGTCTTGTCCATCTTGTCACTGACAACTCGGCCAACAACTGATCGCTGCATCTTTTTTTCTTGGCTCATGATTCAACACCCATGGATCTTTTTTCTCTCATCACAGTTTTGATGCGAGCAATATCTTTACGTACCTTGTTAATTTGATCTGGCTTGGTCAACTGTTGAGTGGCCTTTTGCATGCGCAGATTAAACTGAGTGCGGCGAAGCTCAATCAATTCATGGTTCAACTCGGCGATAGTTTTAGTACGCAATTCCGAAGCTTTCATCTCACATCACCGTCCTTGAAACTACCGTGGTCTTAATCGGCAATTTTGCCGCAGCAAGTCGGAAGGCTTCTTTAGCGATTTCTTCACTCACACCTTCCATTTCATACAAAACCTTTCCAGGTTGAACTTTTGCAACCCAGTACTCTACATTTCCTTTCCCTTTTCCTTGGCGCACTTCCAAAGGCTTCTTAGTCACCGGGACATCAGGGAAAACCCGTATCCAAATTTTTCCACCACGTTTGATATATCGCGTCATGGCTCTACGGGCCGCTTCTATCTGACGAGCTGTAATTCGCCCCCGATCTAAAGCTTTCAACCCATATTCTCCGAAACTAACGGAATTGCCTACTGTTGCTAATCCGCGATTTCTACCCTTGAACTGCTTTCTATATTTCGTTCTCTTTGGCTGCAGCATTTCAATCTCCTCAACCCGCCGCCTGTCGAGATTCGTTTAGGTCGAAAACATCGCCTTTATAAATCCAGACCTTAATTCCAATTACACCGTACGTCGTACTCGCCTCGGCAAAGCCATAATCAATACCGGCACGAAGGGTATGCAAAGGAACTCGGCCTTCTCGATACCACTCGGAGCGAGCAATTTCCGCACCATTCAGCCTACCTGCGACATTAACCTTAACGCCTAATGCCCCCAAACGCATGGCATTGGTGACTGCCCTACGCATGGCTCGGCGAAACATGATCCGCTTTTCAAGCTGCTGAGCAATACCCTCTGCAACAAGTTGAGCATCTATTTCGGGCTTGCGTATTTCTTCTATATTTACCTTGACATTCTGTATTTCAAGCCCCATAAGATGAGCAATCTCTTTACGCAATACCTCAATATCCTCACCTTTTTTCCCAATTACAATACCAGGTCTTGCAGTGTGTATTGATATAACCGCGGCTTTAGCTGGCCTGGCGATCTGTATGCGGCTGACCGAGGCATGAGATAGCTTGTCTTTAATAAAAGAGCGCACCTGGATATCATTGATAAGAAAGTTCGAGTAATCTCGTCCCTGAGCGTACCATTTAGATGTCCAGTCAGAGGCAATCCCTAAACGAATCCCTATTGGATGTACTTTTTGACCCATCTTCAGACTCCTTAGTGATCACCAACTTTTACAGTAATATGACTAGTACGTTTGGTGATGCGATTTCCACGGCCCTTTGCACGAGCACGCATTCTTTTAAGTACAGGCGCTTCATCAACGAAGATCTGGGTTATCTTCAACTCGTCTACATCAGCGCCCTCATTGTGCTCAGCATTTGCAATAGCCGAATCGACCGCCTTTCGTATGATTCCTGCTGCCTTTTTCTGGCTGAAAGACAGTATTTGTATGGCTTTTTCCACATCTAAGCCACGAACCTGATCGGCTACAAGGCGAGCCTTTTGCGGAGAAATTCTCGCGTATTTCAACTTGGCAGCTACTTCCATGATGAGCTCCTACTACTTGCCTTTCTTGTTAGCCACATGGCCTTTAAATGTTCTCGTGACCGCAAACTCACCCAACTTATGGCCAACCATATTTTCACTTATTAACACAGGCACATGCTGGCGACCATTGTGAACTGCAATCGTCAGCCCAATCATTTGAGGCAAAATCATTGAACGTCTCGACCATGTCTTTATAGGGCGACGGCTATTAGACGCGACGGCTTCATCAACCTTCTTCAATAAATGATGGTCGACAAAAGGACCTTTTTTAATAGAGCGTGGCACGTGTCAACCTCTTACTTTAATTTTCTACGACGAACAATCAATTTATCTGTCCGCTTGTTTTTGCGAGTTTTATACCCTTTAGTAGGCACCCCCCAAGGTGTAACAGGGTGTTTACCGAGGTTACGGCCTTCACCGCCACCATGGGGATGATCCACAGGATTCATTGCCGTACCGCGTACAGTTGGGCGTATACCCAGCCATCTCTTTGCTCCTGCCTTACCAAATTTACGCAGGTTATGCTCTGCATTGCCGACCTCACCGATAGTCGCTCGGCAAGTTGCCGGCACTTTTCGCATTTCGCCTGAGCGCAATCGAATAGTCACATGCGCGCCTTCTCTTGCTACCAGCTGGGCTGAAGATCCTGCGGACCTCGCAAGTTGAGCGCCTTTTCCAGGCTGCAACTCGATACAATGAATAGTTGTTCCTACCGGAATTGACCTCATGGGCAAAGAGTTGCCAGGTTTAATCGGAGTGGTTGCACCCGATATCAGAATATCGCCGATCTGAACAGACTTCGGCGCAATAAAATATCGACGCTCTCCATCCTTATAAACGACAAGGAGAATGTTCGCGCTTCTATTTGGGTCGTATTCAATGCGCTCAACTCGACAGGGAACATTATCTTTGTCACGCTTAAAGTCCACCTTGCGATATAGACGCTTATGTCCGCCACCTTGGTGACGCTGGGTTATCCTGCCTTGATTGTTCCTACCGCCCGTTTTGTGTTTTTTTTCAATCAGCGATGGCCATGGACCTCCCTCATGCAAACCTTGCTTGCTTACTTTTACCTGGAATCTGCGCCCAGGCGAAGTGGGTTTTGCCTTTACAATAGCCATTTCTTTTCCCCGTTACTCATTGGCCAGCTGAATATCTTGACCAGCCTCAAGGCTTACGTAGGCTTTTCTAACGCCATTGCGACGGCCTGGGCGCCTAGCAAACATCTTGGCTTTTCCGTCGATATTAACTACACGCACATTCTCAACTTTAACCTCGAACAGCAACTCTACGGCTTTTTTTATTTCCAGTTTGTTCGCATCAGCTGCTACTTTGAAAACATGTTGATTACTTACTTCAGCCAAACGGGCTGACTTCTCAGAAACATGTGGCGCCATAATAACCTGCATCAGTCGTTCATGATTCATCCCAACCACTCCTCAATTTTTTGCAGCGCTCCTTCGGTCATAACCACATGCTCATGACCCACCAAACTAACCGGATTTACATCCTTCACGAGCGCAATCTCCACGCGAGGAACGTTTCTGCCGCCAAGAAAAACATTTTCATCGTACTTATCAAAAATCATCAAAACGTCGCGACTGGACACAAGATTATCCAAAGCCTTGCAGAACATTTTTGTCTTCGCCTGGCCAAGATCAAAAGATGTAATAATCATCAATCTGTTTTGGCGATGCAATTCGGAAAAAATGCCACGTATCGCATTGCGATACATTTTCTTGTTCAGCTTCTGAGAATAATCACGTGGTTTAGCGGCAAAAGCCCTTCCACCTCCCACCCATATAGGGCTGCGAATACTTCCCGCACGCGCGCGACCAGTACCTTTTTGACGCCAGGGCTTTATCCCACCGCCTCTAACTTCGGCTCTACTCTTCTGCGCCTTAGTTCCAGATCTACCGCCCGCGAGATAAGAAACCAAAGCCTGGTGCACCAAAGTCTCATTGAATTTATGATCAAAAAGATTTTCGGAAACTTCAATCTCTTTGCCATCATGTATCTGGAGCCGCATTTAATTAACCCTTCTTCTTTACAGCGTGGCGAAGTATCACATCTTGACCCGTTGCTCCCGGAATAGCTCCTTTGACCAAGATCAAATGACGCTCTACGTCGACACGAACAATTTCTAGATTTTGCACAGTGACGCGCTCATCACCCATATGACCCGCCATCTTCTTACCCTTAAACACACGGCCTGGGGTCTGGTTTTGACCGATCGAACCAGGAACCCTGTGGGACAGTGAATTACCATGCGTGCGATCTTGGCCACGGAAATTATGACGCTTGATCGTTCCTGCAAATCCTTTTCCCTTACTGGTCGACGTTACATCCACAAAATCTCCAGGAGCGTATTGATCAACCCCCAAAACCGACCCTAGTTCAATTCCTTGAGAATCCAATCCCTCAACCCTGAACTCCCAGAGCCGGCGGCCAGCATCTATATTGGCTTTGGCGAAATGACCCGCGAGAGGCTTTGTGACCCGCGTAGGCTTGCGCTCCCCCACGACGACCTGTACTGCAGCGTACCCATCTACTTCCGGGGTTTTAATTTGGGCAACCCTATTTGGATCCGCCTTGATCACGGTAACAGGCACAGAACCCCCGTCGCCGTTAAATACACGCGTCATCCCAATCTTTTGACCGACCAGCCCTATAGCCATTCCGCCACCTCATGAATACCCGACTCACTACAAAATCCAATATTAATTTTGACCCGACTTAATCGCGTGCCGGGCCAGAAAGAGCCGACCATTATTGCATATATTTAAGAATTAGTTAAGCCTAATTTGCACATCAACACCCGCGGCAAGATCAAGTTTCATCAATGCATCTACGGTCTTGTCGGTAGGATCCAAGATATCCATCAGTCTTTTATGAGTGCGAATTTCATATTGATCGCGCGCGTCCTTATTAACATGCGGCGAGATCAAAACTGTGTATCTTTCTTTGCGTGTAGGCAGAGGAATTGGACCTTTTACCCTCGCCCCAGTGCGTTTAGCCGTTTGAACGATCTCGATTGCAGAGCGGTCAATAAGCTTATGATCGAATGCTTTTAGGCGAATCCGAATTCTTTGACTTGCAGCCATCACACATATTCTCCAAAAATGATCAATATTCGCCTATTACTCGAGGATTTTCGACACCACGCCGGCGCCCACGGTGCGACCACCTTCACGAATCGCAAACCGCAAACCTTCTTCCATCGCAATCGGCGCTATCAGAGATACAGTCATCGCCACATTGTCTC
>Ga0256829_1001006_pt1 | contig 24376 bp, 21 predicted proteins | sample 131447metaG_FD_185979 | JGI IMG/M metagenome (GOLD analysis project Ga0256829, IMG submission 185979) | Hydrothermal vent microbial communities from Lau Basin, Pacific Ocean - 131-447 | ecosystem: Environmental > Aquatic > Marine > Hydrothermal vents | place: Pacific Ocean: Lau Basin | collected...
CGCCATTTAGTTGTTCTAAATAAGCGAATTCCAACGCAGCTGGGGGCGAAAATAGGCCCAGCCCTTCGGGTTGCGTCTCAAATCGCGCCACTCGTTGTTGCTCGTCGCTCGTTTAGAACCACTAAACCCACTTCTCGCGCCTAGATTGGCGCGATTTGAGACGCAACAGAAGCATCAGAATTAGTGTTAACAGGCCCTAATACACAGAAGATCAGAATTTGGCGATTGCGCAGCTCCGCTCAGGAGCTGCCCTTTTGCAACTTGTCCCGATGACTGCGGCGATGAGATGAGGCGTTCATGGAATCCATCAACCAGCGCGCCACCTCCTCCATATCCAAAGGATCTTCTCCTTTCAAGGCCATAGAGAGGAACTCAAAATCATCGTAGCCAAAGAACAATTGCCGCTGCCAAACCATTGAAGGAATACCGAACACACCCTCGGCGATTGCCGTTTCTGTCTGCTCGCGCAACGCCAACTTTGCCTCGGACTGTTGCGCACTGGCCACAATAGCATCGCCATCCAGTCCCGCCTCCCGCGCCAGCTGAGCCACCACCTCTGGTTCACTGACGTGCAATTGCCGCACCCAAACCGCTTCAAATATTTTGTCGATCAACTGCCAACGCTGGGTATCGCTCATCGACACAGAGGCTGCGCGCAACGCCAAGAGGGGATCAAACGGATGATGTAAGGGCGGATTCATGGGTACATTTAGAAGCGCGCACTTGCGCATAATGTTTTGCAACATCCAGTTGCGCTTGGCCGGCAATTCCGCTGGCCCGACATTACCGTGACTGTTGAGCAATCCGGCAAATAGTACCGGCACCGGCTTAAAGTTGATCTGATGCTCTTCCATCAACTTGGACAGTTGAGTCCAGGCCAGATAGGCGTTATTGGAAACATAATCAAAATAGAAAGTCAGTTCGCGCATGGCTATTGGTCCTGCCGCTGTAGTTCAGTGTTCGAGCACTAGTGAGCTTTAATATTCTCATTGGAGGCAATACCTGCGCCCATATTGGCGTAGCGTTTTTTGGTATCTTCCGACCATTGTTCGGTTTCTCCCTCTGGTGCGCCGTACGCAATACCGCGCCGTACTCCGGGGCGGTTACGTACACGTTCGAGCCAGGCCACTACATTGGCGTGTGAAGTGATATCAATCTTGCTCCACTTCCAGCCACGCACCCAGGGAAAGCAGGCGATGTCTGCAATGCTAAAGTCATCACCACAAATGTAGTTTTGATCCTGTAACTGTTTATCCAGTACCCGCAACAAACGCTGGGCCTCACTGCCAAATCGCTCCAGAGGGTGGGCTCGTTGAGATTCTTCAAGGTGGGTCAGATAACGGGTATAGCTTAACTTGTTACCAAACACGGGGCCCAAATTGGCTGCCTGCCAGAATACCCACTGCAGAACCTTCCAGCGTTGCTTTCCCTCAGGTAGCAACGAGGTAGAGAACTTTTCGCCCAAGTACTGCAAAATGGCGCAGCTCTCCATCAGGGTGATGTCGCCATCTTCCAGTGCGGGAATCTTTTGATTGGGATTGACCGCAGTAAAGCTCTCAGAGAATTGCTCACCGGCACGCAGATCTACGGTCACAACCTCAAGCTCTTCCAGTGCCACGCCCTGCTCGCGCAGTTCTTCAATCATGATACTAATCTTCCAGCCGTTGGGGGTTGGGGCGCTCAAGAGCTTCATAACAGACCTTCCTTCCTCGGTTATCGGTTCTGATCCACTGATATTCAGAAGTGTACACAAACAACCAAACTGTATAATCTTGTAAATTTGAACAGATTATTCACTCAACTGCACAATGATCCTTTACAATCACATGGCCGTTTTTGCGGCCGTTGTGCGCAACGGCAGCTTCACCGCGGCAGCTCAGCAATTGGATATGCCCAAGTCCACCGTCAGCCTTAAGCTGTCGCAACTGGAAGCGGAACTGGGCGTGCGCTTGTTGCAACGCTCCACCCGTCAACTGTCGACAACCGACGAGGGCCAGCGCTTCTACGAGCAATGTCGCGAGCTGCTGGACGGTGCCGACACAGCCATGCAGTCCCTAAAAGGCCTGCAGGCAGAACCCAAAGGTACACTCAAACTGAGCCTTCCCTTTGGGCTGAGTGGCAGTTTGATGCCGGAGATCATTGCGCGCTATCAGTCGCTCTATCCAAAGGTGAAAGTGGAGGTGCGCTGCAGCAACGATTGGGTGGACATCATCAAAGAGGGCTTCGATCTGGCGCTGCGAGCGGGCCCGCTAACGGACTCAGCCCTGATAGGGCGCGAGCTCTGCCCACTGCAACGGCACCTGGTTGCCAGCCCGGACTACCTGAAAAAGCACGGCTCTCCGGATAAACCTCGGGACCTGTCACAGCACAGTTGTGTTGTCTCCAGCTACACCACCCATTGGGAGTTTTCGAACAACAAAGGCCGGCAAACCATAAAACCGCAACAGGCCATTGTCAGCAATGATCAAGACATGATTCGTGAACTGCTGTTGCAAGGGGCTGGAATAGGCGTAGTCACCGATATCAATTTACAAGCGGCCATCCGCCAAGATGAACTGGTACCGGTGATGACCAACTACACCATGGTTGGCCGCAGTCTGCATCTGGTTTATCCCAGCCGAGAATTATTGAGCCCCCACGTAAAACAGTTTATCGATCTAGCGGTGACGGCATACAACGAACAAGTACAGTATTGACAATTACGAGGTCTGCTCGTTGATACCTCGCATACTGAATCGCTGGCGATAGCGATTGGGGGTCAGGCCTATGCGATCCTGAAACAGACGCGAAAAGGAACCGATATTGGCGTAACCCACCTTCTCTGCAATCTCGCTGATTGGCAGGCGTGTTGACTCCAACAACTGTTTGGCTGTTTCCATGCGAATATTCTGCAGATAAGTAGCGGGCGGCAGCCCCAGCTCTCGCTTGAACTTTCGGATCAAGGTTCGCTGGCTGAGGTTCAGATAGGACGCCAGTTCACTCATGTCGATGCGGTTTTCCAATCGCGTCTGCAACCAGTACTGCGCTTTCGACACTGCAGGATCGCTGCTCATCGGCGTATCCATAAGATTTTGATGGGGAGTCTGCAAGCGGTGGCCCGGATCAATCAACATGGCCTTGGCGCACAGTGAGGCGATCTCCGGAGAAGAGTATTTCTCCAGCAGATAGATTCCGAGATACAGATAGGAAGATATGGCACCGGTACAAATTAGATTATCTTCTTCGGTAATCAACTCTTTTACCGACAAACGAGGGCGTGGATAGCGCTGACGAAATTGTTTCTCAAGCCACCAGGTGGTGGTGGCTGCTCGTAAGTCCAGCAGCCCTGTTTCCGCCAGCAAAAAGGTGCTGGTGCAATTGGAAACCAACACCGCCCCCAACTGCCACTGCGCCTTTAACCAGTCGCACACCGAATTCTGCTGTTCCAGCCACACTTCAAAATCTCGAGAACCTGCGTAGTAAACCGCAGGTACAAAGATGATGTCGAAGTGCCCCCCATCCCGAATCGATCTGTCAGCAGCCAGCTTGATACCTCCGGCGCCGTTGATCGCCGATTTGCGAGTGCTTACTACCTCCCAGGTGTACTGGGGCGCTTCTTCGCCGAACTTGTTGCGAATATGAGCGTTGGCAATTTGCAGAGTATCCATCAAACCGTAGAGGCTGGAGGCGTAGCAATTGTCGATCGCCAGCAGGGCAATATGAGGCAATGAGCGGGCCATAGTCAGATGTCGTTTAGTGTAGAAAAAGTGTCAATAGTGACACTTTAGCAAAACACAGTATCGACATACACTGCTACCCTATAGAGCTTTATACCCATTTATTTCACAACAATAGAATTAAGGCAGGAGCAGGCCATGTACAACACGCTGAAATACGACGTTGCAGACCAGATTCTCACCCTGACGCTCAATCGTCCCGAGCAAATGAACTCCTTTACGGTTGAAATGGCCAATGAGCTGATTGACGCTTTTAATCGCGCCAGCGACGACGATAACGTCAGTGCGATTGTTGTCACAGGGGCAGGCAAAGCATTCTGTGCCGGTATGGATCTCAGCGTTGAGGGCAATGTCTTTGGTCTTGACGAAAGCCTCGCTCCAACGCTGGACGATATGACCCATCGCCTGGACGACCCTGAAATCATCAACGGCGTGCGCGATACCGGTGGTCGCGTGACACTGGCAATTTACGACTGCAAGAAACCAGTGATCGCCGCCATCAATGGCCCCGCTGTGGGCATTGGCGCAACCATGACCTGCGCCATGGATATCCGCCTGGCTTCCGAAAAAGCCCGTATCGGTTTCGTATTCAACAAGATCGGCATCACACCTGAAGCATGCTCCACCTGGTTCTTGCCACGCATTGTTGGTATATCTCAAGCGCTCGAGTGGTGCTACACCGGCGAAATTTTCAAAGGTGACGCAGCCAAAGAAGCCGGTCTGGTGCGCTCGGTGCACGCACCGGAAGATCTTTTGGAAGAAGCCTACAAGATCGCGCGAAGCATTGCCGAGAAGTCCCAAGTGGCCATTACTCTCACCCGTCAGATGATGTACCGTAACTCAGCAGCCGATCATCCACTGCACGCTCACCAGGTGGATTCGCTGGCGATTTACTACGCAAGCATCAAAGACGGCAAAGAAGGTGTTCGCTCATTCCTGGAAAAACGCGCACCGGAGTTCGAGTCGAAATCCTCTACTGATATGCCTGGCTTTTATCCTTGGTGGTAATACAACCCATGAATACACAAGAAGAACTCACCGCTTTCCGGGATATGATTTCCCGGTTTCTGGAAACCGAAGTCGAGCCTCACTACGAGCAGTGGGAGCGAGACCACGCCATGCCAAAATCCATGTGGCAAACTCTCGGCAATGCGGGCATGTTGCTGGTGGACATGCCGGAAGCATACGGTGGCATGGGTGCCGATTTCGCCCTGTGCCAACTGGTGCAGGAAGAAATGTGTCGTCGCGGTATGCTGGGTCTGGCGACGGGCTACAACATCCACGCCAACATCGTCGCTCCCTACATCAGCCACCTGGGCACCGAGGCGCAAAAACAACAATGGCTGCCTAAGATGGTCACCGGTGAAGCCATTGGCGCACTGGGTATGACAGAGCCCGGAGCTGGCAGCGATGTGGCAGGCATAAAAACCCGCGCCATTCGCGATGGTGACAGCTACATCATCAACGGCTCAAAGATATTCATCAGCAATGGCATTCACGCCGACCTGTTAATTCTCGCAGCCAAGACCGACCCCGAAGCCGGCGCCAAGGGCATCTCCCTGTTTTTGGTAGACACTTCATTGCCCGGTTTTGAACGGGGCCAGCAGATCGACAAGATGGGACAACACAGCAGCGACACCGCGGAACTGTTTTTCTCGGATCTGCGCGTTCCCGCCGACGCTCTGCTCGGCAAGGAAGGCCACGGTTTTATCCATATGATGCAGGAACTGCCTCGCGAACGTCTTGGCTGTGCCGCGCAATCAGTTGCCCACGCTCAAGGGGCTCTGGAAATCACCATCGACTATGTGAAAGAGCGCAAAGCCTTTGGCCAATCCATCAGCCAGTTCCAGAACAGTCGTTTTAAGTTAGCGGAAGTGGAAACGGAATTGGAGCTGTGCCGCGCGCTATTGGAAAAGTACATGGCGAAATATTCCAGAGATGAAATGACCGCAGAGGATGGCGCACGGCTGAAACTCGCCGCCTCAGAAATGCAATTACGAGCCGTTAACGAATGCCTGCAATTGTTTGGTGGCTACGGCTATACCGATGAGTATCCAATCTCACGTTTCTACCGCGACGCTCGCATTCAGACTATCTATGCCGGTAGTTCTGAAATTATGAAAGAGGTGATTGCCCGAAGTCTGGTGGGACGTTAACACAACATCACCAAATACTCGCACCTTGCTCTCAATAAATCAGCGCATAACGTTGTCCCCGCGAAAGCGGGGATCTCCAAGGCAATAATTCCTAATACTCACACTTCTTCGGGAACGACGAGCGACCATTGAAGCGCCTCGCATTCCAGTGTCAATGTATTTTACACAATTGGCCATCGCCGCCTACAAACCGAGAAATATCTTTTGTTTTTCAATCGGTTATGCAACAGGAATATCTTTTGCGTTGACTTTAGTTTTTTCACAGCCTTCGCAGGGTTTTAATATGAAGAACATTCTCTTCTCGTGCTTGTTTTTAACCGGCCTGATGTCAGCTTCGGCAAGTGCAGCATTGATTTCTCCGACAAGTTTAAACCCGGACACGATGGGTTATTTCAGCTCACTCCATCTTCCTGAATACGCCGTTGACGGATCAGGAATGGATGGCGGACTTCCATTAACACCTGACAGTGTAGTTCTCGCCACAACACAAGATACAGGCAACACGTGGCTGGCTCGCAGCGGTGCCAGTGAAAGTGGCAATACGACCATCTATTTCAACTTCGACTTTGGCAATAATGACTCTGGTATCACTCTTGGCTCATTCTATCTGTGGAATTATCATGACCCTGACAACGCAAATCAGGCACACCACACGGGAATTGGAGTCAACGAGTTTTCTTTGACATTTTATGATGATCTTGACGGCGAAGGGGGCGCGATAGGTTCAACCGAACGACTGTTTGCCAGCGCAGCAATTCCTGATGCGGATGTTACTGCACAGATGTTCAGCTTTGATGTGGTGCATGATGTGTTGAGCGTTGGAATGACCATTTATTCCAACCACGGAAGCCGCTTTCCGCCAGGCTTCCACGAAGTGGCATTCTCGGCAGACTCCGACAGTTCAGTACCAGTGCCACCAACGCTTCTGCTGATACTTACCTCACTGGTTCTGCTGAAAACATACTCCAAAAAAAACACTCTTTAGAACAATTATTGTGTCCCCTATAGCGATTGGTTCGCCATAGGGGACTGCTCAGTGATTTACCCTTCTACAGCGAAAACTAATCCAGCATTACTCTCAAGCCGCTCAATCAACAGCGAACCCATTGCAGAGGCTGGAGTCCAGATACCGCCACTGGCGGCGTCCGGGTTTTTCAGCAGACACACGGCACTTTCTGCAATCATCTTACTGGTAGAACCATAGCCCGGATCTTTATCGCCTTTGACGCTGGCCATCAGAGTATTGCCTTCGCTATTGGAGCCCACAAACAGCACGTCATAGAAACCGTTCTCGCGCTCTTCTTTAGTAGGCCCATCGCCCGGTTGCAGAGGACTCTCTGCCATAGATTTGTCCGTGGCGACGAACTTAGCCATTTCTTCACCTTTGTCGCCAGGACCAGTCAGCATCATCTCGTCATAGACAAAATCCTCACCGTATTCATGGCCCAACAACATATTGGAGCGATGAATGTTCTTGGTGTTGATAGTGGCCATAACAAAAGGGGCAGACCAACTGTTGAGGTCTTCCTCAAAAATAGGTTTCATGCCATCAGGTTGTGCTGGTCCCTGAAAGCCCTCAGTCAAAGAAAGTGGATCCATCAGGCGCTCAACCAAGCCGGGGGTTTTGGCAGCGGCTGCCATGGTCGCTTTAAAGCTCGCCAGAGTTCCACCAGACATAGTGCCCTGCATGGCGCGAACACGCCCTTTAACACGGGATACCGAACCACCGAATTTCTCTTTGGCTTGCTGTTGCAAATAGTAGGCGCCCAGGTCGAAAGGTACGGAATCGAAGCCGCAGGAGAAGACAATACGCGCGCCGCTGGCTTTGGCGGCATCCTGATTGGCTTCAATCATGTCATACATCCAGCCCGGTTCGCCGCACAGATCCACATAGTCTGTTCCCGCTTCAGAACACATTTTCACCAGATCCGAGCCATAGAGCTGATACGGACCGACGGTGGTTAGCACGACCTTGGTGGACTCCACCATGGACTTAACAGATTCGGGATTGGAGGCATCCGCCACAATCAGGGGAACATCCTTGGGGATGCCCATTTCATCGCGTACGGCTTCCAGCTTTTCCTGACTGCGACCGGCCATGGCCCAAACCACGTCACTGTTGACGCCATATTGATTGTTCAAATACTCCGCCACCAGGCGTCCTGTGTAACCCGTCGCGCCGTAAACTACGATCCCATATTGACGTTGTTCGCTCATTGACTCTCTCCAGTCGATTATTGTTAAAGCTGACTTTGAAAGTAGCAAATAACGAAGAAACGACCAATAACGCCACAAGTAAAGAAAATATCAATTTGCGCCACGATCCCATCGTTCACACAGAACGCGAAGTAAGAGAGCAAATAAAAAAGGGCCGGGGTAGCTCAGCTAGCCCGGCCCTTTGGGTACAGACACGGATGATAATCAGCCGATCATGGCTTCCGCAATTTTCTGTATACGATCCGGCGGGATCGGGTAGAACAGCGCTGCCGGATCAGAGGAAATGGCCATGATGATCTGTTCCATATCCTCGGATTTGGCGCCCCACTTACTGAAGTTGGTAGCACAGCCAATCTTCTCTTGGAAATCACGCAGTTTGGCGATCACCGCAGTAAGCACCGCCTGGTCGTCACCCAAGACATCCATATTCAGCGCCTTGGCCAAGCGTTTGGCATTTGGCAGATAGAACTCAGGCAGAGCTTCGATAACTACCGGCAACAGTGCCGCATTGGCATCGCCGTGTGGCACGTGATACAGCGCACCAAACGCGTGGGCACAGTTGTGTACAGGAATCGCACCCAGAGCATTGATAAATGCATTGATAGCCATGGTACTGGCCTGCAGCATGCTATGGCGTGCATCAATATCCTTGCCGTTCTCAACCGCCTTCGTCAGGTTCTGTTCAATCAGCTGTGCCGCCAGAATCCCGTGGGCATCGGTGAAGTGATTCGAACCGGGAGAAGCCACCGCTTCGAGCGCGTGGGTCATGGCGTCCATACCGGTAGATGCGGTTAAGCTGGGCGGCAATCCAACGGTGAGATTCGCGTCCAGAACCGCCATATCAGCATCGATGAACGGTACCGCCAGATTGATCTTGATGCCGGCGTCCTCATTGAAGAAAACAGCTGCCGAAGACACTTCAGCACCGGTACCCGCGGTAGTGGGCACAGCAATGTGCGGGATGGGGATCGGTTGAACCGCAGGCCAGGTATCAATTTTGATACCACCGGGAATTACCGTTTTGAAATCCATCACATTGTGATGCAGACCGTATTTAACGCCTTTGGCCGCATCCAATACGCTGCCTCCACCGACCGCGAGAATGGCGTCGGCCGCCACTTCACGAGCGTGGGCCAGACACTTGTTCACTGCTTCACAACCGGCATCTGGAGTGATCTCGGCGTGAACGCCCACCAGCTCGGCATTGGTACCTGCTTTGTTGGCTTCAAAGACGCGAACGATTTGATCGACGATGCCCACGGCTTTCAGGCCGGCGTCGCTGATCAGCAGCACGCGTTTGCCACCCAAGCCTTCAAACAGACTGGGCAAACGAATGATGCCACCTACCGCACTGTGTACCACAGTGCGCATGTTGTATTGATAATATCCAGTTCTAGACATGTTATTGCCTCAATTCTTTTTATTCTCAGTCCGTTAGCCCAACAGGTGCGTGTGCACCAGGGTATGCATAGGCTTCGCCATAGGATCGCGCTGGAAAGACACGCCGACAGTTTTCGCTTCCACGTAGGAATCGATACTGTACTTGCCAAACTCGCGACCGTAGCCGCTCTGCTTGTAGCCGCCGAAGGGGGCGTCGGTGCGAATCATGTGCCAGTCGTTGATCCACACAGAACCGGCGCGCAGGTCGCGGGCCAACTCCTGGGCCAGTACCAGATCGCGGGTCCAAATACCGGCGGACAGACCGTACTCAGTGTCATTGGCCAGCTTCATAGCCTCTTCCACGGTGGAGTACTTGATAACAGTCAGAACGGGACCAAAGATCTCTTCGCGAGCCACTTTCATGTCATTGGTCGCTTCGGTAATGACTGTAGGCTGTACGAAGAAACCACCTTCGCAACCAGGCACCTCGGCGCGCTCGCCACCGCAGGCAATACGGGCGCCTTCGTCGCGTGCGGACTGAATGTATTCCATCACTTTGTGGAAATGACTTTCAGTGGACATGGGGCCCATACCAGTAGCCGGATCCACCGGATTACCCAGAATCACCTTGTCTGACAGCGCAACCAGCTTGTCGACCATTTCATCGTAAATATCTTCGTGTACCAGCAAGCGTGTACCGGACTCACAGGCCTGCCCCGCGTTCATGTAGACACCCCACAGAGCGCCCTGAGCGGTCAGATCCAGATCGGCATCCGGCAATACAATACCCGGGCCTTTACCACCCAACTCCAGAGTTACGCGCTTCAAAGACATAGCTGCGTTCTGCTGAACGTGCTTGCCAATTGCGGTTGAACCGGTGAAGGAAATTTTGTCGATATCCGGGTGCAGGCTCATACGCTCGCCCACTACGGAGCCCTTGCCCACTACCACGTTGAGCACACCTTTAGGCAGCACGGTATTCAGCAGTTCCACCAGACGCACTGTTGAAGTTGGAGTAATCTCGGCGGGCTTGATGACAATAGTGTTGCCAGCGGCCAACGCCGGCGCCACTTTCCAAGAGAGCAGCAGCAACGGGAAGTTCCATGCGGTAATCAGGCCACAAACGCCCACAGGCTCTTTCAATACCTGGGCATGCGTCTGCTCGGGAACCGGGCGAGTCTTGAGGTTTTCAACAAAGGGATACTTGCGCGTTTCTTCAGCCAGGGTCATGAATACGTCGGCCACAGCCATCATATCCATACCCATAATACGCGCCAGGGTGCCACCGGAAGCTGTAGATTCCAGCATTGCCAGCTCTGGCAGATTGGCCATTACGATCTGAGCACACTGATCCAGCAGTGCCGCGCGATCGTTGGGCGACATACGACGCCACTCGGTATTTTCAAACGCGGTTTTGGCTGCTGCCACCGCAACATCCACATCTTCGGCATTGCCCATGGCCACTTCGCCAATGGTCTCGCCAGTTGCGGGATTGATGACCGGAGAGTATTCGCCACTTGCTGGTTCACAGTACTCTCCGTTGATGAATAGTGGGTAGCGAGGTAGTCCTTGCGGGTCGCCCATACACCTATCCTCCTGGTTATTATTGGATTTATTGTTCAGATAAAACCCATTCAGTATAGAAGCAGAAATTAAAAGCGAATTATCTCTGACGGCCAGCTTCCGGTTTTATTCGGCAAGGGCTGACGCACTTTGCCAAGTGGGCAATAAACCACTGCGCGTTATTCTCGTGTGAGTGTCGGATTATGTCCCCGCCATGTCTGCTAATGACCTTCGCGGCCACCTCCCCGCCCAGTATTCTTAGCTCACTGATACCAAGAAGTAGAGAATTAATAATGATTACAGTGACTTATAAAGAGCATTCGGGCGAAGAACATCAGGTACAGGGCGAGAGCGGTCAGACACTGATGCAGGTTGCCACCGACAATATGATTCCCGGAATTGACGCCGATTGCGGTGGCGGCTGCGCCTGCGGCACCTGCCATGTGATTGTGGACGAGGCCTGGACAGCCAAAGTGGGATCACCCGATGATATGGAAGAGTCTATGTTGGGTATGACGCCAGAGCGCAGTGACGGTTCGCGATTGGCGTGTCAGATTGAGTTGAGTGATGAGATGGATGGCATTGTTGTTACTATGCCGGAGTTTCAGATGTAGTTCTCTGGTGTTTTTTTGGAGTCGTGCCTGATTTTAGCTAGGGTTTCGCCCTGCTGGGCGAGTCCCTTCTTTTACTTGCATAAAAGAAGGAACCAAGAAAAGTGCACCCCAATCAGTCGCCGGCTTCGCCGGTCCCCTGCGCTACTCGAAAATCAACGGCCGCTGCGGAACTCGTATTTTTTGATTATCAATCAAAAAATACTCAGACAGTCCTCGCTGCTTCGCGCCGTTGATTTTCTCCGTTGCTCGGCGACTTCAAAGGGGACCCGGGGTGCCAACTTCGAATGTGGCACCCTGAATCCCCTCTGCGCAGCCGAGCACTGCAGCTTTTCAATGGATTAAGCGAGGACTGTTTGAGGGAGCGTAGCGACCGAGTTCCGCAGCGCCATTGAAAAGCGAAGCGCGCAGGGCAGTCGCGAAGCGACCAAGCAGCGGGGGCGGTTTTGGATTGTTAAGGCCTTTGGGCGCCCAAAGGCCTTAACTCGCCCAGCAGGGCGAAACCTATGCCAAACACTTGCACGCCAACCAACAAAAAAACCAATTTCAAACCAAAATCGGCATCAACCCCGAAACCACCCCAATACACATCAAATTCAACACCAACCCAACCCGCATCATCTGCCGCTGTTGAATCAATCCCGTACCAAACACAATCGCATTAGGAGGCGTTGCCACAGGCAACATAAAAGCACAGGACGCAGCTACTGCCACCGACAGTGACAACAACTCCGGCGACAAGCCAATCTGCGCTTCAGGCAGAGAAAAGAAAATCGGAATAAACAATGCCGCGCTGGCCGTGTTACTGGATATCTCAGTAAGAAAAATCATCAGAGTTACCGCCAAGGCTAAAAACAACAACGGTGAAACACCGGCAAATAGCGTGACCAATTCATCAGCCAGGAAGGCGCTGGCACCAGTCAGCGACAACACTGAGCTCAGAGTGATACCACCACCAAACAACAACAGCACGCCCCATTCCGTGTTCTTTTCAAACTGTTTCCATTCCAACAGGCCACTGGTCATCAACAGCACGGCAGCGGCGATGGCAACCAACGAATCAAAGCCCTTATCGATGCCCAGCCATTGACTCAGAGGCTTGCTCAGTAACCACAGTGTAACCACAGCCACAAAAATCAATAGCACCCAGCGAGCCTTGCCAGATCGCAGGTTTACACTGAAATCCGACTGCGGCAACTGCTCAAAATCCACCACATCAAAGTTCGGTCGCAACAGTAACCAAAGCATGCCTAAAGCAAGCGGCAGCAATACCATTACCATCGGGAAACCGATACTCATCCACCCAACGAAATCCACCCCGATAACGGATGCCGCAATAGCATTCGGAGGGCTACCTACCAGAGTGGCGATGCCACCAATATTGGCACTGTAAGCGACACCGAGCAGTACGAACACCAAGTGACTGACCGACTCTTTTTCTTCGCTTCTCTGTACCAGACCCAGTGCGATTGGCAGCATCATTACCGTGGTGGCGGTATTACTGATCCACATACTGGTCCAGGCTGTCACCACGAACAGCAATAGAATGGAGATTAAGCCATTGCCCCGCGACAGTCGCATCACCACCATCGCCATCCATTGATCCAGTTTGTGTTGACGCATGGCGGCTGCCAACGCAAAACCGCCGAGAAACAGAAAGATGATGGGATTGGCAAAACCGCTGAAAGCCTGCTTAACACCCATCAAACCAAAGCCTGCGGCCAGTACCGGCACCAGTAGCGCAGTACCGGTTATATGAATTGCCTCGGTAAGCCAAAGCGTGGCGATAAACACAAGAATCGCGAGCCCTGCCGCCAATTGGGATTGCTCGGAAAATTGGGCGTACACAGCCGCCCCCAGCACCAGAGCCAATAAAATCAGAAGTATTCGACGCACAACAACAGCCACCCCAAGACACACCAACGTTTGATTCTAATCATGTGTCAGCACTTGGCCAATAGTCGCCATTGGATTAGCATAAAGCTCTATTAAACAGAACCATTCATTCACAATGATGACATCCACGGAAGCGTTTATCGCCTGGTCACACTGGGCCTGTACCTCTGCCGCCTGGCAGGACTTTTTCCGTGGAGAAGACGACGATCCCCAGCCTCAATTCTGAGCGCCATCTCTGTTTTTTCTTTTACCGCTAGCCCTTGTGTTCCCAATACCGTTCGGGATGACACTTGGCTGCTGGCCGTTGTCTTCTGCTTGAAGAGGTCTGTTTATGTTTGGTTTACAAAAGCCGCAAGAATCCTGTGAACACACACCATCCTATTACGCTGCCACCGCTAACTGGCAAACCGATTACCCTCAATTGCGCGGTGAAGTAAGCGCCGATGTCGCTATAGTCGGCGGCGGTTTCACCGGAATTAATACCGCCCTGGAACTCGCCGAACGCGGCTATCGCGTGGTACTGCTCGAGGCCAACCGCATCAGCTGGGGGGCCACCGGCCGCAACGGCGGGCAAATTATTGGGGGCATCGGCCACTCCCTGGAACGCTTCGAACGTCAGATTGGCAGCGATGGCGTGCGCGCCATCTACGACATGGGCTGGGAGTGCACGCGCATCATCAAAGACCGGGTGGCCCAGTACGATATCGACTGCGACCTTACTTGGGGCTATTGCGATGTGGCGCTGAAGCCGCGCCACATGCGTGAATTCGAAGAGGAGAAACGTTACCAGGAACGTATGGGCTATCCTCACCATCTGGAATTGCTCGACGCCGAGCAGCTACGCAGCCAGGTCAACTCACCGCTGTATCTGGGAGGACTGCTAAATCGCGAGGGCAACGGCCACTGCCATGTACTCAATTTGTGTCTTGGCGAAGCGCGGGCCGCCGAGCATTTGGGCGCGAAAATCTATGAGCGCTCGAAAGTGTTGAAACTGGTGCAGGGCAAGCAGCCGCATGTAATCACCGAGCACGGTGTGGTCAAGGCTCAACATATCGTACTGTGCGGTAATGCCTACCTCGATAATCTGGTGCCAAAGATGGCCAATCGTGTGTTACCGTCCAACAGCTCTGTGGTTACGACCGAACCTCTCACGGCAGTCCAGGCACAAGCCATAATGCCCGGCAATCGCGCCGTGTGTGACCCGCGTACGGCTCTGGACTATTTCCGTCTCACCGCTGATAACCGCTTGTTATTTGGTGGTCTATCCAACTACACAGGGCGAGAACCGAAAGATCTATACGGTGTTATGCGAAGTAAAATGCTGAAAGTATTTCCGTCGCTTGAAGAGGTCAAACTGAGTCACGGCTGGAGCGGACAAATGGGCATCGGCATTAATCGCATGCCGCAACTGGGGCGCCTGGATGGCAACGTCTATTACATTCAAGCCTATTCCGGTCACGGCGTTGCCCCCACCCATATGATGGGGCGAATCACCGCACAGATGATCGCCGGGCAGGCAGAGCGCTTTGACGTGTTCGGGAAGATCAGGCACTGGCCATTCCCAGGTGGTAAATGGTTACGCACGCCGGCCTTTGCACTGGGAATGCTCTACTACAAGCTCAAAGACGAACTGTAGCCGCTTCTACTGACAAGACACGCCCGGGTATTGAGGCAGTAACTGTTTTGCAGTCGCCTCAAACTCGGGCAGTAAGTGACGATAGTGATCGCCCACAATAAAGTGCAACGGCAGCTCGAATAACGGTTCGATGTCAAACTCAATAATGTTGAGTTTGCGAATATGATCTTCGCCAATATGCGGGAGAAACACCATTTTCAAATCAAACCCGTGACGCGCCATCAGTTCTTTAAAAAATCCAATGTGGGATGTGTCGCGCCACTCGATATCTTCAACGTACAGAAAAGTGGCTACAGCACCGACTGCAGAGCCATCTTGCGCCTTATAAAGGCTATCTGGGTTTGCAGTGAGAGATTCTTTGGGCAGACGTCCTGACACGCTAACAGCGTCATACAACCAAACACCCCATCATCATCTCCGATCACTTCATAATAGTCCATTTCAGTGCGGGCATCTCTGGGGTCGGCTCGAAAACGGGCTACTTTGTTGATACCTACAGCCCCGATAAAGTCTTCGCGCATTTGCGCAGTGCCGCATGCTGTGACGCAGCAACCGCATTCAATACAGCGATCCAGCTCGTATATTTCCGTGGCCTGAATCTGATCCATCTTGGGCTCCAGCGCGTCGAGATCGGCCTCCTGCTGTTGATGCACCCATGCTTGCAGGCGCTCGCTCATCGCGCGCATCCACTTCCCGGTATTCACCGACAGATCCGCAATCAACTCAAAATTCGGGAGAGGCAAGAGTGTGATTTCATCGGGCAGTTCACTGGTGAGTGTACGGCACGCCAAGCCGGGCCGACCGTTGATAACCATCGCACAACTACCACACACACCTGCTCGGCAGACAAAGTCGAACGCCAGATCCGGTGCCTGCTCGTCACGAATTAAATTCAGCGCGACAAACAGAGTCATACCCGCCGACTCCTCCAACTCATAGTTCTGCATGGACGGTTTACTACCGGGCAGCGCGGGATTGTGGCGAAAGATATTGAAACTCAATTTTCTGTTCATCGTTTAACTTCCACCCTGCTGATCATCACTGCGTTGATTGTCGCCTCGATACTTCTCTGGCAACAGCGAGCGAAATGGCAGCAAGGCAGCTTGCCGCTCGTAGCGATCGGCAATGTTCATTGCCGAATCGACCTGTTGTTGACGCACATCCGTATCCGGATGTTCAATGATATTCTTGGCGCCATAGCCACGGAAGCCAGGTGGCATTTCCATTTGCGAGACGTCCAAGGCTTCGTATTTCAAGGTCGGCAATTCACTGCCAGCATCGGGCCAGGAGTAGATGCTGCGATTCAACCAATCGCGATCATTGCGCTCAGGATAGTCCTCACGAAAATGTGCACCGCGACTCTCGGTGCGCCTCAGCGCCCCTAGGGCCACTCCCAGGGCGAGTTTCAACATCCGCGGCAGACGATAAGCGAGCACCAATTCCGGATTGGCCGCGTGGTGACTGGTACCCACCTTGATATTGGCGCTGCGCCGCAACAGCTGACGCAACTCATCCACCGCCTGAGCGAGATCAGTGCCGTTGCGAAACAACCCCACCTTATGGGTCAGCACCTGTTCCATTTCTTGTCGCAAGGCAACAGCGTCTTCGCGCCCATCGCGCTGCAACAGCTCATCGAGATAGTTCTGTTCGCGTTGCACAAAGTGCTCAATGGTCGCAGAGGACAATGACAGGTTGCCCGCGTCGGACTGGCAAAAATCCGCCACATATTCCCCCACCAGCATTCCGGCAACCACGGTTTCAGCCACCGAGTTGCCCCCCAGGCGATTAAACCCGTGCATATCCCAGCAAGCCACTTCACCCGCGGCAAACAAGCCCTTTAATGTAGGACTCTCACCGCGATAGTCGGTCTGAATACCGCCCATGGAATAGTGTTGGGTGGGACGCACGGGAATCCATTCTTCGGCGGGATCAATGCCCAGAAAATAGCGACAAATCTCGTCCACTTCCCGTAGATTTTTTTGAATATGATCGCGCCCCAGCAGGGTGATATCCAACCATAGATGATCGCCGTAACGGCTTTTCACACCCTTGCCTTTGCGGATGTGTTCGGCCATGCGACGCGATACGACATCGCGAGAAGCCAGCTCTTTCTTCTCCGGTTCGTAGTCCGGCATAAAGCGATAGCCGTCCACATCTCTCAGCACACCACCATCGCCACGACAGCCTTCGGTAACCAGAATGCCCGCCGGCACAATAGCCGTAGGATGAAACTGCACGGCTTCTAAATTCGCCAAGGTCGCCACACCGGTTTCCAGTGCAATGGCCTGGCCCATACCCTCGTTGATAATGGCGTTGGTAGAGACGCCGTAGATGCGGCCGTAACCACCCGCCGCCATTACCGTAGCCTTGGCCACGTAGGCGCTGAGTTCCCCGGTGATCAGATCACGCACCACTGCGCCAAAACAGCGACCCTTCTCATGAATCAGTGCTACAGCCTCCTTGCGTTCGTGCACGGGAATGTCCTCGGCGATGGCCTGATCGCTAACCGCATACAGCATAGTGTGGCCAGTGCCATCGGAGGTGTAGCAGGTACGCCATTTCTTGGTGCCGCCAAAGTCCCTGGCGGTAATCAATCCCACATTCTGCTGGGGGTTCTGCAACTCAACCCGCTCGCCATTGATCACCACCGACTGGGTTCCGGCTTCGACACGGTTCCAGGGAACGCCCCAGGCATTCAATTCACGGATAGCTTTGGGAGCCATATGGGCGAACATACGCGCCACCCGCTGATCGCAGCCCCAATCACTGCCACGCACGGTATCGGCAAAGTGCACATCCTCATTGTCGCCCTGACCTTTAACGCAATTCCCCAAACTGGCTTGCATGCCACCCTGGGCCGCGACAGAGTGGGAGCGTTTGGCGGGTACCAGAGACAATATCAGCGTATCCAAACCACGCTTTTTAGCACCCAATGCGGCACGCAGTCCCGCCAAGCCACCGCCGATCACCAGCACATCGGTATAGACAATCTTCACGGTAACGACTCTCCCTGATGCTGAATAAAGGATGGTGTGTAGAGTTCACCACGATGAGGCGCATGGTCGTAACCGATACGCATAAAAGTGCTCAGTGTTACCAATCCCAGAGCAATAAGGAATACGATCAGGAACCACATCAGTCTCTTTAGAATTTTCCGCGTCCGTGCTTCAGACCCGAATCTCGGCCATCCCCATTTCAGAGCGAGGCGATACAAACCCACGGTGCCATGTACTTCGACACAGAGTAATAAGAGAAACAGCATAGGCCAGCGGCGTCCGCTCCACACCAGATCCGCCGAGCCATAGGGATCGATCAGCTCTGGCTCAATAAACATATCGTAGAGATGCACGGACGACAGAAAGAACAACGCGAAACCAGTAACCACCTGTACCCACCACAACCAGGTATCTTCGTGTCGAAGACCCCGGGAGTGTTGCCACAATGTGCGATATTGACGCCAACTGGCGGGAAATTTACGCAGAGCCAGAATCGCATGCAGCATTAACAGCATCCAGACGGCAAGCACCACCAGACTGACAATTTGCGGGACGCCATAGCCCAGAAAAAAGTAGCCTTCAAAAAATTTGGAAACTATCCAAAAGGCGTCATGCCCCAGCAGGATAGAGGAGACAAACGCCATATGGCCCCACATAAACAGGGCCAACGCCAACCCACTGAGACTTTGCAGCAGGTCGAAGCGGGCGTTCCATAGAGTATTAATAGGGATTCTGAGTTTCATCCATGGATAATAGAACCCCAATGTGAACGACGAAAGTCAGGCCCGGCATTCGATTGATGTACCTCAAACTTATTCTTGCAGCTGACGCTGATAGGTATCGATCCATGCATCGCGGGCCTTGTGAAAAATCCGTACGCCCTGCTCGTAGCCGCCAACGACAAATTGATCGTTGGCACCACTGTCGAGTGTTTTCTGAATATCGGCGGACACCGCCAGGTCTTCTTTTTCAAACACCTGACCTTGAATATGTTCGAAACTGGTATCCAGTTTGCGCGAAATATCATCGCTTGCCGGAGCCTCGGGAATCAACATTCGATGCACCACCCGAACTTTATCGACACCATCGGGGAACAGACTCATTTGCGAAATCCAGTGCGGATGAAATACCAAAATGGTATTGGGAAAGAGGTTGTAAAACAGCGTGGTATTGAGGCGCAGGTTCCAGTCTTGCGGATCCTTCTTCACTTCCTCAGCCAGAGTTTTACGCGCCCCCATTTGTCGAACATGAGGGTAACAATCGTCGTAGATGGTAGTACTGGCAAAGAAGCGCGCCAGGCTGTCCTTGTGAAGAGTTTGCACGTGATAGCCCTCGGCAAAGGCGTCCATCACCAGCTTCCAATTGCAGTCGTTGTGAATAGCCGCCTTCTTGTGCATTAACTGCTGTGAAAACTCAAAGCCCTCCAAATCGGAAGTGAGGCTCGGCCCCAGGAATTGGTTTACATCCAACACTTCGCCGGGATCACCATCAATAACCACCCAGACAAAGCCGTGCTGTTCAGCGAACTGTATAGGCACCAGATCCAACTCGGAGAAATCCAGGCCGCCGAACAGTTCCTTATTGGGTACTGCGGCGAGAGAGCCATCCAATTTGAAACTCCAAGCGTGATAGGGGCACACCATCAAACGTTTGCATTGGCCGCTCTCACCCTGAAGCAAGCGCGCACCTCTGTGACGGCAAGCATTGATAAACACCCGCAACTGACCACTGTGATCGCGAAGAATAATTAGAGGGACACCATCAATCTGTTCGGTCACGTAGCTGCCCGGCTCTGAGACCTCGGTAGCGTGAGCGACAATGATGGGACAGCGACGAAAAATGGCGGCCTGCTCCAGATCCAGCTGACTCTGTTCTCGATAGCGCTCCACCGAAATACGATCAAAGGTCTCGGGCAGCTCCTGAGTACTGTTACTCTCAGCGCTAATAATGCGCTGAATCATACTTATCTGTTGCTGCTTCTCCATGTGAGCCCACCTCTTATTATCGTTATCGTGATAGTTACTGCTATGCTGCCTCGCGCCAGTACACCAGACAATTCACATTAGCTTTCAATATTTCTGACATTTTCGGTGGTTATCCTCAAGACTAATTGCACCAAAAAAGCACACAAAAAAAATAGCCCCTATTGAATGCACCACAATAAGACAGGCAATTCTAAAACGAGAAATCACTAATGCAGGGCATCAGAATAATCGCTACTCTGGACCTCCTACAGCTTCCCAAAACGTAACAGGCTCTGGATTATGCAACCTCAAATTCTCGTTTCCACCGATCTCGACGGCACTCTGCTGGATCACTACAGCTACAGCTTTGAAGCCGCCTTGCCAGCATTACAGCAGATCGAGGCGCAGAGTATCCCGGTGGTAATCAACACCAGTAAAACCTTGAGCGAAGTGACGCTACTGCGCGAACAGCTCAACAATCGCCACCCCTTTATCGTAGAAAACGGCTCGGGCATTGTAATTCCCAAGGGCTATTTTCAAGTGCCCCCCGAGTCCGCCACACTTGATAACGACAACTACTTGATCGATTTTGGTGCCAACTATTCCGAGATCTGCGAATTTCTGGCTCCCCTGAAACAAGAGTTCAATATCAAGGGTTTTGCCGACTTGAGCGCCGAAGAACTGCAACAAGCCACCGGCCTGCCATTGGAGAATGTGCGACTGGCCAAGCAGCGTCTGTTTAGCGAGCCACTGCTGTGGCAGGGAACCGATGAAGACAAACAACGGCTGATTGCCGCGGTGGAAGCCCATAACCTGCAAGCCCTGCAAGGCGGTCGCTTTCTGCACATCATGGCAAAGACCGATAAAGGTCAGAGCCTGCAAGCCCTCAAAGACCTGTTTTTCAAAGAGTGGCAAACAAATTGCTTAACCGATACAGGAATATTGACCATCGCACTGGGCGACAGCGGCAATGATATTGCCATGCTCAAGAGCGCCGACATTGCCGTCGTCATCCGCTCCCCAAAACACGAGCCGCTGGCTGTCCAGGGACGGCAACAAACCATCATTACCGAAGGTCTGGGGCCGGAGGGATGGAACCAGGCGATGCAGCAAATTCTGCAACAACACATACCCCAACCAACTTAAAGGAAACCGACATGGGCGACTTTTATCAGAACGGAATCATCACTACCCTGCACAATCTGTCGCACCGATCATTGGACGATCTCGAAGAAGAACTACACCGCTTTGCCAAAAAGCGCCCCATGTCACTGGTATTGCCATCGCTCTATTCTGAGTTGGAGGGTGAAGCCCTGCCTCACATAGTCCAACAACTGAAAGGCGCCACCTATCTGGACGAAGTAATTATCGGTCTGGACCGCGCCAGCGAGGACCAATACCGCCACGCCCTGACATTTTTTGATGAGCTGCCACAACACCACCGGGTACTCTGGAATGAAGGACCACGACTGCAAGCCATTGATGCCAAACTCAAAGAACAAGGTCTCGCGCCGCGAGAACTGGGCAAGGGCCGCAACGTTTGGTACTGCCTGGGTTATGCCCTGGCCTCTGGCAAAGCCGAAGCCATTGCTTTACACGATTGCGACATCGTCACCTATGACCGCAGTCTACTGGCCAAACTGATTTATCCGGTAGCCAACCCCAACTTTAACTACGAATTCTGCAAAGGTTATTACGCCCGAGTCGCCGATGGAAAAATTAACGGACGCGTCAGCCGCTTACTGGTAACGCCCCTGATTCGCGCTCTGAAGAAAACCATCGGCCCCATGGACTACCTGGATTATCTCGACAGCTATCGCTATCCCCTGGCCGGCGAGTTTTCTTTCAGACGTGACGTTATTACCGACATCCGTATTCCCAGTGACTGGGGACTGGAAATCGGTGTGCTATCGGAAATGAAGCGCAACTACGCCACCAACCGTCTATGTCAGGTAGACATTGCTGACATCTACGACCATAAACATCAGGATCTGTCAGCGGACAACGACGATGGTGGTCTATCCAAAATGTCCATCGACATTTCCAAAGCCGTATTCCGCAAGCTCGCCACCTATGGCGTGGTCTTCAATAAAGAGACTTTCCGCTCCATCAAAGCAAGTTATTTTCGAATCGCCCTCGACTTTGTGGAGACCTACAAGAACGACGCGGAGATCAACGGTTTAAAACTGGATATTCACCAGGAAGAAAGTGCCGTGGAATTGTTCTCCAAGAACATTATGAAGGCCGGCAAACGCTTTCTCGATAACCCGATGGAAACACCGTTTATTGCAAGCTGGAGCCGCGTACAAAGTGCCATTCCCGATATTTTTGAGCAGCTGCAGGAAGCGGTAGAAGCCGACTTCGAAGAATTTTCCAAAACTCTGTAATTTACGATACACCACTGTGGCATAACAACGACTGGCAGATCTATGAAAGACACTTCAATACTCGACGACGTCGTGTTTCAAATCCGAAATCACGTTGAATTTCTCTACCCGGACGGAGAACACCAACCGCTGGTGAACGAGCTGGTGCAAGTCATGCGCCTTAATGAAGAGTGCCACAAAGTGCAGCCTCACCAGAACCTTTGGGACGAGTCCGACATCGCCGTAATCACCTACGGCGATACAGTTCAGCAGGAAGGCGAAAAACCATTACTGACGTTGCATAAATTTCTCAATACCCATTTGAAAGATCACATCAGTATCGTCCACATATTGCCATTTTTTCCCTGGAGTTCGGACGACGGCTTTTCCGTCATTAACTATGCCGTAGTCAACGACGCCCTGGGTGACTGGACCTATGTCCGCAGCATTGCTCGAGACTATAAGCTGATGTCAGACCTGGTCATCAACCACTGTTCCTCGCGCAGTTTGTGGTTCGAAAATTTCATGCTCGGCAAAGAACCCGGCAAAGGTTACTTCTATACTACTGAACCCGACGCCGACATAAGCCAAGTTGTCCGACCTCGCACCAACGATCTGCTGCGCCCTGTGGAGACGCCTGACGGCATCCAGTACGTCTGGTGCACCTTCAGCCATGACCAAGTCGATCTGGATTTCAGCAATCCCCAGGTGCTGCTGGAATTTTGTAAAATTGTGCGCTTGTATCTGGATCAGGGCATCACCATTTTCCGGTTGGATGCCATTGCCTTTCTCTGGAAAGAGCCGGGTAGCAACTGCCTGAATTTGCCGCAGACCCACGAGGTTGTGCGGCTGCTGCGCACTCTGATTCAACACGTCGAACCCAGAGCCATAATCATTACGGAGACCAATATTCCGAATCAGGAGAACTTATCCTACTTCGGAAATACCAACGAAGCCCACTGGATATACAATTTTTCACTGCCACCATTGCTTCTCAACACCTTGGTTAGCGGCAACTGCAAATATTTGAACAACTGGATGATGGGCATGCCCCCGGCGCGCCACGGCACTACCTACTTTAACTTTATGGCAAGTCACGATGGCATTGGCCTGCGTCCTGCCGAAGGCATACTCACCGATGACGAAGTAGATACACTGATTTCCACCATGGAGCAGTTTGGCGGAAAAATCTCGCGGCGCTCGCTGACCAACGGCGAGAGCCGCCCCTACGAAATCAACATCAGCCTGTTTGACGCCATGAAGGGCACCACCAGCGGCCCGGATCAATTCCAACAGGCTCGCTTTATATGCGCCCACGCGATTATGCTGGCTCTGGAAGGTGTGCCGGCCTTCTACGTTCACAGCTTACTGGGTACAGAAAACGACTACCATCGCGTAGAACACACCGGTCACAATCGCCACATCAACCGTCACTATTGGCAATTGCCGGAACTCAATGAGGCACTGGCCGATTCAGGACGCCATCATCTCGAAGTACTAAAAGCTCTTAAAAACCTGATTGGCATTCGTAGCAAACAACCGGCATTTCATCCCAACGCTATTCAGTTTACGCTGCATGTCAGTGAACAGGTATTTGCCTTCTGGCGTCACAGCATGGATCGCACCCAGTGCATTTTTGTTCTGAACAATATTTCTGATCAGCCACAAGAAGTACATCTGTCGCGCATCAATTTGGTAAATACCGAGGAGTGGATGGATCTTATCAGTGGCAACACTTTTCAAGATCACCATGACAGTATCATTCTGCAGCCCTACCAGACGCTGTGGTTGAGCAACCAACAGCATATGTAGTAAATCCAGCGCTACTGCATTGGTGGCGCAACCCCTGCCAGTCGCGCACTAGGGCCTGTTAAC
>Ga0256829_1001007_pt1 | contig 24367 bp, 25 predicted proteins | sample 131447metaG_FD_185979 | JGI IMG/M metagenome (GOLD analysis project Ga0256829, IMG submission 185979) | Hydrothermal vent microbial communities from Lau Basin, Pacific Ocean - 131-447 | ecosystem: Environmental > Aquatic > Marine > Hydrothermal vents | place: Pacific Ocean: Lau Basin | collected...
ATTTTTATCTTACCATCACTAGAGTACTTCATAGCATTATCTATCATATTTTTTATAGCAGTTGTGTAGAGTCTGTAGTTTGCATGCAATTTTGCATCTGCATTCACAGTAACACTCACAAGCTCCCGCTCAACCATAGCCATATCGATGGCACCATCAATGATATCTACAACTCTATACTCACTAAAGTCACGTTTATCATCTATGCTAGTCACCTCTTCTATAAGAGCAAACTCTGTCACTAAAGATTCTAAACGATGAAAGATACTCTCAAATCGAGTTCTCTGTTTTTGTGAAGAGAGCATCTGAGTAGCAATAGTCCCCTTCGCAATAGGAGTTTTTAGCTCATGCATGATATTTCTCAGAAAAAGAGTACGTGACTCTAACAGTCTGTTGATCTTTTCTCTTGTATTCTCCAGTTCATTTGAAACAAGTCCTATCTCATCACAAGCTCTTGTCTTAAAAGAGATATCAAGATTGCCATCTCCAAATATTGCAATCTTTTTTCGAAGGCGAATAAGTGGACGAAGTTTTTGTAAAACAAGAACAAAAGAGAGAGAAATAATCATAAAAAGTGTACTATAGGCATAAAGAAGATTGAGATAAGAGTAGGGTTTAAGATCTTCATCTTTTATGAGGATAGCAGCACTATTTGTCTGCATGTAAAAGTAGATAGTTTTTTTATACTGCATCATAGTAGCACGTAGTTTTGTCACTATGTTTTTTCTATAAAGACCATCAGCATTAAGCATAAGTTTTGAGTTGACACTCTCAAAACCTTCACGCTTAAGGATTTTACCTCTGTTTATAATATCCTCTTGAAGCTCTTTTTTACGTACTACTTGGAGTTTATAGACAGCAAGATTTGCATCAAGCATAATCTCAGAGTTTCCCTTTTGCTGATGATCTCTATAAATCTGTGTGATAACAGAGTACTTTGTGAAGATGTGATTTATATACTGATCTTTGTTGAGTTTATAAAACTCCCAAAAAATGACACTCACACTCAAAAGAGAGACAATGAGTGCAAAAAGTACGGTTATTAGAACAGCATGTTTTTGCAAGTGGGTCTTACTTTAAAAGTTTATAACCAACTCCACGAACAGACTCTATAAGAGACTTATCGCCGAGCTTATTGCGGATACGCCCTACCATAACATCAATACTCTTGTTTGAAGAGTCTTCGTTGATGGCATTTACATTGTGAATAAGATCTTCGCGAGAAACTACAAGTCCCTGCTTAGAGATCATATAAGCGAGAATACCGAACTCTGCATTTGTAAGCTCGATAGTACGACCTTTGTATGTGATAACCATCGTTGCACGGTCACATTTAAAGTCGCTTTTAGACTCTTCTTTCTCCTCACTCTTCGCCTCATAACGACGAAGTACAGAGTGAATTCTAGCCTCAAGCTCTCTAGGATCATAAGGTTTTGGCATATAATCATCAGCACCAAGTTCTAGTGCTTTTACCTTATCTGTTACATCTGAACGGGCAGATGAAATAATAATAGGAATATCTTGACGTTCACGAATCGCCTCACATACTTCAAGACCATCCATACCTGGAAGAGTCAAGTCCAAAATAACTAAGTTAAATGGTTCTAATTTTAGTATACTTACTGCTTTAAAAGGGTCATCTTCAGTAATAACCTCAAACTCAAACTGCTCAAGATATTCTGTTAAAATTTCTGCTAGTTCTAAGTCATCTTCTATCATTAATATTTTATTCATAAGGCTAATCTTAACAGACTTTGTTAATGTTTTGGTAAACTCGCACATAAAACTCATCACGAGAAAAATCTTTAATGAGATAATCATCAGAACCATTATGAAGCAATGTGCTTGTTGCAAAGGAGTTACTCTCATCTACTAAGGTGAGAATTTTGAGTTTATCATTCTCTGCACTTTTCCTTATCTGCTCAATAACTTCAAGAGTATTTACATAGGGTTCATTTGAATCAAGAACGAGAAGTCTAGTATCAGGATGTAGTACTAAACGCTCATATATCTCTGCATCATTATGTGCAGCAATAACTTTAAAGTTATGAAGTTTGAGGTTTTGTCTGAGATATGTGCTATATATTTTAGAGTCACTAGCAACTAGGATCTTAGTCTGTTTATTTGCTTGAAGTTGTTTGAGCTGTTTAATAACATTTACTTCAGTATTAAATCTTATTTTTTTTATATAAGAAACTATCTTTGCACCCTCAAACTCATCAAAAAAATCTTCATCTATATGGTTTGTAAAGACTAATGGAGCGATGTTATGACGGTTAAGAAGTGCTATTATTTCTCCATGCGGAGCATCTTTAAGCACACGTTCAACTACACCATACTCATAACGTGTACGTTTAAGAAGCAACTTCGCTTCTTCAAAACTTTTTGCTATGTCATACTCAAAAGTATCTTCTAGCTCAAACAACTCCTGAAAAAGGGCTTGTACTATAATACTATCTTCTACGATTAACAGCTTTGCCATAAGAGACTCCTTTACTTAATTATAGCGAAAATAAAGATAAATGTTAGACTAAAAGGAGTGTAACATTGTAGGCTATAAACGCCATCACATAAGCGGCTACAGAAGTAAATGCAAAGAGGTAAAAAAAGTACTTTATATGCCCTGCTTCACGAGTAAAAACTATAGAGGCAGCCAAACATGGCAAATAGATCATAATAACTACGATAAACGCGACAGCAGAAGGAAATGGTATATTCTTACTAATAGCACCCATAAGTGAGCTACTCTCTTGGTCAACATCACTACCTAGTGCATATAAAACACCAAGAGTAGAGACGACAACCTCTTTAGCAGCAAGACCAGCTTGCAGTGCTACACTCATCTTCCAGTCAAAGCCTAAAGGTGTAAAGAGTGGTTCTGAAAACTTCCCGATAGTTCCGAGATAACTCTGTTCAAGTTCTGCTTCACTCAGTTGATGACCTAGTCTTACCTTAAGTGCTTTATCCTGTGTAGTCTCTATCTTTGTCTCATAACTTTTTATGAGTTCTGAATTATGTGGATAGTTACTTAAAAACCAAATAAGCATGGATGCTCCAGCTATGAAAGTACCCGCTTTTTTGAGATACATCATAGTTTTTGTAAGCACTGTATGCCAGATAAGTTTAAATGTCGGGAGTCTATACTTTGGCATCTCCATAACAAAGGGCTCATCCTTACCCTTAAATGCAGTAATCTTAAGAACTTTTGCAGCAACAAGTCCTAACAGTGCACCACTCACATAAATTCCAAAAAGAATATTTCCTGCCATATCTGGAGCAAAAAATGCCCCTGCAAAAAGTACATAAACAGGAAGTCTAGCACCACAAGACATAAATCCTATGATAAAAAGAGTAAGCAGCCTATCTCTATCATTTTTAAGGATTCTCGCTGACATATAGGCTGGAATAGAGCATCCAAAACCAGTGACAAGAGGAATAAAACTCTGGCCATGCAGTCCAAACTTGTGAAAAAAGCCATCAAGTAAAAATGCAACCCGGCTCATATATCCAGTACCCTCAAGCAGAGCAATACCTATAAATAAGATGATGATATTTGGGACAAAAAGCACTACTGCTCCAACACCTGCAATAACACCATCCACAATGAGAGAACGAATATCATCGTTTGCGATAGTTGCACCTATAGTATTTCCAAACCATGTAAAGAACATGTCTATGTAGTCCATAGGGATGTTCCCTATCTCAAAAGTGAGCTGAAAAAGTAACCACATAAAAAAGAGAAATATTGGAATACCAAATAGAGGATGAATCAGTACAGAATCTATCTTCTCAGTAAGTGTCTTTTTTTCCTCTTGCTTCTTCTGTTTTAGGACTTCTGCTGCGATACCACGATTAAAAGAGGCATACTCTTCAGCAAAAGACTCTTTTATATCATCACTATCATGGTGTAGTTCTATATGCTTACTTGCTTCAATTAAGATGGGTTGAAGTTCTACCCAAATAGGCTCATCATGCAGTTTTGCATAGGTTTTTTTATTTCCTTTGAGGAGATTTATTGCGATATTTCTATAAGAGTTTGTAGATTTAAATTTGTGTTTATCGAGATACCACACTAACTGTGCTATCTCCTCTTCCACAGACTCACTAAAAACAAGCTTTGGCTTATTTTTTGGTGTTTCATGTTTGAGCATCACAGCTTCTATGAGCTCTGCTATTCCCTCTTTTGTTGCTGCTGAGACTTTTATACAGGGTACACCGATGAGTTCTGCCATATACTCGGCATTAATATTGATGCCCTCTTTTGTTGCCTCATCACTCATGTTAAGTGCTATGACTACTTTTTTACTCATTGTTAAAAGTTCAGAAGTAAGTTGGAGATTTTTTTCTAAGTTTGTGGAGTCTACTACATTGATAATAATATCATAATCTTCTGCACAGAGATACTCATGTGTTACACGTTCTTCTATCGTGTAGTCTGTAAAGGCATATGTTCCCGGTAAATCAACTACAGTAAAATGGTAATCTTTATAGTCAAAAAGAACTTCCGTTTTATCTACAGTTACTCCCGAGAAGTTCCCAACATGGAGGTGTGCATTTGAGACAGAGTTGATAAGCATACTCTTACCAACATTTGGCTGACCTACAAGTGCTACTTTTATATGATTTGCTATTATTGGGCAAGCTTTTGCATCTACCGTGTTCATATCTTCTCCACATCTATAAGTTTTGCTTCTTCCCCACGAAGAGCTATTCTCATCTTGCCTACTTTTATCTCTATAGTACTTTTTGCTGGAGCATGTTCTAAAACCTCAACTTCTGCCCCTTTCATAATACCAAAAGAGATAAGTCGTTGTTTTAAATCACCACTCGTGTTGAGTTTGAGTATTTTTACCTTGCAAGCTTTGTGACAGTCTAAGAGTGTTTTCATTTATATTTCTTCATATATAGATTTTTATCTTAAAATTATAATCATTATCAATTAAAGAAAAGCTTAATTTTTTCTACTATTTGCTATAATGCCCCTAATAAAAATATATAAGGCAGTACATGAAATTTCTCTGGACACCCTCTTCTCACTTTAATCTCGCAAATATGTTTACATTTGTCAACATTACAGCTGGTCTTATGGCGACTTACTTCATCACTCAAAACAACTTCATTTTAGCAATAGTTCTTGCTTGGGTTGGTGGTGCCTTTGATATCTTCGATGGTAAGATAGCTAGAAAATATAATCTTAGTAATGAATTTGGAGTACAGCTTGACAGCTTCGCAGACTTCTTAAGCTTCGTTCTTGTCCCCGTCTTTCTGATCTTTCAAGCAGTTTATGCGACACAACTCAGTGGCCTTATGCTCATCATAGCTTCTATAACAAGTATCTACTATGTTATCTCTGGACTTCGTAGACTCATCCACTTCAACTTAAATGCAGATGCGGGAGAAGTAGAAAACTACTTTACAGGTGTTCCAACACCACTCGGTGCTATCCTTTTATGGTTAGTTTATCTTACAAATGCTTATGAGTTACTACCTGCTATTGTAGTTATTGGGGCTATGGCAGTTATTGCTTGGACTCTAAACTCTACTATAAAAGTCAAACACCCCTAAGTAAAGTCTCTCTTTTTAAGAGAGATACTTTCTCAAGATCTCTTCTAGTTTTGCTGGGTCTATAGGCTTAGTGATATAATCATTCATACCACTAGAAAAACACTTCTCTTTATCACCCTCCATTGCATTCGCTGTCATTGCTACCACAGGTATAGTAATTGTATCTTCACCATGTTCACCACTCTTAAGGATTCGTGTCGCTTCATAGCCATCCATCTGAGGCATCTGACAATCCATAAAGATAATCTGGTAAGCTTTAATACTCTCTTCTACACATTTAAGTGCTTCAAGACCATTATTTGCCACATCGGCATCTAGTCCAAACTCTTCTAGTATCCCAAGTGCAACGAGTTGATTCACCTTGTTATCATCCACAAGTAGGATTTTTGTCTCTGGATCAAAGTTTCTAGTTATTTCTTTCTCAATAATTTCATGTTTTTCCTCAATATGATAACTATTAGAAAGTACCAGAAGCGAGCGAAGAATATCTCCAGATGTTGCAGGCTGAGGATAGTGTGTATCGTAAACACTCTGCATAAATTCTTCTACAGCAGAAGTCTCAGCAAGAGAAGTCATCAGAACAAGTTTCGTCCCCTCATACTTCTCTTTAAGTCTCTCGCCAAATGCAAGGGCACTCTCACTCTTAAGTACATATGCGATATCAAATACAACATCGATACTCTCTTCAAAGTAAACTTGCATACCCCAATGTTCTAGCTGTTTTGCTAAAATTTCTGCACTCTTACTACAGCTATCTACTATAAGGGCTTTTTTGTTTTTGACAATAACTTCAGGAAGAACTAATGATGTGTCTTTAGTAAGTCCAACACCAAGATCAACACTAAACTCACTCCCCTCACCTAGCTTAGAACTCACGACTACATCACCTTCCATAATCTCTGCGAGCTTTTTCACTATGGCAAGTCCAAGTCCTGTTCCACCATACTTTCTTGTAGTAGAGCTATCTACTTGAGAAAAAGAATCAAAGAGTGAAGCTATCTTCTCTTGAGGTATTCCTATTCCTGTATCATGAACTACTATTTTAAGCCTTGCTGTAGCACTATCTACTTTGAGAAGTGACACTGTTATAAGTACATATCCATGTTCAGTAAACTTAATAGCATTTGAGACGAGGTTATTAAGTATCTGTAAAATTCTATGTGAGTCTGCTACTATCATTTTCGTATCAACATCTTTCATATCTAAGATAACATGTATCCCTTTTTCTTGTGCTCTAAACGCGATAGCCTCGGCAAAGTCTCCAAATTCTTCACGAATATCAAAGGCTCGTTTATCTAACTCTAGTTTTTGTGCTTCAAACTTAGAGAAGTCTAAAATATCATTGATAAGACTTAGCAGAGCTTTTGCACTTGTTTGAGCAAGATATGCTTGATGATACTGAGACTCTGTAAGTTTTGTATTGAGTAAAAGACCTAGCATTCCGATAACACCATTCATAGGAGTGCGAATTTCATGGGACATACTAGCAAAGAATGCTGATTTAGCTTTCACACTCTCATCAGCAAGTAACTTCGCTTCTATGAGCTCATTTTCACTTGTGCGGATGATTTGCATCATCTCTTGAAATTCACGGGAAAGAATACCTATTTCATTGTCAGATTTGATCTCTACATCAAAGACTCTATTTCCTTTAGCAAACTTTTGAATCTCTTGAGCAAGTTTATCTATCGGTTGTAAAAGATAACGAGAAAGCAAAATGACAACAAGTACTATAATTAAAAAGATACCCATCAAGGAGAATAGAGTTTTTGAGATAACTGCTGACTCTAGATTTGTAATCACTGCCTTGTTCACTTCAGAGATTAAGGCCCACTTCACTCCAAGTATACCTATGTCTTGATGGAGACCAAATACTTCTTGACCAAAAGGGCTCTTGTAGAAAAATATCCTTTCATCTTCATTGCTTGCATGATTTCCTTGTGAACCATGTTCCTTTTTCCATAGAGTAAACTGATCACTCTTTACTTTAAAGTCTAAAATTTTTGCATTTTTATGAAAATCACTTCGTAAAAGTCCATCTTCCCCTACTATATAGTCACTATTTGCTGTTTTATCTATGACTTTTTTTAGGTGAAAAAGTGCATAAATTTTTTCTAATTTTATCTGTACTGCAAACACCCCTATTCTCTTAGCATTCTCATCTACTATGGGTGAGGTAAAAAAAGCTGCTACTTCATTGTTAGAGGGGGCATATTTTTCAAGATCAGAAAAGTGGATTTTTCCATCTTCACGTGTCTGTTTAAAACTTTTTGCAAGTTTTGTCGCTTTATAGGGACCACTATCTAAAGAAGTGGCAAAGTCAGACTCATGTTCATTTGTGTAGAGTATATTTCCCTCCATATCTATTAAAAAAAGATCATAAATGTAGTCATAATCCTTCTCTAAACGTAGCAAATCTACATCCATATCTATGGTACTCTTAAAATATGCATCACTTGCAGTATATTTTTTAAGAGATGTATTAGCATCTTTAAAACCATCATTAAGCTCTACCATGAGCTCTCGAACAGCTGAAGAGTTTGACCAACTTTTTATATCTACTACTCTATAATGAAACCAGTTGTTTATAAAACTTTTCTCCAAAATCGCATTCTGTTGGAGGTCATTATACGCAGTTTCAAGAATAGTTTTTGCACTGCTTTTATAGTTATTATACGAGAGTAGTATGATGGGTATAGTAGCTACAGGAATAAAAAAAAGTGCTACAGTGAAGACGAGAGATTTATACCATTTTACTTTTTGTACCTTTATTCTATTTTTCATAAGAACTCTTTTATTTATTATTTATACTAAATTTACCGCTTCCAAGAAGTGCTATTACTATTGCCATAACAAAGAACATCAGAGGGGATTCCATAGCAAGACCACCATACTTTGCTAGTCCAAAAGAGAAACCATATGCAAGATACATCGCGACAAGCATGTTAAACGCGAGGACAAGAGAAGCAACACGAGCATAAAGTCCTAAGATGATAAATATCGGAGCAATAAGTTCTCCTAGGTAAACACCATATGCTAAAAACAGGGGTAAAGAGGAGGCAGAAAGCATCGCTTCAACACCACCTATCCCATGAATGATCTTATAAAAGCCATGAAAAAGTATAAAAACACCTAAAGATATTCGTAGTAATAGTTTTGCTATATCGCTATTAGATGGCATTTATAACTCCTCTTTTTTTCTAAACTTACAACTACCTACAGAGATAATTTTTCCATTTTTTATGCTCTCTTCTACATAAAGAAGTGTCCCTTGAGGATCAGCATCACCTATTTCCTCTTCTATTATGCGAAGAAGATCTCTCTCCTGTGTATCAGACCAAGTTTTTTCATAGTTGTATTGTGTTTGTATAATCATAATAGTATACTATCGAAAATATTATTATAATACATTATATATAGGAAATTTTTTATGAAAAATATACTAAAAAATTTTACAATCCTTTATGTCGAGGATGAAGAGATGGTAAGGCACAATGCTGTAGAGTATCTTTCACGTATTGCTAAGCATGTACTCGAGGCAAAAAATGGCAAAGAGGCTATAAAAATCTGGGCAAATAAGAAACCAGATATCATCATCACAGATATTAATATGCCACATTTAAATGGTCTAGATATGGCGTCTTACATCAGAGCACAAGATAAAGAAGTTCAGATCATCGTTGCTACTGCACACTCTGACACTAAGTATCTTCTTCGTGCCGTTGAGCTTCAGCTTGTCAAGTATATCATTAAGCCCATCACAAAAGAGAAACTTATCCAAGCACTTGAGATCTCTGTCTCACTTATAGAAGATAAAAGTAAGTTCAACCTACAGCTCTCAAAATCATTTATGATGAGGGCAACGAGATCAAACTCACTAAGAATGAGACTCTATTTTTAGATCTTCTTGCACACCACCACACTCGTGTTGTCACTTATGAAGAGATAGAGAGTGCTGTATGGCCTTATGAGGGTATGAGTCAAGATGCTATTCGCTCTCTTGTAAGAGGACTCAGAAAAAAAGTTCCAGAGGGAGTTATTGAAAATATCTCAGGAAGTGGTTACAGACTCAAAACACTTTAAAAGAGAGCTATTTGTATACGAAAACAGGCTCCCTCTTTTTCGTTTACTACACTAAGTTTTGCTCCAAGATGGCTCTCTATAATCATCTTAGACATATAGAGTCCCAGACCTGTTCCACTCGAAGCATCTTTTGTAGAGAAATAAGGATCAAAGATTTTTTCCATTGTCTCTTCTGCTACACCTCCACCATTATCACAGACTTTTACAAGTACATACTCTTGCTCTTGTACTATGCTAATTGTTATTTTTTTCTCGTTTATATCTTGTGCATTGAGTACATCTCTCGCATTTTTAAGAAGGTTTAGCAAGACTTGTATAAACTCATTTCTATAGATTTTTAAAGTTGGAGTGTTTTGTATATCTAGCACTACTTCTATACCTTCACTTTTGAGTGTTTTTTGTAAAAGGGAGAGTGCTTTTTGTACTACCTCATCAAGAACAACTTCTTCTTGCTCTTTATCTGGCTTAAAATAGTTTTTGAAGTCATCTATGGTGACAGACATAAACTCTAAGAGCTCATTTGCTTCTTTAACCTTAGACTGCATGTACTCCTCAGTAAGTTCATGAAACTCGTAAGCAGACTCTAGATTCATGATGACATAAGAGATCTGATTAAGCGGTTGGCGCCACTGGTGAGCTATCATACTGAGCATATCTCCCATCTCTGCCATTTTAGCACTCTGCGTAAGTAATTTATCTTTTTCACGGTGAGCATATACCTCTTCTTGAACCCTCTGCTCTAAAGACTCGTTAAGCTCCTCTAGTGCAGACTCCCTCATTTGTACCTCTTTTTGGTAGCTTTTAAAGATCTTGTTTACCTTGATAGAGAGGAAAAGAGAAAGAAGTACAATAATGAAGATAATAAAAGCAGAAACCTTCACAATAAAACTATACTCTTGTGCTAACATTTTATCAAGAGACTTCTGTTTCTCTTTTGCTTTTGTGCTCATAAATCTTGTGTTAAACCCGTACACAAGTGTCCACTTAAAAGGAGCATAGTACTTTGAAAAATAGTAGTAGTCTTTGAGCTGATGCTTGTGCCACTTCTCATCTTTTGTAAGTGCTGCAGCATCTACTTCAAGCTTATCTGAAAGATAAAGTTTTTTCCCCTCTTCATAAACACCAATAAAGTTAGACTTTTTTACCGGTATACTTTTTATCATTGCTAAAAGATCTAACTTTACAAGGTTTTTCTGAGACTCAATGAGTGAACTACTCCCTATATACCAACCATATATTCCTAAATCTTTCACATAAATAATCTCTCTTTTAGAACTATCCGATCGTCTACTCTCTAAGAAGCCTTCGCCATGCTTTCGTACCTTTTGAATCTCTTCTAAAACTATACTTCTATGATCTGCATCTTGATAGAGAGCTATCTTCTCTTGTGCCAGATGCGAGCCATGTAGGATTGCTTCAGCATTGAAGTTGGTGAGAAAAATATATTTACTTTTGTCATTATAGGTCATCTCAGAGAGTGCCTCTTTTATGTGCTCTTGTATCTCTTTTTTTGACTTCGTATTCTTGTATTTTTTATAAATCTTTTGTGCTACAGCATAGGCGATATCAACCTCTTTTTTGAGATCTTCTTTCATGGAGGGCACAACTCTGTTATTGCTATACTCAAAAAGCAAGACTAGCTGTTTTGTAAGCTGTTTTGACTCTGCTTTTTGTGTCTCAATGTACTCTTTCATGGAGTTTATTTTTGCATGTTCAAAGTAGTTTTTTACCTTATTTATATAAAAAGTAGTCATAAAAAAACTGACACTTAGCACTAAGAGAAGTGGTACAATAACTATAAGATAAGGGATAAGCCTTTTAGAGTCTAGCTTCACTCACTATCCTCACTACTTATACTCAACTTTTTCTTCGGTTTGAGTCCAAGTTTTACTATATTTTCTGCGCGTTTTATGACATTACCACGCCCTGTACTGAGTCTATTCATAGAGGTATCGTAACTCTCTTGTGCTTTTTGCAGATGTGAGCCTACTTTTTTAAGCTCCTCTACAAATCCTACAAGTTTATCATACATAGCTTCTGCTTCGTTAGCGATTTTGAGTGCATGTTCTTCTTGTCTTTGTGTTCGCCAGATATGTTCTATAGTGCGAAGTGTTACAAGAAGAGTGGAAGGAGATACAACTAATATATTCTGCTCATAGGCACTCTTAAAAAACTCTCCGTCTTGTTCTAGTGCGAGTAAAAAAGCTCCCTCTATCGGCATAAAAAGAAGGACAAAGTCTAAAGTGTTTACACCCTCTAACTTTTCATACTTCTTCTCACTCAGTCCTTTTACATGAGATTTTATACTGTTGATATGCTCTTTGAGTGCAATCTTTTTCACACTCTCATCTTCGGCATTTATAAAACGTTCATAGGCAACAAGTGAAACTTTTGAGTCTACAATGATGTCGCGTTCTTCTGGCATGTGAATGATGACATCAGGGATATAAGTTTTCCCCTCCACTGACTTAAGATTTGCTTGGAGTTCATACTCTACACCCTTACGAAGTCCAGACTGCTCTAGGATGTTTTCTAAAACTATCTCACCCCAGTTTCCTTGCGTTTTGTTCTCACCCTTAAGTGCTTTGGTGAGGTTGATAGCATCTTGTGAGAGCTTGGAGTTCATCTCTTTTAAACGCGAGAGTTCATCTTTTAACAGGTAAGTCTCTTTGAGGTGTGAGGCTGAACGCTCTTTTGCCTCTTTGGAAAAACTTGCAATCTGTTCTCTGAAGGGCTTAAGCATAAGAGAGAGTTGCTCTTGGCTTGTGTGACTAAACTGCTGAGCCTTGTCTTCGAAGATTTTATTGGCTAGGAGTTTGAACTCTTTGTTTAAATCTTCTTTTGCATCTTGTAGTACTTGAAGTTTTTGAGCAGAGGCACTTGCTTGTTCTTCATACTTTGTACTTAGCACAGCATACTGAAGTTCTAGGTTTTGGCATCGCTCTTGCAGTTCAGCTTCATTCACTTTGCTGGTGGAGAGTTCATCTTCCCTCTTTACTAAAATCTCATTTTTCGTCTTTAAGTGTGTTTTCACTTGCAGATAAAGAACTAATTGCACTAAAAACCCCACCAATAAAATAGCACTCACTATAAGAAAAATATCCAAAAAAAACTCCTTAAACTCTAATGATACTACTATACTGTATTTTCATAATATTAAGGTAACTGAGCTATAATTTCATTAAAAATAAAGAGAGATTACTTGAGAACCTTACTTCTTTCCCTCCTCCTTATCTCAGCAGAAGTTTATGCTGGTACAGATGCCTGGACACAAAATACCCAGCCCCTCTCACAGAGCAAAAGTGAAGCTATTATAAAAGCCTATGAAGAAAACAACAACACAAAAATAGACTTTGAAGATGACCCTAAAGAAGCTTCAACTATTGTCTATGATGAAAATATTTTTATGCTGGGAGTTGCTGTCGCATATGAGTCAAATAGTGAAAAAGTTTATAATAAATCTGGTAGTAAAACAGAGAGTTTTTCCTCTTCAAACATTGCACTCACACTAGGAAAAGATTTTACACTTTGGCATGAGGATAACACTGAGCCTACCAGGCTCTATGGAACTTTTTCTTACTCAAATATCTCTTCTGATGTAGATTACACAAGTTTTACCCTAGGTCTCAAAGAAAACATGTTCTACTGGAGTATCTACAAGGATGCCAAGTTGAACCTCTACCCAACTTTTTACTTAGAGATAGGAAGTTCTTCTCTTACTCGAGATAAGGAAGAGGTTTCTGGTTTTACCACACTCTATGGTGCAGGACTCACACTCAACCATGGAAAAAACTTGGAGTATATGTTGAACTTTCATCTTAAAAATGTCGACTGGGATCATCCTGTAGATGGTGTAGCTGATGAGATGAATGCTTATAGTGTCACTATAGGAATCAACTATAAACTTATGTATGGAGATATCTAATGAAAATAAAAATAATTTTAGCACTCCTTAGCCTTGTACTCTTTAGTGCTTGTCAAGATAAGGGTTACGGAACTGATGATATCACAAATATTCAAGGTGTTACCTCAAGTGAAGCAGTTACCATACTCAGTATCACTCCTGCAAATACTCTCCCTCAAAGAGCTTATATAGACCTTAGTTTCTCTTCCTACATGGATACAGCATCTTTAGTGCAAGGGAGTGTAAAACTCATCGACTTGAACACTTCAGCAGAGCTAAGTACCCTCTCTAGTGCTTATAAAAACCATCTCTTTATTCGTCCTGAGAGCTCACTGACACTACAGCACACATACAGACTCACTGTTAAACAGAATGTCAAAGATATATTTGGCAATACTCTAGACAAGGAGTACACAACAACACTTCTATGTGTAGAAGACTTCTACAAAAGTGTTGAGGCTGGTGTTACTCACTCTATGGCACAAAGCAGGGATGGAGATATTTTTATCTGGGGATCTAACCTCAAAAAGCAGATTATTGCTATAGATGAAGATATTGACCCAGAGGATGAAAGTGATCTTGCCAGTTTACGAATGCCTCTTGGCATCTCTGGACTTCAGGGCACACTCTCCTACTCAGCCGGGGCAACTAGCTCTGTTATGATAACAAAAGAGAAGAACTTTGCTGCACTTGGAGAGGATACACTTTTAACAGAAGCACTAGCGGATTTACAAGCAACATCCAAGGGTTTTAACCATACAGTTGTACTCCAAGAAAATGGGGAAATTTACTCATGGGGGAGTAACTCAAATGGTCAACTTGGAAATGGCGGTATTTTTGAGAGTTTTAAACCTGTTCAAGAGTTCACAAAGGCAAAGGACTGGAGTGCCATAAGTGCTGGGCTGAACTTCACACTAGCACTCAAGAGTGATGGAACACTTTGGGGATGGGGAACGACTAAGTATGGACAGATTGGTGAGGCTCTTTACAATGAGCGACGTATTCCTCACCAAGAGGATTCCAACCAAACAGACTGGGCACAAATAAGTGCTGGAGGCTTTCATAGTGCTATGCTAAAAACTGATGGAACACTCTGGAGTTTTGGAAAAAATGACCGAGGACAACTAGGGGATGGAAATACTACAGACTCCCGCTCAGCAGTTCAAGAGAGTTCAAATGCGACATGGACTCAAGTAAGTGCTGGGTATAAACATACTTGTGCTATTCAAACTGATAGCACACTCTGGTGCTGGGGAGCTAATGACTATGGTCAACTAGGAGTAGCCGATACTACTGATAGAAATACACCTACACAAGTAGGAGTAGATACAGACTGGCAAAGTGTAGCAGCAGGACAAAACTACACACTTGCCACAAAAACGAACGGTACACTCTGGGCATGGGGAAGAAATGCTAGCTACCAACTCGGTCTTGCAGATAAAAATAGTGACAGAGTCTCACCAGAGGAGGTAAAATAATGAAAAAAATACTCCTCTCAACACTCCTTATTGCTACTTCCCTTTTTGCTCAATCAAGCGATATAGAAAAGGTCAAGATTTTAACTGACTACCTAATAAAGCATGAGAATAAGAGTCCAATCCAAGCGAGAAATGAAGCACTCTCTACTATCTATGGTACACCGAAGTTCGAGACTCTCTCTTATGATAACCGTACAGAAACTTTTTTTGGAACTGTTGGCACTACTAAGAAAAAAGCACTCAAAAAAGTTAACTTTTATATGCCAAAACTGTATGCCCATAGCTACCTCAAAAATCCAGAAAATGCGACGATAGAAGTACACCATAAAATGCAAGACAATGATCTTAGTCTAAGCTCAATCGATCTTAAGTATAAAGGCATAGCCTACCCGATGTCACTCAAAAGCCCAACAAATATGACTCTTAAGATAGGTGGTCTTTTTATAGCTGATCAAAACACAGTTCTCTATACTAAAGTAAATGGCTTAGCAGGAGCAGTAAATCTTCAAGACCTTTTTGCACTAGAGTCAACAACTACTGCTGTAAAGATAGACTTCTCTTATGCATTTAACCAAAGACATAAGATAAGTCTCTCCTACTATAGTACAAAAAGTACAAACACTAAACATATAGATGGTATAAACGGTTCCATAAATGGTGTCTCCTTTGATGGTGCAGATGTTTCTCTTCTTTTTCAAACAGACCTTTATAAGTTTAACTATATCTACTCTGCTTATAAAACAAATCACTTTGAGTTTAACACTCGTGTAGGTATTCACTATACACAGTTTACGACTCGCTTAGATGTTACAAAGGTAGTGAGTGGCAGTAGCACAACAAAAACAGCACTAGATGTTTCTGTGCCGACACCACTACCCGTTCTAGGTCTTGGCTTTGAGTATGAAATCACACAAGATTTAATGCTGAAGTACTATGCTGATTACTTTTTAGTAACAGCAAACATAGAAGGTACACTTATAGATAATCAACTCCAACTTGAGTATATGTATAATGACTATGTCGGTGCATCTATAGGTTTAGGGAAAACTACTATGGATTTCAACACTCAAGTTGATGCACAAACATTTGGTCTCAATCATGAAATATCTGGCTTTACGGGAGCCCTACTCTTTAAATATTAGAAAATATTTTCTTTTATGTAGCACTATAAACTTAAGTGATTTTAAATATAGAATGTTTTAATTAAAATATAGTTAAGTTTGGGTATAATTCGCCAAATATTTAAGGGGAAGATACCTGCATACGTTAAGAACTACAGTGCAACTTGTATTATCTCCTTATATTAAAGGATAATGATGCAAGAAAATGCACAAACAGAAACAACAGAAGAAAAAACACTCACATTCGCCGATTTAGGCCTTAAACCAGAAATACTTAAAAGTGTTAAATATGCAGGTTTTACAGTACCTTCCCCTATTCAAGAGCAAGCTATCCCAGTTGTAATCGCTGGAAAAGATATGGTTGGACAAGCACATACAGGTACAGGTAAAACTGCTGCATTTAGTCTTCCAGCACTTCACAATATGAAAATGGATGGCTCAGTAGAGATGCTTGTAATCACTCCAACTCGTGAGCTTGCAACACAAGTAAGTGATGAGATATTTAAGTATGGTCGTAACCTAGGAGCTAAAACAGTAACAGTTTATGGTGGTAGCTCATACAAACGCCAACTTGACCTTATCGCTCGTGGTGCTTCAGTAGTTGTTGCAACTCCAGGACGTATGCTAGACATCCTTAAACGCGGTATGATTCCAGACTTCGCACCAGAACTTGTTGTTCTTGATGAAGCTGATGAGATGCTAGACATGGGATTTTTAGATGATATCAATGAAATATTTTCATATCTACCATCTAATCGCCAGACTCTACTTTTCTCTGCGACTATGCCAGCACCTATAAAGACACTGGCTAGCCGTATTTTACAAAACCCTGAGTTTATCTCTATCACTAAGGGTGAGACTACAAATACTGATATCGAACAACTTTACTATGTTATCGATGAGCATGAGCGTGATGATGCTATCATCCGTCTTATGGACTCTGAAACTACTAACAAATGTGTAGTATTCTGTCGTACAAAATCAGAAGTAGATAGATTAAGTAATGTGCTTTCAAACGCAGGTTACCTTGCAAATGGTCTTCATGGAGATATGGAGCAAAGACAACGTGAGAATGTTATCAAAGGCTTCAAACAAAACTCTGTAAAAGTACTTGTTGCAACTGATGTTGCTGCTCGTGGTATACATGTAAATGACATCTCACACGTATTTAACTACCATATTCCATTTGACCCTGAGTCATATGTTCACCGTATCGGTAGAACTGGTCGTGCTGGAACTAAGGGTAAGGCTATTACTCTTCTTACTCCGCTTGAGTTTAAAGAGCTTCAGCGTATCAAACAAAAAGTTGGTACTTCAATGAACCATGCTTTTGTTCCAAGTAAGAATGACCTCAGAAGTGCAACTATAGACAATATGGTAAAAGTTATCGAAAATCACAAGATTTACGATGAAGCACATAAGATTCTTGACCGTCTTAAAGAAGATATAGATGAAGAGACTATTATGTTCAAACTTATCTCTATGATCTTAGATAAGCAAGATATCAAGGGACCATCAAACATCGGTATTCCTGCTGATAAACTTGATGCGATCTTAGAGCGTGCTGCAAAACGTGGCGGAGGCGGAAATGGTCGTGGACGTCGTGGCGGTGGATACCGTGGTAACAGAAATCGTAATGGTGGCGGAGGTGGTGGATACCGTGGTAACCGTGAAGGTGGAGATAGAAACCGTTCGGGTGGTGGCGGTGATCGTAACCGTTCTGGTGGTAGAAGCTCTGGTGGTTACAGAGGTAACCGCGACTAATACTCACCTAGCAAGCTACTCCTGGGAAACATTTCCCAAGAGCCCTTCCCTTATCTCATACACTATATTTTCTCCTTATCGCTTAACTGGATAAAGCAGGGCCCTCCTAAGGCCTAGCTCGAGGTTCGAGTCCTCGTAGGGAGACCAACTATTTTCTATTTAAGTAAACTCTGTTATAATTTGTAAAAAAGGTATAAATAATGAAAAACATGATTATTTATGAAGACTTTAGTCTCTATGTAGAAAAAGAAGAGAGCGAGATACCTTGGCTAAAAATCTTTACTAAAGAGCCCTATAGAGAACTGAGTGATGTGCCTTTAGGACTGCGTAAAAAGCTTTGGGAGACCTATGACCTTATAGAGTATGAAATGATTCACTACTACAATCCAAAAAAAATAAATATGGCTTCTTTTGCAAATATTTTACCAAGAGTGCATATTCATGTTATGGCTAGATTTGAAGAAGATAGTTACTTTCCCCAGCCAATGTGGGGTGAAAAGCAGAGAGATGCTAAACTAACATTACCAAGCGAAGCAGAGTTTCATAGACGTGTCTTTCATGCACTTACACAAAAACACAACTAGAGTGTGAAGAGGTAGACGGCTATGAAACCTTAGGTGAAAAAGGTACTAATGCAGAGCCCCAAGTAAGTCCACCACCGAAAGCATCAAGAAGCATAAGCTCTCCAGCTTTTAAGTCACCAGCTTCATAAACATCGTTTATAGCCATTGGAATAGAAGCACCTGAAGTATTACCATATTTTGCAACAGTAAGAACAACCTGTTCTTCTTTCATTTTAAGAGCATCTCCAACAGCTTTAATAATTCGTAAATTAGCTTGATGCGGTACAAAGTGTACGATATCTTCGCCTGTTAAGTTATTATCAGCTAAAATCTCTTTGACATCTTTAGTAAGTGTACGAACAGCAACTTTAAAAGTTTCATTTCCTTTCATCTGCATAAAACAGCTTCCAGCTTCTGCACCTAGAGAGTCATGTGCTGAACCTGAACCACCGTTTGGTGTCATAAGGAGATCAGCATACTCACCATCAGCACCAGTATGAATGTCAATAATTGCTTCATTTTTATCCTCTGTTGCAGAGATAACAGCAGATCCTGCACCATCACCAAAGAGAATACAAGTACCACGGTCACTGTAGTCTGTAATAGCTGAAAGTTTTTCTGCACCTATAATAAGTACATTTTTTTTCATTCCAGATTCAATAAAGGCTTTTGCAATAGAAAGAGCATAGACAAAGCCTGTACAAGCAGCACTTATATCAAATGCTGTCGCATTTTTTAAACCCAATTTTGTAGAGATAATCGTTGCCGTTGAAGGCATACAGAAATAATCAGGTGAAATAGTCGCACACACAATCATATCAATATCACTAAGGGCAATACCACTACGATCAAGTGCTTTTCGTGCAGCCTTCATTCCTAAGTCTGAAGTAAACTCATTCTCAGCAGCGATACGACGCTCTTTGATACCTGTTCTTTTTGTAATCCACTCATCTGAGGTCTCTACCATTGTAGACAACTCTTCATTGCTTAGTATTTTCTCTGGAGTATAAGCGCCAATTGAACGAAATGCTGCATATGCCATTAAGCTTCCTTCTCTTTAAGTTCTTTAAGTCTTGAAATAATATGTTCGTTAACACCAGTATCTACATAAGCTATAGCCTGATAGATAGCATTTTCTATTGCTCGAGCATTACTTTTACCATGGCTCACAATAGCACACCCTTTAATACCAATAAGAGGAGCACCGCCTACTTCAGCATAATCTATCTCTTTTTTAAGAAGTTTAAATACCTTGCGCATTAAAAGTGCACCTGTAATAGCTACAGGAGACTTACGAATATAATCTTTTATAAGTTGAGAGATTGTTGATGCAACTCCCTCACTTGTTTTAAGCATGATATTTCCAACAAAACCATCACAAGTGATAACATCACAAGAACCATTGAAGATATCTCCACCTTCAACATTTCCTATAAAGCCTTTGTAACCATCAAGGAGTTTAAAAGCAGCCTTTGTGACTTCACTCCCTTTGGATTTCTCTTCACCATTTGCTAAAAGACCTATACTCGGTTCATCGACACCAAGAACATCTTCAGCATAACATCCACCCATAACAGCAAACTCTGCTAAATGTTCTGGTTTTGAGTCAACATTAGCACCTACATCAAGAACTACTGAACGGCGATTTGATTTTGTAGGCATTAGTGTCACAAGTGCAGGACGTGAAACACCTTTTAGACGGCCAAGTCTAAGAGTTGCGAGAGTCATCGTTGCTCCACTATGTCCAGCGGAGACTACACCATCAGCTTCACCATTTTTTACGAGATCAACAGCTTTATAAATTGTGCTCTCTTTACGTTTGACTGCATCAGTTGCTGCATCACTCATCGAAATTACATCATCACACTCAACTATAGAAATCTTATCTCTATAACGTTTTGGTAACAGAGGTAAAATTTCTGATTTTTTTCCTACAAGAATAGGTGTGAACTGTTTTTTCTTAAGCGCTTGTATACAACCTTTTACAATTGGCTCAGGACCGAAGTCCCCGCCCATCGCATCAATAGCAATCTTAACCATTGACTATTTATACTCACCAGTAGTTGGGTTAATGTGGTGTGGTAACTTATAAGTTCCATCTTCACATTTAACTGGTTTTGCTAGAGTGATTTTGTAGTGAGTTCTTCTTTTCGCTGAACGTGAATGAGATACTCTTCTCTTAGGTACTGCCATAGTAATATTTCCTTTCTATTTTAATTTAATTTGAATGTTTACACTCATCGCAACTCTGATAGTCACTTTTGATGAGTTCAATTTCCGAGTGTAATAACTCTTCAATCTCTACTTCACCATCAAAAGACTCAACAACATCTAAATCGATACTGCCATCATCTTCAAAAATACCATCACTAATGAAAAATTCTATATTTTCATCAATAGACATCTTAAATTCTTCTGCACAAACATCACAATCTTTTTGGATAAATCCACTAAGTTTTGCTTTGAGCAGAATTAATTTGCCCTTATGATACTCTAAATAACCTTTAAAAGTTATTTCATCAGACCTTACTTCAAAGTCTAATGGCGTTTTTGTAACACGTCTTAGTACAACTTTCACAAGTTAACTTTAAGAAATTTCTCTTTCTGAAAAGAAAAATGCGATTTCAACCGCTGCATTTTCAACAGAGTCACTTCCATGAACTGCATTTGCATCGATATTTTCAGCGAAGTCTGCACGAATTGTACCTGCTTCAGCTTCTTTAGGGTTAGTAGCACCCATTAAGTCACGGTTAACTTGCATAGCATTTTCACCCTCTAAAACAGTTACAACAACTGGTCCAGAAATCATGAAGTCAACTAAGTCGTTGAAAAAAGGGCGCTCAGCGTGAACTGCATAAAATGCTTCTGCATCACCACGAGAAAGTTGCATCTTTCTTGTTGCAGCGATCTTAAGACCATTGCTCTCAAATCTGTCTAAAATCTTGCCTATAACACCTTTAGCTACTGCATCTGGTTTAATTATTGATAGTGTACGTTCCATCAAATCTCCTCTGAAAATATAAAATTAGAGTGGAATTATATCTAAATAAAGATATGTTTTAGTTTAAAAAATAAATTTTGTAGTTTTTTGATAAGATTGAAAGAATAAAGAAGGGCGAAGTGTCACGAAGACACTTCAAAAAGAATAGAACTTAGTCTACGATGTTCTCGTGATTTGAGCGTTGATCATCACTAATGTCTTCTCTATGCTCTGGGCTATCACCGATAGCATCCCAAGTAATACATCCTTCAGTAGGACATGCTGTTGCACAAGCTGGTTCGTCATGATGACCAACACACTCTACACACTTGTCACCATATACATAGTAAATCTCTTCACCTGTTGGATTATCATCTTCGTCAACGATTGCTTCTACTGGACACTCATCTATACATGCACCACAGTTGATACAAGTATCATTAATTATTACTGCCATTTAATTCTCCTAATTTGTTATGAAGTAACTATACAATGAAGAATTTTAAATGTAGCTAAAAGTGCTTTGTTTTATGGAGAAATTGAGTAATTGTAACAATTAAAAGTCTATTTTTGAAGGTATTGATAACGAATATTAAGTAGTGCTAATGGGGTAAATAGTTCACCCCATCAAAGAGAAAAAGATTAAAGCCCTAAGTAAGACTTAATCTCCTCAGCTCTGTTTGTCTCTTCCCATGTAAAACCAGACTCTTCACGACCAAAGTGACCGTAAGCAGCAGTTTTTCTATAGATAGGCTTTAGTAAATCTAAAGACTTTATAATACCTGCAGGTGAAAGATCAAAAAGCTCTTTTACACAAGCTTCTATCTTGTCTTCGGCTACTTTACCAGTGCCATGAGTATCTACCATAATAGAGACAGGCTGAACTACACCAATAGCATAAGCTACTTGGATAGTTACCTTATCACATGCACCTGAAGCCACAAGATTTTTTGCAACATGACGAGCAGCATAAGCAGCTGAACGATCAACCTTAGTAGGATCTTTTCCACTAAATGCCCCACCACCGTGAGGACAGCTTCCACCATATGTATCTACTATAATCTTACGACCGGTAAGACCAGCATCACCTTGTGGTCCACCGATTACAAATTTTCCAGTTGGATTTATATGAAAGATTGTCTCATCATTCATCATCTCGTGCGGAATAACATGCTTAATGACCTCTTCTATCATATCTTTTTGAATCTGCTCATGTGCTATTCCATCATGATGCTGCGTAGAGATAACAACAGTATCTACAGAGACTGGCTTATCATCTATATACTTTACACTTATCTGTGCCTTACCATCAGGACGTAAGTAAGGAACGATTCCCTCTTTACGTACAAACGCTAGTCTTTGCGTAAGGCGGTGTGCTAAGTGAATAGGAAGAGGCATAAGTACATCTGTCTCACGACAAGCATATCCAAACATCAAACCTTGATCACCAGCACCAATCTCACCATCAGCTTGATCAACACCTTGATTAATATCAGGTGATTGTTCACCGATTCCATTTAGAACTGCTGCTGCTCTATGATCAAAACCATAAGTAGCATCCGTATATCCAATCTCTTGAATAACTTTTCTTGCAATCTCTTGCATTGGGGCATAAGCCGTTGTTTTCAGTTCGCCTGCAATTACACAAAAACCATTTGATACCAAAGTTTCACATGCAACACGTGCCTTTGGATCATGCTCAATAATATAATCCAGAATTGCATCACTGATCTGATCTGCCATCTTATCAGGGTGCCCTTCTGTTACAGACTCTGAAGTAAATATATACTCTTTAGTCATCGATTTTTCCTTATTGAAGTATAGAGTCTAGCTCCATAAATCAAGGGAATTATAGCGAAATAGTATTAATCGGTTTTGAGTTGTTAAGAGTTCTGAATTTACTTCAAAAAAAATGCAAACTTTAAATCTTCACATAATCTTCATTTTTATCTTTTATACTTCCTTTTAGATATTGTCTAAAGGAGATATATATGAAACATAAACTCATTCATAAAATTGTTACAGCACTTGTCTTAGTAACTTCTATTTATGCTCAAGATAGTGTAGTGGATTTTAACTTACCAAGTCTTTACAATCAAAGCAATAAGATATCGAATAATACACTGAGAGGAAAGGTGGTTCTTATTAATGTCTGGGCAAGTTGGTGTAGCGGGTGTAAAGAAGAAATGCCTCTTTTTGTTGACTTACAAAGAGAATTTAAAAATAACAAGTTTGAGATTTTACTCTCAAATATTGATTCTGATTCGAAGAATGCACGTGATTTTTTAGCATATGTAGATAAGAAAAAAGTGCTTACATGTGTATATGATAAGGATAAAAGACTAGCTAAAGCATTTCATGCAATTGGTATGCCATCTTCTTACCTAATAGATCAAAACGGGCAAATTATAGAGTCCTATATTGGCAGTTTAGACAAAGAAAAAATCTTTATTCTTCAAAAAAAAATACATCAGTTACTAGGAAAATAATATGAAATACTTACTATTTATCACATTCGTCATTTCTTTTAGTGGTTGTAGTGCACTTACTAGAGTTGCACCCTACGAAAAAGAATTTTTATCTCAAGACAAGATGAGTCTTACACCCCTCCCAGAGCGAGCAGAGCATGAAGGGCATATTTTCTTAATTCGTGAAGCAAGTGCAGGCGGAGAAAGTACATTTCAAGGAGGTTGCGGATGTCGTTAAAACAATTCATTACATTTTTATTCTCACTTATGGTTTTAGAAATAAGTTCTTATGCATCAGATATTAAAAACTCTGTTACACTCTCTTTTGATGCTTATATGGACAATGGTGGGGTACAAACATATTCTCCAACTATTGCAGTTTTAAAGAAGCTCTCTACTAACTTTTTTGTAAATGCTAAACTACATATTGATGCCATTAGT
>Ga0256829_1001008_pt1 | contig 24358 bp, 29 predicted proteins | sample 131447metaG_FD_185979 | JGI IMG/M metagenome (GOLD analysis project Ga0256829, IMG submission 185979) | Hydrothermal vent microbial communities from Lau Basin, Pacific Ocean - 131-447 | ecosystem: Environmental > Aquatic > Marine > Hydrothermal vents | place: Pacific Ocean: Lau Basin | collected...
CAATCTATGTAAGTGATTTTGTAAAAGATAAGTTACCAAATAAAGCAATAGTAGCAGGTAATAAACCTTGGATAGAGATGGATGATGAGTATGAGTTTAAGTTCTCTTTTTATAAGAGGGATTTGATTGAGATTAAAACTAAGAAAACACCGACTAAAGAATCAGTACAACTACTTGGCTATTATAATAGTACAGATAGTGCAAATGCAAAAATCATTTTTAATTTACATGATGGAAGTCATGAATATGGTTTTGGTGTTCAAAGTTCAATATTTATAAAAAAATACCAAGTAGATGCACTAGGAAATTATGTTGAGGTTAAAAGTGAGAAACGACAAGGCACTATAAAAGAGGGCAGAGCAAAAAGAAACAAATAAGGGGAAGAAATGAGTGCATGGCGAACCATCTTAGTTACAAAACCATGTAGGTTAAGTATGAAAAACCTACAACTTGTGTATGAGCCAAAAGATGAAGAGAGTGTAACCGTTCCGTTAGAAGATATAACGGTTATAGTTTTGGAGAGTAACCAAGCTAGTATGAGTGTGGCACTTTTAAGCATGTGTGCTGAGAAAAATATAGCTCTGTTTACTTGTGATAGCTTCCACATGCCAAATGGGCTTTTTACTCCTTTTCATCAACACTCTAGGCTCTCACAAATATCTCATATACAAAGAGCTATGAAACTTCCTTTAAAAAAACAGATTTGGCAAAAAATCATTACTCAAAAACTAACAAATCAATCACAACTCTTAGCATATTTTAAAAAAGATAATTTTCAAGTAGAAGTACTGGTAAATAAAGTAAAATCAGGCGATAGTGAAAACTTAGAAGCTCTAGCAGCTAGAAGATATTGGCATATTTTGTTTGATGATTTTACTCGTGACCAAAAAAAAGGAGACCCAAGAAATATTGCACTAAATTATGGTTATGCAATACTCAGAGGGGCAGTTGCTCGTTCACTTGTTTCTTATGGACTTTTAGCAACTTTTGGAGTGTTCCATAACTCAGACTTAAATGCGTATAATCTTGCTGATGATATGATAGAACCACTAAGACCGATGGTTGACATGGTGGTAAAAAAGTTAGAGAATGAAGATGAGTTAGATGTGCATTTGGGTAGAAGTGTTAAATCAGCACTTTTAAATGTGCTTGTAATGCAAATGAAATTAGATGGTGAAAACATAACGATTTTAAACATTTGTGACATTATGGCACATAGTTTTGTAAAGTCTATGAGATTAAACAGTGTTGGCAGTTTGAAGTTGCCTTCTGTGTCATGAATGAGTCTAAATTTATGTGGATTTTTGTATTTTTTGACCTACCTACTAAAACAAAAAAAGAGAAGAAAAGATATACAGAGTTCAGAAGGTTTTTACTAAAAGATGGGTTTATTATGATGCAGTTTTCAGTATATAGTAGAATTTGCAAGGGTGATGACAGTGTAGATACTCATAAAAAGAGGGTAAAAGGACATCTCCCACCAAAAGGACATATACGGATGTTATCTATAACTGATTTGCAATACTCAAAGATGGAAATATTGATTGGGGTGAAAAAAGAGGAAGAAAAATTAGAGAAAAAACAACTTTTATTATTTTAGATATTTTGAGTAAAAAGGAAACAAAATATTCTTAAAATTCAAAAGAATATTTGAAATAAGAAGTAAAAAAATGAGATTTATCTTAAAAACTTCAGAAAAATAAACCAAAATTTAAAAAATAAATCATCTAAACAACCCTCGTAAAGAGGGGATTTAAACCTAGGATTATAGCGTATCCGAGTGAGAAAGGGGGCTATAACATATTGTCAGCATGAGCAGATAAGAAAAGTATTATAGCGTATCCGAGTGAGAAAGGGGGCTATAACTGCACTACATATAGATAACTGTTATACTGCATTATAGCGTATCCGAGTGAGAAAGGGGGCTATAACTGTGTTTATAATCTTTTGAGTTATATCTTTATTATAGCGTATCCGAGTGAGAAAGGGGGCTATAACAATTCTGCTTCACTTTCAGATATTGGCAGAATTATAGCGTATCCGAGTGAGAAAGGGGGCTAGTTGAGATTAATACAATTTAATATATAATACACTTCATGAAAAAAAAGAGGGTGTATTATGATGAAGTTTTTTCTTTTACTATTGTTTGTACTTCATCTGAGTGCTGTGACCTTACACCTAGCTACTTCTACAAATCCATCGCGTTTAAACCCTCTTTTAGCGACGGATTCGAGTTCTTCGGAGATAGCAAGCTTTTTATTTAATGGTTTAGTCAAGTATGATAAAGAGTCTAAAAAAATTATAGGAGATTTGGCACAAAAGTTTTACTTTAAAGATAAAGTTACTTTGATATTTGAACTTAAACATGGAGTAAAATGGCATGATGGGCAAACATTTAGTGCAAAAGATGTGCTTTTTACTTATAAGACACTTATATCTCCAAAGGTGGTTTCACCTTACAGTGCAGGTTTTCGTTTTGTGAAAAGTGTGAAAATACTTGATGATTATACCCTTGAAGTAGTTTATAAAAAACCATACTTTAAAGCACTAGAGACTTGGATGATGGGAATCCTCCCTGAACATATTTTAAAAGATGAAAAAAACTTAATGAGTTCAAAGTTTAACACACATCCTATAGGGACGGGGTCTTATAAACTGACACAGCTAGAGTACTCTAAAAATATTGAACTTACGGCATTTGATGAGTATTTTGAAGGAAGAGCGAAGATAGATAAAATCTCTTTTCATGTGATAGCGGACCCCCTTACACGATTTTTGATGTTAAAATCTTCTGCTTTGGATATTGGGAGTGTAGAACCAATGGCCTATGAGAGACAATTAAATAAGAAGTTTTTTAATAGATTTAATATCTATGAAAATATAACACTCTCTTACACTTACCTCGGGTTTAACCTGCGTCTAAAAAAGTTTCAAAACCCAAATGTGCGACAAGCACTCTCTTTAGGTATAGATAGGCAAAAGATAGTCGACATTCTTTTTTTTAGTCATGCTAAGGTCTGCACGGGTCCTTTTTTACCAGGTACAGTTGCATTTAATGAGCATGTGAAAGCCCCCAAACAAAATATAAAAAAAGCAAAAGAGCTACTTAAACAAGCAGGTTATACAAAAGAGCATCCTTTTAAATTTGAGATAGTGACATCAAACTCAAGCCCTATAAGACCCTATGCCGCAGAGATTATACAGTACCAACTCAAGCAAATTGGTGTCGAAGTGTCACTCCGAGTGATGGAGTGGCAAGCTTTTTTAAATATGGTAGTATTTCCTCATAAATTTGATGCCGTTTTACTAGGATGGGGCTTATCGCCTACACCAGACCCTTATATGTTTTGGCATAGTGATAGCGATAAAAAAGGTGGTTTTAATCTTGTAGGCTATCATAATCCTCAGATTGATAAGATGATAGAACAGTCGCAAACGATGATAGATAGAAAAAAGTTAGGGAAAGTATGGCAAGATATGTTTGCGATTATTACCGATGATAATCCTTACCTCTTTTTATATATTCCCAATTCGATTACGGCAGTCAGCAAAAGAATCAAAAACATAGACCCAAGTTTACAGGGTATTTGGCATAATTATATACGATGGGAGAAAGAATAGTGATAATACTTTTTGATTTAGATGGAACATTGATAGATTCTACAGAGGCGATTTTGGAGTGTTTTCATCATACTTTTGATGTTTTTAAGCATCCTCAACCCACAGATGCAGCGATAAAAGCACTGATAGGCTATCCTTTGGATAGTATGTATGCAGATTTAGGTGTAGGTGAAGATAAGGTGTGGGATTTTGTGGCGAGTTATAAAGAGTGTTATAGAAAAATTTCTACGCAAAAAACTTTTTTGTTGGAAAACGCAAGAGAAGCTGTGATGCAAGCGAGTCAATTTGCTAGTTTAGGCATAGTGACGACAAAAACAGGGACTTACTCGAAGATACTGATGGAAAATTTTGGTTTGATGCAGTATTTTGATGTTTTAATTGGTCGAGAAAATGTAGAGAAACCTAAACCTGATGCAGAGCCTATTGTCAAGGCACTTGAACATTTTGATATAGAAAATAAAGAAGTTTGGATGATAGGAGATACAGAATTAGACCTTAGGAGTGCAAAAAATGCGCAGATAAATGCTGTTGGTGTCCTTTGTGGATATGGCATACAAAAAGATTTGCAACAATATACACCATACATATATAATAATACCTATGAGGCTATAGAGTATTTAAAAAGTAGAAAATACTCACACTTAAACTAAGAAAAGAGGTAGAGTGAAAATATCAAGCTATATTTAAGTCCTACTTGCCTAAAATGCTAGGAATAGAACTATATAGAAAATAATTTTAATAGCTTTCTTAATAAACTCAAGGAGAATATATGCTAGAAATTAGATGGCATAGTCGTGCTGGACAGGGTGCTGTAACAGGTGCTAAAGGTTTGGCAGATGTAATTTCGACAACTGGTAAACATGTGCAGGCTTTTGCATTTTATGGATCTGCTAAGCGTGGAGCTGCAATGACAGCTTACAATCGTGTGAATGATGAAGTTATTATGAATCATGAAAAATACATGGAGCCAGATTATGTATTTGTAATCGATCCTGCTCTTGTATATACGACAGATGTAACTATAAATGCAAAAGAAAATACTATATTTATAATTACTACACACATGACGAAAGAAGATTTAATTGCTTCTCAGCCTAAGTTAGAGGGAAAAACAGTTTATACTGTTGATTGTATTAAAATTGCACAAGAGACGATAGGTCGTGCGATTCCAAATACTCCAATGCTTGGTGCATTTATGAAAATTTCTGAAATGTATGATATAGAATTCTTTAAAGAGAGTATGAAAAGAATTCTCGCAAAATTACCACAAAAAATTGTTGATGCAAATATGTTGGCTATCCAACGTGCATACGACGAAGTGAAATAAGGAACTAATATGGCAAATACAGGTTGGGATGAATTTGAAATCGGAGCAATGCTTCGTACATTTGAAGGTGAAGCTGGCGATATAGCGGGAACACTTCAAGAGGATCGAAATTATACACAAAATAGTTCATTTAGTGCGAGTGTTGCTGATTGGAGAATTGAAAAGCCAGTTTTTAACAAAGATTTTTGTATAGATTGTCAATTTTGCTGGATTTATTGTCCAGATATGTCAATTATTTCTCGAGATAAGAAGATGATTGGTATAGATATGGATCACTGTAAAGGGTGTGGAATTTGTGTTGAGGTATGTCCAACAAATCCTAAATCACTTTTAATGTTCCCAGAAAAAGAAGAAGAAGAAGAAGTAATTGCTGCATGGCCAGCGAAAGAAAAGAAGGAAAAATAGATGGCATTTGATAAAGTCGAATTAAAAGATATTGAAGTATGGGATGGTAACTTTGCAGCTTCTCAAGCATTAAGACAGTGTCAAATAGACGTTGTTGCTGCATATCCTATTACTCCATCAACCCCAATTGTTGAGGGTTATGGAAACATGAAAGCAAATAACCAAATTGAGGGTGAATTTGTAATGGTTGAGTCTGAGCATGCCGCTATGAGTGGCTGTATAGGTGCTGCTGCTGCTGGTGGTCGTGTTGCTACTGCAACATCTTCACAAGGTTATGCACTTATGGTTGAGACACTTTACCAAGCATCAGGTATGCGTTTACCGATTGTACTCAATGTAGTAAACCGTGCATTAGCTGCTCCACTCAATGTAAATGGTGACCATTCAGATATGTACCTTGGTCGTGATAGTGGTTGGATTCAGCTTGATGCTTATTGTCCTCAAGATGCATATGATTTAAATTTTATAGCATTTAAAGTAGCTGAAGACCATGATATAAGACTTCCAGCCATGGTACATCAAGATGGTTTTATGACTTCACATACGGCACAAGGTGTGCATACTTTAGATGATGACACTGCTTATGGTTTTGTAGGGGATTTTCAACCTATGAATGATATGCTTGACTTTGAACATCCAGTAACTCATGGTGTACAAACAGAAGAAGATTGGCATTTTGAACATAAAGCGCGCCAACATAATGACCTTATGACAAAAGTTTTACCAAAAATTCAAACTGCTTTTGATGATTTTGAAAAAATTTCAGGTCGTAAATATAATCTTGTTGAAAAATACGATATGGATGACGCGGATGTAGCAGTTGTTTGTATGGGAACTTCAGTAGAAACTGCTCGTGAAGTAGCAGGGGAAATGAGAGCTAAAGGTATAAAAGCGGGTGTTGTAGGTATTCGTGTTGTACGTCCTTTCCCATTCTTTGAGATTGCTGAAGCACTTAAAGAGGTAAAAGCAATAGCAGCACTTGATAGAAGTTCACCAAATGGTGCGCCGGGTATGTTGTTTAATGAAATTGCAGGAGCTCTTTTCAATACAGATACAAAAGCACTTCTTTCTGGATATGTTTATGGTCTTGGTGGTCGTGACTTGACAAAAAAACATTTAGTTGATTTATATACTGAGCTTCAAGCGAATGTTGATGCTGGTAAAGTTACAACTCAATTACAACAATTTATCGGTGTTCGTGGACCGAAATTATCATTTTTATAAGGAGAAAACTATGAGTGAAATGAAAAAAATTAAAAACTTAAAAGAGTTTTCTACATCAGCAGACCGTTTTGAAGGAGCTAACCTTCTTTGTCCAGGTTGTGCGCACTCTATCATTGTTCGTGAAGTTTTAAATGCAACAAATGATGATTTAGTTCTTGCAGCATCAACAGGTTGTTTAGAAGTTTGTACGGCTGTTTATCCATATACATCATGGGATGCTTCTTGGATTCATATTGGTTTTGAAAACGGTTCTACTGCAGTTGCAGGGGCTGAAGCAATGTATAATGCACTCAAAACAAAAGGTCGTCTCAAGCAGCCTGACCGTAACCCTAAGTTTGTAGCTTTCGGTGGTGATGGTGCTTCTTACGATATCGGTTTTCAGTGGATTTCTGGTTGTATGGAACGTGGGCATAACATGATGTATGTTGTTTTAGATAATGAAGTCTATGCAAATACAGGTGGACAGCGTTCATCTTCTACACCAATTGGTTCAAGTACAACTACTGCACCAGCAGGTAAAGTAAGTTATGGTGAGAGAAAAAACAAAAAAGACATGGTATCTATCATGGCATCTCATCAGATTCCTTACTCTGCACAAGTTGCTCCAAACAAATGGAAAGATATGGTGAAAAAAATCCAACACGGTATGGCAGTAGAAGGGCCAGTATTTATTAATGCTGTTTCTCCTTGTACAACTGAGTGGAAATTTGACCCTAAAGATACAATGATGATTACTGATTTAGCAACAGATTCTTTAGTATTCCCTCTTTATGAGATTATTGATAATCATGAACTGAACATTACATATAGACCAAAAAATGTAGTTCCTGTTGAAGAGTATCTTGCAGCACAAGGGCGTTTTAAACACCTTTTCAAAGATCAGTATAAATACCTAATCAAAGAGTGGCAAGATAGAGTAGATGAAAAATGGGCGTATCTACAACGCCGAGAAGAAGCTCGCGTTTAAGAAGCTTTTAGCTTCACAGCATCTTGCACAAAAATCCAATATGGCAGGCTATAGCCTAGCCTTTATTGGATTTTTTGCACAATTTACTGCAAATCTAAAACTTCTTTTTTAGATATTAATCTTCATTTTTCAATTTCCTATCAAAATTTTTCGCTACAATACTCTTAATTAAAATTAAGGAAATAATAATGCCACTTTTAGACTCTTTTACAGTTGACCACACAATTATGCCAGCACCAGCAGTACGAAAAGCAAAGGGGATGAAATCACCTTCTGGAGATGCTATCACAGTCTATGATTTGCGTTTTTACAAACCAAATGTTGATAAAATGGATGGACGAGGTATTCACACACTTGAACACCTTTTTGCAGGATTTATGCGGGATCATTTAAACTCTAAAAAAGTAGAGATTATTGACCTTTCACCTATGGGATGTCGTACTGGATTTTATATGTCAGTCCTTGGAACTCCTGATGAAAAAAAGGTTGCAAAAGCTTGGAAAAAAGCAATGGAAGATGTTTTAAAAGTGAAAAGTGAAGCTGACATTCCAGAGCTAAATATTTATCAATGTGGTACATTTAAAATGCACTCTCTTAAAAATGCAAAAAAAATAGCTAAGGATATTTTAAGTGAGAAAATTGGCATTATGGATAATGAGGCATTAAAACTGAGTAAAAAGAAACTCAAAGAGATTAACGGCTAATGCTTATTCTCGTACCTATGGACTCTGATGATGTCCATGAAGCAAAAATTACATCAGTAGCAGATGCTAAAATATGGGCGCAACTTTGCATAGAAGAGGGTGAACTTGTTGAAGTTCTTCATCATGAAAGATATGATGGCTTCTCTCCTTGGAGTGAAGCTGTCGTTGTCAATAGCGATGGCGAAAGTGTAATGGATTTTATAAATATGGCAATGATAGTACTTGTAGCACATACACAAAGAACCATTGATGATATTGTAGAAGCCTACTTATTTAGAGAACTTCACGACCTTGCTTACTAAGTTTTTAGAACTTTTCCATCCCCTTCCGGGGAATCATTATCTTCATGTAACAAAAGAGCAAAACGATATAAGTGATGCACTTGCAAAACTTCTTGTGTCGGTGGAAGGTAAACTCAGTATTGCACTTCTTTCAGAAGAAGATTTAAAAAATGCAAAACCTTTCCGAGCCCTTCCACGGGATAATGATATAGTAGTCTTTCAAGATATTTTTTCTCAACATAAAAATCAATCTACTATTTTAAAAATTGCCTATAGAACTTTGGCAAATAGTGCAGAGATTGTTATTTTAGAAAAAAAATCTATTTTAGATATAGAAGCTCTAAAAAACACCTTAGAAGAACATGAGTTTCGTACTCCAAATCATCTTGATATTTTAGACGGGTATGATATCGTTGTCGCAAAAAAAATGCACATGTGGGGCGCGGGTCTATAAGAATTACAATATGAATAAGGATAATTGATGTTATACACAATCATACATGCAATACACATTTATGCTGTATTTATTTACGGTGGATTTTTATTTGTTGATATTTTATTTTTATCTAAGATGCAACAAACATTAACTGAAGAAGAACATAAAAAAGCGAGAGAAGCAATTATGATTCATGTGAGAAAGGTTGTTCCTTATTCTCTGATGGTCGCAGTCCTTGCAGGTCTTTATATGATTTTTCATATCTTTGGGGAGATAAGTAGCGACGGACTTTCATATTTTCAAACTATGTTAAGTATCAAAGCATTTTTAGGTTTATGGCTAGGTTTTCGTGGGGTAAATCAAAAGTTCTTTGGTATTAATCCTTGGATTTTTAAAAGTCATATTTTTCCATTTTCTTTAGTTGTAATGATAATTTTACTTTCACAAATTATGTACTTATAGATGTTTGATAACGAATTTCACACAATGACTTTAAGTGAAGATGGTTCATATACGGCTTATTCAAAAGAGTATGATGAGCATTATCACTCAACAAAAGATGGTGCCTTGTATGAGTCTATGGTAAAACATGTCATTCCTGCATTTAAGTTTAAAACACAAGAAGATGAAATTATAATTTTAGATATCTGCTATGGTCTAGGATTTAATACTTTGGCTACACTCTATCATCATAAACAAAATAATTTGACATCAAAATTAAAGATATATTCACCAGAATTAGATGCCAGTTTGGTGAAATCTTTAGTTGACTTTAGCTATCCAAAAGAGTTTGAGACCTTGAAACCTATTATAAAAGCACTTTCAGAAATAGGTGTCTATGAGGATGAATATTTTTATATAGAACTCTTTCTAGGTGATGCAAGAGAATATATTAAAAAATTTACTGATAAATTTGACATTGTGTACCAAGATGCTTTTTCTCCCTCATCCAATCCAGCACTTTGGACACAGGAGTATTTTACAGAGATTAAAAATGCACTTAAAAGTGATGCTATTGTAACAACATACTCTATTGCGCTTGCAACAAGACTTGCTTTACATGAAAATAATTTTTTCATTTATCTGCATCGTGGAGAAAAGTATAGGGCTGCGACTGTAGCATCCTTGAGTCCACTTAAAGGCTTAGAAAAAGTAGATATGCAACATAAAATAAGTTGTAATCCAGATGCTCAATCTTTACGAGATTAAAAAATACGCTTAGTTATAAGCGTATGTCCACCCTGTTAGATTATGCTCTTTGGCTTGTTCAAAGGCATCAGAATCTGCTAAAAAATCCATTACAAACATCACTTCATAAGGGATACTTTTTTGATCTTTTGAATCAACTAAAAGTAAGGGCATTGGAGTGTCTTGTGCTGAACTTAAAGCAAAGCCAACAGGCATAAGTTGGCTCATGAGTTCTTTGGGTTGCCCAATTTTATTTTCTTGTAAGAATTTTTTTAATATTGCAGTATGTATCTCTTGTGGTAAATTCTCACTCGTGTTTAAAAAAATGGTAAATTGAAGAGGTGTCTCTTTAAAAACCTCAGGAGCAGGGGTTGCCATGATGATGTACTCTACATTTTTTAAGTGGTTTTTTAAGGCTATCGGGTCTAAATATTTATCGGTATTAATTACTTTTGCTTCCATGAAGTCCTCTATTGTAAATTTTATAGAATTTTACCTTGAATTGGTATAGGATATGCTTATAAGAGAAAGATAAGGAGATTTATGAAGTTTATTGAAACACTCAAGCTCAAAAGCCGACTCTTTATTCTTTTTATTTTAATTGCCTTAGGACTCGTAAGTGTCGGAGTAATAGGCTCTCTATATGTAAAAAGTATGAAAAAAAATATTGATGCTGTCTATTTTGGTGCCTTGATTCCTGTAAGTGAATTGAACGATATTTTACATACCTACAATGCTACTCTTGCAAAAACCATCTATAAGTCACAGCGTCTTGAATTGAGTTTAAGTGAAACAAGTTCAGAGATAGAAAATGCTCTATTTAGTATACAAACAAAATGGAAAAGTTATCGTTCGCATTTTAAACGCGATGATGAGAAAGAGTATGTTGATTATACAAGTTTAGAGATTCAAAAGACAAATCTTTACTTTAAAAGAATTTTACATTATGCTCTTGCTGGTCAAGATTTGAGTAAACTATCTGTAAATACTTTGGAAGGAAAACTCTTTCATATTACTGCTGTGTTAGAAAAACTGACCCATTATGAGATGAATGTTGCTAAGTATGAGCGTAAAGCATTTTTACAAGAGTATGATGCGGCAGTTTCAACCTTAGGCTATGTTTTAAGTTTTATAATCATCTTGTTACTCAGTATATCTTATTATGTATTTGCAAGTATTCAGTATGACCATGTTCGTCTTGAAATTGCAACAAAAAAGCTTAAAAAGGCAAACAAAAAACTTGAGCGTGCTTCTTATATTGATTCTTTAACAAATCTTTACAATAGAAGATATTTTAATCATATTTATGAAAAAACACTCAAGCAGGCGAGACGGGATAAAAGTTATATTACTTTTATGATGTTAGATATAGACTTTTTTAAACAGTACAATGACACATATGGGCATGTTGCTGGAGATGAGACTTTAAAACAGGTCTCTGAGGTTTTACAAAACAGTGTGAGACGTCCGAGTGATTATGTCTTTAGATTAGGTGGTGAAGAGTTTGGTGTTTTACTGGCAAAAACAGATGAAACAAATAGCGCTCGCTTAGCCAGAGAGATTTGCGATAATGTTCGAGCGCAAAAAATAGAACATAAAAACTCTAAAGTTCATCAGTATGTGACTATCTCTATCGGTGTGGTTTGTTGTATAGCGGATGAAGCCTTAAACGATGAGTTACTTATCTCTCGAGCAGATGAAATGCTTTATCATTCTAAAGACACAGGACGCGATAGATATACTATTACTACATCCTTTAGTAGTACACCAGCAGCAGAAGTCGCTTAAAAGTTAATGCCCTTGCTTAAAGCGAAAACCTTCTGCAAGAAGGAGTGGACGGATTTTCTCTTTGAGTTCCCCTTGAAATTCCATGAAGTTGTTTTTAAAACTTCCACCACAACCAAGCTTTTTTTTAAGTGACTTGAGGAGTTTTGTGGCATCTTCTGAAGTGATTTGAAATTCGCCTACTAAAGTAACCGTTTTACCTCTGCGTTTTTCTTTTGCAAAGTGTAGAAAATGTTTTTCAGCTACTATCACTTCATGAGAAATCTTTATTTTTTTAGATTCTACTTGATTCCACTCATCGTTAAAATCAGCTCCCATGAAAATATCGAGTTTTTTTCCACGGCTCATTTGACAACTTTTTGTTTTAAAATACTCATCGTTTGAGTGTTATAATCTTCATTTTCTATGGCTAATTGTATCTCTTCAAATGTATGAATTTGTGAGTTGTAGACAACAACAAATACCGTATCATCTTCTTGTAAAAAAGTTTTTTCCCCATAAGGAGTATATCGAGTAGCACCTATACTAATGAGTGCTTGAGTTGGATAAGAAGAATCTTTTATATAGGCACTGAGATGCTCAAGTGGTCCAAAGTCCTCTTGTGTATTGAGTTGGTTTTGCATCCAATCGGTAAGTTTTTCATAAAAATAGCTATAGCCATGAAGGGCTACATTCTCTCCATAAGCATAAATCTCTTCACCGCGTTGAAGAAAACTACAGATACTAAATGTATCCATTATGCCACCATCTTCAAACTTGTCTATAGGAAAAAGAGTCTGACTTACACCTTTTGAGTTTGTTCCCCAGTTCTTTTTATCACTGATTTTATTAGCACCTGCAACTCTGATAGAAGCATCATTATAAGCTCCAAAATGAGTAGGTGTGATTTTACTTACTTTACCCTCTGCATACTCAAGTGTACAAACAAGTCCCACTTCTGGTTCTGCTTGGACATTAACATCTTCTTTTGGAAGGTTTAAAAGCTCTGAAGAAAGAGGAAAAGTTTTGAGGATTTTTTTGGCTTTGTTTGAGTGAGAGTGTGGTAGAAAGAAAGGAAACATACCCTTAGGGGCTGCTTCCTCTGCTGTTATAATCTCTTTAAATTCCTCAAGTTCTCCTGCTTGTGCAAGATGCAAAGCAAAATTTCCAGCGATACCTAGACCCAAAAAATCTTGAGTGATTTGCATTTAGATATTCCCTTTGTCTCTTTGTTCTGCAAACTCTTCATAAGAGCCTTTAAAGTCTATGAGTGTGCCATCGTTTTGTACTTCTATGATTCTATTTGCAAATGCATCGAGTAACTCACGGTCATGAGAAACACAGATAACATTGCCTTTAAACTCATGGAGTCCTTCACCTAAAGCGACAATCGCTTCAAGGTCAAGGTGATTTGATGGTTCATCAAGCACTAAAAAGTTTCCATTTTCAAGCATCATTTTAGAGAGCATCATTCTGTGCTTTTCTCCACCCGATATACTTACAACTGATTTTTCTTGTTGTTCACCATTAAAAAGCATACGTCCTAGACAGTTTCTTATCTCGGCAATTTCACGTTTAGGGTCAAAGGCTCGTAACCAGTCATAAAGTGTTCCTTCCCCTTCAATAATGTCTGCAGTATCTTGAGGAAAATATGAAGGTTCAATAGTTGCACCCCAAGTAACAGTTCCCGTACTTGGTTTTATCTCTTCCATCATGATTTTAACTAAAGTAGATTTCCCAACACCATTACCACCGATAAGGGCTACTTTTTCATTTGGCTCAAACTTGAGTGAAATGTCCTTAAGAACATGATTTTCACCATAAGAGTGAGAGACATTTTCAAGTTGAAGTGCTTCATCCCCCATTGTTCGTTTTGCTTTAAAAACGATGGAAGGGTCACGTCGTGATGAGGGCTTGATGTCTTCTATTTCGAGTTTATCAAGTTGTTTTTGACGGGATGTTGCTTGTTTTGCTTTCGATGCATTTGCAGAGAAACGACGCACAAAAGCTTCGAGTTGTTCTTTCTCTTTTTGTTTTTTTGCATTGTCAAGTTCTAGTTGTTTTGCCATAACATTTGCTGCAAGGTACCAGTCATCGTAGTTCCCTGTAAACTCACGGATTTTTTGGTAATCAACATCAAGAATGTTTGTTACAACTGAGTTTAAAAAGTGTCTATCGTGAGAGATGACAACCATTGTCCCTTCATGGCGTTGGAGTTCATTTTCTAACCAGCTAATTGTTTCCATATCTTGGTTATTGGTAGGCTCATCAAGGAAGAGGACATCGGGTTTTGGAAAGAGGACTTGTGCTAAAAGGACTTTAAATTTATCTGCACTATCGAGTGTTGACATCAGGTCATTATGATTTTCAACAGGAATCCCCACATTCGCAAGAATTTTGCCAATGTTTACATCGTATTCGTATGTAGGGTCTTCTTCCACACAAATCACTTCTAAATCTGCTAAACGATTGTTTGTTGCATCATCTTCAAAGTCACCAGTAACATATAACTCTTCTTTCTCTTTAATTGCATCATATAAACGCTTATTTCCATAAAGAACAGCATCCATAATCGTGTAATCTTCAAAAGCAAATTGATTTTGCCCAAGAACTCCTACCTTGTTTGCTTTAGGGATGATGACTTCACCATCGTACTCGTTAATCTCTCCAGAGAGAATTTTTAAAAAAGTGGTTTTCCCTGCTCCATTTGCTCCTATGAGACCATATCTTTTATGACGGTCTAACTTGAGATTGATTTCTTGAAATAAAACTCTATTTCCATAGCGCATTGTGAGGTTTTGAACTCTTACCATATAAAACTCTTTTTCTATAATTTTTCGCGATTATAGCTAAGAGTTGTTTAAAACTTAATTATTCTCCAAGATAGAGCTGTCGAGGACGGGCAATCTTCGTACTTGTATCTTTTTTGAACTCTATCCATTGACTAATCCATCCAACGGTTCTCCCAATCACAAAAACAGGGGTAAACATAGATTTTGGAATCTTGAGTGCTGTTAAAATAACTCCAGAATAAAAGTCTATATTTGGGTAGAGTTTGCGTTTGATGAAGTACTCATCACTGAGTGCAATTTGTTCTATTTTATTGGCGATTTGCATGAGGTTTGAATCTAAATCGAGTTCATCTTTAAGCTTGTCTTGTAAGCCTTTGAGTATTTTAGCTCTCGGGTCAAAGTTTTTGTACACACGGTGTCCAAACCCCATAAGTCTAAACTCATCATCAGGGTTTTTAGCTCGTGCTATAAACTCATCAACTCTATCTACGCTGCCTATCATTTCAAGTTGTTTGATGACAGATTCATTTGCTCCACCATGCGCACGACCCCAAAGTGCAGAGATACCAGCACTAATGGCAACATAGGGATGCGCCCCAGTTGAAGCCACGCCTCGAACTGTGCTTGTGGATGCATTTTGTTCATGGTCTGCATGAAGGGTAAAGATAGTATCAAGTGCTTCGATTTCAATAGGGCGAATGACTTGTTCTCCCTCTACATCTATGTGCATACGTTCATGTGGATAGGCTCGAAGCATATATAAAAAGTTTTCTGTGAAACTTCTATTGATGTCAGGCTGAATAAATGCAGCCCCAATAGAATGTCTGTAGGCAAATGCCGCAATCGTCGGCATTTTTGCAACAATACGTCTTGCCATCTCTTGGTACTCACTATCATTCTGTGGATTTAAGTGATTATAAAAAAATGTAGAGAGGGAAGCAGAAGCCGCTGAGAGTGTTGCCATGGGATGCGCACCTGTTGGAAAAGCATCAAAAAGATGTGTGAGTCCATTGTGTAAAAAAGAACGATGACGCAACTCCAAATCAAAAGCATAAACTTCTTCTTTTGTAGGGAGCTTTTCATTTAAAAGTAGATAACAAGTCTCAAGATATGAATGATTATTTGCCAAATCTTCTATGGTTTTTCCTCTATAGCGTAGCTCCCCCTTCGCCCCATCGATAAAGGTAATTTTTGATTTACAGCTTGCTGTTGAAGTGTAGCCATTATCAAAAGTAAACATTCCTGTTTGGGCATAAAAGCTAGAAATGTCTACAACACTAGGACCACGAGTAGCCTCTTTTATCTCAAACTCATACACTTTACCTGTTGTATTATCAGTCATTGTTACTGTAGGTTTCATGATATTTCCTTATTTAGATACTCTTTTGGCTCAACTAATTCGCGGTTAAATTTTTTCTTTTTAAATTTTGCTCCTAAAAATTCACAGATGAGTTGGGTGTCTTTGTAGGCATTGCCTAGACAGCTTGTCGCTCCAGGGGAGGGGGTCATGTTAAAGACGATGCCTTCTCCAGTAGTAATTTTTGCTTCACCTAAAAAGAGTTTTTTTGCTTTTTTGTCTATAACTTGTGGGCGGAGTCCTCCGATACCTTCTGCAAACTCTATGTCATCTTCACCCATGGAAGGGACTATCTTTTGTACCTCTTTTGCAAAAAGCTTCCCTCGAATGCCAGGGATTTCATAGAGAAAGTTTTTGATGGCATACTCTCTGATGTCATCATCATGCATCAAATCATAAAATACTTCCATAACCTCTTTTGAAGGGGCAAGTGTTTCTAGAAAATCTAAGAAGTGTGAGCCATGGTAGCGTTCAAGATTTGGTAAAACAATGGCAGTAGGTCCAAAACGGATGGTATTACCATGGACGATGTCAGGGTCTCCATGAATGGCGGCAAAAGGGAGTTTTGGATTTTGGATGGTGTAGACTTTTGATTTGAGTGAATCTACCTTTGAGTAGTAAAAACTTCCTCCCACAGGGAGACAAGAATAATCCTCTCCATGTCCCATTTGATGTGCTAAGAGAAGTGAATGTGCGCCTGCATTGACAACAACATAGTCACTGTAGTAGTGTTCGCCTGCAACCATAAGTTCAAATTTATCGCCTATTTTTTTTATACTTTCAACTTCTTTACTAAGATAAACATCAATATTGTCATTTTCTATTTGTGCATTTTTGACAAAACTTTTGGCAATTTCTCCAAAGTCAATAGCACTCCAGCGTTTTGTTGTACCCATCGCTGCGATGTCTTCATTTTTATCTCTGCCTTTGAGGAGTGCTGGTTCTATTTGTGCGAGTTTCTTTTTGTCCCAGTATTCCATATAAGGAAAAGCTTTTTTAAATGCCTTATATCTTTTTTTGATAAACTTTACTTCTTCTTTCCCCACACCGAGTGCCATTTTCGGGATTTTAAACATATATTTGTTCTCATACCCATAAAGTTTGCCATAGTTTTCAACCATCGTAGCAGTTTTGTTGGTTTTGATGGCTTTTTCTAAGGTGTAATTTGTCTCAATATCTCCACAATGAAGGGTTTGCGAGTTTCCTTTTGCATTTGAATTGAGTGAAGCAATAGTATCGTACTTTTCAAAAAGTGCAATATTTTTAATATTGGTATATTTTGCAAGTGTAAATAAAAGCGCACTTCCTGAGATACCCCCACCAATCACAATGACATTGTAATAATTTTTCTTTAGCATTATTAACTCCTCTTATCATAATTGTATCGAATTTATTGTAAACTTTGATATGCAAATTAGAGAATTAGATTTAAAAGAGTTAGAGACTGCTTATGATGTGCTTGTTCAACTCAGAAATGAGCTGAGTTATCAAGAGTTTGAAGACCTTATTTATGATATGCGACATATGGAGTATAAAATGATAGGGATATTTGACAAAGGGAAACTTCTAACATATGCGGGTGTTGCTGTACAAACAAACTTGTACCATAAACGCCATTTATATGTTTTTGACCTTGTAACAGATGTCCATTTTCGAGGGCAGGGCTATGGTGTAATGATGTTAGATTACTTGCTCGATTATGCAAAGATGGGGATGTGTACGAGTATGGTACTCTCTTCAGGTTTTGCAAGAGAAGATGCCCATCGATTTTATGAAAAAGATGGATTTGTTAAAAAAAGCTTTGTGTTTGTGAAAACTTTATAACAAATTGCAAAAAATTTGATAAAATTCCAAAAATATTAAAACAGAGGTAAAATAAATATGGCAGGATTTCCAACAAATATAGGATGTAAAAACCCAGATTGTGTAGCAAAAGAGATATGTAAAAGACAAGTAATCGCAAAAGATGGTTCAGCTGTTGAGGTGCGTAGTTTCGGTGGAACAGCAGAGAAAAAATGTGGGAAGTTCTTAGAAAAGTAAAGAATGAGATACATTCTTATAAGCTTAGCACTCTTTTTGAGTGCTTGTAGCATCAAACATTATGAGCAAACAGAGACAAAGATTTTTGTGATAAAATCGCCTTTACTTCGGTTTGCAGATTTAGCATATATTCGTAACAGCGAAAATGCTGTGCAAGTAGAACTCTTTGTTGCTGGAAAATCTATCAAAAAAATAGCAATCAATCATCTCGTTTGTGTGGATGAGGGATGTGTGAGTAAGAGTACATTTAACACAAAATATCTCAATGCAAACTACCCTTCAAATATACTTCAAAATATTCTTTTAGCCAAAGCAATTTATAATGGGAAAAATAGGGTGCAAATGCAAAATGGTTTTGTCCAAAAGATACAAACAGAAAATGTAAATATAAAGTATACTGTAACAAATAAAGTAACACTGTTTAAAGATAGAAAAAACAAAATAATTATAAAGATAAAGGATACAAGCTTATGAAAACAAAATTTGTAGGAGCGCATGTAAGTGCAAGTGGGGGTGTTTTTAATGCTGTCGCAAATGCAGAGGCCATAGGAGCGCAAGCATTTGCTCTTTTTACAAAAAATCAGCGCCAATGGGTAGCAAAAGATTTAGAAACAGCGACAATAGACAAGTTTAAAAAAGCACTTGATGCAAGTGGAATTTTACCAAAACACATTTTACCGCACGATAGTTATCTCATCAACCTCGGACATCCCGAAGTTGAAAAACTTGAAAAATCACGTAATGCCTTTGTGGATGAACTCCAGCGTTGTGAACTTCTAGGGCTTGATAGACTGAACTTTCACCCCGGAAGTCATTTAGCAAAAGTAGCCAAAAAAGATAAAGAAAATCGTGAAGTGATGGCACCTATAGAAGATGTCTGTTTAGATACGATTGCAGAGTCTATCAACATCGCTCTTGATAAAACAGAGGGTGTGAGTGCTGTTTTAGAAAACACAGCAGGACAGGGGAGTAACCTTGGATGGCGATTTGAACATTTAGCACATATTATTGATAGAGTTGAAGATAAATCTCGTATAGGGGTTTGTATAGATACTTGTCATATGTTTACAGCAGGGTATGACATCAGAACAGAAGAAACATATAAGAAAACATGGAATGAATTTGAAAAGATTGTTGGGTTTAAGTACTTGATGGGCATGCATATAAATGACTCAAAGCCACCATTGGGTTCGCATGTAGATAGACACCACTCCCTTGGAAAAGGTGAAATTGGACTCGATGCCTTTCGCTTTATCATGAATGATGAGAGAATGGATGATATTCCCTTGATTTTAGAAACAATTGATGAGACTATCTGGAAAGAAGAGATAGAATTGCTCTATAGTTTTGTAAATTAAGTTTTATTTGAGTAAGATTACTCCAGATTAAAAAAGGGTCTTTGAATGAAAAAAGCAGTTTTACTCTCTTTCCTTACTAGTGTATACCTTGTAGCGGGTGGCTATAAAATCCCAGAAAACTCAACAAATGCCGTCGCTCTGGGTGCTGCAAATGTCGCACATAATCACGAGAGTGCAGATGCAGCCTTTTATAATCCTGCAAAAATGGTCTTTATGAGTGATAAAAATCATATTGATGCAAACTTGATTTATATTGGGCTTGAGAAAGTCCAGTATAAAGGGACAACAGGCAATGAGTCTTCAGAATCAGAAGATTATATAATCCCGAATTTACATTATGTTTCTTCTGCCTTAGGCGATAATGGTGCGAGAGTAGGTTTAAGCATTGTTTCTCCTGGAGGACTTTCAAAACGATGGAAAGGGACACAAGGGAGTAAAAGTGCAGAAGAATTTACTTTAAAAGTGCTTGAAATCAATCCTAGTGTTGCTTTTAAAATAAACGATACATTGAGTTTTGCAACAGGTTTTAGAGTTTTATACTCTCAGGGGATTGCTAAAGCAATCCCTGCTACTGGAGTAGTTTCACAAGATATGAAGGGTAACTCCATAGATTTTGGATACAATCTTGCCCTTGCCTATAACCCAACAAAAGCGATAGAGATGGGTATTACTTATCGTTCAAAAGTAGATTTGAATCTTGAGGGTGATGCAAATCTACAGCATCCTTTACTTACGACAGGAAATTATGCTGTGAATGTAAGTGTACCTTTACCTGCTGCTCTGAATGTAGCAGTAGCCTACACATTAGCAAGTAAAACAACTTTAGAGTTAGTTTATGAGAGAACTTATTGGTCTTCTTATAAAGAACTTGATTTTAACTATCAAAATGCAACAGCAGAAGCGATATTTGGTTTGCCAAGAGCAAAAAATTGGAAAGATACTAATACTTATAGAATAGGGCTTACACAAGAGTTACAAGACCTTACACTGATGGCTGGATATGTGTATGATAATACCCCTGTACCCAATGGAACACTTGGTTTTGAACTCCCCGACACAGATTCACAAGCTATTTCTTTCGGTGGTCGTTATCGTGTGAATGAGAGTACTGATATAGGCTTATCTGTACTTTACTCCATGCATGAGAGTAGAACGGTAAACAATAGTAGCTTAACTGGTGAATTTAGTGATGGCAATGTTCTTGGTGTATCTCTTGGCTTAGGCTATAAATTTTAAGGAATAACTTGAAAACATTAGTAGATTTTTTATCCAATCCTAAGATTGAAAAAACAGATATCTTCATCCATCTCAAATGTGGAGCAAATGAAGCACTTGTGTTGCGCTATTTAACAAAAAGATATATGCAAGGTGAAGATGATATTTTAGTTTTGGAACTTTTACAAGAGTTATATGAGAGTACAAAGTACCAACATTTAGAGCATTTGTCTGAGGTAAAAAATCTTCTAGAACTCGGTTGGCTACACCAGCAAAGTTTTACTCCCTTAAAAATCTCCGAAGTAACACCCTTAGAATTGCTCAATGTTGCCGTTGGGCTGACTCCCTCGTTTTTAAAATTACTTCAAGAAGGCACTTTAGAACTTGATTTACCTGATATAAAACCTTATACTGACCATCTTGAATACTTGCAAGACCAATTTTTTCGTATAGAATTGTACGAAAAAATGAGTGCCGTGCGTCAAAATGTGCATGAACACTCTTTAGGTGTTGATAGAATCCAACATAAACTAGAGCTTTTAGAACAACGCATCAACGAGCGAGTTGTACAGACAAAAGAAGTGCTTGTTTTAGATAAATTTTTTAAACAAAAAAAGATAACTATTTTTGAAGAAGTGATTTTTATAGCCCTTCTACGTGAAGAATATAGTGCTTCTGAAACACCACTACGAGAGATGAATGCCTTGATAGATTTAATCTCTGTGGATGAGTATGAACGCATTAAAAATCGTTCGCTTTTAGAAGATGGTTCGAACCTTATCAGTAACGGGATTATTGATTATGAAGAGATACTCAATCCTTTTGGTGGAATTAGCCGTGCTTTTTACATTGTTGATGAGGTACTACAGAGTATTATCCATCCACAAAAAAGAAAAAAAGTAACGCGACTCAAGTTGGGTGCGCTTGTAGAAGAACAGGATATTTTTGAACTTATCGAGAGTGATACCTCTTTAGAAGATGTCGTTTTAAATGAAAAAACAGAAGAGACTCTCAACAATCTCATGCGTCAAGTGGATAAAGAAGTGATTGCTCGTTTGGTAAAATGGGGTGTAAAAGATAAAAAAAATGGTATAGATGCACGGATTATTTTTTATGGAGATGCAGGGACGGGAAAAACGATGACGGCATACTCACTTGCAAAGTCCCTTAAACGCCAAATCCTTGCATTTGATTGTTCTAAAATTCTTTCGATGTATGTAGGTGAAAGTGAAAAAAATGTGCGTAAAATCTTTGATACTTTTTATGAATTGAGTGAAAAAACAAAAACGGAACCTATTTTGTTACTCAACGAAGCAGATCAGTTTTTGGGAGCGAGAAGTAGCGGAAACATTACAGGCTCTGACCAAATGCACAATCAAATGCAAAACATTTTCTTAGAACAGATAGAAAATTTTCGGGGTATGCTCATCGCAACAACAAATTTACTTGAAAATATAGATAAAGCATTTTCACGGCGTTTTAACTACAAAATAGAGTTTAAAAAACCCAACAAATTGCAACGTGAAAAGCTTTGGGAACTTATGTTACCAAAAGACGCACCGTATGAAGCGGGTTTTGAAAGTTCTGCGTTAGCGACTTATGCTTTAACTGGTGGGCAAATTAATCTTATTATTAAAAACACAGCTTATAAAGTAGCGGTTAAAGAGGAAGCATTGTTTACTCTCAAAGATTTTAAAGATGAAATCTCTCGAGAGAAAGATGCAAACTTTGATAGTGAAAAATCTATGGGTTTTCTAAATAACTAGCCGAAAACTCTTAAAAAATTCTGTGTTGCGATTTGTGACATCCCCATGAAAAAATCTCCAAAATATACTTAAAATTAATACTCTTTTTGCTATAGTGCAGTAACTGTTTTTTCTAGTGCTATGTCACTAGAAGACAAATATTAAAATGAGTTATATTAAATATAACATAATTTGAATTTAAAGGTAGGTTTTATGGAGCATATAGTGACTTCAAATCCGTATTTTGGAGTATTTGTACTTTTTGTTATAACATTTGGTGCATTTACTGCTACTACGATTATTGCTCGTTTAGCGAGTCGTGCGCTAGCACGTAAAGATAGTGAAAAAATCAAGCTATCAGTGTATGAGTGTGGACCAGAAATCACAAAACAACCAAATAGAGTATCACCACAGTTTTACTTATTTGCATTGTTGTTTTTACTTTTTGATGTTGAAATCGTGTTCATGTTCCCATGGGCGGTAGATTTTAAAGCATTAGGTTGGTTCGGCTTCGCTGAAATGTTAATGTTCATCTTATTATTGGCAATTGGTTTTGCATATGCTTGGAAAAAAGGAGCCTTAGAATGGCACAACATAAAGTAAATTATACACAGGATGGTGGACTTCCAGTTGCACTGACATCTATCGATAAGATAGTAAACTGGGGACGTTCTAACTCACTTTGGGCATTGACTTATGGTCTTGCTTGTTGTGGAATCGAGATGATGGCATCAGGGGCTTCACGCTTTGACTTTGACCGTTATGGGACTATTTTCCGTGCTTCTCCACGTCAAGCAGATGTGATGATTGTTGCGGGAACTTTAACAAAAAAACATGCTGAGTTTATCAAACGTTTGTATGACCAAATGACAGAGCCTCGTTGGGTGATCTCTATGGGTTCATGTGCAAATACTGGTGGGATGTTTAACACTTATGCAACTGTACAAGGGTGTGATAGAATCATTCCTGTTGATTTATACCTTCCAGGGTGCGCACCGCGTCCTGAGACACTTCAGTATGGTGTCATGTTGTTACAACAAAAGATTCGTGCAAACAAAGCTGGTAATGCACAAAAAACTAAAAGGTTAATGTAATGAGAGCCTACACACCAAAAGATGATGTACAAGCGAAATCTTATTATACAGATAGATTTTATGTAGCACCACAAGTGCCAAAAGATGATGTATCCACTGATGCAGTTTTTAGTACTGATTTAGAAGTTATCAAAGCAAAATTTGAAGTAAAAGATGCTTTTATCCAAGTGGAACAAATGATTGTTTATATCAATGCAAATGATATTTATGGTGTTTTAGAGTTGATGCGAGATGAGCTTGCTTATACACAACTTACTGAAATGTCTGCGATTGATTGGTTAGCAAAAGATAATACTTTTGAGATTTTTTATCAAATGCTTTCTATGACAAAACGCAAGCGTATTCGTATCAAATACTTCATCGAAAATGGGCAAGCAGTGGATAGTGTTGAAAAACTTTTCCGTAGTGCTGATTGGTCTGAGAGAGAAATGTTTGATATGTTCGGAATAGAGGCAAATAATCATCCGTTTATGAAAAGAATCTTGATGCCATATGATTGGCAAGGGTATCCACTTCTTAAAACTTATCCATTAGAAGGGGATGAATTTGCTGCATGGTATGAAGTAGATAAGATTTATGGAAAAGAAGCACGTGATATTATAGGGCCTGAACTTCGTGATACTGCTAGAGTTGATAGATACGATTCTGAGCGTTTCGCTCGTCTAGGATTTGAAGTACCAAAAGGGACTGAAATCACGGATGATATGCCGAGAACTGAGCAAAACTACCAAGAAGAGGGTGGAGTGTTTATGGTAACAAAATTAGATAAAAAGTCGTCAAAAGTTATTGATGACCCACAAAGATAGGGTGGTAAAATATGGCACAAGTAAAAAATAGATT
>Ga0256829_1001009_pt1 | contig 24327 bp, 18 predicted proteins | sample 131447metaG_FD_185979 | JGI IMG/M metagenome (GOLD analysis project Ga0256829, IMG submission 185979) | Hydrothermal vent microbial communities from Lau Basin, Pacific Ocean - 131-447 | ecosystem: Environmental > Aquatic > Marine > Hydrothermal vents | place: Pacific Ocean: Lau Basin | collected...
TATACATAGTTTAACTAAGCAGATGAAATCACAAGTTTTGATTGATGTGCGTATATTAAGTGTTTCTTTTGATGATAGTAAAACATCTGGTGTAGATTGGTCACAACTTTATAGCTTGCAAAATCTATCAATAAATTCATTGATGATGGCACAAAAAAATGTTTCATCATATGTATTTGATAGCGCCCAAAAAGATTTTACTGATGCGAAAACAGTTTTTGCTGAAGGTGCAAGTCCTAAAAATGCTCAAGTGGTAAGAATAAATGGAAGTACGAAGGTGAATGATGTAGTAAAATTTTTATCAACACAAGGTGATGTTAAATCAATTTCCAGCCCCAGAATAATGACACTTAATAATCAACCAGCAATGATATCTGTAGGAAAAGAACTATTTTATAAAATTACATCTTCTAGTACTGCAAGTGGAGGTGGAGGTGGAGCAGTTGCTGCACAAGGAGAGTCTATAAACTCTGTTTTTGCTGGTATATTGCTTGATATCACTCCAGAGGTAGGTACAGATGGATACATTACATTAAAAATTAACCCTTCTGTTTCTGAAACTGTAAATGCTCTTCCTTCTGGAAGTACTGCTAGAACTATTCCACCAGATTTAATTAGAAGACAGATTGCATCGGTGATAAAGGTGAAAGATGGAGAACACGCGATATTAGGTGGACTGATTTCAAATAATACTGGATTTACAAATAATAAAGTACCATTATTGGGAAGTATACCTCTTATTGGCGACCTATTTAAACGTGAAGTAAAAATTAATAAGGTGGAGGAGTTGGTATTAATTATTACCCCTCATGTTATTAAAAATTCAAAATCACTTTCTTTAAAAGATTTGGGGTATGCAAAACTAAATGAAAAGTAGATATTCTGTTGCAAAAAATGTATTTATTGACTCTATAGATATTGATGACTATATTGAATTGGAATCTTCTGTTGATGCATATCAAAAACTTCAACAGGGCATGGATAAGCCATTAAAAATGATATTGTTGTTTGGAATGCCTGGTACAGGTAAAAGTATACTACTTAACCGTACTCAAGAAACATTAAAACATCAAAAAGAGATTTATTATTTTGATACACCAGCACCTACTGAAAAAGAGTTTTTTCAGAAACTATTTAAAATCATCACTGAAAAAAAATTACCTCAAAACACAGAAGTAAATTTTTCTGCACTTATTGATTTTTGTAAAAAATTACGAGACAAAAGAGAAATTATTATTCTTTTAGATGAAGCTCAAATGTATAGTACTGGAATAATGGAAAAAATAAGATTGTTGTCAGATACTCGTTCCATAAAATTTGTCATTTCTTTGCATAAGACCGAAGATGAAGACTTAATAGCTAAAGATCATTTTAAGTCTAGAATTTGGGAAGTTATTGAACTTAAGAACGTAACCAATGAGGAACAGAGTATATATGTCCATAAAAAACTCTTAAAGAAAAATCTTTTCGAGATCGCAAATAGTATTAATGCTAAAAATATGAAGTTGATTTATAAATTTACACACGGCAACTACAGGGAATGCAATAAATTAATGTTTACTATATTTGAAATTTGTGAATATTATGACAAGAATGAGCCTTCTGTCATACAATATTCTAGTATACCTCAAAAAATAATTGAGATGGCAGCATTGAAGTTAGGATACATAAATGTATGATATAAAGCCTTTAGAAGAACAATGGTTAAGATACAGAGCAAAAAAAAGAAAACCTTGGTATATATTTTTTGGAACCTTTATGGGAATATTGTTGGTAATATCTTTTTTATTTAGAAGTAATAGTATAAATATGAATATTATTGAAAATGCTTTCACTCGCATAAAAACTCTGGTTGATGCAAATACTCATTTGACTAAAAAATATAATAACAACTTTACATTATTAAATGGCTCTATAGAAAAACTTGATACACTTGAGTCTAGCACATCTGAACTTATGAAATCTAAATTAAATAGTGATACTAATGCTACTTCTGGAGATGTTTTAGTTGATATACCTATATTAGACGAAGATGGCGAAAATATAGTAAATAGAGACAGTAGTGTGCATAAACGTAAAGTTCATCTTGATATATCAGAAACAACTAGTTCATCTGCATATAAAGATGTTGAAAAGCGTTTTTACCAATCTGGAGATATAGTCGATGCGTTATTTTTGGCTAAAAGTTACTATAAAAGAGGTGACTATAATAAGGCTGAACAGTGGGCATTTGAAGCAAATCAGATAGATGATACTTTAGAGGAGAGTTTTTTAATTTTTGTAAAATCCAAATTAAAATTGGGTCAAAAAAATGAAGCAACATCTATTTTAAATCAATATTTAAAACATGTCAATTCTAAAGATGCTAGAGATTTATTAGAGAAGATTAAAAATTAAAAATTTAATATTAGGAGGTAAAAATGGTTAAGTTAATTGAGATTATGTTAAAAGAAAAGCTTGTTACTAAACAAGCTATTTCAACTTTGGTAAAAAGTAGACCTCCTAAAAAAATATCTTTCGCAAATCTTCTCATTGAGAAAATGATAGACCTGCAAACTGTAGAAAAATTTCTTGCTAAAAAAGTTAGAGAAGGCATTATTACATTGTCTCATCTTGAAAAAATTGAAGGTATAAATATCGTACCAATAATTCAGGAAGTGGCAAAAGCTTTACATGTTGAATATGTTGATTTAGATGATATTGAAATTGATATGAAGCTTTTTTCTCAAATACCCTACAAACAACTTCTTAAGTTCAATATTATACCTATAGAGGAAACAGATTTAAACGTACTGATTGTATTTGATGATCCTCTTGATATGGCTGCACAAGATTCAATACAGAGACTATTTCCTAGAAAGCCTATACGTATTGCTATTTCTAAACCACAACAGATCAATGCACATCTTCAACGCCTCGAAATAAATGAAAGTATTAAAGGTTTGGTTGGAGACATAAGAAAAGATTTATCTCAAGAAAGCGGTCCTGTGGATAATGATGAATCTCCAGCAGTTTTAAAACTTATTGATATTATTCTTAAAGCTGCTATATTTGCAGGTGCTAGTGATATTCACATTGAAGCTACAGAGAAATCATCTATTATAAGGATACGTGTTGATGGTATTTTGCGCCAAAGTTTTACCTTTGATAAAGATATTTTTAATCCTCTAGCTTCACGCATGAAGCTATTGTCTAATTTGGATATTGCAGAAAAAAGAAAACCTCAAGATGGTAGATTTTCTGCAGTTGTTTCAACAAAAGAATTTGATTTTAGGGTTTCAACATTACCGACTATATTTGGGGAGTCTATTGTTCTTCGTATTTTGGATAAGTCAAAAGCTATGATACGCTTAGAAGATGCAGGTATGAGTAAATTTTGTTACGATAAATTTTCTGAAGCCATAAAAGCACCTTATGGCATAGTTCTAGTAACTGGTCCTACTGGTTCTGGTAAAACAACTACACTTTACGGAGCCATTAATGCCATTAAAGATGTAAAAGATAAGATTATTACCGTTGAAGATCCTGTTGAATATCAAATGTCGGGATTACAGCAAGTAAATGTAAGAGAAAGTGTTGGTCTTGGATTTGCAGACGCATTAAAATCTATTTTGAGACAAGATCCAGATAAGATTATGATTGGGGAGATACGTAATCAAGAGACGCTACGTATTGCCATACAAGCAGCATTAACTGGACACCTTGTGCTTTCTACTTTACATACAAATGATGCTATTTCATCAATATCAAGAATTTTAGATATGGGAATAGAAGAATATCTAGTATCTGGTGCATTGGTTGCGATACAAGCACAGAGACTTGTCCGTAAAATATGTAAACATTGCAAAAAAGAAGCCATACTTGAACCATCTTTATATAGAGAGGTGGAGAGGTATTTACCAGAAAATCCTATTTTCTATAAAGGCGAGGGTTGTAAAGAGTGTGGAATGTCAGGATATTCTGGACGTGAAATGATATCTGAAGTTTTAATTGTATCTGAAACTTTAGCACGTATGATTGCCAAAGTGGCATCAAAAGAAGACTTGACAAAACAAGCTCTTAAAGAAGGTTTTGTTACCATGTTTGAAGATGGTGTAAAAAAAGCACTCGAAGGAAAATCTACTATCGAAGAAATATTTAGAGTAGCGAGGCTATAGAATGAAATATTTTAGTGTTACAGTAATGGATAAAGGTAAAAAACGACAAGAGATTGTTCAAGCCGCAAATAAAATGTCTGCTGTTCAAGTAGCAAAACAAAAGTTTCCATACACCATGATTACCAAAGCCGTAGAGACCTCTGCTCCACTTGAAGACACTATGGCTCAACTTTTTTCAGGATTAAAAAAGTCTTCTAAGAAAAAGATTCCTATCGCTGACAAAATTTCAACAATTCGTCAAATAGCAGTTATGACAGATGCTGGTATTGCTATAAATAATACACTTGAAGAGGTTGCAGATAGTACCGAAAATAAAGAATTAAAAGCAATATTTAGCAAGATAAATAGTGATATTAACTCTGGTAACAGTATGTCTGATTCTATGAAGCCTTATACCGATGACTTTGGTCATGTTGCTTTAGCCATGACTGACTTAGGTGAAAGAACTGGTAATATCTCCGAGGCATATCATAAACTTGCCGATATTATGGAGAGTGTTAGAGATAACTCTGCAAAGTTCAAGAAGGCTATTAGAGGCCCACTGATTACATTGGCAGCCATGGGTATCGCTTTTACTGTGCTTATTATGGTTGTTGTTCCTAAGTTTAAAGATATTTTTTCTAAATTTAAAACTGAACTCCCTTTTCCAACACGAGTATTGTTAAATTTGGAATGGGCATTCTCTAATTATGGTTTATTGATTTTGGCACTATTAATAGGTGGTATTTCTACAGTTAAATTTATGTATAAAAATAATAGTGATTTTAAATATAAAATGGATAAAGTGTTAATTCATCCTAAATTTTTTCTTATAAATAAAGCTACTTTTCTTTCAAATATGCATAAGTACAATCTTGTCTTTGGTGAATTGGTTAAATCTGGAATTCCTGTTTCAGAAGCGTTAGATACTGCCGTAGGAATGATTGATAATGAAGCCATTAAAGAGCAACTGCTTACTGTTAATGCAAATATTGGTAGAGGTATGTCTCTAGCGGAGTCCTTTCAAATTACAAATCTTTATGAAAATATGCTTTTACAGATGATTAAAGCAGGTGAGGCAGGTGGTCAATTAGATGCCATGCTAGATAAGGTAACAGAATATTATGATATGGAATTTCAAGATTTGATTGATAACCTTTCGAGTTATATAGAGCCAATTATGATGTTTTTTATCGCTATACTTGTCTTATTAATGGCATTGGGTATATTCATGCCTATGTGGGATATGGGTAAAGCAGTTAAAAGCTAAAACACCAAAGGAGAGTAAATCTCCCCTCTTTTAAAATATATAAAGTTTTATAATTTGTGGTATTTTAAAGCTTTTTCTAAATCTTCAGGAGTATCAATACCAAAACTCTTTGTAGTTACTTCTGTCATAGCGATTTTATATCCATGATAAAGAGTTCTTAATTGTTCTAATTTTTCTATATTTTCTAGGGGTGCAGAGGATAATTTACAAAATGTGCCTAGTGACCTCATGGTAAAACCATATATGCCTAAATGTCCTTTATAGTCATTAAAGTGATGGTCTCTAGGGTATGGTATTTTTGCACGAGAAAAATATAGTGCCAAATCTTTCTCATCAGTAATTACTTTTACAATATTTGGATCGTCTGCTTCTGGATTTGATATTGTCTTGTAGCATGAATTCATTAATATGCCTTGTCTGTCTTTATTTTTGTTGCTTAAATTATATATCTCTCGTATAACTTCTATTTCTATGAATGGCTCATCTCCTTGCACATTTATAATCACTTCATCTTGTTTAAGTCCTAGTTTTTGGGCTGCTTCATAAATGCGGTCTGTTCCGCTTTTATGCTCACTCGAAGTCATAATAGCTTTTATTTTGTATTTGCTTGATACTTCTATAACCTCTTGTGAATCTGTTGCTATTACCACGTCGTCTATATCTTGTACTGCCTTTGCTGTGCGTACTACCATAGGCATGCCTCCAATGTCTGCTAAAACCTTATTTGGAAAACGAGAAGAACCGATACGTGCAGGAATTATAATCATAAAAAGCCTTTATATATTGTATTAATTATGTATGATTTTACACTCTATATGCTAAAATATAAGACTTTAAAGGAAATATACTATGGGTACAAAACAAGCACTTTTGCTTTTAAATATGGGTGGACCAAATAATGTTGAAGAGGTAGAATTATTTTTACGTAATATGTTTGCAGATAAAAATATATTGACTATGAATTCATATACGCGTAAACTTGTGGCTGCTATAATTATAAATAAACGTCTTGAAGAGGTGAAAGAGAACTATGCTTTATTGGGAGGCAAATCACCGTTGCCTGACTTAACGGATAAACTCATTTCTAAGTTAGAGCATAAAATAAAAATGCCCATTTATCCTGCAATGCGTTATGTTCCACCTTTTGCTGATAAAGCACTTGAAAAATGTAAAAGTGAAGGCACAGAAGAAATAATTTTATTTCCTATGTATCCTCAATACTCTACCACAACAACGCTTTCATCGGTTGAAGATATAGAGCAGAGGTGTAAGCTTTTGGCATATGCTCCAAAGATAACAGTAATTAAACCTTATTATGATGACTATGACTATATAGAAGCATCATGTGAAAAAATTATTGAAGCCATAAATAGCAAGAATAGTGAAGAGTATGATTTGTTACTATCTGCACATGGTTTACCCATAAGCATTATACAAGATGGAGACCCTTATCAAAACCAAGTGGAGGGAAATGCTTCAGCAATCAAGATGTATCTGCACGAACGTGGTGTAAAATTTCACGATATTAAACTAGTATATCAATCTAAGGTAGGTAATGATGATTGGCTAGAGCCAAACCTTGTAAATGTTCTGCGTAATCCAACTCATCGAAAAGTACTCATTTATCCAATAGCATTCACCGTAGATAACTCTGAAACTGTTTTTGAGTTAGATATAGAACATAGAGAAATATCTGAGAAGATTAAGTATGATGATTATATTGTAGCTAAGTGTATGAATGATTCTGAAAAGTTTGTAGACTTGATAGTAAATAGAGTAGCTAAAGTCTAGTGCAAACGGTAGATATAATGCTCCCATAAACCAGACCACTTAAATCAACTTTTTTATTCCAAATGATAGAATAGAAATAGAGAATAAAAGGAATTAGAATACGAATAGGAAAAGACTAGCTCAACAAGCGTCTATGCAATAAATCTATTGAATAGAGTTTTGGTGTAGATTTTAAAGCTAAGTTGGTTTTGGAGGTTTTAGAAGGAGAGAAGAAATAAAGCTTTTAGATGCAATCAATAACATCTACTCAAACTTTACAAGCTATGGATTAGACGTATTTCAAAACAACTTCAATGGATATTGTTTTGGTTGCAACTATACAAAAATAAACTCTTTCTATTTATCCAAAGCTAGAGATGCTTAACATAGAAGATGGAAAAGGTAGAACTATAGATAATATATGCATTGAAAGATTTTGGTGAAATATTAAGTATGAAAAGATTTATCTTAATAAATACAAGAATATGAAAGCACTAAATAAAGTCATGGGAAAATATATGTATTTATGCATCTCAAAAAGATTACATTCGGCAATTGACTGCAAGACACCGCATGAAGTCCATTATGATTATACCAATAATTTAGACTTTCAAGTAGTAAAACTGTTACGATCGGTATCATAGTTTTACTGGTCTATGGGAAAAGGGAGAATTATAGAAAAATAAAGAGTATAATTTTTTATTAATAATGTATGATTACTTGTTTGTATTCAAGAAATTATTAGAGCTAAAACTTTCTTGAATATCTAACAAATACGAGGAACGAATAATTTATCTTGGCGAAGAAATTGTCAGCTATATTCAGTCTTTAAGCTTTAAGGGAATCATATGTTCGGATATTTGCGTTTTTTTTGGCCAGTCTTGTTTTAATCTCTCATGTTGGAGTAAATATTCAAGGGGTTAATCCTGGGGTTGCAGCAGTAGTCTTGTTCTATATGCTCGCAGGATTTGTGGTATGTAATCTATTTTCAAAAATATTCGTTTCTAAAAAACCGTTATATTTTCAGTTTTACCATGAAAGAGTATTGAGGATATTCCCTCAATATGCTTTTGTAGCAAGTTTGACGCTAATTTTTATTACTGTAACAAAATTTGGTTCTCCTAAAATCGAGCTTGAAACATTAATAAATAATATTCTAATTATCCCGCTTAACTATTACATGGTTATTGATAATTCTATTTTGCAAGAACCCAAATGGTGGTTAATACCTCCAGCATGGTCATTAGGAACGGAATTACAAGCTTATTTAGTTTTACCGTTTATTATATATTTTAAGTCAATAAAAATTTTAGTTGCTGTAGCATCATTATGTATATTTTGTGTGGCTAGTTTAGGTTTTATTCAAACAGACTATTTTGGATATAGATTATTGCCTGGAGTATTGTTTATTTTTATTTTAGGCGTATCTATCTACAAAAATACTTACGAGAAAGGTAAGCCAGACTTATTTGATAATTACTTTCCAATAATTGTGTATGCAACTCTGATTTTATTATTAATTATCTTAGGAATATTCAAAATGCTTCTTTATCCGTATGTTAGGGAAACAATTCTTGGCATCCTAATAGGTATGCCAGTTATTACATATATTGCTAAGAACAAAATCAAAATACCAATGAATCATTTTTTAGGAGATTTGTCCTATGGCTTGTTTTTGTCTCACTTTCTGGCAATTTGGACAATTGAATACTATTCATTAATTGATAAGTCTGCATATCAATATTCTTATGTTTCTATCGTATTTTTGATTTCATTACTAATTTCTATGGTAGGTGTTCTTGTTATTGAAAAAAATATTAAAAATTATAGGTTTCACTTATCTAAATCAATTGAGAAATAGCCCAATAATAACATCTGGAATGACCCCAAAAAACTAGACAAATGAGTAGTAAATATATCGAGTATAGCTTTATCATTGGGTTTGTATTTTCAAGTACTACTCTTATGAAATTTACCCTCAACTTTGTATATTTTTCAGCGAAATTATGTCAAAGTATACGAAGTGACTAGAGGATATGAGGTGGGTTTACACGGTTTGGTTTATGGTCTCCAAGATTAGTTTAGATAGTAGATTGTAATCTACTATCTTTTAGACTATAGTGCGTCTTCGTCCTCTTCGTCTGTACGAATACGAATAGTCTTTGATATGTCTGATACAAAGATTTTACCATCTCCTATTTTACCTGTTTTTGCTGCACTTGCTATGGCTTCTATGGCTTTTTGTGCATAGTCGTCACTGCTTACTACAATCTCTATTTTGACTTTTGGTATAAACTCTACAATGTACTCTGCACCTCTGTAGAGTTCTGAGTGTCCTTGTTGTCTTCCATATCCTTTTACTTCTGAAACGGTCATACCCTCTATGCCTACCTCTACAAGAGCTTCTTTTACTTCGTCTAGTTTAAACGGTTTAATGATTGCTTCTATTTTTTTCATCTTTTATCCTTATGTATTAATGTCAATTTTATATAGACTTCTTAAATTCAGCGTAAGCTTCAACACCACACTCTTCTATGTCTAAACCCTCTAACTGCTCTTCATCAGATGCCCTAAATGGTGAAATTTTATTTACAATATAGATTATAATAAAAGAACTCGTAAAGGCAAATAAACCTACAACCAATACACCTTTTGCTTGATCCCACATAGAAACATCTGTAAAGATTGCAACTGCTACAGTACCCCATATACCATTAAGTAAATGCACAGACAATGCACCAACAGGGTCATCTAATTTTAGTTTATCAAAAAGTGCTACACCATAAACGACGATAATGCCACCAATAGAGCCCACATATATAGGTGTATAAATATCAAACATATCAGCCCCAGCAGTTACAGAGACTAGCCCTCCTAATGCTCCGTTTAAAATCATAGTAATATCAAGTCTTTTGTATTGAAAATACATAATAATGGCTACCATTATAGCTCCTGCTAGACCAGCAGTATTTGTATTCATTATGGTTAAAGCTACCAAATCAGCATTTTCTTTACTAGAGATAGACCCTACTGACCCACCGTTGAAGCCAAACCAACCTATCCATAAAAGTAAAGCACCTAAAACCACTAATGGTATATTTGAAGCAGGAATAACTTTAATGCGACCATTTTTGGTATATCTTCCTTTTCTAGGCCCTATTATGAGTATGGCCGCTAGTAATGCCCATGCTCCTGTAGAGTGTATGACTGTGCAACCAGCTAGGTCATGCATAGTAGAGATGTCAAACATAGTGCCAGATAGCATATTGGCTCCCCATGTAACATTAACTACAAGAGGGTAGATGAATGCTGCCATAATGACTGTAAAAAATGCAAGTGGTAGTATGCGTGTTCTTTCACTTACTCCTCCAGACATAATGTTTACGGTTTTGCCCACAAACGCCATCTGAAACAAAAAGGCTGCCCATTTGCTCATGCCATCATTATCCCAAGATCCAAAGGCTAGAGAGTAACCTATAAGCATAAATGCTAAAGAGGCTATAGCATACACCATAACATTTACTGTAAGTACAGCCGTTACATTTTTTGTTCTAACTAGACCAGCCTCTAGCATAGCAAATCCTGGCACCATAAAAATGATAAGCGTCATTGCAAAGAGTGCAAAGAGTGTATCTAGTACATAATTCATTTCCATAGAAATATCCTTTTAGTTTTGAATGCTATTAGTATAGCAATTACTAAAAATGATGAAAAGTATATATTGATTATTTAATATGCATAAGATTGGTTATTTTTTATTTTGCAGTGTTTAAAATGATTAAAAATTAATCATAAGGTACAAGACAAGAGGAATCTCTTGTCTTGAAAAAAGCTAAAGTGCCTCTTCATCTTTTTCGTCTGTTCTTATACGAAGTACAGAATCAATAGAGCTAACAAATATTTTACCGTCACCGATTTTACCTGTTTTAGCAGCAGTAGATATAGCATCTACAGCTTTTTGTGCATAGTCATCACCAGAAACAACAATTTCTATTTTGATTTTAGGTATAAACTCAACCACGTACTCTGCACCTCTGTAGAGTTCTGAATGTCCTTGTTGTCTTCCATAACCTTTTACTTCAGATACAGTCATACCCTCGATACCTGCTTCAACAAGAGCGTCTTTAACGTCTTCTAGTTTGAATGGTTTGATAATTGCTTCAATTTTTTTCATTAATAATCCTTTATAAATTATGTAAAGTGACTACGCTTACGCGTTAGTCACTTTTTCACCATGCAGTGTTTCATCAAGACCGATTTCTTCAGTCTCGGCATCTACTCTAGCACCACCAGTAAGAGCTGAAGCTATATAGTAAACAACCACAGTACCCACAAGTGTCCAAAGTGCAACCACACCTACAGACTCAAGTTGAACCATAAATTGACCCATTCTGTCACCTGACTCTTTCATAGGTCCGTCCCAAAGTAAATCTTTATCGTTAAGTGCAAGTACACCTGTCATAAGTGCACCCCAAAGACCTGCAAGGAAGTGGATACCAAATGCATCTAGAGAGTCATCATATTTGAACATTTTCTTGAGTGTTACAACACCGAAGAAGCCAATCACCGAACCACCGATACCTATAATGAAAGCACCACCAACAGATACGAAACCCGCTGCTGGAGTAATAGCAACAAGACCTGCCACGATACCAGATGCAATTCCTAAAAGTGTAGGCTTTTTAAATACAAACCACTCAATAAACATCCAAGTAAGACCAGCAGCAGCAGTGGCAATGGTGGTGGTAAGTAACGCTACACCTGCAACAGCGTTTGCTCCAAATGCTGAACCAGCATTAAATCCATACCAACCAAACCATAATAGTGCGGCACCAGCAGCAGTAAGCAAGATACTGTAAGGTTTCATAGCTTGTTTAGGGTAACCCGCTCTTTTGCCAACTAAAATAGCAAGAACAAGACCAGCTAAACCACCGTTCATGTGTACAACTGTACCACCAGCAAAGTCAAGAGCACCAGCATCAAACAAAAGTGCACCATCTCCACCCCATACCATGTGAGTGATAGGAGCATATACTACAAGACCCCATAAGGCAACGATTACCATCCATGTAGAAAATTTCATACGTCCTATAATAGAACCAGAAGCAATCGCTACAGTAATCGCAGCAAATGTACCTTGAAATGCAATAAAGACGAATGTAGGGTAAGAGCCACTAAGGTCTTTCCATGTGATACCATCTAGCATTACGTTACCAAAACCACCAAAGAAAGTTTGTAGTGATGCACTTTCGTTTGTTCCAAACGCGATAGAATAACCTGCGATAATCCATACCACCATAGCAAGTACAAATGCACCCATTACCATGGCATAGGTGTTAAGTACGTTTTTAGAACGTGTCATACCTCCATAAAATAGTGCTAAACCTGCGGGTGTCATAAGTAGTACGAGTGCTGTAGACATCATCATCCACGCTGTGTCTCCTGTGTCTAGTTTATCTTCGGCCATTGCAAAGATAGGCAAGAACAACGCCATTAGAGCTGAAAGTTTTAATTTCATGCTAATTCCTTTTAAAGTTATTTTACGCATAAATAATAACATCAAAAAAGTATACTTTGCAACATTGAATGATTAATTTTTAATCATTACTTAATAAGTGGAATTTCTAGTTTAATGGAATACTCTTTCGTGATACATTTAATTTGACTTTGTGACGCGAGTGTGCGTATCTCATTGTCCGTGTCTGCATAGCGTCCATTGGCTTTTATACAAAGTTGCACTAAAGACTCTTTTTTATCATCGATAATAACATGTTGTCCTATAAGTAATTTTAGAGATATGTCTATAGAGTCTGAAGACCTAAAAGCATTTAATGTTTTTCTAAGAAGCTTAGAAAAACTATTCTGATCTAATTTAAAAGGAGGTAGATCTTGATCGGTTAAAAGCTTTAATGAGTTTGAATTTTTTGTTTTAAATAGTGCTATGTTTGCTTCAAGTAAGATATTTATATCTGTAGTAATAAATTTATCTGTTTCTAGTTTTTTTGTAGGTTTTGTTCTGGGTGTATTGTATAAGCGTAAAGATATTTGTTCCTCGTTTTCATACCCTATAGTAACGGCATGAAACATAAATGATTCATAGCTTAAACTAAGAGAAGTTGTTTTGTATCCAAAGCTTTGTGGGGCATATGAAACTGCTATGTCGTAGAGTTCTTTTTTAGATACATACCCAAATAGTATCTCTGCTGAATTGTTAAGATAGATTATCTTTCCACTGTTATTAAAGAGTATAAATGGACTATTGTCCCACTCTACAAATTGTTCAAAATTAATATTCATCATTTTCCCTAATCAATATTATGTTCATGAATTTTTTTTCTAAGAGTATTTCTATTAATTCCAAGCACCTGTGAAAGTTGTAATTGCGAACCAAATTTTTTAAGTCCTGCTTGAATTAGCGGTTTTTCGTATAGACTTAAGTACTCTCTATATCCATCAATGCCGTCTAAATTTTTTAGTAAAAAATGGTACAAAACCTCTTCTATTTCTGAACTTTGCATTGAATGTTGCATTAAATAAATATAGATAGATTTCTTTAGGCTTCGGCTATTTTTACGTAGATTAAGAGGTATATTCTTTAGATCTATATTTAAGTTATCCATCATTAATACACAAAGAGCATCTTGGACAAATTTATTTTTTAAATACTCTATATCGTCAGGACGTTCCGAAAGTGAAGGCATATTGTATATGAAGCCAAATAGTTCATCTATTAAGCTTGAGTTTCCTAAGTAGTTTGCAGTAGCTATAACCCTCTTATTTGAAAAATCAAAATTACTTTGATTGGTAAGTTTTTCAAAATCACTAATGATTAATTCATTGTGATTTTCAAGAGCTTGTACTACTTTTTCTTGATTTTCACCAGATACAATGGGTGCATCAGGAAATAGGTACTTTGCAAGTGACTTTTTGCCAATATGAGGCTCTCCTATAATAACAGAAGAGACAAAGAGTGTTTTTGTGAGATTGAAACTTTTAATTATATTTTGAATTTTATCTGATTTTGTAAAAAATGTTTCCATGTGATGCTTTCATTATGATTAATAATTAATCATAGCATAGTTTTATAAAAAAATAACAGACAAGATATGTTAAAATAAAATTAACTAGTCAAAAAGGAACTTTATCAAAACATTATTTAGGAAGTTTAATCGACACATATCTTATTTGGAACTAGAACAAACAATTGAATATTTTTCTATTTTAGGTGGTGTTGAAAAATATATACAAATAGATTACTTTGATGATGTTTCGCATATGATGAAAACAAATTTCATAAAGAACTTTACGGATTTTGAAGAACTTGTTTCTCCATCATACCTTACACAGACCCCATACTGTGAACTTTTAATAGCCATTGCAAGAGGAGATGGCAAAATATATTCTGCGTTAAGGAAGGCAAAGCTATCCGAGAGTGCAGGGGAGAAACTACTAGAAGAATTGGTTTCTTTAGGCATCTTAAAAGTAGAACACTCACGAGAACTACCTTTGCATTCTCACCCTAAACACAAGCTTCCTAAAGACCAGCGTGCCTACAGAGTACAAGATAAACTTCGCTTTAGGCAACCTTTTATGCGTTTTTGGTTTGGTTTTGTGAGTTCCTATGCAAAAGATTTGAGATTTGGTAAAAGCGAAGCATTTTTAGAAAATTTTACAAATCACAATGAACGTTTACGTTCTTTAATCTATGAACAGCTTTGTAGTAACTTACTTGAAAAATATCATGAGAGTAAAGAGTCTATAGTATCTTCTGGTTCATACTGGAATATCTATAGTGAGTTTGACATTTTGGCAGTTACGCAAAGTAGAAAACTAATTTTGGGTGAATGTAAATACAAAGATAGAATGGTGTGCAAAAATGAACTTACTAAGCTCAAACAAAAAGCAGTAGAGTCCAATATGAATGTAGATACCTATGTACTTTTTTCTAAAAGTGGTTTTTCTAAAGAGTTGTTGAGTATGAAAAGTAAAAAATTACTTCTATTTGAATTAGATGACTTAAAAAGTCTTTTTTAATGATATTTTAAAATTGGATGCGGATGATGGATTTGAACCAACGACCTTGAGGTTATGAGCCTCACGAGCTACCACTGCTCTAATCCGCGACAGTAAAATATAATTATTAAGTAAATTGGTTGCGGGAAAAGGATTTGAACCTCTGACCTTCGGGTTATGAGCCCGACGAGCTACCAAACTGCTCTATCCCGCGACAGGATTATAAAGATATAAAATCTAAATTTTGGATTTACTTAATATATTTTGTGGATGGGGTAGAGGGATTCGAACCCCCGAATACCAGTACCAAAAACTAGTGCCTTACCGCTTGGCGATACCCCAACATTCATAAGTTGTACGGCTTATGTGGACGGCATTATAGCACCAAATGTTTCACTTGTCAAGAGATTTTAAAAAAAATTATTTATTTCTAAAGTATTATGATAAAATCTTACTTATGATTATATTTACTAAACAAACTATACAAGAGATACTCCCTATTCTTCAAGATGCTTTAAAAGATAAAAACAGTATTATTTTTTCTGTTTTAAACCCTGATAATGCTGAATGTTATGCGGGAAATACAGTAGAAATAAATGGAAAAACATACATTTATAGAGGCTATAAATCATGGATTGACTTAGCAGAAGTTTTGTTCTGTAAAATGCTAACTCCAAAAGAATATACATACCCATGTGTCTCTATTACGTTTAAAAAATTGAAAGATTATTCATTTCATGATGACGATAAAGATAGTGAAAAATACGGCATAGACTCACACTTTGCACAGATACAAAAAATGGAAGAACCTGCATTTTATTATTATTATAATCAAGCATTAAATAATGTTTGTATAGATAAAAGAAAAAGCATTTTAAACCTTGGTATAAACAGGGCAGATGAATTTAAAGTAATTAAAAATAAATTAAGTGCAAAAAAATACAATAGCACGGAGTTTGTAGGAGTAGATTATTCTCAAACTGCCATAGAGTATGCCAAGCAATTATTTCCAGAAAATAACGTAACATTTCATACTCAAGATATTAATCGTATTGATGATTTGAGACTAGGTAAATTTGACCTATTAATAAGCATAGGAACATTACAAAGTCCTAGTATAAATTTCAAACCACTATTTATGAAGCTAGTTCAAAATTATCTTAGTAAAGATAGTGCCATAATTTTAGGTTTTCCTAACTCTAGGTGGATAGGAGGAGAGATGATTTATGGTGCAAAAGCTCCAAATTATGCGATGAGTGAGATGAGTTTAGTTTTTAATGATATTGTTTTTTGCAAGAAATATTTGCAACAGAAAAAATTTAGAGTAACTATAACAGGAAAGCACTACCTATTTTTGACTGCAACAAAAATAGGTAATAAAATATAGTAATTCTATTTAGTAGCCGTAAGTAAAAAGACTGTAAAAGTTTTATGTGGTTTTTCTATAGTACTAGCAAGGTCAAACTCCACATCTTTAAATCCTACATTTTCAGCAATAACTTGTAACTCCTTACGGTCAAAACCATAATGATATACACCTTTATTGTCTGAATGGAAACTTCCATCTTCACTGTCTAAGTCCGCAATGGCTATAAACCCTCCAGTATTCAGCATGGCATAAAATTTGTCAAAGAGAGAAACCATATCTTCTAAATGGTGAATGGTCATAGATGATATTATGCCATCAAAGGTTTCATCTATCGTATCTATACTCAAATCTTTTTCTACCACCTCTGTTTGACAAGCAAACTCATCACTTTTACTTTTGAACTCTACTAGCATAGAAGGAGAATTATCCACGGCTACTATCTTATTTACATGCGAGGATATAAAGTAGCTTAAAAGTCCTGTTCCTGCACCAAAATCCATGAGTTTCATAGATTTTTCAAGCTTAATCTTTTTTGTTATTAATTCCGCTATACCTTTGGCATTTTGCACTCGTTTTGAGTTCATATCCCACGATTTTGATTTGTTAGCAAATAAATCCTCTTTTTTAGATTTTTTACGAAGGAAGAAAAAGAAAAATGCTAAAAATAGAAGTACGCTCAATACGCCCATAATGCGTGTCATTTTATTGACAGCTCTATCAAATGCTGGTGTTTCAGTAAAACAAAATGGTGCATCACTTCTCAATATAGGTTTTCTTGTACGACCTAGTTTAGCTTCATCTATCGCCATGGTTATATCGGCAGAAAGTTGATTTACTCCTAACAAATAACCTGTAATCTTTCCTTTTGGAGAAAGCACAACAGTCATAGCAGGGTGAATGTATCCAATGTCACCATTTTCCATCTTAACGGCTTCGTATTTAAAACCAACTAGTTGAGCTAGTTCTCCTGAACTATTGTTTTCACCAATTAGAAAATGCCATGCATCTTTGACATAATCCCTCTTCATTATGTTGAGAGTATTTTTTTTCTTTGTGCGAGCTAAAGAAGGCTTTTCTGTCTCTGAAAAACTCACAGTAATAACTTTATAATCTGTATTTTCCGCTAATTTAACTCTACCTAAGGCATCTGCTAGTTTATTGAGCTGAGGACTACAAATGCCTGCACACTTGTAGTAGTTTAGTGTAAGAAGTGTAGGTTTTCCATTCATGAGTTTTTTTAGAGTGGAAGATGAACCATCTTCATCAATAAATGTCAAGTCTAAAGGAATAAATTTTCCTAGGTTTTCTTTTACTCCTAAACTTTGATTTGAAAGAAGAGGTAGTGTTAGCAAGAGTAAAATAAGGTATTTTTTCATAGGTATCACTTTGTTTTAAGATGGAGCATTATACTCCTATTTCACTTTTATATGTTGTATTTGTGCCGTAAAAAGTATAAAAAAATTATTTTTTTTTCTTAAAAAGAACCTCTAAATAATTATGCGTTACAATGGTCTAACTCTATTTTAAAGTATCTACATGATTGCCAAACTACTTTTTGCTTCTATACTTACAGGACTTTTAAGCGGACTATTTATCTCTTTTTATAGTTTTCTTATAAACTTTATGACACATATATTTTTTATGGGCGACCCCATGAAAACCATACCGACACTACCAACTTGGTATTTGTATGCATTGCCTACTATGGCAATTCTTATAGTGAATTTTATAGTTTCTCATGACAGTAATGTAAAAGAATATGGACTAAATGAGGTTGCTGATTCTATAGTGGAAAATAAGATGACTCTCTCGCTAAAGACTCTATTTTTAAAAGTTTTTGCTTCTGCACTTTCTCTGGCTAGTGGATTTACTGTTGGAACAGAAGGACCTAGTGCTAGTATCGGAGCGATGATAGCATACCACATACATAAATGGTTCAAATTTCCAAAGATGCTTGTAAAAATGATGTTAAGCATAGGTGCTAGTTCAGGTATTGCCGCTATATTTGTTACTCCTATCACTGGCATATCATTTGCCGTAGAGATTATCGCATATCAGTTTATTAAACAATATATAGGATATTTGATTTTAGCCTCATTTGTAGCCTTTTCTGTTGGTATATACTTCTTGGAGCCAATTGTATTTTCACATTCACAAGGTCGCTCTTTTGATTTTCATCATTTCTTTTCCCATATACTATTTATACCATTTATTACCTCTTTTATATACCTCTATCTATTTTTAAAAAAGAGGGTATTGAGCTTTATAGATTTGGAGATATTCAATAATCTTTGTATGTATCGTAATTATATCTTTGCACTAATAGGAGGAGGCATAATTGGCACCATATTAGTACTTCAGCCAGAAGCAGGATTTTCTGGACATGCTTTGGTTTTAAGCTTAATTAACTCCGAAACAACCATACCCATTTCCGTTATACTTACTATACTAATTTTGCGAATTATAGGTACAACAGTTGCCATATATGCAAATGCAGTAGGAGGTATATTTTTACCACTCATGAGCATTGGTGCTTTGGTTGGATATGGTTATGCCGAACTAGTGGTTGCATACTTCAATTTTAACATAGAGCCTTTTTATTTTGCTGCTGTTGGAGCTTCTGTGTTTATGGGTGTCATTATGAAACTTCCCTTAACCGCAACGGTTTTAGCACTAGAGACAACATTTGACTATAATGTTGTGATAGGAGCGGGCATTAGCGTGGTGCTAGTAGAGTATTTGTCTCAAATCTACTTTACTATTCAGAGACGAAATGTTACAAGAGTTGAGAAAAATAGAAAAGTTTCAGATGGTACGAAAGATGATATTTGAAACTTATCAAAACACTTACTAATACCAAATAAGCTGAATAATATTAAGCACTAACATGGAGATAAATCCTATTTTATAGACCATTTTTTCGTGACGTTCTATGAAAGATGTACTTTTGTCAAAGTATGGTTTTACTTTTGTTGGGTTTGTTATCTCGTATTGCATTTCAGAGTAGTTGTGGTAGCGTTTATCTGTATCGGTTTCTAAGGCTCTTAATATTACAGATTCTAGCCATTTTGGTATCTTTGCATTAAGTTTGCTAGGCTCTTTTATCTTATTGTCAAAGCTAGGTGTTTGAAAAGGTTCTATCTCACCAAAGGGATACTTTTTAGTAAGTGCTTCATATATTGTAACTCCTATGGCATAGACTTCTGTTTGTTCGTTTACAGGAGACTGCTTAAAGCGTTCTGGTGCTAAGTAGCTAGGTGTTCCTGCTCTAGTTACATTGGAGTATGCTTCGGTGATGCTACCAAAATCCACCATTTTAAAAACAAGTTTCCCTTTACGCTTAGTTACTATGATATTTTCAGGCTTTATATCTCCATGCACGAGGTCAAGACGTATAAGAAACTGCGACATTTTTAGCAAGAACACGGAAAGTTCTATAGACATATCTACCGAAAGAGGCTTTTTTTGTGTGAACTCTTTAAGCGTCTTACCCTCCACAAATGACATAATATAATAACGATGTGTACGGTTTTTAGGTACTACTGCTTTCGGAAAAAATCCAGCCTTAAGTCGTTTTGCTGTCCAGACTTCTTTTACAAATAAATCTAACATAAATTCATCATCTAAAGCTTCGTAAGGTACAAACTTTATAACGTACTTTAAACCTCTTTTTTCACAAAGCCATGTTCGCTTATTTGATATAAGAGATTTTACCAATACATATCCGTCTATCTCATCACCCACTGCATAGTTTTCTTTTACTTTCAGGTTAGATTGTTTAAACCTAAGTCGTGGGTCAAGCTCTTTTATCTCCAGCACTATAGCGGTTGTATCGTCTGGTAAATCATCATTATGTTTTTTAGATGCTTTTTTTACTAAAAAAGAAGCACCCATCTTCATACCATTTGCTATTTCATCACCATCTAGTTCATTGTAAAGCCCATCAGAACATAACAATATCTGGTCTCTTGTGAGTAAATTATTTTCAAAATAGTAAGGTGATACACTAGCCTCTAGTCCCATAGCGGCCGTTAATACATTTTCCATTCCTTCTTCATTCATAGCGTGGTCATGCGATAACTGGGAGCATTGTCCATCTCTGTTTAGGTATATGCGACTATCTCCAACATTTGCACCATATAGTCTATCACCCTCTATCACCACTAATGTAAGAGTGGTTACTAACTCTTCACGCTCATAGTCTTCCATAGACTCTCGGTAGAGTACTCGGTTAATGTTTTCTATAAAATGTTTAATAGATTTTTCCATAGACCATGATTTTGGTCTATTTTTAAGAGAGTGTACTAAAAAACGACAAGTACGCTTAGCTGCTTCTGCCCCATGTATAGCAGAACCCACACCATCACAAACTACCGCTACTGTGATGCTATCCATTACCTTTATTTCAAAAAAGTCATCGCCTTGAAGTTCTTTTCCTTTTGCAAGTGTAAAACCAGATGTTTCTATGTTTTGTTTGGACATTATTTGCCTTTTAAATTGTCTATAATTTTATTTGGTTTGTATTGAACTTTCCAAAATCATCACAAAGTTTTTCAACTAAATCACTGGTATTTTTCTTGAAAAACGCCCACTCTAAACCCTTTTTTCTTCTCAAAAAACTTCTATAGATAATATTAAATACCCGATAGACTTCACTTTCATCAAAGGCAATATCATTCATCTTCGCTTTTAAATCGTTAAAATCTTTGTGATTTGTCACATACTCAAAAAATATATCAATTAACTTTTCAAAATCTTCTATGAGTTGCCCTATATTTTCCTCTTCTTCATTTCTTTGTTCTATGATTGCTAATATATCATATTTATGCTCTTTCCCTCCACCTGTACCGTCTCCACTTGATGGGGCTTTGGGTGCTTTTATCTTTTTAGTATCAGGGGCTTGTATAATGCCTATTTGATTATCAAAATAAATTTCTACCTCATCAGCACTTTCATCTGCGATATGAATACTATTATACATATTAGAATATCTTTTAAAGAACGCCAAAAGGCACTCATCGCTATATTTTTTATCAAAACTGATGATATACTCCACAAGCCCTAAAGTATGAAAATATTTGTTGATTTTTTGTTTTAACGCTTTGGCTTTTTCTGGGTGAGAGTCTATATATTTGCTAAAACTATTTTCTAAATCCATATATTTATTGGGGTCGGCTTGTGTATCATGACACAAATTCCTAAAAAAGCTAAAATACTTTTTATAGATACTAGATAGTTTGAGTTCATCATAAAGCATATCGAGTATTTTTATCTCTCCTAAGGGGTCAAAATCACTCACTACCACATCAGAAAAATGCTCAAATGCTTCTTTGATATGATGGCTATTGACATTCTTATGTGAAAAATCAACGATTTTACACTCTTTTTTATATTTAGTCGTTCTATTTACCCTTGAGATAGTCTGAATAGCATTAATACCTCGTATCTCTTTGTCTAAAAAGAGTGTATGAAGTTTAGGTTCATCAAATCCTGTTTGAAGTTTATCTACAACAATAATAATCCCATTTTTACTTTCTTGAAAGGCTTGTAATACTCTAGCTTCACTAAGTCCCCCATTGAGTGAAGTAGCACTTTGCGTCTCTTGAGAAGCACTATAGACTATAAAGATAGGGGCTTCTTTATATTTAGCATATTTTTTCTCTTGTACGATAGCCTTAAAATGCTTTTCTATCTTTTCTTTGTACATCATAGCTGACGCAATAGAACTCGTTGCCAACATCGCCTTAGCCGTGCCTCGTATTTGCTTATAAACAATATGCACAAGGTTTTTAACGATATGTTCTGCTATGGCATCTATTCGTTCAATATTTTCATATATTTTCTTTTTTGAGATTGTATAATCTATCTCTTCACCCTCTTTTCTAAATCCCTCTAACACATCATCAGGCAATTCAAAATACATCTTAGCCGAAACGGTTACGATACCATCAAGAGGATTAAGAATATACCCATCTTCTATAGCTTCTCTCATCGTATAACTATCATAAGGTTTCCAAAGTCTCTCACCCTCGGCATAAGAGTTAAACTCTCCAAACCTTGCCAAAGTTTTATCGCTAGGTGTGGCTGTAAACCCTATAATCAAATTTTTCTTATGTTCACTTGTCCTATACTCTTCATTGGCATCAAAACTTGTTTGTATCTCATCGAATGTACTTGTTAAGTTTTCATTTTGGCTACCACTATTGGAGCGATGTATCTCATCTATCAAAAACACCACTCTTAAGCTTTTTAATTTTTCTAAGGTATCAGCCTCTAAGATACTTGCCATATCTCCAAACTTTTGAAGATTGACTATGACCAATCTCGTATCATCGTTTAATGCTTTTTGAAACGAGCTTTTATTATCTGCTTCTATATACATTTTATTAGCAATATTCATATTAAACATTTTGCTACTTAGTTGGTCTCGTAACTGCACTCTATCCACGATAAGCATTACTTTATCATAGACATATTTCCCCTCTTTTTTGAGGTCTTTGAGTTGCAAGGCAGACCAACCGATAATATTACTCTTGCCAAATCCTGCGGCGTACTGTAAAAGCAATGAATAGATATTTTTATTGTTTTGGTAAGACAATCTTTTTTGTATAAGCTCATCTCTTTTTACTTCAGGCAAACCCTTTAACTGCTCTTCGAGTTTTTTTATAAAATAATCACTCTCGTTTTCATGCTCTAAAAACTCATCTATCTTAGCCATAATCTTATCTACGCCAAATTTCTGTTTGGGTCGTGGGCTTATGAGATACCCTTTTTCATTTTTAAGGCTCTTTTCATTTTTGTCTTTGAGTGTTTCTCTCTCTATAAAGTTATAATAGAGTATCTCTTTTTCTATCATCTTTTTAGAAAAATGTGCTTTAAAAACTTCAGAGAGTTTATCTTGTTTTCTCTCGTACTCTCTCGTGAGTGGATAGGGCTTAAAGCTCTTTATAGCACTGAGTTTATACTGTTTATAATCATATTTACCCTCTTTAAAATCTGCTTTTATCTCATCAAAGAACTTAGCTATATCCCTGATAATAAAAGTATCACTTATATCAGTACTGCTTATCCAAATAGCCTTTTCAAAAACTTTTAAAAACTCTTTTCGCAAAGAGAGAGCCTCTTTGTCATTGAGCTTATTATTTTGGACGATTTCGAGATAAGAGACTACAGCTTTTTGATAATCGTTAATAATTTTATCTCTTCCATTTTTCTTTGCATTTTGGTTTGTATAATTTGATTTTAGTTCATTATAACCCAAATAGATACCATTTACAAAGAGTGAAATATCAGGACGAAAAGAGCAAACCTTTTTTCCTTGGTAGTGAAAGTTGTGTGTTAATTCCTGCACCACAGAAAAGATATTTTGCTCAAAATCCTCATCGCCTCTTGTCTCGCTTCCACTACGATTAAAGAGATAAAATTTCAAACCCTCAAAGCTAAAAGAACCGTTATTATGGTTTAAAAAGAGTGCCATATTTCTAAAATCTTTACTCTTAGAGGATAAAAACGCTACAAGCTCCAAACACATCTTAGCCTTATCGTTTTTATATTTTCTAAGTAGTCTTCTATAATTATCTCTGTTTATATCACTCGTACTCAAAAACGCACATAAATCATCTTCAATAATCAAAGAACTACTATCAATCGTATTGGCTTTTACCTCTCTATAACCTAAGCCATCAACTTGACTGACAAAAAATGGTATGATAAATTTATCTTGTAGGTGGAGTTCGTTCATAGCTTCACCCTCTCTAACATCTTTAAAT
>Ga0256829_1001010_pt1 | contig 24321 bp, 31 predicted proteins | sample 131447metaG_FD_185979 | JGI IMG/M metagenome (GOLD analysis project Ga0256829, IMG submission 185979) | Hydrothermal vent microbial communities from Lau Basin, Pacific Ocean - 131-447 | ecosystem: Environmental > Aquatic > Marine > Hydrothermal vents | place: Pacific Ocean: Lau Basin | collected...
GAAACTATCATTAAATCAAATCAGTTTTTGAAGGAAAATAAACAGAGTTCGAATAATAGGACTTACAAGCCTAATAAGTTTGTGGATTTTTTACTCAAAACTGGATGATTTCTTGGAAAGTGTAGTTTACATAGTAACTTTGAACCAGAAGTTGATTATTGGAAAGAAAATGCTAAAATATGCTTATCCAAATCAACTGCCTTAAAATTGTTACAACAGTATCACAAGGATAATATATGAGAGGCGCTGGAGGATATAATATAGTTGGTAAAACCATATATGTATATGGGGTAGTAGATAATAAGAGAGTAAGATTATCGACTAATAAGGAAGCAAATAGTCTAAATATAAATTGGATTAAAAAAAATTATCAACAAGTTCTTTTAAATTTAATTGCTGAAAAAAATAATTCTCAAATTTTTTCTCTTAATCTAATTGATTTTGCAGAAGAAGTATTAGAAATTACAAAGTCAAAAAGGAATAAACATTCCCAAAAAGACTACCTGTCTAAGCTAGAAAATTACATTAAACCATTTTTCAAGTCTTACACACTTAAAGATATTAAAGCATTCGATATTGAAAGATGGCAAGCACAATTATTAATGAAATACTCTACAGTTACCGTAAAAAAGACTAGATGTATCTTAAATTTAGTACTTGAAAAAGCAGTTGCAAACGATATGATAACTAAAAATCCAGTTAAATATTCAGATACTATTAAAGTAATACATACTAAGCAAATTCCCTATTCACTTCGAGAGATGAAGTCTATTCTTAAAAACAGTAAGGGGTGGTTAAATGTATTTCTAAACTTAGCATTTAGTACAGGATTAAGGACTGGTGAATTAATGGCTTTAAAATGGGAAGATTTCGACTTAGATAGAAGTGTACTTTATTTGAAAAGATCTATCTCAAAAGGTAAGATTACAGATGTGCAAACTTCTTCTACAACTAAAAATCATTATAGACTAGTTATTCTACCAAAGTTTGTTGTCAATATTCTAAAAGAATATTATTTTCAAAGCTCAAATGTATGGTTATTCCCCTCTAGACTAGGAAAACCATATACTGAGAGCAAATCAATTGTAAGATATTTCAAACCTTTACTTAAAAGTTTAAATATAGAGTACAAAACATTATATGCTACAAGACACACATATATTAGTTTAATGCGAAACAATGGTGTAAGTGCTGATATTGTAACAGAAATAGTTGGACATTCTAAAGAAATAGAAGATAAACATTATTTGACAGAGAGTATTAATATGCATAAAGTTAATACAATAAATGATGTTTTTGAAAAGTTAGGGCATAGTTAAGGCATAGTTTAAAATTAAAATATTTTTTACGAAAATTTAAAAAGTATAATGTTGCCTATGGGTAGGGAGTTTAAGAATGGTGCGCTCGAAGGAATTCGAATCCCTGACCGCCGGTACCGCAAACCGGTGCTCTATCCAGCTGAGCTACGAACGCACATTATCTCTATTTTAAGAGGATGAAATTATACCATCTATAGCTTATATTATTCTAAATCCTCACATTCATTCAGTAGAGTTTGGATATTTTGCTCTTGGACAAAGAGGTCATAGCTTTTTCTAACATAGGCTTGCAGCAATGTTTTAATCTCATTATTGCCATCTATATTGAAATCATTTTGCATTTGAGTTTGAAGAAAAGATGCAAAATCATCTGCAACATCTACATCAAATCGTCTTCCACCAACATGAAGTGCTATTTTTTTACTCATATTTAACCTAAGATATTTTCTATATTATTTGCTATCTCTTCTATTTCGATATCTTTTTTAATATTTTCATCTACTAATTTTTGTATCTCATCATCTTTTAGTGTTTGTTGTGCTTTTAAACTAACGAGTTCGCTACGAAGCATCTCATTTTCTGCTTTTAAAGAATGAAATTGTGCCAATAAAGTTGAGACCTTATCGCTAAGTCTCTCTAGGGTTGTCTTGTTTTTCATAATGAAAGTTTACCATATTATTAGATATATGAGTCTAAGATATCTTCATATTCTATTCTTGAAAAGGAGTTCTTCTTTGTTTCGTTGATGATTTGTTTGAGTCTATTCAAAACAACTTTTGTTGGGTTTGCTGTATTAAAAGTATCTATAGCTATACAAGTCGTTGTATTATGAAAATGGTTGTCCAGTTTCAAAAGTAGGTTTTGACTTGCTTTTGAAACTTCTTTAGCATCAGTGAAATGAAAAAGCATAAAAAAATATTTTTCATCCATTTTAACAAACCTATCACTCTTGCGTACATAAGAACCTAATTCTTCAAGTCCTAACTCTTTTTCATGATAAACCAAAGCAAAGGTTGCCTTTGTCTGGTACCTTTCATAGGTATAGTAAGCTCTATTTATCTCTGCATTGATTCTAACTTCTATCTCTGAACTCATTTATTTCCTTTTAAAATTCTTTTACTATTTGTAACTCAGAAGAATCACTTGAACTGAGGACTTAAACATAATTTACCCCTGCTATCGACATATCTACATTTAACTACACATAATTTAATTACAATCAATATCTTAAAATAAATGATTTAAAAGATACACAAGTCTATCACTCCAGTACTAGAATGCACTAGTAAACAAGAGGTATAATACAGAAATCTAATTTAACAAATACTGAGTTAAGTGCCTCTCCATAAATAACCCGATTTCAATTTTCATATCCCACAAGAATCTAAGCACCAAATCCAATCTTAAACCAGACACCAAAAAATTAATATTTCTGATGCTTTAGCAATGAAATATAGTGATTATCTTCTAAAGAGCATAAATAATCGCTTCTTTTATCTCTATAGTACCATTGAGTTCGGCTTCAAAAATTTTATCTGGGTATTTTTTAAGAGCATCTTCATAGCTGGGATTTGATGCACAGTAAAGTAGAAAGTCATCTTTTGTGTCCCCTATATTTTGCACACCTGTATAGGTTTTTACAAAGCTCTCTATGTTGTAGATCGGTTTTGCTTTGCCCTCTTGTAGCAAAAGATTTGTTGCCTCACTCTCCCCTACTCTATGCGAAAGGACAAAAACTTCCTTACCCATTTTAAGTGCATACTCTACACTCCTCATTGTACCACTGTCCATATCAGCCTGTGTGACAATAAGAATATCACCAAGAGCTACAACAAGTTCATTTCTCAATGGAAAATTATATCGATTTGATTTTGCAGCAGTAGGAAACTGACTAAGAACCAAACCATCATCTTCAATATTTTCTATCATACCTGCATTGATCTTTGGATAACGAACATCAATGCCTGTTCCAGCTACCATAATAGTATTTTGCATACCAGCTGAACGATGTGCTAGAGCATCAACGCCCATTGCCCCTCCACTCACGATACAAATCCCTTGCAATGCAAGTCCAGAAGCTATCTTTTGTGTCATCTGTTTTGTATAATTATTTGGATGCCTTGTCCCAACTATACTAACTTTTTTTCTCATCAAAAGTTTAAGATTTCCTTTGTAGTTGATAGTTTCAGGATATTTTTTCATAGAATCTAGCTCGGGTATATTATCTTGAAGAATTGGCATTAGTAAAGCTTATTTATAAGCACTAAATCAACTTGCTTTAAGAGTGCTTTTGACTCATAAAGTGCCATAATGGTATTTTTATGTGGATGTCCTATTGCGATGGCAGTTCCGTATTTTTTTGCTATTTTTATCGCCTGTTTTATCTGCTTTTTTACATAAGCTTTATCCATGTGATGATCTAAAAAGACATCCCGAGAGATGTATTTAAGTCCAAAATTTTTCATCACTTTAGGTACTTTTGTATCCCCAATAGTTCGACTGTCTACAAAGTTAATATGTTCTTTATTAAGTGCGTAGATAAGTTTATTGACCGCTCTTTCATTGGAAGTAAATTTACTTCCTGTATGATTATTGATATAACGGACTCTTGGGAAAAGTTTTTTTACACTTTTTATCCTAGCCGTGATTTTTGCCTGAGAGTCGTCTACCCTCAGAGTGAAAGGTTCTTCCTTTGTAAATCTCATAGCCTCCATGGGAAGATGCACCATATAAAAAGACTCTTTAGCTGCAAGTTTGGCTGAATTTGGTCTCGCTTTACTTGGTGGTAAAAAGGACATCGTCAAGGGCAACCTTAAAGCCTTAACAGCTTCCACTTGACTTTTTACTGACATATCATCAATGATGATAACTAGTTTTGGTTTTGTTCCCACCATCTTGGTTTTTCTTTGAGGTGGTTTTGGTGGTTTTGCAAGAGCTGAAGAATCTATCTCATGTGCAGCACTAATGGAAGTTTTTGCATCTTTTTTAAGTATATCTTTCAATCTACTATTTACACTTTTTTTACCAATGGGTGAACTTGTATTTTCAAGTTTTTTCAAAACAGCTAACCGTTGCGTTTGTTGATGCTTTTGCTTAGACAGGAATTCCTCTTTTGCATCCCCATAGCCAATATAATAACCCACAGCCAAAGATGCCAACGCTACGCTCACAAAAGAAAGACCCAATGCTACATATGATAATAATTTTGAAGGTTCTACCCGTTTTTTAGAACTTTTTCTTTTTCTTTTTGACATTCATAGACCTAATATTTTTATTTTATTTTAAAACTATATCAAAAAAATCAAAAAATAAGCTCAAATATATCAATATGTCATATTTTATATATACTCAAAAAGTATTAAGCATATTTTAGATACAATTCGCGTGTTCCTTTCTCTTTGTATCAAGATTTATGTTGATATATCATGTGCTTTAGCACTGAACCGAAGGGGAAACAAATACCAAGAGGAGATCTCAATATGAGACATTACGAAAACCTAGTAATCGTAAAACCAACATTGACAGCAGAAGAAATCCAAGCTAGCGTTGCAGCTATCGAGGAAGTAATCACTTCAAATGGTGGCGAAATAGCTACAACTAACACTATGGGCATGAGAAAATTAGCATACCCAATCGAAAAAAACGAGCGTGGACATTTCCATGTTATCTATTACTCAGCAGAGCCTTCAGTAATCACAGAAATTGAAAGAAGATTCCGTCTCAACGAAGAACTTCTTAGATTTGTTACTATCAAATACGATACTAACCGTGAGATAACTGCATGGAATGAGCTTGTAAAAAAAGCTCAGAAAAAAGCTGAAACATCTAAAGTTGAAGAGCCTAAGGCAGAGGAAGCTCCAAAAGCAGAAGAAGCTCCAGCAACTGAAACACCAGCAACTGAAACACCAGCACAAACAACTGCAACAGCAGAGTAGTATTAGCTTTTAAATAAGCTTTTAAATAAAAGGAAACTCATGTACAATAAAGTCATATTGGTTGGAAGATTAACTCGCGACATTGAACTAAGATACTCACAAAGTGGTGGGGCGATTGCAAGTGCTTCTATAGCAACCAATCACAACTATACAAGCAATGGTGAGAAGAAAGAAGAAGTTTGTTACACAGACTTAACTTTTTTTGGTAGAAGTGGCGAGATAGCTAACCAATACCTTCGTAAAGGGAGCCAACTCCTTGTTGAAGGCAGACTTAAATTTGATCAATGGGTAGATCAAAATGGACAGAAGAGAAGTAAACACTCTGTAGTTGTTGAAACGATGAAGATGATGGATTCTAAGGGTGATAACCAAGGTGCACAAGGTGGAGGCAACTCTTACCAAGCACCTCACTCACAACCTCAGAGCCAAGCGCCAGTTCAGCAACAACAAGCACAAAGTTATCAAGCTCCTCAGCAACAGCAACAGCAAGCTCCAACGCAAGGTTATGCTCAACAGCAGTCTTACCAACAACCAGCGCAACAAATGCCAAGCTCAAACGAAATTCCAGTGATCGACATTGATGAAGATGAAATTCCATTTTAAAATAGATAACAAAAAGGATAAAACATGGCAGAAAGAAGAAAATATAAAAAAAGATATTGTAAATACTGTGAAGCTAAAGTTGACTTCATTGACTATAAAGATGTAGCTGGACTACGCTTTTCACTCTCTGAAAGATACAAAATCATGCCTCGTCGCTTAACAGGAAACTGTAAGCGTCATCAAGACATGGTAGCAACAGTTATCAAAAGAGCTCGTGCTGCTGCATTGGTTCCATACACTGTTACTCGCAAAACAGTTGTAACAGCTCCATTTGAAAACCTAAAATAGGCTTTCATGAGTCCCTTTGTAGGGGCTTGAACTACACTCATTTTTATATCTCCCCGAGAAAATTAAGACAACATTTTTAAAATCCTCATTCTATTTCTTTTAGTTTTTTGATACTATTGTATTCTTTCAATTTTATAAAGTAGTCTAAATAATTTAAGGTGGTTTGTAGTTATGAAGTGGTGGCCTGTCTCGGAATCGAACCAAGGACACAATGATTTTCAGTCATTTGCTCTACCGACTGAGCTAACAGGCCATTGTTGCATTAAAAGTGGTGGCCTGTCTCGGAATCGAACCAAGGACACAATGATTTTCAGTCATTTGCTCTACCGACTGAGCTAACAGGCCATCTTTTAAGGTCGAAATTATATCCTTGTTGTACTAAAAGTTAGCTTAGAGTTTTTTTATTTCTTCTTTAAAGAGGTTTCCGCGCGCAGCATACGAGCTAAACTCATCAAGGGAAGCTGCTGCTGGTGAGAGCAAGGCTACTTCATCTTTTTGTAAATTTTTATCGATTATATCTATTGCATCAATAAGATTTGCACATTTATTAAAGATGATTTTATATGTTTTTGCAAGTTCTGAGAGCTTGTCTTTGTTTGTTCCAATATTATATATTTGTACATTGCAAGTTTTTAAAAACTCAAAAAGTTCTGAGAGGTTTACACCTTTGTCATCACCACCTAAGATGAGATGAACTTTTTTATCTTTATATCTTTTAAGTGCAGCAATGCTTGCATCTATGTTTGTTGCTTTTGTGTCATTGACCCAAAGTCTTTGTTGTGCATCATAAAGCTCTTCTTGCCTATGTGGATCAAGTACAAATGAGTTTATTTTATCATAGTTTATTTTATCAAATAAGATTTTCTCTACTGCCATTGCCAGAAGTGCATCTGCTAGGAAAGCCCCTTTAAATTTTACTTTTTGAGAGTCTATACCAAAGTAAAATGCTAAGTCGTTTTCATCTTTATAAGTGATAATATGAGCATCTGATTGTATCTCTTTGTAGACATCAGGAATGATTGCAATCTCACCTTCTTGCATACTTCTGATAGGTTTGAGTTTTGCCTCTTCATACTCTTGCATACTACCATGCCAACTTAGGTGGTCGGGGTTAATAGGAAGAAGAACATAGATGTTTGGTGTCATAAGCTTAGTGTAGTGAGTTGTAAAAGAGCTTGTCTCAAGTATCCATATCTTTGCATCAAGACTAAGCTTAGCCAATGGAGTCCCTATGTTTCCACCCGCAAGACTGCCATAGGATTCTAGCAAATGTTGCATCATCTGTGTCGTTGTAGTTTTACCATTTGTTCCACTTATCCAGATTTTAAGTGGTTTTGTGTCGGTAAAAATATCATATTCACTTTGAAGGTTTCTCGCTTGTTTTATGAGGGGGTTATGAGGGGGGATCCCTGGACTTGGAATCTCCAAATCAGAGTATTTTGGATTAAACTCATTTGATGGCTTTACTTTGAAGCCATTTTCATCTGTAAATGGTTTTGTGCATTTATCATCATAAAAGGTTACATTTTTAAATTTGTCTGAGAGAGCTTTAGTTGTGCCTCCGTAACCAAAGAAAGAAACTCTGGGCATTAACGAATCTTTAGAGAGATGAGTGCTACCATATTTGAAAGAACTGAGATGATCCAAAATCGTACTATGATTTTATTTTCAGCCCAGTTTTTCATCTCAAAATGATGATGAATAGGTGCCATAAGAAAAACTCTTTTTTTGCGAAGCTTGTAAGAGCCAACTTGAAGGATAACTGAGAGTGTCTCAATAACAAAGATAGAGCCAATGAGAAGAAGAAGAATTTCACTTTTAGAGATGATGGCTAGATAACCCAAAAATGCACCAATGGTTAAACTTCCACTATCACCCATAAATATTTCGGCTGGATGACAGTTGAACCATAAAAACCCAGCAAGTGCACCCATCAAAGCTGCAGCGACGATAACTACTTCACCTACATCAAAGTTAGGCATTAAGAGATAAGCACTGATTTTTGCATTACCTGTAATATAGATGATAATACCAAAAGAGGTAAGAGCGACCAGTGATGGCACAGTTGCAAGACCGTCAAGTCCATCTGTGAGGTTGACAGCGTTAGATGTTGCTACCATAACAAGGACCCAAAGTATGAGTGCAAAATAATGCATATCTAGGAGTGGAGTTTTTAAAAATGGTATGTAAAGTTCAGTATTGAAATCAGCAAAAACATATAAAAAACTGGCGATGATTAATGAAGCTGACACCTGCAAGATAAGTTTTGTTTTTGCTTGAAGACCTGCTAGGTTTTCATTTTTTTTGATTTTAGCGTAATCATCTTGAAAACCAATAAGTGAAAAAAGGATGAGAGTGAGTACTGCCCCAAGAGCATAATGGTTGGTAAAGTCAATGGTAAGGATAGAGGCTAGTATGGTAGCAAAGATAAACACTACACCCCCCATAGTAGGTGTAGATACCTTTGCTTGATGTGTTTGTGGTGCCCACTCATTGATAGGTTGTACACTAGATGTTCTTTGTGCCCATCTGATAAAACGGGGCATAAAATAGAGTGTAGTAATGAGAGCTATGAAAAACGAAACCCCTGAACGGATAGTAATATATCCAAGGATGTTTATATCTAAATAATCATGTAAAAAATATAACAATTTATAAAACCTTTTTGTTTTTAAAAGATGTATTATAGTATAATCTCGTAAAAATTACTCCAAAGGATTGTTTTGTCAAAAAAAGTAGTCTTAGTTATTACCGATGGGATAGGCTTCAGTGCAAAAACTGATTACAATGCATTTTATAATGCACCAAAACCTACTTATGATAAACTTTTTGCCAATACACCACATTCACTTATAGATACTTTTGGTCTTAGTGTAGGTTTGCCCGAAGGACAGATGGGTAACTCAGAGGTGGGGCATATGTCGATAGGAAGTGGACGAATTTTGTACCAAGATTTGGTTAAAATCTCTCTTGCACTTCAAGAAAATACTCTCAAAGACAATGTGGTACTTAAAACACTTTTGTCTCAGTCAAAAAGACTCCACCTCATAGGACTTATGAGTGATGGTGGTGTCCATTCACACATTGATCATTTTATAGGTTTAGCAGAGTTGGCGGCAGCGGAGGGGAAAGAGGTGTTTTTACATCTCATTACAGATGGTCGTGATGTTTCTCCCACTTCAGCACAAAAATATCTGGATTTAGTGCTTCAACATACGACTCAAAAGATAAAAATCGCTTCTATAGGTGGACGCTTCTACACTATGGATAGGGACAATCGTTGGGAGCGTGTCAAAAGTGGTTATGAAGCTATCGTAGAAGCAAACCCTAAAACTGATTTAGATCCACATAGCTACATCAGTAAATCTTACACTTTAGGTGAAACGGATGAGTTTGTCCGACCAACTGCTTTTGAAGGCTATAGCGGAATGGAAGATGATGACAGTGTTTTAACCATCAATTTTAGAAGTGACAGGATGCGTGAAATTGTCAGTGCCATTGGTGATGCTCAGTTTGAAGGCTTTGCAAGAAAGATCAAAAAAGTCAATTTAGCAACAATTACAGAGTATGATAAAAGTTTTCCTTACCCTGTATTGTTTAAAAAAGATGCACCTAAAAATACACTCGCCCAAGTGATTTCAGATGCAGGTCTCAGACAACTTCATACTGCAGAAACAGAAAAGTATGCCCATGTGACATTCTTTTTAAATGGTGGGATTGATGAACCCTATCTTAATGAAACAAGAGTCCTTATCCCCTCACCAGATGTAAGAACTTATGACATGCAACCAGAGATGTCAGCACAACAAGTAGGTAAAGCGGTCTTAGATGCTATGGATGATACATATGATTTTGTAGTAGTTAATTTTGCAAATGGTGATATGGTAGGTCATACAGGCAAATTTGAAGCAGCAAAAATCGCTGTAACAACAGTAGATACACAACTCGGTCTCATTCTGGGTAAGGCAAAAGAAAAAGGATATGGAGTTGTCATCACTTCAGATCATGGAAATTGTGAAGAGATGCAAGACTCAGATGGTAATGTTTTAACAAATCATACAGTTGGTAAAGTATGGTGCTTTGTGCAGGCAGATGGCGTAAATAAAGTAGAAAATGGTGGGCTTAATAATATTGCTCCGACAGTACTCACTCTTATGGGATTAGAAGTTCCTCAAGAGATGGATCACTCACTTATACAATAAAATCAAGGAGAAATAGAGAATGAAATTTAGCGGTAAAAATGTTTTAGTAACAGGTTCAAGTCGTGGTATTGGTGCTGATATAGCAAAAACTTTAGCTGGTTATGGTCTTAAAGTATGGATAAACTATAGAAGTGGAGCAGAGGCTGCCGACAAAGTAAAAGAGGAGATTGAAGTTGCGGGTGGGAAAGCTGCAGTGATCGGTTTTGATGTGAGTGATGAAGCTGCATTTATAGATGCACTTAAACTCATCAAAGAGAGCGATGGTGGACTTTCTTATCTTGTCAACAATGCAGGAATAACCAACGACAAACTAGCACTTCGCATGAAGATGGAAGATTTCAATGCTGTCATCAGTGCAAACTTAAACTCATGTTTTATTGGTTGTCGTGAAGCTATGAAGATGATGCGAAAATCAAAATTTGGTTCAGTTGTGAACATTGCTTCGATTATTGGTGAAACAGGCAATGCTGGACAAACGAACTACGCAGCCTCAAAAGGTGGCGTTATTGCTATGACAAAAAGTTTTGCATTAGAGTCAGCAACAAGTGGTATTCGCTACAATACTATAACTCCAGGTTTTATCTCAACAGAGATGACAGAGGTTTTAGCAGATGAGATCAAAGAGGGTATCAATACTAAAATTCCTATGGCTCGTATGGGTACAGGTAAGGAGGTAGCAGAAGCTACAGCATTCCTTTTAAGTGACCACTCAAGTTACATTACGGGTGAAACTTTAAAAGTTAACGGTGGAATGAATATGGCATAATTTTCTATTTAAGAAAGATATGCTATAATTCATAAAATTTAAACAAAAAATAGGAGCTAGAATGGCACTTTTAGAAGATATAACAGAAGTAGTAGTTGAACAATTAAGCGTAAGCGCTGAAGAAGTAAAGGGTGATGCGAAATTTGTTGAGGATTTAGGCGCAGATAGTCTTGATGTAGTTGAACTTGTTATGGCTCTTGAAGAAAAATTTGACATCGAAATTCCAGATGATGAAGCTGAAAAGATTCAAACTGTTAATGATGTTGTTACTTATATAGAAAGTAAATAGTTAGAAGATAGTGTTTTTAGAGTCAAGTTTTTCAACTTGGCTTTATAAAGTATTTATAATATTGATGGAGAATTGATGAAAAGAATAGTTGTTACTGGTTTAGGTATGATTAATGCGGTTGGAAACGATAAAGAGACAGCTTTTAAAGCTATTTGTGATGGAGAGTGTGGGATTGATACGATCACGCTTTTTGATGCTAAAGATTATAGTGTAAGAATTGCTGGGGAAGTAAAAGATTTTGACCCTTCAACTGTTATGGCTCCAAAAGAGGTAAAAAAAGCAGATAGATTTATCCATCTTGGCTTAAAAGCTGCTCAAGAAGCTATGCTTGATGCCAATCTTGATGAAGATACTGATATGGAACGCATGGGTATCTCAGCAGGAAGTGGTATTGGTGGGCTTCCATCTATTGAGAAAAATTCTATTATTATAGAAAATCGTGGACCAAGAAGAATCTCTCCCTTCTTTATTCCGGGGGCACTTGTAAATATGCTTGGTGGTTTTGTATCTATAGCACATGGTGCAAAAGGACCTAACCTCTCTTCTGTAACAGCTTGTGCTGCTGGAACTCATGCTGTAAGCGAAGCTGCTAAGACCATTATCTGTGGTGGTGCAGATAAGATGCTTGTTGTTTCTGCTGAATGTGCTATTACTGGAGCAGGTGTTGGTGGTTTTGCTGCGATGAAAGCACTTTCGACTAACAATGACAATCCAAAAGAATCTTCTCGTCCTTTTGATGCAAATCGTGATGGTTTTGTTATGGGCGAAGGTGCTGCTTCACTTGTCCTCGAAGTCTATGAAGATGCACTATCTCGTGGAGCAAAGATATATGGTGAACTTATCGGCTTTGGAGAAAGTGGTGATGCAAGTCATATTACTACACCATCTCTTGATGGTCCAGCTCGTGCTATGAAAGCTGCATATAAAATGGCAGGTGAACCAAAACTTGACTATGTAAATGCACATGGAACATCAACAGCTATTAACGACAAAAATGAAACAGCTGCACTTAAAGATCTTCTTGGTGGTAAGGAAAACTGTCCACCTATGTCTTCTATTAAAGGTCAAATTGGTCACTGTCTTGGTGCTGCTGGTGGTATTGAAGCGGTTACCTGTCTTATGGCTATGCGTGATGGTATCATCCCTCCAACTATCAACCATAAAACACCTGATGAAAACTGTGACCTTGATTATGTAACAACTGGTGCACGCAAAGCTGAACTTAATACTGTAATGAGTAACTCTTTTGGTTTTGGTGGAACTAATGGCGTTTTGATTTTCAAAAAAATCTAAATTAAGGATTTAATTTGGCTATATATTTAGACTTTGAACAAAAGATCAAAACTATACAAGAAGATATTATATCTGCTCGTGTTCGTCATGATGATGCCAAAGTAAAAGAGTTAGAAGCAAAACTTGACAAATCTGTAGGAAAGGTTTACACCAATCTATCAGATTTTCAAAAGCTTCAACTTGCTCGTCATCTTGATCGCCCTTATGCACTTGACTACATAAACCTACTAATGCACGATAAGTATGAGATTCATGGAGATAGACATTACCGTGATGATGAAGCTATCCTTTGCTATATAGGCTATATTGGTGAGGAAAGAGTTGTTGTAGTGGGTGAACAAAAGGGTCGTGGAACAAAAAATAAGATTAGAAGAAACTTTGGAATGCCCCATCCAGAAGGTTATCGTAAGGCTCTTCGTGCAGCGAAGATGGCTGAAAAATTTGGGATTCCACTTCTCATGTTGGTTGACACACCAGGTGCATATCCAGGTATTGGAGCAGAAGAGCGTAATCAAAGTGAAGCTATTGCTAGAAATCTTTTAGAATTATCTGACCTTAGAACAGAGACTATTTCTATTGTTATCGGCGAAGGTGGTTCTGGCGGGGCTCTGGCTATTGGTGTTGCAGATAAGTTTGCTATGATGCGTTACTCTGTATTTAGTGTTATCTCCCCTGAAGGATGTTCAGCGATTTTATGGAATGACCCTAAAAAAGCAGAAGATGCTACAAAAGCTATGAAGATTACTAGTAGCGATCTTAAAGAATTAGATCTCATTGATGATGTTATTGATGAACCGTTGATTGGTGCACACCGCGACAAAGATGGAGCAGCAAAAGCTATAGGAAGTTACTTCTTACAAGAACTTAAAAAACTGCGTGAGATGACACCAGATGAAAGAATGGAAGCACGCTACAAACGCTTAACAAGTATGGGGGCTTTCTCCGAGTAAAGGATCGAGCTTTGGTCTTTTTAGCATTTTAACTCGTTCCCATCGTCCCCGATGGGAATGCATACTCTTAAGACAACCAATGAAGTATGCATTCCAAAGCTAGAGCTTAGGAACGAGGGAAAATTAATTTTTTTCTTCAAGTAGCGGATCAAATTTTGGTCTTTTTAGCATTTTTGCTGTTTTAGAAAACTTTATTAGATCTTCTACATTTTTTATGCTATCATCAAGTTTACTCAGGCTAAGTTGTAATAAGCCTAGTGTTGTTTTTACATCACTCATTGCTCTATGATGTGTGGCTTCTTTGTTAAAATAAAAAGTCTCATTGAGATAGGCAAGTCCATATTTGTAGGAGACTATAGTTCTTTGTGCTAACGCTAATGAGCATAGACTTCTATTGAGTAGTGGCTCTAAGTCAAACTTGACAAAAGAGCTAGAGATAAATCTGTAGTCAAATTTTACATCATGTGCAACAAAAAGAGCATCCCCTAAAAATTCTTTAAACTCATAAAGTACAGTTCTCAGTTCTGGTGCATTAAGTGTATCTTCAAGTGAGATACCTGTTATCTCTTGTATATGTATATTTATCTCTTTGGCTTTGACTAAAGATTCATACTCACCAATAATCTCCCCATTTTTGTACTTGATAGCTGCTATCTCTATTATCTGGTGAGACTCCACCTTTGAGCCATTTGTTTCTATGTCAACAATGCAAAAAACTTCATCTTTTATCTTTGTAAAATTTGTTGCAAAGTAGTAGTGTCCAAACTCTTTAGCAATATCGAGACCTTGGGCTCTCCAAATCTCTAATTGCACTCCAAAGTTATCACCGAGTTGGCGTACAAGATGCTCTCTAGCGAGACCATTTGTTGAGAGTTTATGGATGCTCTTGGCATCAAGACCTAAATCGTTACTTAGCATTATCTATGAAAGCTTTTACTTTAAACGGGGACTTTTTTCTATGCGATACTTCAACCCCACTGCTTACATCTACACCATAAAATCCATACTTTTTAAGGCTTGAAACATTCTGGGCATCTAAGCCACCAGCTAAGATGATTTTAGAGTTATCTATCTCTTTAAACCAATCTATGTTAAGCTTTTTTCCAGCTCCTCCATAAGCTTCGCAATATGCATCAACTATTCTATATTCATCGGAATATTTTAAAATATCTTCTTTAGTTTGAGCACGGACAACTTTTATATGTGGGACAAAGATTTGTTCATAGAGCTCTTTGGGTGCATCAAAATGGATTTGAGCTAGTGTGCATCCACTCTCTTGTATATAGGAGTTGATGATTTGTGCATCAACATTGACAAATAAACCAACTTTTTCTACAAAAGGTGGAAGTTGTTTTATGATGATATTTGCTTGAACAGGAGAGATATAACGGGGTGATGGCTCATAAAAAACAAAACCTAATGCATCAGCACCAGCAGAGATTGCTTCCATCGCATCTTTATATGAGGTAATTCCACAGATTTTAACACGCATCAGATTTGTAAACTTTCTATAGCTTCTTTTTTTGAAGCATGTTTAAATACATAACTTCCTGCCACAACTACATCAACACCTGCCTCTTTAAGTCTATGGATATTTTTATCATTGACTCCGCCATCTACTTCAATGAGGCAGTTTGGATTAAGAATATTTCGCATCTCATTGAGACGAGTAGCTTTTGGGATGACACTTTCTATGAAACTTTGTCCACCAAATCCAGGATTTACACTCATGAGCAAAACCATATCTAATTCTTCAAGTAGGTATTCAACAGATTCAGGTCGGGTATGAGGGTTTAAAACAATTGCAGGTTTTATCCCAAGCGAGCGAATATGTTGTATGAGCCTGTGAGGATGTTTTTCCTCTTCTATATGAAAGGAGATATACTTTGGTTTAAGTGGAGCAAAGAGATCAACAAAAAAAGTATTATTTTCAACCATAAGATGGATATCTAAGGGTTTTGTTGCACACTTAGCTACACTAGAGACTACAACTGGCCCTATGGTAAGGTTTGGCACAAAATGACCATCCATCACATCAACATGGACAAGATCGCATCCAGCACTGCAGATAGCCTCAACATCTCGCCCAAGGTTGCCAAAGTCCGCTGAGAGGATACTAGGTGCTACTTGAATCATTGAAATCCTTTAAAAAATCTATGCAATTATAGCTTATTTATTTAGTTAAAAAGAATAAAAATTTATCATCATCAAAGGCTAAGTTAACTTGAACACCCTTTTTAGATTCTACAACCTCTAGTAAATCACTTACATTATGGTATGTTCTTGGGAGAGTTATATTTACATTAATATTATGGTCCAAGAGGAGGGATTTTATTTTACCGCCAACTATGTTCACTAATTCTGCTAAAGTGTCAAGTATGAGTTCAACATCATCTGTTGACTCTCCTATGAGAAGTTCGCACGCTTTTTTTGCGATTTTTGATGGAAACACGAGGATCACCATCCCATCAATATCTCCATAAAAGCCAATAGAACTTGCTATACGCCCCTCATGTTCATTTATCTCAATCTTGCTTACTTCTACAGCTTCTTTGATAGCTTTAGAGTTTGTCATCATCTCAATAGTAGCAACGGTAGCATCTATAAAGTCAGGCAATTTCATGACCATATCTTTGTCTATAACTCTCTTATGCTTTATATTTGCAGCACTGCTTGCACCGAGTTCTTTGAGGAGTTCCTTGTTGAGAAGGATGTCATCCATTTGATCATAAAATATAATACCTGAATCCTCCATATTTTCTATAAATGATTCTGGTATCTTTGTACTCTCAAGTCCCACAAAAGCTATGGTAGCATTGTATTCGGCTGCTGAAGTTGATAGCTTTGAAAAAAAGTTAAAAGCATGAATATTCATACTTACAACTTTATAAGCATCAAAGATAAAAAGTCTAAAACCAACATTGAGAGAGTTGTTGTGGTAGGCAATATTGAAAGTATTGCCAATCTCGGCATCCAAAAAAGCAGAAATTGTGTATATGATAGCATTTCCAGTTACCCTAGTAGCTATCTTTTCACCCATCTGTCCCAAATATGTATAGTCTATGACATAGTCATAAGCAGAATTATTGAGAGATTTTTTATCAAAATCTTCTTCTGAGATAGCTACTACTGGGTTGTGACCATAATCATGGAGTTCAATAGCCATTGCTGTTCTTTGGGATTTATCCTCGCTATAGAGTAAGATATTTTTTTGTTGATTTTTAAAACTTGTTGAAAACAAGGATGCAATCTCCAAGCTCTTAAAAAGAGAAAAAGCCAATTCCCCAGCATAAAATTTATTGATCGCAACAAATTTTTTCTTATCATAGTCACAAAACCCAACTGTAGTGCTGTTTTTTTGTCGTACTTTTGTAAAAAGTTTTACAAAAATATCAAGACCATTTTTATTGAAAAAAACAACTTTTCTAAGAGACACTAAAATGATATCAACATTTAAGTTTATGGTTGCTTCTATGTCTTCGAGATTTAAAAAAGATGAAGCATTGTTACCATCTAAAAAACCTTGAGGTGTAAAAACCCCAATTCCATTTTTTACTATTGCTCTCATTGGACTCCCATCACTTCTAAAAACTCTTCATATATATCTTCTACATAGTCTATATTAAATTCTATAAAGTCATTTAAACCAGCCTCTACAAATAAAGGTTGTGAGAGTTCATAAAAAAGTAAGAGGTGCATCCATTTCCCTAGTTTATTTATATCTTTCTCTTTAGATGGGTTAATCCCTGAAGCACATCTCACGATATCTGGTATAACTTGTGGCATATCCCATTTTAGAGAGATCTCAACGCATATATCAAAGAGGGTAGTATCACATAACCTTTGTAGTATAGTATTGTAGTTCAAGTCATGGACACTTCGTAGAAGTTCTACATCTTCTTTAGATTTTGAAAAAAGTGCTTCTGAGACTATGATGCTAGCAGGTAAAAGAGTGATAGAACTTTCAATATCTTTATCTACTATCTTAAGATGCTCTAAGATATGTTGCCATTGTATGGAAAAAACAGCTTGGAGTTCATCAAATGAGATCTCATTCAGATGAAAAAGATTCCACTTTTTTGGAGAAAGTAGTGTTAGCATATAGTTGTAAACACTCTGCTGAGAGCCCGATAAACCTAAAATTCCAAATATTTGAGATATATCACTAACCTCTTGTTTGAATCCATAAAGAGGTTTATTTACAAGATTTTTCAAAAAAGCACTTAAAGCAGGATCTTCAGTCGCGGTTTTAGCAGCTTTGTTGAGATCACCATTATTTAAGTAGCGGATAGTCTCTTGTAAAATTTTTGGTGAGGGAGGAATCTTGTCTATAAAGTCACTAATGTTATTTCTTGTTATCATTTTTTTATCATCTTTTAATTTTAAGTAAGTAATTAAGAATTATTTTAGCCTTATTTATATAAAATCTTCTTTAACTAACTATAAACACAAAATCATAAGACTAGAAAAATAAAAGACACTTAAGTTGAAGTTTTGCTTTGTTAGAGTATAATTCGCAACTTTTAATTCAAACAAGGAATGACAGCATGGCAAGAAGATGTGCTATTAGTGGCAAAGGCCCTATGAGCGGGAACAATGTTTCTCACGCAAAAAACAGAACAAAACGTCGCTTTTTACTCAACTTAAGAACAGTAAGAATCATACAAGAAGATGGAACAAAGAAAAAAGTAAAAATCTCTGCAAGAGAGTTACGCACACTTAAGAAAAATTCTTAAGTCTTCTCAAGGAAATCTCAATGAATCTTTTACCAAGGATTCGTAAATTTCTAAATTGGGAGGTAACTCCCAAACCTCAAACAAAACTTTTACCAGAAGTTTATCCCCACCTTAAAGCTTTTCGATTGCCACTTATATTGACAGTTCTGACTATGATGGTCGGTAGTATAGGCTATGTTCTTATTGATGGTTTTACCCTTATGGATGCGATCTATCAAACAGGAATTACCTTTACTACAGTTGGATTTGGAGAGATATCACCTATTTCAAATGCTGGAAGAATATTTACTATTACCCTTATTATAGCTGGTTTTGCAGTATTTTCTAGTGCGGTGGGTATCTTGGTAGCAGAGTTAAACAGAGGGACTATAGTTGCCATTTTAAAGGAGCGTAGAATGTTGTATAAGATAGCAAGACTTAAAAAACATTTTGTTGTGTGTTATCATAATGATTACACACTAGAAGTTACAAAAGAGTTAAGAAAAAGTCATATACCTTTTGTAGTAGTAGATCCAAGAGAGGAAATTCATGAGTGGGCACAAGAGTATAACTACCCTACCTACTTAAAAGCACAACCCCATGCAGAGCTAACAATGCTTAAAGCAGATCTTGCTTCTGCAAAAGGTCTTATCACTCTTTCAAACTCTATGGCAGACAATATCGCACTGATTGCATCTGTAAGATTGTTTGAGAAAGAACATTCTATTCCACGACCTTATTATGTCATCTCAGCAGCTGAACAGATGAGTGATGTAGAAAAGCTCAAAAAACTTGGGGCAGATACTGTTGTTTCTCCAACAAAGCTAACAGCACAAAGGGTAAGTGCAATGGCAGCAAGACCAGATATGGAAAACTTGCTCGAAGAGTTTTTATATAAGAGTGACAACCCCCTTGATATGCAAGAGATAGAGGTGCCAAAATATTCATGGGCAGTTTTGAAAAAACTCAAAGAAACACATCTTAGAGATATAACAAATGTTTCTGTCATTGGTATAACGAAAAAAGATGGTAAGTTTATAACGATGCCAAAAGGTGATGTCCTTATTATGAGCGAGTGTACACTTTTAGTGATTGGTTCGCAATCAAAGATACAAGAAACAAAAAGTCTTTTAAGACGCCGTAAAAAACCTAAGGAGTTGAGATTTGTATAAAATAAGTTTATTAAATGATGGAGTATGTGCAGCAGATGGTTTTTATGCTGATGGTGTAAGTGCAGGACTCAAACCAGATGGGCAAAAGGATGTAGCTTTTATATATTCAGATGCATTATGCGAGGTAGCTTCGGTATTTACAACAAACAAAATGGCAGCTGCCCCTTTAAAACATTTTCAGTTAAAAGGGGATTTTCAAACGAATTTTGTTTTGATTAATGCAAAAAATGCTAACGCTATGACTGGGAAAGCTGGCATCGATGATATTGATGAGATACTCTCCCATATACCAGATGTTATAAACCCTATTATGAGTTCAACTGGTGTTATCGGAGTAAGGTTACCAAAAAAAAAGATACTAGATGGACTTAAACTCATAGATAAATCCGCAAAAAAACCCCATGAAGCCGCAAAAGCAATAATGACAACTGATAGTTACTCAAAAGAGTGTGCATTTAAAATCACTCTTGATGATGGTTCATCTTTTAGCATCGGGGCAATGGCTAAAGGTGCTGGGATGATAAATCCTGCTATGGCTACAATGCTATGTTTCATTACTACCGATGCGAAAGTTTCCAAAGATGAGATGCAAGATGCACTAGACTCTTGTGTTAAGACTACTTTTAATGCCATAAGCGTAGATGGCGATACTTCGACAAATGATACAGTCATCCTTCTAAGTAATGCAAAAAGTGTTGCTTATGATAAAGATGCTTTTAAAGATGCACTCCATAAGGTGATGCACTTCTTGGCCTTAGAAATGGCTAGGGATGGTGAGGGAGCCACAAAACTTGTTACCTACAGTATAACTGGAGCAAAAAATGATACTGAGGCGGAGATCGTTGCAAAAGCACTCTCTAACTCACTTTTAGTTAAAACTGCTCTTTATGGGGAAGATCCCAATTGGGGTCGTATCGCTTCAACCGTAGGAGCAAGTGGTGCTGAGGCAAAAGAGGAAACTCTTAAAATCATTTTTGATACTGTTTGTGTTTATGACAAAGGTGAAGTATTTTTTGATAAAGAGATAGAGCAAAAAGCTGCAATAGTAATGGGACATCAAAAATTTACCATCCATTGTGACCTTGGTATCGGTGATGGAAAGTTCAAAGCTTATGGCTGTGACTTAGGTTATGAATATATTAAAATCAATGCAGATTATAGAACTTAAGTGTCTGATCAACTTAAAAAAATGTACAATATTTTAGTAACAAATGATGATGGTTATGAGGCAAAAGGTTTGCACGAACTTGTAAAAGCTTTAAAAAGCATAGAGTCTGTTCAGGTAACGGTCGTTGCTCCTGCAAATGAAAAGTCTGCTTGTGGACATTCCATAACTCTCGTGCGACCACTCCGTTTCATCTCTATAGATGATGATTTTTATAAACTTGATGATGGAACTCCTAGTGATTGTGTTTATCTTTCTCTTTCAACACTTTTTGAAGACAAAAAACCTGATCTGCTTGTGAGCGGTATCAACCGTGGTTCAAATATGGGTGAGGACATCACATACAGTGGAACGGCTGCTGGAGCTATGGAGGGTGTGCTTCATGATGTCCCCTCTATTGCTATCTCACAGATTATGGACTTTACTAACCCTAGTGGTGACTTCCAACTCGCTTCAAAGACGATAAAAAGTCTAGTAATGAAGATAAAGTCTGGTGAATTTCCCCTTCCAAAAAGAGAGTTTCTCAATATTAACATCCCAAATGCCAAAGAAGATGCACAGATAAAGGTTACCTACGCTGGGTACAGGCACTATGCAAATGACTCCCATATGCATAAAAATCCAAGAGGGGAAGAGCATCATTGGTTAGGTTTGCATCCTCTTGATTTTTCACCTCGTGATGGACAAGTTAGTATGAGTGATTATGAAGCAACTCAAGCTGGTTATATCTCTATCACTCCTATTATGCTTGACTTGAGTGCCTACAAAAGTATGAAAGGCTTAGAGAGTTGGCTAGATACGACAGAGTAAAACTTTTACTTCAAGATGATTTTACAAAACTCCAAGATGCTAAAGTTATCTTGTTAGGTGTTGGAGGCGTTGGAAGTTTTTGTCTTGATTGTTTGTACCGTAGTGGTGTGAATAACATCACGATTGTTGATTATGATACTTTTGACATAACCAATCAAAACAGACAGATGTGGTCAGAACTGCATGAGGGGGAGTTAAAAACACAAGCACTGAAGAAACATTATCCTGAGCTTATTGTTATCAACGAAAGGGTGGATGAGTCTTGGGTAAGAGCATTTGACTTTTGCGAATATGATATAGTCCTAGATGCCATAGACGATACTCGAGCTAAACTTGCTTTAGCCCAAAAATGCTATAAAAAGCTTATCTCCTCTTTTGGAAGTGCAAAGAGAGTCGATCCAACAAAAATCAAAGTCAACGATATCTGGAAAAGTGAGGGTGATGCACTTGGTAAAAAGATACGCCATGAGTTAAGAAAAAGAAGATTTAAGAGTAAATATACAGTGATTTATTCTACTGAAGAGATAGAGATAAAAGAAAAAGGGAGTTTTATGGGTGTGACTGCTAGCTTTGGGCTAACAATGTGTGCCGAAGCTCTTAAGAAGTTAAGAATAGGTTCTTTTACCTGAGGACTTTTATAAGATAAATAATATGGAGGCATTTACTTGTTTGATTTTTTAGATAGCGATTGGTTCAACATAAGTTTGGAGATAGTATTTCTTATCCTTATCTCTTATGATGTGAAAAAATATTTGCAAACAAAGAAAAAAGAGTATGCACTCAATATAGTGATGACGATAGGTTTTGCTGTTTGGGTTTTGTATCCATATTACATATCTTACAGTGGTTGGAAAGAGACTCAAAAAAAAGAGATGCTCTCACATTGTAAAACAATGGAGGATAAGAAATTGTGCAAATGTTTAGATGAAAGCACTTTTAAAACTTATACTTATGATGAATATATCTGCTTAGATAAAAATTCGACTGAGTATACAGAGTTTATCTCAGATGCCAAAGAGGAGTGCCAAGATGACGGATGGTTCTAAAAAGATCTCCTGCATGGGAGTTGTTGGCGATGGTTGTGGTGGTGGACGAGAGTTCATCATAGAAGGTGGGGAACTTTTTGCTTATGATGCACTCTCAAAAAAAAGTATTATTCTCTTAAAGGATATAAAAAATGCTCAAAATATCTCTAAAAAATCTTGTATTTTAACTATTGAGTGTAGTGATGGAGTATTTGAATTTGATTTATCCTTAATGAAAAAAATCTGATATAATACTTTAATCCAATCTTATGAAAGAATATAAATGCCTAAAACATTACTATTAGTTACATTTTTTGCTTTATCATTGTTTGCATATAGCGTTCAACTTGATAAACCATCCCATACTACAATACAAAAAAAAGAAAAGCATGAACATCTATTGATAAGAGATGATAAAAAAGAGTTGATTATAGATAAAACTACAGGTTTAATGTGGCAGGATGATAGCGATACTAAAACTATTAAAAAAAATCAACAAGATGCAAAGCAATATTGTAGAAGCTTGGTGTTTGCTGGGTACGATGATTGGTATTTGCCAAGGGTTAAAGAGTTGGAGTCAATCTTAGATCCTAAAAGGAGTGCTCCAACTATTCAAAAAGCATTTAAAAATGTGATATCTGGACACTACTGGACATCCTCCCCCAACCTCTCAGATATAGTCAATGCAATCAATGTTGACTTTGGGAGTGCCAATGCCTACCAAAGCAACAGACGAGGAAGAGCGTATGTGAGATGCTGTAGGGGACATAGCAATAGCCTTATATAGACTTTTAAATCTTCGTTTGGAGATGAAGCGTTTGAGATATTGGTAAAGAGAGATACTGCTTAAAGGTGGACTTACTTTTTTATTTTTATAAGAGAGGCTGACACTAACCCCATCATGATAATAGTATAGATAGATGGAAGATAATCTAGAAAAGTTGTGGAAGCGTACTTAGGGTAAAGATACACAGCGATAATAGCTCCAACTATTGTGATTGGTGCATCTGCGATGTGCACATCATAGCGTTTGCCATATACTTTCTCACTATACCACTCATCTAAGAGTTTAAGATTCCATAAGATTTTTTTACTCATCAATATTATATATTTCAACATCCATCCCCTCCTAAACAATCATTTGAAAAATTCTAACTTAAAAATTATCTTTTGGCAAATAACATCGATTAGATAAATACATTTTTCATTTGCCAAAACCCACAAATTCCCATATAATTCCCATATCTATAAAACGAAGGATGTGTCATGAAAAAGATTTTATTAATAGCGTTACTATTACTTAGTACGCAAGTATTCGCTAAAGAGGTTCGTGTATTTTCAAGTGGAACATACACAGTAGTCGATAAAAGTTTAATCAAGGGAAGTGTTAAGAAGTATGCGCAAAAACAAGCACTCTTAATCGCAAAACAAAATGCTATCGAAGAAGCTGGTACAACACTCTATTCGTCTATTTATATAGCAAATGATGGTGAGCGTAGAAGCAAGAGTATTTCCAAGCTAGAGGCTATCTCTGCTGGTGTTATTAAAACAAAAATACTTCGTAAGAAATTCATTAACAACAAATACACTGTTCATATAGAAGCTACTATTGATGTAGCAGATGTTGAAGCAGTATTTAACAGAGCCGATAAGAGATTAAAAAACTACACTTTCCAAGAAATCATCCAGTTTTGAGTAAAAAATCCACAAACTTATTAGGCTTGTAAGCCCTATTATTCGAACTCTGTTTATTTTCCTTCAAAAACTGATTTGATTTAATGATAGTTTC
>Ga0256829_1001011_pt1 | contig 24319 bp, 26 predicted proteins | sample 131447metaG_FD_185979 | JGI IMG/M metagenome (GOLD analysis project Ga0256829, IMG submission 185979) | Hydrothermal vent microbial communities from Lau Basin, Pacific Ocean - 131-447 | ecosystem: Environmental > Aquatic > Marine > Hydrothermal vents | place: Pacific Ocean: Lau Basin | collected...
TGGATCATACTATGAGCGCGGCTATGCGAGGCGCCTCCACACTGTTAATCAATGATCCCGCCGCCGACCCAAAACTAGGCAGAGGTGATCGTATCCTGCTTCGATAATCTGCTATTTAAGCGCATCCTTGTTGGTGTCATAGCCGAAATAAAAAGCCCGGTCAGCCATGCGCTTGGCCAGCCTGGATTTTCTTTTCTGTTCGGCCAGAGCCAGTGCAGTGACAGCGGGCGTCAGGGACGGGGCATGCCATGCTTGTTTCTGTGTGTCGCGACAGCTTATCTGCAGCCATAAAGGCTGGCGTTGAATGCTTTGGATTGTAAGCGATCCTGCTGGTAGCGGCAGTGGAATAATCAGCTTCTGCCGGAAGGCAAGTGCAGGTTGAGTGGTCTGATTGTTATCAACGGTGAGCAGAGCGCTGTTGTGGCTACTGTATTGCGGGATGGATGTTATCGTGATGCGCCACTGGCCGGTGGATAAATCCTGTCGATATTGGTGGCGACCTATTGAAATAAACGAACCTTGCCCGTCCTGATGAAATGCATGCAAATAGGGCAGGGCGATCAGCTGAATGCGATGCGTCGTTAACGTATGCCTGTTGTAATCAGCTGCAGTGGCAGAGCTCACCAGCAGCATGAAACATGCAAAACCCGATGCTATCGCAAGACGCATCTAACCAGCCTGTTTTTGCTCTGTTTAACCCGGACGGAAACCGAACAGTTAAAATACAAATTCACGCTTTTCCGGCATGCCTTCCATATCCTGCAGCAATGTTTCAAACAGGCTTGTGCGCTGCCATGAAGATCCATTTTTGACAAAATGAACCAGAGATGCAGCCGGGTTAGCGCCGATAAAGGCCATCATCTGTCCGCCATCTTTTAAGAGCGCTTCGATATGAGCAGGTACTTTCATCAGAGCAGCGCCGATTACAATGGCATCGAAGGGGCCTTTCATCTCCGGACAGGCTGCCACTGCATCAGCATCCATGGCGTTGATGTGAACAATGGTCACATGATCAATACCGTGATCGGCAATATTCTTTTCGGCCTGTTTGGCCAGCTCCTTGTGAATTTCGCAGCTGACAACGGACTTGGCCTGCAGTGCCAGCATGGCAGTCAAAAAACCGGTGCCGGCGCCGATTTCCAGGATGCGTTCACTGCCACCAAGCATCAGGCTCTGTATAATACTGGCTTCCTGCAGCGGGGATAGCATCTCCTGATGGCAGGGAAGGGGAACATGACCCTCCATATAGGCCAGACTCTTGATATGTTCCGGAACAAAATTTTCTCTCGGCATGGATTCAATCAAATGCAGCGTAGTTTCATCCAGCACTTTGCAGCAACGAATCTGGTTGTCGACCATATTGCTGCGTGCTGCCTGAAAGTCTGTGACGGTCATATCGGATTCCCCTGTAATGATGATTTAACATGAACCAAATAATCCATGCGCGTTAAGGCAGAGCAATATGCAGCGAGCATCGAAAAATAGCAAGCGAATTGCAAACTAGCCATTGACATTGGGAGAACGGGATTAATGGGCGTCGATATCAAAGCGGAAGTCTCTCAAGACTTTTTTACCAGCGCCGAGCGTGCCGGCCTCGGCATAAATATGACCGTCCACATGAATGCGCAAGGCTGGCGCATTGCCACAGGTGATCCATAGCACAGAGGTTTTTTCGTTGATGGATGTGTGGAAGCCAGATTGTAACAGCACCTCCTTCAACAATGTTCCTTTCCCCGCTGTCGCCGGGTCAGGCATGGATATCTGCAGCCAGACCGGCGCATTGACCGCATCGAAACGGAAATGGTGCATGACAGATTTATTCGGAACCGCGCCAGTTGGTACAACGGTAGTTATCTGCCCGGAGGGGGGGGGGTCATCTGGTTTCTGCATGTGGCTCGTATGTGCGGCGGCAGGAGAGGATGGCGGAGCGGCTGAAGGAGTGCTGTCTGCTACGGCCAGGCTTTTTCTGGCCGGCTCTGCAGCCTTCTCCGGATGCTGTGGATTGATGGCGTGTGATGTGGAGGATGTGGAATCGAATGGGAGCTGTTCTGTCGACGGTGCTTGAGAGACACTAACCAGATCACTGTCCTCAATACGACTCTTTTGCGTGCTGATGTTGAACAGTATAAACAGTAACACAAAAGCGATGCCGGCCAGCCAGGCCCAGCGGCGTGAAGGAGCGACTGGTGGATCGGGAAATGTCAGCGGTTTTGTCAGTGCATATTGATCATGTTTCAGGCGTTCTATTTCAGCAGCAAGATCAACATGCAGGTATTGGCCGTACTGGCGCAGAAAACCCAGCATATAGACATCGTCTGGCATATTGTTCCAGTCGCCTTGTTCCAGCGCCAGCAGGTGACGTTTTTGTAATTTCAGTTTGCGCACCGCTTCTTCAAGCGATTCGCCAGCCGACTCGCGTGCCTGACTAAGCTTGCGGCCGATTTCCAGTAATAAGGCATCTTTTCCCGGCGCTTCACCTGTCTGCAGCGGCGTCTCTATGGGTTCCGATGATGATAAATCGTTCATGGCTTATCGAGACGATCGCTTATCAAGACGATCTAATTCATTTTGCGCCCAGGCCTTGTCCAGAGCTACCGATGTGTGTTGGCTGAAACGGGTCAGGATATCTCTGGCACTGACACTATCGTGCTGTTGCTTCAACACGGCGACCAGGCCTTCAACTGCTGGACGGTTATCCTGCTGTTCGCGAACCAACATTTCATAGAGCGCACGTGCTTCGCGCAGTTTGCCATGCCTGGCATAGGCATTGGCCAGTTTGAGGCTGACAAGCGCACTGCCGGGATTGAACACCTGCGCCTGTTGATAGGCATGAATGGCCGCATCGAACCTGTTCTGCCCCAGCAGCGCATCGCCCAGATTGATAAAGGCGAGATCCTGATGGGGGTAGCTAGGATCATCAAGAGCCTGGCGCGCCGCCTTTTCCGCTGCCGGAAAACGTTTCAGCCGATTGAGCAAGTTGGCATAATTATTATAGGTGGCGGCTCCTGCATTATGACGAATGGCTCGCAGGTAAAATGTCTCTGATTTCTTCATGTCGCCGCGCAGTAGCCAGGCATAGGCCAGAGCGTCCAGCACCTGCGGCTGATCAGGCAGAATATCATTGGATCGCATCAGTTCCTGAAATGCCTTGGGAAGCATGCCCAGTTTACCAAGCGCATCCACGCCAAGTCGATAATGTATATTGGCCAGACGAGCCTGTTTGCTTGGGCCGTCAATTTTAACGGCGGTGGAACAGGCGGTAAGCGCCACCAGTAGCACGCCTGTGATCAGCATGCGCATACTCCTCACAGAAAACGCTCTACCAGCGCATGAATCGGACGTATGGCTTCATCATCCTGCGCTTGGAGGTCGGCGAAGATACCGCTTTCGAGCGCACGGTGACATGTGCAGGCAGCTGCAGTATTACGCTCTACTGCAAAAAAGTGCTGCAGCATACGCTGCGCTCTAGCCACATTGCCGTGCATGATTTCAACAATGGATTCCACTGACACATCGTCCTCTTCTTCATGCCAGCAGTCGTAATCAGTGCTCATGGCTACGGTGGCGTAGCAAATCTCGGCTTCGCGGGCCAGTTTCGCTTCCGGCAGATTGGTCATGCCAATCACATCCATGCCCCATCTGCGATATAGCTTTGATTCCGCCCGGCTGGAAAACTGCGGCCCCTGCATGACCAGATAGGAACCCTGTTGGTGGGTGCGGATCTCTGCTTTGGCGCAGGCTGTCGCCAATTCAGATTTGAGGCAGGTGCAAATCGGATCGGCCATGGATACATGCGCCACGACCGGGCCGTCGAAAAACGTGGATGGGCGGCTGTGGGTGCGATCAACAAACTGATCGACCAGTACGAAATCGCCCGGTGCAATATGTTCACGCAACGAGCCGACAGCCGAGATTGAGATAATGCGATTCACGCCGGCCAGCTTCATGGCGTAGATATTGGCGCGGTAGTTGATTTGATGCGGCGGGATTTTATGGCCGCGCCCGTGGCGGGGCAGGAACACCACTTCATGACCATGAATCGTGGCCAGCATCAGTGTATCGGAGGGTTTGCCGAATGGCGTATCAATATCCAGATGCTCAATGGCTTCAATGCCTTCAATATCATATAGCCCACTGCCGCCGATAATGCCTGTGCGTGCTGCCTGTTGCGTCATAATCATCCCTTCGTGTCTGCGTTGCTATCTGCTTTGGTATCTGCTTTTAACTGGCCGCATGCGGCCATAATGTCATCACCTCTTGAGCGCCTCACAGTGGCACGAATACCTTTAGAAATCAACCATTGCGCAAATACCTTCATGTTCTGCTTTGATGTACCTGCGTAGGGGCTGCCGGGATAAGGGTTAAACTGAATCAGATTGACCCGTTCCCGTTCAGGGTTTACGAATCGAATCAGCGCCTGCACATCTTCATCCTGATCGTTGGTTTGATCGAGCAGGACATATTCAAGCGTGATATGGCGCTGTTTGCCGATGGAATAGGCATTCAGGCAAGCGCGCAGTGCCTGTAACGAGTATTTGCGATTGATCGGCACCAGTGTATCACGTTTGTCGTCGATGGCTGAATGCAACGAAATGGCCAGATTGACCGGATAAACCGCACCAAGTCGCTGAATCTGCGGAATCAGGCCTGACGTGGACACGGTGATGCGGCGGCGCGAAATGTTCAACCCATCCTTATCCATCAGCAGGCCGATACTGCTCAACACAGCATCCTCATTGGCCATCGGCTCGCCCATGCCCATATAGACGATATGCGTGATATCGCTATGCAGTTCATCCGGCAGGGGCTCTGCATGCAGGTCGGCCTTGATGGCCAACACCTGCGCAATAATTTCGCCAGCCGTCAGATTGGCTTCAAACCCTTGCGTACCAGTATGGCAGAATGGACAATCGAACACGCAACCGACTTGCGATGAAATGCATACCGTGCCGCGTTTTTCTTCCGGGATGAATACCGACTCAATCATCTTGCCGGCAGCGCGCATACGGGTAAGTGCAAAGACATATTTGCGTGTGCCGTCCACCGAGCATTCGCGCCGGATCAGTTTCAGCGGTTCGCAGCAAATTTCATCCTTAAGTTTCTGGCGCAGATCGGACGATATATTTTTCATTGCATCGGGACTCAGCACGCCCTTGTTGCGCCAGTCGAGAATCTGTCTAGCTCTGAATTTCGGTTGTTTCCACGTTGCCACCAACGCTTGAAGTTCATCAAGCTTCATGGCCGGTAGTTGTCGTTTATCGCTGTTCATGCGACGCATTGTGTCAGAGGCCAGGGGCTCAGGGTAGCTTCTAGTCTCGATACCCTCTATTCCGATTGTGGAGTAGGGCAATGCGACGGGCTTTCCGTTAGGATTCGGGCATGACAACTTCTCTGGCCAGCGATACGCCCGTTTGCATACCCCGCTCCGAATTTGAAACGATGTTGCAATTTTCGCGCATGGTATTTCAATTGAAAGATAATTCCGCCTATCTGTCGGCTTTGGCGGATGTTTTGCCGGAGACGGCGCGCATTGCCACGGTATGGCCGAGCGTGTTGATGGGCTTTGATTTTCACCTCACTGCCGAGGGGCCAAAACTGATTGAGATCAACAACAATGCCGGCGGCCTCTATATCGGCGATGGCCGATGGCTGCCGCAACCGGATATTCCCGAGTTGCATGGTGCGCTGGAGGCGCGGCTGGTTGATATGTTTCATGCCGACTGGGCGACGATTGCCATTATGGATGAAGATGTGATTCGTCAATTCATGTATCCCGAGATGCAGGCCTATGCGCAATTGCTCGGCAACAATGGCCGCCGTGTGATAGTGGTCAGCCCCGAGGATTTACAGATGGACGATGATGGTCTGAGTTGCGATGGCATTCGCATTGACGCCATTTATAATCGCCATACCGATTTCTATCTGGAAGGTGAGGATGTGGCGCATATTCGCCAGGCTTATGAAAAAGGGCAGCTCATTGTGAATCCGCATCCGCGTAGTTACGCCCTGATCGGCGATAAAACCCGCATGGTCGACTGGTGGCGTGATGGTTTACTGGAAGGCTGTGTTGATCAGGCGACAGTAGAGCAGATTCGTGCGATTACGCCGATGAGCCGCCGCATGGCCGATATGGATGCCACGCAGGCATGGGCGAAACGCAAGCAGTGGGTGTTCAAACCGGCGGCGCGCCATGGCGGCAAAGGCGTGCTACTCGGAAAAGCCATGAGCCGCAAGCGTTTTGAAGCGCTGAATGTGGCTGATACCATCATGCAGCAGCTGGTGCCGCCTTCCGAAATTGACATCGATGGCAGTCGAATGAAACTGGATATTCGACTGTATATGCACGGCGACACACTGATTGCGCTGGCCGGACGCGTATGGCGCGGGCAGGTAACCAATTTCCGCCAGCAAGGCAGCGGCTGGGTATCTTTGCGTGTTGATGGTTGAGGATGGCTGAATCGAGGGTGGCTGTGATTGTACCGGTGTTCAATGAGGCACGCGTGCTGCCATCACTGATCGGGCAACTTCAGCGTTTGAACATTGATGAGTTGATCATTGTCGATGGCGGTTCGACCGATGCAACGTGTAATTTACTGGCTCAATCCGGCTTGCACTGGGTCGTATCAAAGCCCGGCAGAGCCCTACAGATGAATGCTGGAGCCAGTATCTGCAATAGCGATATTCTTGTTTTTATTCATGCAGATACTGTGATTGGTTCAAGTCATATTTCAAGATTTCGAGAGGTCATGTGTGATGCTGATGCGGTCGGTGGCCGCTTCGATGTGCGTCTCTCCGGCGACAGGGCTGTTTTTCGGATGATCGCCTTTTTTATCAACCTGCGTTCGCGCCTGTCAAAAATCAGCACCGGAGATCAATGTCTGTTTGTGCGACGTTCCGTGTTTGAACGCATGGGCGGCTTTCCCGATCAACCGCTGATGGAGGATATCGAGTTTTCAAAGCGTCTGAAACGGCTAGGTCGGGTAATCTGTTTGAGAGATACAGTAACCACCAGTAGTCGCCGCTGGGAACATAACGGGGTTACCCGCACTATCATGCTGATGTGGAAGTTGCGCTTGCTTTACTGGCTCGGCGTATCGCCCGAAAAGCTGGCGCGCATCTACAGGGATGCGCGCTGATGAAGCGTACAGGTATTCAGCTGGTTGTGATGTGTAAGGCACCGGTGCCGGGCAAGGTTAAAACGCGACTGATGAGTCGATATACGGCGGATGAGGCTGCCGCACTACACGCTGCGATGGCGACGACTGTGATTGAACGGGCCAATCGCCTGTTTGTCGATGTGGTGATTGCCGCTGATGATACGGCGCACACTTTTTTCGCCACATTCGGACAGCCTGTCGTAAAGCAGGGAGAAGGGGATCTGGGCGCGCGTATGCAACGGCAGATTGAACGAGCCATGCATAGCGGCGTAGCGGCGGTGCTATTGTTGGGTACGGACTCACCGCATATGCCGGATTCGCGTTTGATGATGGCTGCGGAGGCGTTGTGCGATGTCGATGTTGTGCTCGGCCCGGTCGAAGATGGCGGTTATGACCTGATCGGCATGAATCGTTTGCTGTCTGTTTTTGAAGGTATCTATTGGTCATCCACCCATGTGCTCAGCCAGACACTGGCCAATATCCACCGGAAGCAATTGTCGGTCAAACAACTTGGAATATCATTCGATGTGGATTTTCCCGCTGATGTCGAACGCGCTCGTCAGGCTGGCTGGCTCCGGGTTCCGTCTGTGGCCTGATGCTGCTCTCCGAGCTCTGATGTACTGACATCTGATGTAGTAATAATTGCTAAACGCACTGTAGTATGTAATCATTGAACCTCTCGTAGCGTCTAAATGCCTGAATGTCTAAGGCCGGTGGAGGGAGGTGTCATGCAATCTATTTCCTGTTCGATCCGTTCCCGCTACATGCGCAGCTTCTCATTTCTAATGGTCTTCCTGCTGCTCGCTGCTTTGGCCGGTTGCGGCGGCCACCGGGCTCCCGGAGCGCCAACCTATGATCCTATTGAGAAAGTGAACCGGGGCAGTTATTGGTTCAACGACAAACTCGACAGACTGGTGCTCAAGCCGTTATCGCAAGGATATACCGCGATTGTGCCCAAACAGGGGCGTGTCATGGTATCCAATTTCTTCGATAATGCCCTGTATATGGATACGATCCTGAATGATTTTCTGCAGGGCAAGGGGGCGCAAGGCGTTTCCGATGTCGGGCGCTTTACTGTCAACAGTACAATCGGGGTTGCCGGTCTGTTTGACCCGGCGACGCCGATGGGACTGGAAAAACATCAGGAGGATTTTGGCCAGACGCTCGGGGTATGGGGCGTCGGGCAGGGAGCCTATCTGGTTTTTCCGGTTTACGGCCCCAATACTGCGCGTGACACGCCGGGACTGGCCTTCAGCACGGCGACCAGCGGGGTTTTCTGGGCCGGCGTATTCCTTAATCCAGCGGCCTCGATTCCCATTTCAATACTGGCAGCGATCGATCTGCGCAGCCGTGCATCCAATGCGATTCGATTCGTTAACGAATCGGCTCTCGATCCCTATGTCTTCACGCGTGAGGCGTGGGTACAGCATCGTACTTTCCTGATTTATGACGGCAATCCGCCCGAAGATCAGTTTCAGGATGATTTCGGTGATGATGAACTGAACAGTGAAGATTCAGGTTTTGATGGTGCATCGCTGAATTAACCTGCAATCAATTTTCAGAATTTCGGGCTTTCAATTGCCAGCAGTTCCACATCATAAATCAGCGCGACATTGGGCTCGATCTTTTTTGCCGAGCCATGATCGCCATAGGCCAGTTCGGGCGGAATGAAGAAACGGTAACGGCTGCCGATGGTCATCAGGGTCAAGGCTTCTCCAAGTCCGCCAATCACGCCTTTGACAGGCAGCACGACAGAGCGCCCTTTTTTATAGGTGCTGTAAAATTCCGTTCCATCGCTCAGGTGGCCACTGTATTGCACCCGTACGATGCTGGAATTGTCAGGATGTGCGCCATATCCCTGGCGCAGTTTAACATATTGCAAGCCGCTTGAGGTGACTGCGACACCCTTTTTTTTCCTGTTATCGTGCATGAATGATCTGGCTTGTTTGAGGTTCTTTTCCGCCAGTAGTTGGCGTTTCCTGGCATAGAAACGATCACGGAATTTTTTGGCACTTTGGACGGACAGCAGTGTTTTTTTACCGGCCATGGTATCCTGAAAACCGAGCAGGAAGCGATCAATATCAATTTTCATCTGGCCCTGTTTGAGTGAATCCGCAACCTGTATGCCAAAGGCGTAACTCAACTTTTGCGTGCTGTTTTTGAGCATGATTTCAGGGGCTTTGCGGCGTTTTATATGGGCTTTTTTGACCGTTTTGTGGTTTGCGGTGTGGGCTGTTTTGGCCTGCGGATGTCCGGCTGCGGCATTCACAGGCATGGGTAAACTCAAGATCAATAGTGCCGCCCATACAACACAGATATTTTTTACCATGATTAAATCACCTTCGAGAAATTTGAGCCCTCTTTTTTCTTCTGCAGGTAGGCGTCGAACACCATGGCAATATTACGAATCAATAACCGACCCGCTGGCAGCACGGTCAATCCGTCATGGCGCAATTCAACCAGTTTATCTGCTTGCATCTCCTGCAAATCTGCCAGTCCGTCTGCGAAATGTTGCCTGAACACAATGTTGTAATCACGTTCAAATTGTCTGTAATCCAGTGCAAAATCGCACATCAAACGCATGATCACCTGGCGGCGCAAGTGATCTTCATTAGACAGGATATAACCCCGGAATACCGGAAATTTACCGGCCTGCACAGCTTCGGCGTAAGCATCCATCTCCTTGCGGTTTTGGAAAAAACCGCCGCCGACATAGCCAATCGAGGTAATACCAAGTCCGATCAGATCACAGTCAGCCTGAGTGCTGTAGCCTTGGAAATTACGGTATAATTTACCTTCTCGCTGGGCGATGGTCAGTTCGTCATCCGGTTTGGCGAAGTGATCCATGCCGATAAAGACATAACCGGCGTCCAGTAGTTTATTGATGCTGTGTTCAAGAATATTGAGTTTTTCCTGCGGCGAGGGGAGGGCGGCTTCGTCAATACGGCGCTGCGGCATAAACATGTGCGGCAGGTGGGCGTAATTGAACAGGGCGATGCGATCCGGACTGAATTCGATGATCGTATCCAGCGTCGCATTGAATGTATCCACCGTCTGATGTGGCAAACCATACATCAGATCAATATTCATCGACTCGAAGCCATGCTGACGCGCCTCATTTAATACGCGCAGCGTTTCTGCCTTGCTCTGGATGCGGTTGACCGCTTTTTGCACAATCGGATCGAAATCCTGCACGCCCATGCTCATACGGTTCAGGCCGATCTCTTCGAGTACGCGCACCGTATCTTCATCGCATTCACGCGGATCGATCTCGATGCTGAATTCGCCCTCATCTTTGGCGACAAAGTGGAAACGGTGGCGCAGCTTATCCATAATCGTCCGCATCTGATCATTGTTCATGAATGTCGGCGTACCGCCGCCGAAATGCAGCTGGGTGACAGGGCGCTTGCAAGCTTCGCCGTTCGCGTCTTGCAGACTATCGGCCACCTTGTCAATCTCCTGCAACAGCAGTTCAAGATAGGGCTCGGCGCGGTGGTACTGTTTGGTAACAATCTTGTTGCAGCCACAGTAGTAGCAGACGGTATTGCAGAAGGGAATATGAATATAGAGCGACAGCGGCGCATCGTCGCCGGCCACCCGTTTTAGGGTGGCGGCATAATCATCAGCGCCAATACCGGCATGAAACATCGGTGCAGTCGGATAGGAGGTATAACGTGGCCCCGCCTTGTCATATTTTTTGATGACGTTCAGATCGAACAGATCGGCACCGTCCAGCCGTGAGGCATAGGTTGTGGAATTAAGAGTCATGGTTGCGGGTTCTTCCTCAAAATGCTTGCGATAGTATTAGAATAGCCCTAACTATTTACTGAGAAGGGAGAGGGCGCAAGGATCGCTTGTATCTGTCTGCTTCTCAGAGTGCGCTCTGGGGTGCTGGGCTACTCGTTTTCAGCCATGTAATCGCCGATTGTGAATTATCGAATGCGCCCTCCAGTTGGGCTGCATATGCCTTTTTGAGGATATCGCCCATCTCCGGTCCGGGTTCAGCAATGCCCAGTTTCAACAACAGTTTACCCGTTATAATCGGTTTGGGCGCGGCCTGATGATGATTCAGTACGGTAGCCTGTTTTAACCAGGAGAATGCCGGTCGTGAGGGTGGAGCAGGGGCGCGACCGGAAGCATCCGCTTCAACCAGCATCTCCCACAGTTCAATATTGGTCGGCTCCAGCCTGTGAGCCAGACGGCGTACAGCCCTTGGGGTCGGCTCGCCATGCAGATGGGTGATATGATCCAGTATAAGCGGACGGATATATTGAAGCAGTCGGTCGGGCGCTCCAATGTTGCGCATGAACTGCTTTGTCGGGGCAATGCCTGCTTCACTATGTCCCGGAGAGGTTATATTCCCTGACTCGTCCGGGGCAGTGCAGGCTGGCTTGCCGAGATCATGGCACAGGCTTGAGAACAGTAAATATTCAGTCGTATGATCATCCAGACCGTTTTTAGCGGCAATGCGTGCGGCCTGATCGCATACCTGCAACGTGTGATTCCACACATCGCCTTCAGGATGCCAGCGGGGCGGCTGCGGACAATCAATCAGAGCCTGGAATTGTGGATAGCGTTGAAGCCAGCCGCTGACTCTGAGCGCCTGTAAACCATAGGAAGGAAATGCAGCATGGCTCCATTTCTGCCACTCGCCCCAGATGCGTTCCGTCGATAATGTTTCTGCTTCTGCAAACATGCTATTGCAAAGTGCAGCGGTGTCAGGATGCAGATTTAATCGAAAGCGCGCAGCAAACTGCATGGCTCTTAACGGTCTGAGCGGGTCTTCACGGAAAGCATTACTTATATGACGTAATACTCTGTTTTCAATATCCTTTATTCCATCATGAAAATCTATAATTTGATTATTCAGTGGATCGAACATCAAGGCATTGATAGTAAAGTCACGCCTTAAGCTGGCTTTTTCGGGAGGCAAATTTGGATCAATTGCAATATCAAAACCACGGTGACCACTGCCCGATTTTGACTCTGACCGGGGCATGGCCACATCAATTTCCAGTTGATCCAGCCAAAGCTTGAACACCCCGAAATGTCGTCCAACAAATTCCGTTTTACCAAGCATATTGAGCGTTGTTTTAAGCGCATCTGGCTGCATGCCATACACTTCCAGATCAAAATCTTTCGGTTGCATCTCAAGGAGAAGGTCACGCACACACCCTCCCACCAACCACGCATGGCCACCGGTATTGTTGATGTGACGGCAAAGTGTAAGTAACGATTCAGGCACAACGGTATTATCCAATGCAAGCATAGCCATATTCCACGTGCAGACATGCACAAAAGCAAGAAATTACACAATGAAAGATGATTAAGCAAAAAGAACCAACAGTTAGTTGTGTTGGTTCTTTTTGCTTTTACTTCTAAGTTCATCATCAGAAAAAATAAACCAACACTCATATATATATTAATATGTCTATTGTTCATATATTCTTGCCATATCGCGAAAATAACATATGATGCAAACCAGCAAAGTAACCAACATTTGTTTGGGGTAATTGTGTTGGTTCTTAAGTGGGTTTTTAGCCATGAAAAGAACCAACAGTGAGGAGATCTGATGGCTCTGTCTGAATCTGATATTAGTGTTACCAAAGTACCGTTTGGCAGGAATCAGTTTAAGGTTAGTGATGGTGGCGGACTCTATCTGCTGGTAAAATCATCAGGCCGATACTGGAAGCTGGCTTACCGATTTGGTGGAAAACAGAAAACCCTGGCATTCGGAGTTTATCCATCGGTAAGTCTCGATGAAGCGCGTAAAAAGCGTGAAGCAGCCAAGGCGCTTTTGGCACAAAACATTGATCCCGGGTTGATCAGAAAACAGGAGAAACTTGAGAAAAAAATAGCCGCTTCTCAAACTACAATTTCACAAGAGAAGGTAGTGGCTGAAGTCCATCAGGTTCCAAGGCGGCAACCGGTTGCATTGGATCCAGTCGAACAGACTAAACTGGAAATGCGTCGATTGGGCATCCTTAAAATACTGGCTGACTCGAATACATATTCAGCTAAAGATATTGTTCTGCATCAGAAACTGGATGACAATGGATTTAGAATATCCTTTGATCGTCTTAGAACGGATATCGCATGGTTATATGAACAACTGGCCGTACATATTGAAGTCGGAGATCAATGGGAAATTGCTTTAACACAATCAGGCCTGGATGCTGTGCATGGCCGCATGTGGATTCCAGGTATTCAACATTCTGCATTAGAAGAATAATAGAAGTAACTACTCAGCACCCCTGAGCCTAGCACTATACTGAAGGAATAATAGGCGCCTTCATCGGTCAATTGGGATACACCGGTTTTTTTACGAGATATCGTGAAGTCGTTCATCGTTCTGGGGCGCTGCTTATGGCGCGTGCAAAGCCAGACAACTGCCGTGGCGTTCGCTGTGGCTCAAGTGGATACCAATCGGCACCTGGTTCTGGTCGCTGATGGTCAATGGACTCACACTTACATTCTCTGATGTTTTAAGTATGCTTCGGCGCCATAAACGGGCACGACTTTTTTGAACATGGAGCACTTTGATTAAATTGAAGTCATTGTCTGGAATTTAAACGGGGCGTAGCGCAGCCTGGTAGCGCACTTGACTGGGGGTCAAGTGGTCGGAGGTTCGAATCCTCTCGTCCCGACCATTTTCTGTCCGGCATGATCGTTGATGGTTCGATCCATGCCGGAAAAAACATCACAGCAAAGGGGAACGCATAAGTGTGAAGAATCATTTGATGCCCGCACATGCGTCCCACTCTTTTGAGCGACCGCGACAACGCATGGTCAATGAGCAATTAGTCGCCCGAGGCATCCGGGATAAGCGCGTGCTTGAAGCCATGCTATCGGTGCCACGGCATCAATTTGTCGATTCCGCACTGGCCGCTCGCGCCTATCAGGATTGCGCCCTGCCCATCGGTTGCGGCCAGACAATTTCCCAACCCTATATGGTTGCACGTATGACCGAACTGCTTGAACTGCATGGTCATGAACGCGTACTCGAAATTGGTACGGGTTGCGGCTATCAGACTGCTGTATTATCCCGACTGTGCCGCAGGGTCTACAGCATTGAGCGTATCGAGGCACTGCACCATCGAGCCAGAAAAAACCTGCGCCAGGCGCGCCATGCCAATGTGATGCTCAAATGCGGCGACGGACTGCAGGGCTGGGAAGAATATGCGCCCTTTGACGCAATGATTGTCACTGCCGGCGGTTTTGCATCCGATCTATGGTTGCAGCAATTAAAACCGGGCGGCGTATTGTTGCTGCCGGAAGGCGCCGGTGGTGCGCACCGGTTGGTTCGGCGTCGTAAACACGCGCATATTATTGCCGAAGAATACTTTGATGCATGCACCTTTGTGCCGCTGTTGAAAGGGGTGAATCATCGCTGATGCCATAAACAGATTGTCAGTTTTCGCCTGGTTGAAAAGGCTTTACCACTGGACGCTGTCATGGTCCGATCACCCGAATGCGGGGTGGGCGCTGTTTGCCATCGCCGTGATCGAAGCCAGCGTATTTCCCATACCGCCGGATATTCTGCTAATTGCGCTGGCGCTCGGTCAACCACGCGCCTCATTTCGATATGCAGCGCAGGCCACTGCCGGGACGACTGTGGGCGCGGCCATCGGTTATGCCATCGGCATGTTTCTGTTTAATGCAGTTGCGCTGCCCATCATCGAATTCTATAACGCCATGGATGTATTCCAGCATGTCCAACAGTGGTTTGTTGATTACGGCGTCATGATTGTGCTGGTGGCCGGTTTTTCACCCATTCCATTCAAGGTGATTACCATTGCCGCCGGTACATTCGGTCTCTCTTTCCCCCCGTTTATTCTGGCCACCGTAGTTTCCAGAGGCGCCAGATTCTACCTGGAGGCAGCCCTGTTACGCTGGGGCGGCGATCGTCTACGGGGCTGGGTGGAACAGTATTTTGAGTGGCTGACGATAGCAGTAAGCCTGCTTGTAATTGGTGGTTTTCTACTGTTGTGGTTGTAGATTTAACCCTGCTTCAACGCCTTGTTGGCCGGCTCTTCTGTGTCGTCATCTTGCTGGCTGTCGCCGGTTGCTTTAGTACCAACCCGGCAATGCATACCGTATCTGTAGACAAACGCAGTCATCATGTTGTTATTCGTTACGTCAGAGCCAATGACACGCTATACAGCATAGGGAAAAAATTCGGCGTGGATTATCGCCTGATTGCCAAACGAAACCACATTCACTACCCCTATCGTATTTACGTGGGTCAACGCCTGTACATCAATCGAACTGCGCCCGGCCATCATGATTTGACAGCCGAAAAGATCAGGCGCATTTCAACGCCGTATCGTAGCGTGCACAAAAAAATCAAGCATAAGCGGATTCATAAAAAGAGAGTGCGTAAATCGGCACATTTAGCCAAAGCAAGAGGCTATAAAGGGCGCTTGATCTGGCCGGTCAAGGGCGTCGTGACCAGCAAGTTCGGCCCCAGAGGCAGCCGCATGCATGACGGCATTGATATCGGCGCCAGAGAGGGCACGCCAGTCCATGCCGCGGCATCCGGTCAGGTGGTGTATGCGGATTCCCGGCTCAGTGGTTATGGCAAGTTGATTATCATCAGGCATGCTGGAAACCTGTTCACGGCTTATGGACACAATAGCCGCATGCTGGTGAAAAAAGGCGCGCATGTGCGCGCAGGCGATGTCATTTCCAGAGTAGGGCACACAGGCAGGGCCACCGGCCCGCATCTGCATTTTGAAGTCAGGCGAGGTAGTACGCCGGTAAATCCGCTTGCCTATTTGCCGCGTTAAAAAGAGAATTGAAACTTATGATGGGTTTGAATATTTCTCTGTACTGTATAGACAACTGCTATTGTGGATTGGGTTCTGATGGCTGACCGCCTCAGTATGGAGCCAATGGCGATTTATATGCGTGAGATTTCACGCTATGACTTGCTTAGCGCCGAACAGGAGGTGGAACTCTCCAAACGTATCGCAGATGGCGATGACACGTCGCGCCAATATATGATTCAGGCCAATCTTCGCCTGGTTGTAAAAATAGCCCGTCGTTATCTGGGGCGAGGAATGGCGCTGGCAGATCTGATCGAGGAGGGCAATATGGGGCTCATGCGCGCGGTGGAAAAGTTTGATATCGCACATGGCTGCCGTTTTTCCACCTACGCAACATGGTGGATCAGACAATCGGTGGAGCGTGCGATCATGAATCAGGCCCGTACGATTCGGGTACCTGTCCATATCGCCAAAGAATATAATTCCGTATTGAGCCATGCAGCCAGGTTGCGAACCGCTTTGGGGCGCGAACCGAACGAACCGGAAATTGCCAATGCCATGAATATTCAGATAGAACGGGTACATGCGCTGCTAAGATCATCATTGAGTACTGAAAGTGCAGATGAAATGTTGCATCATGATGGCGACTTTACACTGTATGATATTACACCTGACGAACAGGCCAGCGCGCCTGGCGACAGCCTGGAAAAGAGTCGACGCAATGAAATGCTGCAAAAATGGATGAATCAACTGTCGGATAAAGAGTGCAACGTGGTACGCCTGCGCTATGGACTGGGAGACAGTCATGCACCATGGACGCTGGAAGCTATTGGCAATCACATGGGCGTTACACGAGAACGTATCCGGCAGATACAGATGGGCGCGCTGAAAAAACTGCGTAGAATGGTAGAGCATGAAGATGTTAGTTTTGAGGAGATTTTGTAATGACGGCAAAGATAGCTGATGACAGTCGCTGGCAGGATTATATTCGTGATATTCCCGATTTTCCCAAGCCGGGTATCGTATTTAAAGACATCACGCCGTTGCTGGCTAATGGCAATGCGTTTGCGGCAGTGGTTTCCGAACTGGCCTGTCTGGTGGGCAACGATGTGGATGCCATTGTCGGCATTGAATCACGCGGTTTTATTTTCGGCGCGGCACTGGCACAGCAGCTGGGGCTGGGGCTGATCACAGTGCGTAAGCCGGGTAAATTACCGGCTGATGTGCACAGCGTGGAATATGAACTGGAATATGGCGTTGACAGACTGGAAATTCATCGCGACGCTCTGAGTGCAGGCCATCGCGTCGTCATTGTCGATGATCTGCTCGCCACTGGTGGCACTGCCGCCGCAACGGTGGAACTGGTGAAAAAACTGGGCGCAGAAATCGATGCCTGCCTGTTTGTCATTGAACTGTCTTTTTTAGATGGCGCAAAAGCGCTGGGCGATGTCCCTGTTCACAGCCTGTTGCATGTTGAGTGATGACTATAATTCAGCGTGCAGAATACTCACGAAGTCGCTATGCTTCGAGCGCTCCGAAAAGCTGGGTTCGCCCTCGTAGCTCAGATGGATAGAGCGGCCGCCTCCTAAGCGGCAGGCCACACGTTCGAATCGTGTCGAGGGCACCATTTTTTATAAACAATAACAGAGGTTAAACCATGGAAGAAACACTGAATCCCGCTATACCCGTGCTGATTGAGGATGAGATGAAGCGCTCTTATCTCGATTACGCCATGAGCGTGATTGTCGGGCGCGCCTTGCCCGATGCCCGCGATGGGCTGAAACCTGTGCATCGGCGTATTCTGTATGCCATGCAGGATCTGGGCTGTACGCATGACAAACCGTTCAAGAAATCGGCACGCGTGGTGGGCGATGTGATCGGTAAATACCATCCGCATGGTGATACAGCCGTCTATGACGCCATGGTGCGCATGGCGCAGCCGTGGAGCATGCGCCATCTGCTGGTCGACGGTCAGGGCAACTTTGGTTCGGTTGATGGTGATTCGCCGGCGGCCATGCGCTATACTGAAGCGCGCATGAGCAGGCTGGCATCAGAATTATTGGCTGATATCGACAAAAATACAGTTGATTTTACGCCCAACTATGATGAATCGCTGAAAGAGCCAAAGGTCTTGCCGGCAAAGTTCCCCAATCTGCTGGTCAATGGTTCACAGGGTATTGCGGTGGGTATGGCGACCAATATTCCGCCGCATAACCTGGGCGAATCCATCAATGCCTGTATTGCACTGGTGGGCAATCCGGATATTGATGATGACGAGATCATGCAGATTATGCCCGGCCCCGATTTCCCGACCGGCGGCTTTATCTATGGTCGCAAAGGCATGCAGCAGGCATTTTCGAGCGGTCGTGGCTCGGTCACCATGCGCGCCAGGGCGCTGGTGGAAATTCATCCCCGCACCAAGCGTGAATCGCTGATTATCACTGAACTGCCGTATCAGGTGAACAAGGCGAATTTGATTGAAAATATCGCACATATGGTTCGCGACAAAAAGCTCGAAGGCATTTCAGATCTGCGCGACGAATCCGATCGAGATGGCATGCGCATTGCTATCGAGTTGAAAAGGAACGAAATTCCTGAAGTGGTGCTCAACAACCTATATAAGCATACCCAGCTCCAGTGCAATTTTGGCTGTAATATGCTCTCACTGGTTGATGGTCAGCCGAAACTGTGTGGCGTGCGCGAATTGTTGTTACACTTCCTCGATCATCGTCGTCAGGTCGTCACGCGCCGTTGCCTGTTTGATCTGGCCAAGGCCGAAGCGCGCGCCCATATTCTCGAAGGGTTATTGATTGCACTGGATAATATTGAGGAAGTGATCAAGCTCATCCGAGCCAGCCAGACGCCGGCGGAGGCCAAAGCCGGCCTGATGGATCGTTTCGGTTTGTCGGACAAACAGTCGCAGGCCATTCTTGATATGCGTCTGCATCGTTTAACAGGGCTCGAACGTGGCAAGATTCAGGCGGAGTTTGATGAAATCCAGAAACTAATTACACATCTGAAAGCCATTCTGGCCGATGAAAAATTACTCATGGGTGTGATTGTCGAGGAACTGGAAACCATACGCGATAAATATGCTGACCCGCGCCGATCTGAAATTATGGATGAAACGGCGGAACTCTCGGTTGAAGATCTGATTACCGAAGAGGATATGGTAGTCACGATTTCAAACGAAGGTTATATCAAACGTAATGCGACCTCGCTCTATCGCGCCCAGCGGCGCGGCGGCAAGGGCAAGACAGCTATGACCACCAAGGAAGACGATTTTGTGGTGCAGTTAATGGTCGCCTCGACGCACGATTATCTGTTGTTCTTCTCGGATCGCGGGCGCGTATTCCGCAAAAAGGTCTATGAAGTGCCACAGGCCGGACGCGCGGCGCGCGGCAAGGCGTTGGTGAATCTGTTGCCTGTGGAAAAGGGTGAAAAAATTTCCGCTACGCTGTCAATACGCGAATTTGATGAAGATCATTACATCGTCATGGCTACCAAGAACGGCGTCATCAAAAAGACCCGTTTATCCGATTTTCAGAATATCCGCGCCAACGGCATTATCGCCATCAAGATTGATGATGACGATGATCTGATCGGCGTGGTCGTCTCCAACGGCGAGCAGGATATCATGCTCTCGGCCAGTGGAGGCAAGGCGATTCGTTTCTCTGAAACTGATGTGCGTCCAATGGGACGAAGTACGCGCGGTGTCACCGGCATGCGTATGCCGGGCGGCTGCAAAGTGATTTCGATGACGCTGGTTTCGGATCGGGCCACATTACTGGCTGTTTCGGAAAATGGTTTCGGTAAACGCACATCTGTATCTGATTACAATGTCCAGAAACGCGGTGGGCAGGGCGTATTCACGCTCAAAACAGGAGGGCGCAATGGTGCCATGATCGGCGCGCTGCTGGTGCTCGATGAAGATCAGGTGATGATGATGACCGATACAGGCCGTCTGGTGCGCATCAAGATGGACCATGTTTCTGTCATTGGTCGCAATACGCAGGGCGTGACACTGTTTGGTGTGAATGACAAGGAACGCGTCATCGGCGCTGTGCGCGTGGCTGAAAAGCAGGAAGATGACGATATGAATGAAGCTGCGGATGAAGTGGCTTCTACCGAAGATAACACTGAGGCGGGTGGAGAGCTAAATGATTGATCGTCAGGCATTTCGCCGTTCGTTTGATGAAATGAGCGCTGCATTGGCACGCCGGGGCATGGATGTCGATGATCCGAACGGGCCGTGGGGCAGGGCGCGTGCGCTGGATACGCGCCAGCGTGAATTAAAAAGTCAGGCCGAAGCACTGCAGGCAGAACGCAATCGCGTATCCAGGCTGATTGGTCAGAAAAAAGGTAAAGGCGAAGATGCCAGCGCCGAACTGATAGCTATGGGCGAAGTATCACGCAAGGTAAAGGAACTCGAAGCTCAGGCCAAAGAGGCCGAGGCAGCATTTACTGCCGTGCTGATGGAAATCCCCAACCCATTGCATGCATCTGTACCGGACGGCAACAGCGAAGATGATAATGTGGAAATCCATCGGTGGGGCGATCCGCGCAGGGATGAAGTTCCACCACACTGGGATATCGGCGCTGATCTCGGTATACTCGATTTTGAAGCGGGCGCAACATTGGCCGGTAGTCGATTCACCGTTTTGAGGGGCGCGGCAGCACGGATGGAGCGCGCCCTGATGCAGTTCATGCTCAATACCCATGTCGATGAGCACGGTTATGAAGAAGTATGGGTACCGGCGATTGTGAATCGTAAAACCATGACCGGCACTGGCCAGTTACCGAAATTTGAAGATGATCTGTACAAGCTGGAAGGGGAGGATGCATTCCTGATACCCACCGCTGAAGTGCCAGTGACCAACCTGTATCAGGGTCAGATTCTGGATGCCGAAAACCTGCCAATTCGTCACTGTGCCTACACCCCCTGTTTTCGCCGTGAAGCGGGGTCAGCCGGGCGTGATGTGCGCGGCATGATTCGTCAGCATCAGTTCGATAAGGTAGAATTGGTGCATCTGACCACGACAGAGCGAGCCCTGTCTGATCTGGAAACGCTTACCGGCCATGCCGAAGCCATTTTGCAGGCACTGGAATTACCCTACCGTCTTATTGAATTATGCGGCGCTGATGTCGGTTTTTCGGCTCAGAAAACCTATGATCTGGAAGTGTGGTTACCAAGCCAGCAGTGCTATCGCGAAATTTCATCCTGCTCATCCTTCGGGCAGTTTCAGGGGCGACGCGCCGGCATCCGTTATCGGAAGGAGGGGGGCAAACCGCAACCGGTAGCAACACTGAATGGTTCCGGTTTAGCTATAGGTCGCTGTCTGGTCGCCATTCTCGAAAACGGTTGGCAGCAGGATGGATCGGTTGCCATCCCCCAAGCACTGCAGGGTTATATGGGGGGAGCACAAAGCATCATGTAAATTAAGCCGCCTCTTTTATCTTAATGACATCATTTTTCTGCGTTGGTATGTTCAATAGTTGAATGATTTCATCCGGGCGAGCCAATACGTCGGCAAGGCAGTAGTCATCCAGCACATCCATGAACGCCTTGCGCGCCTTATACAAAGCGTGCCTAAGTGCGCAGACAGGGGATATGGTGCACGTGTTCTTCTCATAATCAAAACATTCCAACAAATTAAAGTGCGGTTCGGTATGACGCACGACTGCACCGATATTGATTTGTTCAGGGGCGACCGACAACTCCATGCCACCTGATTTACCCCGCATGGTGGTAATCCAGCCACTAGATGACAGATTATGCACTACCTTGACCAGATGATTCCGGTTTATATTAAATGCATCAGATATTTCAGAAATAGTACAGCGCCTGTCCGGGTGCAACCCAAGAAACAGCAGTACGCGTAGAGAGTAATCAGTATATTGAGTTAATTGCATAGGGGGAAACGTATATTAAATTGACAGCTTTTGTCCAGTGTTGTTAATATATACCGGATGCAAAGTTAATTTGATTCACAAATACGGAGGGAAAGATGAGTTCAGTATATAATCAACTTGGAGGAGTGGCAGCCATAAATGCCGCCGTCGATGTGTTTTACCGCAAGGTATTGGATGATAAGTATATATTACCCTTCTTCGAAGGGGTGGATATGGACAAGCAGGCTGGCAAACAAAAAGCTTTTCTGACCATGGTGACCGGTGGCCCAAACAGTTATACAGGCAAAGACATGCGGGAAGGGCATCGTCATTTAATCAGAATGGGATTGAATGATTCGCATTTCGATCACATTCTGTGTCATTTACGTTCTACGCTGGCTGAGCTCGACGTACCCCAATCATTAATCGACATGGTCATCAGCGTTGCTGATAGTACCCGAGATGATGTGCTGGACCGATGATCTAAGTTACATTGTTTTTTCGATTTCAATGTTCATTATGCCTCCTTTTTACAACGTCGCATAATGAATATTATGTAAAGTTATAAGGGGACAAATTGCCGGATCGTATTTTAAATAAAGATAATTATTACGATAAGTTATATACGCTTATGGGTGTATTACGTAAAGAGTGCCCGTGGGATCGCAAGCAAACCATTGCATCACTTCGGCAGTACACGCTTGAAGAAGTACATGAAGTCATTGAGGCCATTGATCAAGTAGATGTCAATGGTGACTGGCAGCCTCTCAAGGCAGAGCTTGGGGATCTGCTGATTCAGGTGCTGTTCTATGCATGCATCGCTGAAGAGTCCGGGCAATTTAATCTGGCTGATGTGATTGATGGCTTGATTGAAAAAATGATTTACCGCCACCCGCATGTATTCGACCAGCGACAAGCTGAAAATCTGGATGAGCAATGGAACAAGCTGAAAGATGCGGAACATACTGACAGGCAAAGTTTAATGGATGGTATTCCCCCACTGCCGGCTTTGAAATATGCCCAGAAACAGCAGCAACGTGCTGCTCGTGTTGGCTTCGACTGGACTGAAGCGACAACAGTGATTGAAAAAATGCATGAAGAACTGGCTGAGTTCGAATATGAAGTGCGTCATCAGTCCGGCCCTGAACGACTGGAGGATGAATTTGGCGATATTCTGTTTACACTTGCCAACCTGGCTCGGAAAATGGATCTGGATGCAGAATTATGTTTGATGCGAACCAATCGCAAGTTTGCGCATCGATTTAGAAAAATGGAAGATTTGGCAAACCAGTCTGAGCAATCGCTCTCTGATATGGATATCAATGCATTGGAATTACTATATAAAAAAGCCAAGGAACAGGAGACAATGGGAGTCAATCATGGGTGAAAAGGCAGAAATGCAGGCAGATCAGCAGCAGGAACTGCAAATCCAGGTACCACCTGAAGTTCAGGCTGGTCGCTATGCCAACCAGCTGTTTGTAACGCATACACAGGAAGAGTTTCTGCTGGATTTCATCTTGGCTACACACCCTGCCGCCGTGCTGAATTCTCGTGTGATTGTCAGCCCTTCTCACGTCAAACGCATTATAGCTGTCTTGCAGGATAATATTGCACGTTATGAAAGCGTATTTGGTGAAATTCAGGATGTCGCGCCAGCCGGAAAACCGGATCATATTGTCGCCAATTAACGGTTGCCAATTAACATTGTCTTGCCCTTTTAGCAGATAAACCTTTACCGCAACTTTGCAACAGTAATACTTGGCGTACGATGAATTGGACAATCTCAAATCAACTGACTATGGCAAGGGTACTTCTTATTCCTGTATTTATGGGAGCCTTTCTTATTCCTGGTGATTTGGGACACTGGTTATCCGGTACGTTATTTATTCTGGCTTCAATCACAGACTGGCTGGATGGATATCTGGCCCGCTCTCGCGGGGAAGTTACGCCGTTTGGCCGTTTTCTTGATCCCGTTGCCGATAAACTACTGGTTGCAGCCGCACTTGTTCTGGTGGTTTCCGCTGACATGGCCCCTGCCCTGCTGGCTGTCATCATTATTGGACGTGAAATCACCATTGGCGCGCTACGCGAATGGCTGGCGCAGCGATCTACCATTGTGTATGTTTCCCAACTCGCTAAATGGAAAACAGCCATCCAACTGCTCGCTATTTCCGCACTGCTGATACATGTTGATCTGTTCGGCATATCCCTGCATGAAATTGGTCTTGTGTTGTTATGGATTGCTGCCGCGCTGACACTCTGGTCAGGTTATGAATATATGCGTGATGCATGGCCCGAACTGATGGATGGGAATGAAAGCTGACATGCCGCCATGTTGATGACCAATTGCAACGTAGGTTTTGATATTTGTCATCTTTTGATTGACGGAACAAAAGCGTTCGCTAATCTTCGCCGCGTTCCAAAGGTCCCCATCGTCTAGTCGGCCTAGGACACCGCCCTTTCACGGCGGCAACACCGGTTCGAATCCGGTTGGGGACGCCA
>Ga0256829_1001012_pt1 | contig 24314 bp, 25 predicted proteins | sample 131447metaG_FD_185979 | JGI IMG/M metagenome (GOLD analysis project Ga0256829, IMG submission 185979) | Hydrothermal vent microbial communities from Lau Basin, Pacific Ocean - 131-447 | ecosystem: Environmental > Aquatic > Marine > Hydrothermal vents | place: Pacific Ocean: Lau Basin | collected...
TATAGAGAGAGGGAAACGCCTGGCCCCATTCCGAACCCAGAAGCTAAGCCTCTCATCGCTGATAATACTGCACCTTTCAGGTGTGGAAATGTAGGTCGCTGCCTAGTTGATCAGTTCCTTTTACTTTATCCAATCGTCTTTTTTACTTTACTACTTATATTTAACCTTTTAAATATTTTTACTCTGTTCCTAGCTTTGCTATTAGCTTCTTTATGTTACTATCTTTTTAAAAAAAGGTTTTTATATTTGAATTCTGTTAATCCAAAAATTGACAATAGCTGGAAAAATGTTTTAAAAGAAGAATTTACTAAAGAGTATTTTTCTTCTCTTAAAGCATTTTTAGTTGAAGAAGAGAAGCAACATACTATTTTCCCTAAAAATCGAGATATTTTTACTGCATATAATAAAGTGAAATTTCATGATGTAAAGGTAGTTGTTATTGGACAAGATCCTTATCATGGGGTTAATCAGGCGCATGGTTTAGCCTTTTCTATTTTAGAGGGTACACGTTTTCCTCCGTCACTACTTAATATATTTAAAGAGTTGCACGATGATGTTGGCTGTTCTTTACCTGAAACAGGAAATCTTTCAAAATGGGCGGAGCAGGGTATTTTTTTAATCAATGCAGTGCTTACAGTACGTGCTGCACACGCTGGTTCACATAGAGGAAAAGGCTGGGAGTACTTTACAGATGCTACCATTAAAGCAATTAGTGAGAATCTTGATAATGTTGTATTTATTTTATGGGGTAAACCGGCACAGATGAAAGAAAACCTAATAGATAGCTCAAAACATTTTATTTTAAAAGCACCACATCCATCTCCATTGTCAGCGTATAGAGGTTTTTTTGGTTCAAAGCCATTTTCAAAGACGAATAGTTATTTGAAGTCTCACGGAAAAAAAGAGATTGATTGGTGTCTTTAGTAGCTAAATGTAGCTACAACTGGTAGATGGTCGGAATAGCCATACCCTTTATGTTTATAAGGATACTTTCTGCTGACTTTCCATCTATATATGTATTTTCCATGGAAAAGATAGTTTTTTTCAAATGGCATTACAGAACCTTCTTTATAGTGTAATCCCTTTTTTTTCAGTAGGTTTCTACTGATTAAGATATTATCAAGTGCTTCTTTTTTATTGTGAAAAATGTATGAGTATCTTTTTTTACTTGGAATGTCATACCAAAGATTATAAAATTGATATGGAGCTACTTTCACATTCGTGCTTTTATCTTGATAGTGAATAGTTCCGAGTATATGATTTATGCCAGTAATCCCACCCGTATCATTATGTTTTCTTTTTCTTTGAAATATTTTATATTCTTCATAATGAGAGTTAAAATCTCCAAGTGCAATAATATTTTTGTCACTACCTAGCTCTTTTACACGCTTAAGAAGTTTTTTTGCCGAAACAATTCGCATACTTTCTGGTCCTGATTTCGCTTTCCAATGATTGACTAAGAGGTAAAGATCTTCATGCCCTATTTTGAATTTTACTTCAAGTATGTTTCTATATCTGTAGGAGCTTGTTACTGCTATTTCATGAGTATAGACAAAAGGTATTTTACTTAGTATTGCCACTTTTATTGTTGTATCTTTTAGATTTGCTATTTTGTAATATTGGTAGTATAAACCATCCCTTTTAAGTTGGTAGCGTAAGTCTTTAAGTGCTTGGAGTGATTCTATCTCTTGGAGGGCTATGATGTCGGCATCAATATCTTTTATGGTACGAGCGATATTTTTGAGTTTAGTTTTGTATGTACGTCTATTCCAATTTGATTTTGTAAAAGGTATATACTCTTTATACTCATGCCCACTTCTATGTAAATCAAAAAGATTTTCTACATTGTATGTTGCTATTTTCAAGATATTCTCTCCAAAAAGAAGTGTTGATAAGAGAAAGAAAAGAGTAAAAACCTTCACCTATTTTATTCCGTTGAGTCGTAAAAGTTGTGAAACATCTGCTTCTCTTCCCATAAGTTCTAAGTAAAGTGTTTGCATACTTTTTGAACCACCTTTATGTAATATTGTTCTAAGGTATTTTTGCGCAGTCTGTGAATTGAAAATTCCTTCATCTACTACTTTATAGAAAAGGTCGGCACTGAGTACTTCCGCCCATTTATAGCTGTAGTATCCAGCAGCATATCCACCAGCAAAAATATGTGCAAATCCATTTTGAAATTTGTTGTACTTAGGAGGTTTAATAAGTGCTGTTTTTTCACGAATGCTATCAAGAAGATTTTGTACTTCATCTCCTTTATAAGCTGTTGTATGGAGTTGAAAGTCAAAGAGAGAAAACTCGAGTTGTCGGAGCATTCCCATAGCTGAGAGAAAATTTTTACTTTTTACAAGTTTTTCTATCATAGTATCGGGTAGAATTTCTTGTGTTTGATAATGTTTTGCAAACATTTGGAGCACTTGTGGCTCATATGCGAAATTTTCCAAAAACTGTGATGGAAACTCTACTGCATCCCACTCTACGCCATTGACACCGCTTACTTCATTTTCATTCACATTACTTAAAATATGGTGAAGCGTATGTCCCGTTTCGTGAAAGAGTGTGACAACATCATCGTGGCGTAAGAGTGATGGTGATGTATCGCTGGCAGGAGGAAAGTTACACACTACAAACGCACTGGCAGGAAGTTCTTTATCTTTTTCATTTGTACAGTGTGATTGCCAGTTATGCATCCATGCTCCACCGCGTTTTGACTCTCTTGCTTCTAAATCAAGATATATTTTTGCACGTAATTGCTCATTTTCATAAACATTGTATGCAGCTGCGTTTGGATGCCATAGCGTATCATCTGTTTTTTCAAAACGAATATTAAAGAGTTTATGTAAAAAGTTAAACATCCCATGAACAACACTCTCTTGTTCAAAATAAGGACGATATTCCTCTTCATCAATGTCGTACTGTTCTTTTTTTAAAATCTCCGCATAGTATGTTGTATCATGACTTTTAAGCTCAAATGGAGCAATGTTTTGTAACTCTTGAAGCTCTTTTTTTGCCTGTTCAATCGCATTATCAAGAAGAGAATTTAAAAAATTTAAGACAGTTGTTTCATCTTTTGCCATTTTTGTTGCAAGGGAGAGTTGTGCATAATTTTCAAAGCCTAAAAGCTTACTCATTTCCTGTTTTAGTGTAAGTATTTCATCTATCAAGGCTGCATTTTGAGGTGCTCGAGATACATAGGCACGATAAAGCTCTTCTCTTATCTCTCTGTTTGGTCCATAGGTCATATAGGCAAGGTATGAAGGCATTTGGAGAGTAAGTTTGTATTTTGTTATGCCATCTTCTTCAAATTTTGCGTTTTCTATTTCACTCTGTGGCAGACCCTCGATGTCCTTTTCATCTGTTATAACATAGCTGTATTCATTCGTTGCGTTTAAGAGGTTTTGAGAAAAATCATTGGAGAGTTCGCTCAGTGCTATGTTGATCTCTTGAAGTCTCGTTTTTGTCGTTTTATCGAGATGTGCACCACTGAGTTCAAAATTTTGAATATTTAACTCTAAAACTCTTTTTTGCTCATCGTTTAAGCTATTGGATTCTTCTCTTAAAATCGTTTTATATGTATTATAGATAGCAATGTTTTGTGAGAGTTGCGTTGAGTATTCTGTAATAATTGGCAGTGCATCTGTATAAACTTGTTGTGTTGTTTTTGAATTGTTGACTGCGTTTAGGTGCGAGAGAGGTGTGAAGAATTCTTCTAAATCCTCTTCCATCATTTCTAAGGGTTTAACAAAGTTAGCATAGTTTTTTACTTTCTGTTGTAAAAGCTTTTCAATCTTTTTATTATTGTTATCTATTTTTATTGTAAGTTGTTCTATAAAAGTATCTAAATTACACTGAAATTGTAAAAATTTTGACATATTTCCACCATATTTTTTGGTAATTATATCGCTTTAATATTTAATTTTACTTCTACAGCGATTATATGATACAATCTACGTAAAAATTAATTTTACTTGGTGGTATGATAATGTCTGAGTCTGAACTTTTTGTTTATATGCTTATTGGATTGGTGATAATTTCTACGGGAAGTATTATTTTAAATGTTATCCAAAGACGTACGATTAATCAGCTCCGTGAAAGTTCTGAAACACTTATAAAAAATGCTTATTTTAACCCTATTAGCTCCTTGCCAAATGAGGCGAATTTTGACATTTTACTTCAAGAACAGATAGACAGAGCAAAGAGACATGAAAAGACTTTTTTACTTGTCTATATAAAATTAAAATATTATGAAAGTGATGATGATATTGTAAACGCAGCTAATAAGCTCTCAGAATGTATTCGAAATGAAGATGCACTAGCACATATTCATACAGATGAATTTGTCATCTTATTTAATGAATACCTTGAAAAAGAGAACTATAACGTTGTATTGGAAAGAATTATTTCAAGTTTTCCGAAATACTCTATAAGACTTGGGAAAAGTACCTTTCCTTCGGATGGAGAAGATAAAAAATATCTCCTTAGAAGTGCTAAAGAAGATGCCACAAAATAGTAGTTTAACTATTCAAAGCAAATTAAAAGCCTAGTCTAGATATAATGTCAGGATTTTTATAAAAAGGTGTATGCATGGCTAACAAACGTGTTTTAGTTAAGTTCTCAGGTGAAGCTCTTGCCGGTGAAGCAGGTCATGGTATTGACACAAAGATACTAAAGTATATTGCACAGGAGATTAAGTCTCTTGTCGATGCAGGTATTGAAGTTGGTATTGTTATTGGTGGCGGAAATATCATTCGTGGTGTAACAGCAGCACAAGATGGCATTATAAAACGAACATCGGGTGACTATATGGGAATGTTGGCAACAGTGATTAATGGTGTTGCTATGCAAGAAGCGTGTGAACATGCAGGACTTGAAGTACGTATGCAGACTGCTATCAAAATGGAACAAATTGCAGAACCTTACATAAATCGTAAAGCAACACGTCATCTTGAAAAGAATCGTGTTGTAATTTTTGCAGCAGGAACAGGTAATCCATTCTTTACGACAGATACAGCAGCAACGCTGAGAGCTGTTGAGATTGGTGCAGAAGTTATCATTAAAGCTACAAAAGTTGATGGTGTATATGACAAAGATCCGGCAAAATATAGTGACGCAGTGAAATTGAATGAACTTACATATGATCAAGCACTACAGGACCATATTAAAGTCATGGATGACACATCTATTGCTTTGGCAAAAGATAATAAGCTCCCAATCATTGTATGTGATATGTCCATCGAAGGAAATCTCTTGGATATTTTAAATGGCAATATGAGTAAATGCTCTATTGTAAAATAAGTTTTTAAAGGAAGAAAATGAAAATAGAAGAATTAACAGCAAAAGTTTTAAACGACAATCCAAGTCTCGACCGTTACCAGTTGGCTATTGCAGTCGCAAGAAGATGTGATGAGTTAGAAAACGGTGCAGTAAGTAAGCTCAACGTCAATACAAGCCGTATAAAGTCTTCTGATTTAGCACTTATGGAAATTGCAGAAGGTCTTGTTGTTGTTAAAGGCTTTTCAAACCAAGCGAAGTAATATATTTTGCCGCTGAGTCAATTAGATATTGATATTATCAAGAATATCCATGATATAGACTCTGCTACTGCATACCTATTTGACCAAGTCTCTCCAAGTCAAATACTACACGAAGCCCTCACTTTTTCTCAAGAGTCCCATAAACACCAAAAGAGAAAAAGCGGGGAACCGTATGTCGTTCATCCTATTCTCGTAGCCGCTATTGTTGTTTCAATTACAGATGATGAATCTATGGCGATTGCCGCGCTCTTACATGACGTGGTAGAAGATACGGATGTCTCATTAGAAGAGATCTCTGAGCGTTTTGGAAAAGATGTTGCACATCTAGTTTCCGGACTAACCAAAATAGACTCCTTACGTGATCATGAACTTATTCCATCTTCCTCAAATGAACGCCTTATTCTTTCAGCTTTAACTTTTAGAAAAATGCTTCTTGCCAGTATTAAAGATGTTCGTGTTTTGGTTGTAAAACTTTGTGACAGATTTCACAATATGTTGACTCTTGATGCACTCAAACCAGACAAACAAAAAAGAATCTCTGAAGAGACGCTTGTCGTTTATGCCCCTATTGCTCACCGTCTTGGAATTTCATTTCTGAAAAATATTCTTGAAGATCTAAGTTTTGGATATCTTTTCCCTCAAGAAAAACAGAGAATTGATGCATATCTTCAACAGAATTACTATGACATAGAGATGAAACTTAATGAGTTCAAAAGTTCTATTTCCGATATTCTAATCAAAAATGGTTTTTTGGAAGAGGATTTTGAGATACTCTCACGAATCAAACACCGATACTCTATATATCTTAAAATGCAACGCAAAGGTGTTAGTATTGATGAGATACTCGATTTGTTAGCTGTAAGAATAATTACCAAAGATCCTGTACAGTGTTATACCATTTTAGGACACGTTCATCTTAATTTCAGACCCTTGGCATCACGCTTTAAAGATTATATTTCCATTGCAAAAGACAATGGCTACCAGACACTGCATACTACGGTCTTTCACCATACGGCAATATTTGAAGTACAGATACGTACCTATGAGATGCACAAAACTGCAGAACTTGGTGTTGCTGCGCACTGGAAATATAAAAGTGGTGGGAATAATGTAAAACTTGATTGGCTCGATGCCTTGCAGTATCAAAATGAGTCAGTTGAAGAGTTTTATGATCTTATCAAAAACGATCTTTATTCAGAGGATATTTCTGTTTTTTCTCCAACAGGGGATGTCTTTACACTCCCTCGTGGGGCTGTTGCACTTGATTTTGCTTATGCAGTGCATACTGCGGTAGGAAACAGGGCACAAGGTGCACTTATAAATAAGACGAAGTCTTCACTTTTAACAGAACTTAATAATGGTGATATAGTGAAGATTATTGCAGGCGAAGATGAAATTCCAAGGTGTAGTTGGCTAAACGCAGTGAAGACCTCAAAAGCAAAAACAAATATGCGTCTGCTTTGTAATGCACGTATAAAAGAGATTGATTCTAAAATCGCTATAAGCATTATTTCTACTGTAATGAATTTGAACCATTCACGTGTAAAAGAGTGGCTTACTAGTCATGGATGTGGGAATTATATTAACGTTGTACATGATGTAGAACATTTAAAAAACCTCATAGGAAAATATACTAAAGATATTGGTAAAAACAGTCGTTTTCAGCGGTTTGTCGCACGTCATAGATTTAAACTGAAAAAGTTTACAATGGCTGGACTTGAGATCTACTCCTCAGCGCATGTTAATAATGTAGTATTTGACTACTGTTGCCATCCAAAATCCGGAGATGAGATCATGGCATTTTTGGAAAAATCAAAAGTACATGTACACCATAAAATGTGTAAAACAGCGCTTGCAAAACTCAATAATAATGCAAAAATGGTGTTTGTGAAGTGGGAACAAAGAAAAGTATATAGCTATAAACTTATAGCTTCATTGCATAATGAAAAAGGTGCATTAGCAGAATTTCTGAACTATTTGGTGAAACTGGATATTGATATAAACTCAATTGAACTTGGGAAAAACTCAGGTGACTATACAAAATATTGTGAGCTTGAATTTGAAACAAAAGAAGCAGATCTTAATGCATTTCGTGCTAAAATAGACTCAAAAATTAAAGTAATTGATTTAGTGCAGACAAATGATGCATATAAAAATTAAACGAAAGAGAAAAGATAGATGGTAAATGAAGCTCTTAGAGAGATAAACAGAGGATCTGCAGAGATAATTGATAATGAAAGAATTGAGAAGCTTGTAAAGGCTTATGTTGAAGAGGGAAAGACGTATACTGTAAAAGCAGGTTTTGATCCTACTGCTCCGGATTTACATCTCGGGCATACTGTTTTACTACAAAAGTTAGCAATGTTTCAAAAATATGGTGCAAGAGTACAGTTTTTAATAGGAAGTTTTACAGCTACTATCGGGGATCCTACCGGAAAGAATGTTACGCGTAAAGTACTCTCTAAAGAAGATATTGTAAAGAATATTGCAAGTTATACCTCTCAAGCATTTAAGATTTTAGATGAGAGTAAAACTGACATTGTGTACAATGATGACTGGTTAGGGAAAATGAGTGCGGCAGATATGATCCAATTGGCTTCAAACTTGACCGTAGCTCGTATGTTAGAGCGTGATGACTTCTCAAAACGTTTTAAATCAAACACACCAATAGCAACAAGTGAATTTATGTATCCCCTATTGCAAGGTTATGACAGTGTCTATTTGGAATCAGATATTGAGATAGGTGGAACTGATCAAAAATTTAACCTTTTAATGGGACGCCAACTACAAAAAGCATACGGATTGAAAAAACAGCAGGCTGTTCTTATGATGCCTATACTTGAAGGGCTTGACGGGGTGCAAAAGATGAGTAAGTCCCTGGGCAATTATATTGGTGTTTCAGATGAACCAAATGATATGTTTGGAAAAGTCTTGAGTATTTCTGATGAGTTGATGTGGCGATATTATGAACTCCTAAGTAGCAAATCATTAGATGAAATTGCTACGCTCAAAAAAGGTGTCGAAGAACAAACGCTCCATCCTAAAAAGGTCAAAGAGGATTTGGCAATTGAGATAACTACACGTTTTCATAATGCCGATGCTGCACAAAATGCAAAAGCAGAGTTTGAAAAAGTACATGCAAAAAGCCAGATACCTACGGATATTGCAGAGTTTAGTGCTGAAGATGGTGTTTGGATCTGTAAAGCCTTAGTTGATTGCTCGCTTGAACCTTCTACTTCACAAGCAAGAAGAGATATTAAGCAAGGTGGTGTTAAAATAGACCAACAAAAAGTATCTGATGATAAGTTGCAGCTATCAAGTGGAGAGTATCTCCTCCAGGTTGGAAAAAGAAAATTTGCAAAATTAAAGGTGAATTAATGAGTTTTAAATCTGTAAAAATTGGTAAATATGAGATAGAAAAACCAATCATTCAAGGTGGAATGGGTGTTGGTATCAGCTGGGATCAACTTGCTGGAAATGTTTCAAAAGAAGGTGGGCTTGGTGTTATCAGCTCTGTTGGAACAGGATACTATAAAAATAAAGAGTTTGCAAAGAAACTTGTATCTGATAGACCTTTGAGTGAAGCGAATTTCTATTCAAAAGAGGGTTTCTTTGAAATCGTAAAAAATGCTCGAAAAATTTGTGGAGATAAACCGCTTGCGGCAAATATTTTATATGCCATCAATGATTATGGACGTGTTGTTCGTGATGCTTGTGAAGCGGGTATTAACATCATTATCACAGGTGCCGGTCTACCTACTAATATGCCTGAATTCACAGAAGGCTATCCTGATGTAGCACTTGTTCCTATTGTCTCATCTCCAAAAGCACTGAAAATTATCTGTAGAAGATGGCAAAAGCGTTATGACCGTCTTCCTGATGCTGTCATTCTTGAAGGTCCTAAAAGTGGTGGACATCAGGGCTTTACGTATGAGCAGTGTTCTATGCCTGAGTATCAACTTGAAAACCTTGTAAAACCTGTGGTCGAAGAGGCTGCGGAGTGGGGCGGTATGCCGGTTTTTGCAGCGGGTGGTGTTTGGGATAAAAATGATATTGAAGAGATGATGGCACTTGGTGCAAGCGGTGTTCAGATGGGTACACGATTTATAGGTACTTATGAGTGTGATGCACATGCCAACTTTAAAAAAGTATTGCTTGATGCGAAAAAAGAAGATATCAAACTAATGGGTTCTCCTGTAGGATATCCGGCTCAGGGCGTTGTTACAAATCTTACACATCTTGTAGAAAAGCGTGAAGGTCCTGCTATTAAGTGTATTTCGAATTGTGTTGCTCCATGTAATCGTGGTGAAGAGGCGAAAGTAGTTGGTTTTTGTATTGCGGACAGACTCAGTGATGCTTATGAAGGAAATTTAGAAACGGGGCTTTTCTTCTCAGGAGTAAATGGATATAGACTCAATGAAATTATTACAGTAAAAGAGTTACTTGAGAAGTTAACACAGGGCGAATAACATTTTTTTTACTCGTTTTTTTCTTCTTTTCTCGTTACTATTTTCTATTACACTCTATGCTCTAAGTGACAAAGCAGTTCTGAAGCGGGCGGCAAACTTTGAAAAGTCTCCTGCTAAAAGTGAGCAGTTCAAAGCCTACAATGATTATAAAAATCTGTATTTACAGGCTTTGATGAATGACAAGAACTCACTGCGTTTACAGGCTTTAAGGGGAATAGTCCGAACAGGTGAAAAGTTGCATATAGATGTTGAGCAGTATAAACGAGAACTAACAAATAGAAAAACAAAACACACCACAGTCCACAAAAAACATATAAAAAAATATCCAAAGAAAAAAACATCCAAAGTGAAGATAAGATCCTCTCATAAGTTGAAATATGTGGGATGGAAAAATGGAAATTTAGAGCTTGTGTTTGATAAAAAGCTCAGAAATAATCAAATTAACTACTACAACAAGTATGATAAAAAGAGAAAGCGATATCAATACATCTTTAATATACATGCCTCTATGTTAAGTAAATCGCAAACGCTTAGAAAGGAGGGGGTTGAGAGTATTAAACTTTCTCAATACAAACCTACGATGCTGCGTTTAGTGATTGAGAACCGTTCTCCTATCAGTGTACACTTTAGTAAGAAACCGACAAGAATAATTGTACGTATTAAAAGTGCCAAGATAACAAAACGCACTTGTAACAAGCAAACTATAATTACTCCTCCTGCAAGAGCAGATAGAAATAAAATCATTGTTATAGATGCCGGACACGGGGGAAAAGATCCTGGAGCTATTGGATATAGAAAGCATAAAGAAAAAGTAGTGGTGCTCAGTATTGCAAAGGATCTGCGTAATATTTTAAAAGCACGTGGTTATAAAGTTTATATGACACGAGATAGAGATTATTTTGTAAAATTGAGAGAGAGAACGAAGTTTGCCAATAGAAAAAATGCTGATATTTTTATTAGTATTCATGCAAACGCAGTGAGTGCAAGAGATGCAAAGAAAGCATATGGTATTGAGTGTTATTATCTCTCAAAATCACGTTCGAAACGTGCAAAGAGTGTTGCTGCTGTTGAAAACTCCGCAGATCTTGCTGATATGGATTTTTATGGAAAAGAGAGCTTTTTAAATACCCTCAATTCGCATAATATTATTGCAGCGAACAAACTTGCAATAGATTTACAAAGAAGTGCGCTCTCTTCACTCAAAAAAAAGTATAAATATGTAAAAGATGCTGGTGTAAGAGAGGGACCATTTTGGGTACTTGTAGGGGCTCAAATGCCAGCTGTACTTGTGGAGGTTGGTTTCATTACAAATCCCCGTGAGGCAAAGAGACTCGTAAGTAGAAAGTATCAGAAAACATTGGCAAAAGGTCTTGCCAATGGAGTAGAACGTTATTTTATAAACTGTAGAAAAAGCAGGTATTAATCCTCCTTTTTGTACTCTAATTCTCCTGCTCGTGACTCCTTATCATTTATTATCTGCTCTATCTGTTGTTTTACCTTATCATAACGGTATTGTTCTTTAAAGCCCATGATACGTCCACCTGCTGCGTTTGGATGTCCTCCGCCATTCGCCCACTCTTTAGAGATAAGCGCTACACTTACATTATTGTTGGCTCTAAGGCTCATTGTTCCTCTGTAACTGACATCCACGATGAAGTCATATTCAGGATAGGCAAGTAAAAAGCCATTACCGACAATTGATGTATTTCCAACGCCGTAACTGAGATAGCCTCTATATCCTTTGTAGTATATGGTTTTCTCTTTGCGTGCATTTCCAAGGAGCTTGACAACGTATTTTGTTGCAAGATTGTCAAGGGTGTCATCTTTATCCTCTTTGAAAAACTCTTTTTTGAGCCTGTGAATGTTGTCATCAAGGACTATTGGTGCGTTTGGTTCATTTATGAGTTTGACAGCCTCTAGGAGTAGAGAGAGCTTATAGTGTGAGTCCTCTTCAGCAAACATAATGCGATTCAGTTCACGTGTTTCAGTGACAAGACGCATACATACCTTCCCGTACTCAAAATTCTCTTTCTCCTCTTGTTTCCATAGATCTACTGCATTTACGACATTGACATACTTCTGCATCCACTCAGGTTCCTCAAGATCAAAATGCTCTTTTGCATAATCGTATGTGATCTTGGTAGCGCAACGTTCAACATCGAGAAAATACCATTCAAACTTTTTAGCACTCTCTGCCCCACTGCCATGGTGATCAAGAAGTTGTAGCTTCACATCGCAGTAGTTGTCATTTATCTTTTTAAGCTCATGTTGCAGCCAACGAGACTCCTCTGCTGTCAAGTTAAGGTCGGTAATGAGTATATATGCAGGTTTTTTCTCTTTTCTTATATTTTCAAGTATCAATTCAAGTTTTTGCTTGACCTCTGCTCCATAGTTTGCATTGTAGTTGTATTTTTCATATGGTGTGTATTTCATTATCAGTTGACAACTGTAGCCATCCAAGTCGATGTGAGAGAGATGGTGGATTATTCTGTTTTTCATTGTATACCTTTACTTATGTTTATTTTTTACTCTTGTGTCTCTATGGCAATTGAGCCCATGACCTCAAACGTAGCGCTTGCATCTATCTCTGCATGAGAGAGGGTGACAACATCAAGTGAAAATCTCTCAAATATCTCGGCAACACTACGACGAATTTGTGGGTCTACTATGATGATGACAGGTGAGACTCCTTTTTGGAGTACTTCTGTTGCTTTTTGACTTGTCGCCTGAATGAGCGCATTTATCTCACCGACATTGAGCATAAGATTTCTTACGCCATCTTGTTCTTGTGATTTTTGCAGGAGTAACTGCTCTGTCTGTGTGTCAAAAGTCAGCAGACGAATAACGCCGTCATCTCCTGCATACATCTGTGTTATGACACGGGAGAGTTTTGCGCGAACCTGTTCTGTTATAAGGTCAACATTTTTGGTGAACTCTGCAATATCTGCTACAGTTTCTAAAATTGTAAGCATATCTTTGAGTGGTATTTTCTCATGTAGTAAGGCTTTGAGCACTCGTTGGATAAGACCAATAGTAGATACCTTGAGGACATCATCAACAATGACAGGATAATCATCTTTAATTTTATCAATGAGTGACTGTACCTCTTGACGGGTGAGCAACTCTTCTGCATTGCGTTTGACAAGCTCACTCATATGTGTAGAGATAACTGTTGCCGGATCCACAACCGTATAACCGTTAATGATGGCATCCTCTTTTTGTTCGGGGAGTATCCAGAGTGCATCTAGTCCAAATGCAGGCTCTTTTGTTGGCTCTCCTTGGATCTCTCCTGTAGCCATACCACTGTCCATCGCCAAAAATTTATCTGGGTCTATATCTCCCTCACCGATACTGATACCCTTAAGGAGTATTTGGTACTGATTTGGTTTAAGATGGAGGTTGTCTCTTATACGTACTTGTGGCATTAAAAAACCAAAGTCACTGGCAATCTTGCGACGCATAGAGCGAATACGCTCTAGGAGGTCTCCTCCTTGGGAATTGTCTGCAAGTTTTATCAGTTGGTACCCAAGCGTAAGCTCAAGCATTTCTACTTTGAGAATGTCCTCAAGAGCATTTTCTTCCTCTTTTGCTATCTCTTCAGCGCTCTTTTGAGGGGAGAGTTTCTCTTTTTCCTCTTTGAGTTGTTCAGAGCTTTTTTGAGTAAGAATTTCACCGACATCTAAAATATGCAGTTCCCCTTTTTCATACTTGTATATTGCCCAGCCAAGAAGTGCGAACATCCCTCCGACAAACGCCATTGGTGCAGTAGGCAGCCCAGGAACAAGTGCAAAGAGCAGCATAATAAAGCCGACTATCATCATAGTCTTTGCATTACCGACCATCTGTGTAATGGTACCTTCAGCAAAGTTGTCTCCATCACTTGATGAACGAGTGATCATAATACCTGTAGCAGTAGAGACGATGAGTGCGGGAACCTGACTGACAAGTCCATCACCTATAGTTAAAAGTGTAAATGTAGAAGCACTTGCACTGATGCTCATATCGTATTGAAAAACACCGATAAGGAATCCACCTATGATGTTAATGAGGGTAATGACAATACCGGCAACGGCGTCACCTTTGACAAATTTGGACGAACCATCCATCGCTCCGTAGAAGTTGGCATCTTGTAAAATCTCGGCACGGCGCCTTTTTGCTTCATCATCATCTATAAGTCCTGCGTTTAGATCAGCATCAACAGCCATCTGTTTTCCGGGCATGGAATCAAGAACGAAACGAGCTGCAACCTCTGCAACCCTTGTAGAACCTTTGGTAATGACCATAAAGTTGATAAGTACTAAAATGGAAAAAACGATGATACCGATGACATAGTTTCCACCGACAACAAAGTCTCCAAAACTGGTGATGACACTACTGACACTCTCAGGTCCTTCATTCCCATGGCTTAAGATCATTCTTGTGGTTGCAATGTTCAGCGAGAGGCGAAAAAGCGTTAGAATCAAAATAAGCGTTGGAAAAGTTGTTAGGTCAGTTGGTTTGGGAACATAGAGTGATATAAGTAAAATAAGTACGGAAAACGCAATGGAAATTGTCAGTAAAACATCCAAAATCTCAGAGGGCAAAGGTACAATGATAATCGCTAAAATTGCCATTACAAAGATGACAACACTTAAATCTCTGTTACCAAGCAGAAAATTTAATGAAGTGCCGACCTTTTGTTTTGCTGAGAGTTTTTTTGCCATCTGTCTATTAGTCTTTGAGTACGTCTTCGAGTGTAATTTTGGCTAAAAAGAGGTCTATTTTTCCTTGAAGTCTATGTAAAAAAGGCCATAAGGAACAGATGTGGGCTCTCTCTGACGGGCAGTCTTCCTGTGAGGGAGAACATTCAAACACAGCAGGGGATTTTCCCTCCACGCAGGTCATGATGTCAAGCATTGGTATCTGTGAAGGATCTCGATTGAGTAAAAACCCACCATTGACACCTTTGTAAGATTTGAGTATCTCCGCTTTTGCTAGAGACTGCAGAATCTTTGCAAGAAAACTTTTGGATATAGAGAGCTCTCTTGAGAGAGTATCACTGTCTATTGGCTCTTTTGCAGAGGAGATAAGTATGAGTGAAAGTATCGCGTATTCACTGGCACGGGTTATAAGCATAGTTTAAAATCTTTAGTTTTTATTTATTATAGCCTATTATGACTAAAATGTCTTTTAGTTTGGAGTAAATTTTTATGAGTGTAGAAAAATTTAAAGAAAAGTTAGATATAATTTCGCTTCAACTTTTAGTGCAATGGCATTTGAGTTAGATTATTATACCCATCAGGAGGCTATTATGGCTTTAGATTCGGCTAAAAAACAAGAAATAGTTGCGAAATATGGTCGCAAAGAAAATGACACTGGTTCAAGTGAAGTTCAAATTGCACTTTTAACTGCAAGAATTGCAGAATTAACAGAACACCTTAAAGTTTTCAAAAAAGATCACGCGTCTCGTTTAGGACTACTTAAATTAGTTGGACAACGTCGTCGTTTAATGAAATATTTCAAAAGAACAAATAAAGACGCTTATGCAAAACTAATCGAAGATTTAGGCATCCGCGACAATATCTAGGTTCTACACTTTTTCTTTCAGTCTCTTTTTTAGAGACTGAACACTTCTTTCTAAAACTCTATAAAAATATCTCTATTGCTCTTGCTAAATCCTCTTTTGTATCTATTCCAAAACCTGTACTTGCCACTTTTACCATAGCTATTTTCTTTTGATGATAGATGGCACGAAGCTGTTCTAGTTTTTCTATGTCTTCTATAGGTGCATCACTGAGGTTACAAAACTCTTTAAGGCTCTTTTTTGCAAATCCGTAGATACCGATATGTCCAAAGTAGACGGCATCACCGTTTTGATTGTGGGGAATTTTGGCACGGGAGAAGTAGATGGCATCACCCGCCGCATCAAGCACCACTTTTACAAGATTTGGATCTGTTGCTGCCTCTGCGTTTATAGAGTTATAACAGCTTCCCATAATGAACTCTCTGTGTTGCGTTTGGAGCTCTCTTAGTTTACTCATAAGTGCTTTGACAACATCAGGCTCAATAAATGGCTCATCTGCCTGAACATTGATGATAAGCTCATCGTCAGGTAAATCAAGTAGGGAGGCACACTCATAGATACGGTCTGTTCCGCTTTTGTGTGTTGTTGAGGTAAGCATCGCTTCAATGCCATACTCTTTACACTTTTTGATGATAATTTCATCATCAGCTGCAACGACAACCCTGTCTAAATGAGCAACTCTTTTTGCAGTACGTACAACCATTGGAAGTCCGTCAATTTCAGCGAGTACTTTTTGTGGAAAACGAGTGGATGCGAGTCGTGCAGGAATAATAATCATCTAAATACCTTTTACCTATGATATAATTGCGATATTATAACCCAAGGGACTTTAATTAATGCTTCTTTATCAGCCTCAATCGGGCTACTGTTACAACAGTGATTCTATTTTTCTTTACGATTTTATTAACCACTTCCAACCAAAGGGAAAAGTTTTGGATGTTGGAGCAGGGTGTGGTGTTGTCGGGCTTTTAGTTGCACGTGATAATGAAAAAGTAGAGCTAGAAGCTGTTGAAAAACAGGCTGCGTTTAGAGAGTATGCCAAAGTAAATGCAAGAGTCAACGGTATTGAGTATGTGTTACATCAGGGAGACTTTTTAGAGCTTCAAAGCGATGAAAAGTATGACTATATAATCTCCAATCCTCCTTTTTATCCTGCAGGAGTGCAAAAGAGTGAAGATGAGATGCTTTTTCATGCAAGATATAATGTAAACTTGCCCTTAGAGCCGTTTTTTAAAAAAGTCTCACAGCTTTTAAAGCCTCGTTCACACTTTATATTTTGCTACGACGCGACACAGTTTGCTTTGGTGTGCGAAGCCTTGGCAAAGGTTAAAATGCGAGTTGTCGATGCACAGTTTGTCCATCCAAAGAGCGATAGAGCTGCTTCACTGGTGATGGTGCATGCACGAAATGGTTCAAGATCCATGATGAAAGTCTGGCCGCCATTTATCAGTTTTGAGGGGGATGAACCTTCACAAAAAGTTCAAGAGTTATATAAAAAAGCCAATACACAGAGTATAAAATGTCAAATATAATAAAAAAAGAGGGCTATCCATATGCCTTTAATGCTGATGCGTGTGCAACCTGTGAAGGGCGCTGCTGTACGGGAGAAAGCGGGTATATTTATGTTAGTAAAAATGAAATCGAGAAGATTGCTGAGCTGCTTGGCTTAGAGGTTAACGAATTCAGAGTAAAATATCTTTTCCAAAAAGGGTATAAGTTCTCTATAAAAGAGCAGAAGTTTGGTGACTCGTATGAGTGTATATTCTATGATAGAGAATCAAACGGGTGTAAAATATATATGGCAAGACCGTCGCAGTGTAAAACATTCCCATTTTGGGACTATTTTAAAACCAGAGTAGATGAGCTCAAAGATGAGTGTCCGGGGATTATTGATGATTAAAATTATTATAGCTTTATTGGTCTCACTCTTTTTTATTTCGTGTTCTGCACATAAGGCTGTACCAAAACCAAGTGAGAAAGCTTTTGAAGGTGAAGATGTCTACATTATGTTTGCTTTGCGAGCAGAGCAGATAAAAGACTATAAAAGTGCAGCTGCACTGTTTGAGAAGCTTTATGATAAGGCTGATAAAAAAGAGTACCTCTACCGTTCACTCAAAGATGCTCTTTATGCAAAAGAGTATGGCTATGTCGTACAACGAGTGGACGAACTCACAGAAGGTTCTCTTAACGAAAGGAAGCTTGTTCGTTATAAAGTGATGGCACTTGTAGCGATGGGCAAACTCGATGTTGCAAAAAAACTTGCAATGGCACTTGCCGATAAAACCCAAAATGCAGATGATTATCTCTTAGCCAGTGATGTCTTAATAAAGAAAAAAGAGTATGATTTAGCAGTCAAATATCTTGACAGTGCCTATGTGCAAAACTATAATGAAAAAATTCTCGATAAGATGGCGATTATTCTCTATGTTAATTTAGATAGAAAAAAAGATGCCATAGCTTACCTTGAAACACATACACGTGTGAATGGCTGTTCAAAGCTGATTTGTAACAGGCTTATTGGGTTTTACAGTCACGAGAATAACATTGATGGACTACTCTCAGTTTATAAACGTCTCTACAATATAGATAAAAATGACAATATTGCCCAGAAGATCATACAAATATATGCATATAAGAGAGATTATGTGCAGCTTATTAACTTTCTTGAAGAGAGTGGTGCCGATGATGATGTACTGTTGCAGCTTTACATTACAGGGAAAAACTATGACAAAGCCTATAAGCTTGCGAAACAACTATATGATAAAAGTGGGGATGTGAAGTATCTTGGACAAAATGCCATTTATGAGTATGAGAGCCATCTGAAGAATATCTCTACAAAAACACTACAAAATGTTGTGAAAAAACTTGAAGAGGTTGTTGCACAAACGCATGATCCGCTGTATGAGAACTATCTGGGTTATATTTTGATAGACCATGAAGTGGATGTGAAAAAAGGGATAAAATACATTCAAAATGTGCTCAAAAACAATCCCGAGTCCGCCTACTATCTTGACTCTTTGGCATGGGGATACTATAAACTCGGCGAATGTACAAAGGCAAAAAAGCTTTTTGATAAAATTGTCAAGATGGAAGGCGGTGATAATGAAGAGGTCATCAAACATGTAAACGCAGTCAAGGCCTGTGTGCAAAAATCTCATAAACATAGAAAGGTAAAAACAAAGTAATGATTTTAGATGATATTATAAAAAAGACAAAAGAGGATTTAGTAAAGAGAGAAAAGGAGTTTTCTTTTGATTGGCTGGGTCGCTCTTTGGCGTTTAATGCACGACAGCCGCGTGATGTAGTGCCTTATCTTAAAGCAACTGAAGAAGATCCATACCGCATCATATCTGAAGTAAAAAAAGCTTCTCCTTCAAAGGGTGTCATTCGTGAAGATTTTGATCCTTTAGCGATTGCGCAGAGTTATGAAAGAGGTGGTGCGAGTGCCATTTCAGTACTAACAGAGCCACACTTCTTTCAAGGCTCTTTGGATTATCTTGCAGGTATTCGCAGATATGTGGGTATTCCACTACTGCGAAAAGATTTCATCATTTCAAAGTATCAGATACTCGAGGCACTTGTTTTTGGTGCTGATTTTATTTTGCTTATTGCTGCAGCGCTCAGTAAAAGCGAGCTCAAAGAGTTACTAAACTATACGCGGCACTTAGGCATGGAAGCGCTTGTTGAGGTGCATGATAAAAAAGATCTTGTTAAGGCTATTTATGCCGGTGCGGACATCATTGGCATAAACCATAGAAATTTGCAAACATTTGAGATGAATATGAATCTCTCATATGAGCTTATTCCTCTTATTCCAAACGGGAAAATTATTGTAGCAGAGAGCGGTATTTATGAGCATGGCCAGCTTGAAGACTTGAGTAAAGCGGGTGTTGATGCGTTTTTGGTGGGAGAGTCTTTGATGCGTCAAGAAGACGAAGAAGCTGCACTTAAAAAATTAAAATATGGAGAAGTGTAATGAAAAAGATACTACTACTTGGTATCGTTGCCGGTTTGCTTTTAAGCGGATGTACGCAAGAGACACAAAATAAGATAGGACGTTCTATTCAGAACTGGACAGGAACAAACGGGGTACTTGATATCTATATGGGTGGTAAACTCACACAACGCTTTATAAAAATAGATAAACTCACAACTGCTACAAGTACAGACGGTTCTATTTCGAGAAATTACAGATATGGATATGGATACCTTGATATGAATCAAAACTATAAAGTTGATGCGGGTGAAAAGAAACTTTACTTTGAAGTAAGTAATTATTCAACACCATATGTTTTTTATGAAAACCCTGTGAGATAAGTTTTGCAACTTTTAGAACTTTTTAAGTATCTTATCAACTCCAAGAGTGAAACACCCGATGATGGTGGAATCCTTAACTTCATAGAAGATTATTTGGAAGGCTTCACCGCTGTTCGCATAGATGTAGAAGATGTAAAAAATCTCTTTATCTACAAAAAATTTGGTGAAGGTGAGCATTTGTGCTTTGCAGGACATGTTGATGTTGTTCCTGCGGGAGATGGCTGGGCGAGTGATCCTTACGAGGCAAGTGAAAGAGATGGGTATATTTACGGTCGTGGTGCACAAGATATGAAAAGCGGTGTCGCTGCGTTTACACAGGCTGTAAGAAATGCTACTGCGTTTAGCGGAACACTCTCTCTGCTTTTAACCTCTGATGAAGAGGGTGATGCAATAAATGGTACTGTGAAGGTTTTGGAGTATCTCAAAGAAAAAGATATGCTTCCTGATGTTTGCGTTGTAGCAGAGCCTACCTGTGAAAAAGAGTTTGGTGATGCTATAAAAGTGGGACGCCGTGGTTCTATCAATGGATATATTACACTCAAAGGCAAACAGGGACATGCCGCATATCCTGAAAAAGCAATAAACCCAATTCATCAGATAGCACAGGTGCTCGGGAATATGGCAGGTGTCGATCTTGATAACGGTGACGAACATTTCGCACCTTCAAAGTTTGTTGTAACTGATATTCGCTCAGGAATGCAGGTAACAAATGTCACACCAAATGAGCTCAAGATGATGTTTAATGTACGCAACAATACAAAAACAACACAAAAAGAGGTCAGAGAGTTTGTAGCAAAGCATTTGAAAGATTTTGACTATGAGCTGCGTTTGACACAGGGCTCTTACCCTTTTAAAACAGATACAGATACAAAACTTGTCAGAAATATAGATGCAGCCATTGAGAAAGTAACAAAAATAGTACCAAAACACTCAACTGCAGGTGGAACGAGTGATGCACGCTTTATCGCTGCGTTTGGAGTAGATGTGATAGAGTTCGGTGTGAAAAATGACACTATCCATTCAATCAATGAACGTACAACACCCGAAGAAGTGCAGGGTCTCTATGAAGTTTTTGCAATACTTATAGAGGATTGGAAATAGTTTTGAAAATATTCTTGTTACTTTTCGCTTTTCTACTCTCTCTAAACGCAGTGGAACTTAGCTGGTTGCATGAATATAAAAAGGGGCTGCAAGAGGCAAAAAAAGAGCATAAGTTAGTCTATGTGCTTATCACATCAGAAAATTGCGGCTGGTGTAAAAAGTTTGAACGCATAACTTTGCAAAACAGAGAGATTAAAGAGAGACTTAAACGGGAATTTATTACAATTAATCTTTTACGCGAGTGGGATGACATTCCCTCTGAGTTTCAAACATCACCAATACCGAGACACTATTTCGTAGATGAAAAGGGGAACATACTCTACTCCTCTCTAGGCTACCGTGATGTGGAGATGTTTGAAGCATTCATGGACAATGCTCAGGAAAGATACCAACTAAACAAGGAGACAAAATGAAGTTTGTACAAACAAAAGAAGCGCCATCAGCTATAGGACCTTATTCTCAGGCAACTGTATTTAACGGTATGGTTTATACATCGGGGCAGATTGCACTCACACCGGATGGAAGTGATGCACTTTTAAGTGAAAATGTCGGTGTTCAGGCTGTAAGAGTACTTGAAAATCTCAAAGCAGTACTTGAAGAGGCTGGAAGTTCTATGGATAGTGTTATTAAAACTACTATTTTTTTAGCAGATATGGATTCATTTGCAACGGTCAATGAAGTCTATGAAAAGGCTTTTGGAGAGCATAAACCGGCTCGTTCAACTGTAGCTGTGAAAACTTTGCCAAAAAATGCACTTGTTGAAATTGACGCTGTAGCAGTCGTTAACGATTACTCTTTTTAAAACTTCTTAAAATCGTTTTGAAGATTAAACATAAATTAAAGCTTAGTTAGGTACAATTCCGAACTTTTTGTAGAAATACAACCTAAAAATATTTAAGGACCATAGATGTACGCAATTATTAAAAATGGTGGTAAGCAGTATAAAGTTCAAGAAGGTGATGTATTATCTTTAGATAAAATGTCTCTTGAGCCAGAAGCTACTATCGAAATCAAAGAAGTTCTAGCAGTAAATGCTGGCGAACTTAAAATAGGAGCTCCATATGTAGATGGTGCTGTTGTTACTGCTGAAGTTATTAGCGAAGGTCGTGACAAGAAAGTTATCACTTTCAAAAAACGTCGTCGTAAAGATAGTAAAGTTAAACGTGGTTTCAGAAGAGACTATACTCGTGTTCGTATCACGAAAATAGCTGCATAAGCTAAATTAATTTAGAGGAGATTCAAGATGGCACATAAGAAAGGTCAGGGTAGTACACAGAATAACCGTGATTCGGCTGGTAGAAGACTTGGTGTGAAAAAATTTGGTGGTGAATCAGTAATCGCTGGTAATATCATTATCCGTCAACGTGGAACAAAAGTTCACCCAGGTAAAAATGTTGGTATGGGAAAAGACCATACAATTTTTGCTTTAGTAGATGGTACTGTTGCGTTTGAAAGAAAAGATAAAAAACGTCAACAAGTTTCAATCATACCTGCTGCATAATTCTACAACTGTTTAGGCTTTTTCATGCCTAAACAACTCTTTCTTTCGGATTTTTCCAAACAAAAATAAAACTTTTAAATGTTTAACAATATAACTATTTTATAATAGTCTATTTTTAAATATTTATGCTTCTTTGAATTGAAGCAAAAACCAAGGATAAAACAATGTTTACAGATAGTGTCGAATTAACAGTCTCATCAGGAAAAGGTGGACCAGGATGTGTGGCATTTCGTCGCGAAAAATTTGTACTCAATGGTGGTCCAAATGGTGGAGACGGTGGAAAGGGTGGAGACATCTGGTTTAAGTGTGACAACAACACGCATACTCTCTCTCATTTCCAAAGAAAAATGCACATCAAAGCAGACAACGGTCGTCCAGGTGAAGGGTCAAACTGTACCGGTAAGTCAGGTGCTAAAAAAGTCATAGTTGTTCCACCTGGAACACAAATAGTGGACAATGAGACAGGTGAAGTTCTTCTTGATATGCTTGAACACGGGCAAGAGGTGAAGTTTCTTGAAGGTGGGAAAGGCGGACTTGGAAATACGCACTTTAAATCACCGACAAATCAAAGACCAACTTATGCTCAACCTGGAGAAAAAGGTGAGACTAGAAGCATTAAGCTTGACTTGAAACTCATTGCCGATGTTGGCTTGGTAGGTTTTCCAAATGTTGGAAAATCAACACTTATCTCAACGGTCTCAAACGCAAGACCTGAAATAGCAAACTACGAGTTTACAACGCTTACTCCAAAGCTTGGACAGGTGAACATCGGAGATTATGAGTCTTTTGTTATGGCTGATATTCCAGGTATTATCGGTGGAGCGCATGAGGGTAAAGGGCTTGGAATCAAGTTCCTTCGCCATATTGAGAGAACAAAAACACTTCTTTTTATGATTGACCTTGCTTCATACCGCGACCTGAAAGAGCAGATAGAAGTATTACAAAATGAAGTAGCATCTTTTTCTGAAAAACTCGCAACATCAAGATATGCTATTGCCTTAACTCGTGTTGACATAGTGCCGTCTGAAGAGTTAGAAGAGAAAGTGAACTCATTTATAGAGATGTTAGGACTTACTCCGACGAAAGGGAGTGAATTTGATTTTGACAGAGAATTGCCATATTTTATTCAAGAAACGTCAGATGAGAGTCTAGGGTATGAGAAAGAGAAACCATACTTTATCGTGCCTATATCTTCTGCAATTAACAAAAATATAGAACCTCTAAAATATGCACTCTTTAATCTTGTACAAGATAGTAGAAAATAACGAATATGAAACGTATAGTAGTAAAAGTTGGGAGTGCTGTTTTAACGCAAGATGGAACGATAGCGCTTGAGAGAATGCAGTCTCTTGTTGATTTTTTAGCTGAACTGAAAAAGAAGTATGAAGTGATTTTGGTCTCTTCGGGTGCAGTAGCCGGTGGTTATACAAAACTCAAACTAGATAGAACTGTACTTGCCAACAAACAGGCTCTTGCCGCTATTGGACAGCCGGTACTTATGCACAAATATACAAAGAAATTTACAAAGTACGACCAACTTATAGCACAGGTACTCGTAACAGCTGCAAATCTAAAAAAAGATGATGATATTGACCGTATTAAAAGGACGGTTGATACTTTGATTAGTAATGACGTTATCCCCATTGTGAATGAAAATGATGCAACGGCAACTGATGAGCTTGAAGTCGGTGATAATGACCAACTCTCGGCATACATAACAAAAAACACTGATGCTGATATGCTTATCATTCTCTCAGATATTGATGCCTACTATGATGGAGATCCACGAGAGAATCCTGATGCAAAAGCACTCAAAAAAGTTTCATACA
>Ga0256829_1001013_pt1 | contig 24298 bp, 24 predicted proteins | sample 131447metaG_FD_185979 | JGI IMG/M metagenome (GOLD analysis project Ga0256829, IMG submission 185979) | Hydrothermal vent microbial communities from Lau Basin, Pacific Ocean - 131-447 | ecosystem: Environmental > Aquatic > Marine > Hydrothermal vents | place: Pacific Ocean: Lau Basin | collected...
CAAATATGACAAGCGTCATGACATACATGAGCGTTGCTATGGGTCTGTTTATCGCTATTTTATACATGATTATTTCTCATTACTCAGTATGTAGCCGTCACCAAAAAGTCCAACTGTAAAGTCTTTGGCCAGTACTTCTGCTTTTATTTTTCTGTTGTTAAAGTCAGCATAGGGGTAGACTTTAGAGATGATTCCTCTGTATGTCTTGTCATCTCCATCGATTTTATACTCAAAAGTCTCTCCTTCTTTTACTACATTATGATACTTTTGGTCAAATTCTAAAATGAGTTTTCTTGCATGTGCACTCTGGATTTTAAAAACAGTTTTGAGCATCAGACCGCTTACTGCATCACCTACTTCTATATCTTTATAGTAGATTACACCGTCAAAAGGAGATTTGAGGAAAGTTTTGGCATAAAGCGCCCGCTCATAAGCAACAGCATTTTTTGCTTTTTCGTAAGCACTTACAACCTTGTCAAACTTTCCTTGATCTATGAGTCTTTTTATTTTCTCTTGTCTGTTTAGACTTCTTTTTGCATATTTGAGTGTTGTTTGAGAACTCTCTAGCATTGCTTTGATGTCATCATTTCCCAGTGTGGCAAGTACTTCACCTTTTTTCACAACCGAGTCAATATCAACATTCACGCTCTTTACAATCCCACTGGCGATAAAAGCGAGATTAGCACTTTTTTCTGCTTTAACATTAAAAGTAGCATAAATATTCTCTGCGTGAGAGAGAGAAACAAGAGTGATAAGTATTAGTAGTATTTTTTTCATTAGAGATACTCCTCAAGGTTTTTGGAATTGTAATAGTAGTAAATCGCATACGCAATCTCTAAATCATTAAGAGATTTTTCATGGAGTGATTTTGCCTCTGTGCGTGAAGAGAGGGCATCGAGGTAAACGACATTGTCCACTATTCCGGCATTGTATTTTTGAGTAATTGTTTTAAGTGCACTTGTAGCAGCTTTGAGCGCGCTGCGTGAGCTTTTTATGTTGAGCTCTGCTGTTTGAATGCGCTTGCGTGAGAGCTCAAGCTGCATTTTTTGTTCTTTTGATTTGTAGATAATCTGCTCATGGAGTGCATCTGCTTGGAGTTTGAGTGCCTCTTTTTGCTCACGCAGTGTTCCAAAATCAAGCAGTCTGAGATTGAGTGTCGCCATGATGGTATTTTGACTGTCAAGCTGTTTAATCGGTTGACCACCAAATGTCGGTTTGTCCTGATATCCATAAAACGTGTAGGTATCTTCTACCTTGATGTTTGGATAGTAGTAGCTGTCTATGGTTTCACTGAGGTTATTGAGGGCATTTTTATTGCTTCGCATTGCTTGAATGCTGTCCAACTCAGCACTCTCTTGCGTGAGCACTTTTTTGAACTTTGAATCATCAAGCATTTGAATAGAACTGCCTACTTTTAATTCAAGTGCTTTTTTGAGTGACAAGATTTGAAATTTAAGTGATTCTATTACATAGATATTTCTGTCATAAGCAGACTGGAGTCTGTCAACATCATCACTTGTTGCAAGTTTTGCAGCGTAAAATGCCTGCATCCGCTTTAGCTGTGCTTTCACTGCATAAGAGGCCTCTTCTCTGGCTGAAAGAGAAGCATAAAGACTTTTGAGATTGTAAAAATCTTCTGTAATGCCTAAAAGCATTGATTTTGCATTCTCTTTATAAGAGAACTTCGCTGCACTTACTTCATCTCTTTTTTGTTTTTTCGTGTAAGATTTTTTTCCACCATCATAGACGTCAAAGCCAACTTTCGCTGCTGCACCGTAAGTAGTTCCCGGAAGAAAAGGAGTTGCTTTATCATCTCTTTTATAAAAAGCATTTGCATCGAGAGTAGGGTAATAATTGCTCTGTGCAGAGGAGAGCTCTTTTTCTTTAGAACTTACAGAAATTTGAGAGGCTTTGAGTAGATTGTTATTTTGTTTTGCAAGTTCGAGTAGAGATTTGAGATCTTCACTTAAGAGAAGAGCCGGCAGAAGTAAAAAGAGTAGTTTTTTCATTTTGTCTCCATTAAGTCAAATATAGTATCTATAAAAATATTGAGATCGTTTTGCAGATTGTCCTGCATGCCGATGACACTGTTGTGAATGAACATACCGTCTCCAATAACAAAGAGTGCTTTTGCAAGTTGCAGCGCTTCAGGACGCAGTTCTTCATTTTTCACACCATCGTGTAATATTTCGATAAACCAGGTGTAGTAGTTGTTGATGCACTGCTTGTGAAAAGCTATCATGTCAGTATTTGGAGCGATGAGGGAGAGGGCAACAAACTCCTTGTAGAGCTGTCTGAGGTTTTTGTCCTCTTCATTATAAAAGAAGGTTGAAAATGTTCGTATTTTTTCTTTTGTGGACTCTTTAGCGTCGAGTTGTGCCTTGAGTTTTTCTGAGTGCGCGAGCATCAACACATTCACGAGTTCAAAGACAATCTCATTTTTATCTTTAAAGTACTCATAAACCGTACCTTTACCTATTCCGGCACTCTTTGCCACCTCTGATACAGTAATATTATTGATGCCTTTTTCTAAAATAAGGCGCTTACATGCAAGTGCAATATCACGCTTTTTCTGCTCTTTATCAACTATGATTGCCAATATACCCTCCAAAGTTCAAATAAAATGACCGACTATCAGTCAATCAAATTATAATAGAATTTTTCTTAAGTAAGGTATAATCATAAAAAACATATAAATTTTTAATAAAAATAGAGATTAGGAAAATGATAAAATGGCATATAATTTAGAAGACAAACTTGTTGTAGCTGTAAGCTCACGCGCACTCTTTGACCTTGAAGCAGAAAATGAGATATTTGAAAAAGAGGGCTTGGCAGAGTATTATAAGTATCAGCTTGAAAATGAAGATACGCTGCTGCAAAAAGGGACAGGTTTCAGGCTCATAGAAAATCTTTTAAAAATAAATAACTACTTTCCAAAAGATGAAAGACAGGTAGAGGTGATAGTGCTCTCAAAAAATAATGCCGCCATCAGTCTGCGCATCACAAAAGCCATCTCCACATACAACCTTGAGATTATCCGTTCAGGCTGGACAAGCGGACGAGACATCTCTAACTACCTCAAAGCCTTCAAAGTAGATCTTTTCCTCTCAGCAAGTGACAAAGATGTTGTTAATGCCATTCAAAACGGAGTGGCTGCTGCAAAGATTCTTCCATCTCACGCAGATGTGCATACCTCTCTTGGAGATCAGGTTCGCATTGCATTTGACGGTGATGCAGTACTTTTTTCTGAAGAATCGGAGCTGATTTATAAAAAAGAAGGTTTAGAAGCATTTATGGAACATGAAAAAGAAAATGCGAACAACCCTCTTAAAAAAGGTCCTTTTGCAAAACTCCTCTTAACTATTGCCTCTATTCAGAAGAAGTTTGAAGATGAACGCTCGCCGATTCGTACAGCACTTGTCACAGCGAGAAATGCGCCGACACATGAGCGTGTTATTAAAACGCTCAATGTCTGGGGCGTACGTATAGATGAAGCTTTCTTCTTAGGCGGAACAGATAAGTATGAAGTACTTGAGGCCTTTGGTGCAGACATCTTTTTCGATGATCAGGATGTGCATCTTAATCTTTCATCATCAGTAGTTCCTTCTGCGAAGGTTATTGGGGAAAATCTTTGAATATGTTAAACATATACATAGACGGGGATGCCTTTCCTAACCTGTTAAAACCTATTGTATTGCGTCAGATTGAGAAGTACGGTACCCAGACCTATGTCGTGGCAAACAAAAAGATAAATATAGGCAAAGCAGCCAATATTCACTATATCATCGTTGAAGCCGGAGCAGATGAGGCAGACCATAAAATCGTGGAAATGCTGCAAGAGGGCGACTTGGTCATCACAGCCGACATTCCACTAGCAGACAGAGTTATAAGTAAAAACGCTCACGCAATCGATCACAGGGGCGAGCTTTACAGCAAAGATAATATAAAACAATACCTCGCCATGCGTAATTTGATGGAAAGTATTCGTGAGATGGGAGAGATGACAAAAGGCCCAAAACCTTTTGGTCAAAAAGATGCCGAACACTTCGCAAACCAGTTCAATAAGTTTTTGCAGAAATATATTAAAATTTAGTCTTATAATTTCTTGAATGTTGTTGTAAACAAATAGTCTGCTACTTTTTTCGCTTGTACCACAGCTCCCTCAATGTAGCCACCCTCTTCGGATGAGAACTCTGTAGATGAGAAGAGAATTTTGTTGCTAAACTCTTTTGTGTCTATTCCATAATTTGGGTGAGCAGTTAAGCTTTTCTTATCTGCGTTTACCGCAGTGAATTGCTCTGCTTTCCAGTCCACAAAATCTATGGAGATGATTTCACTCTCATCTATTTGAAAAAGTCGCAACATCTGCTGTTTTACGTCCTCTTTTAGCGTTCGCATATCTGTATTTAAGTTGACAAAGCCAAAAAGAGCAGCTTGCTTTTTCGTACAAGCGTCGTGTATCTCCGCTAGAGGGCCTACAACTGAAAATGCAAAGCCACTAAGCCCCATAGTTTTCCAAAAGGCATTCTTAAATACAACAACACATTTTGCACTGTTTCCCATCCATGTCGGAGTGTTTTGCATGGTAGATTTTAGTGCTTTTGGAAGTTCAGGAGTAAAGGAAAGTTTTGCGCAGAGTCTTGGCGGTAAGGTAACTACAACAAAATCACTCTCATAAATCTTGTTTTGAGTTGTAATCTTGATGCAATCTGAGAATTGTGCAATTGAGTTCACCTTCTCATAGCGTATGATTTCGCTGTTTTTTAAGCTTGTGTGAAGTTTTTCTATGAGAAGTGAGAGCGAACCATCAACCCTGGCTGAAGGAGTAGATGGAGGAGCTGTAAAAGTCTCAACTCTCTCTTTTGTGTCATATAAAGCAGCGCCTGTGCTGTACTGCGCAAAGAGCTTAATGTTTAGCGAACGCATGAGATTTAAAACATTTTTTTGGTGTGACCATACCCATGAAGGACCCATGTCGTGACCATTTATACTATAAATTCTTCCGCCAATTCTCTCTCGTGCTTCTAAAATTGTAATATTAAAATTTTTTTGTAATAATGAGGCCAAATAGAGTCCACTAATACCGGCACCGACAATTACTAAGCTCTTTTTTTTCATAGTTTGCTGTTCTTTGTTTATTTTATAAACTTTTGATTACAACAAGTATAAGAATGACTAAAAAAGCTAAAATAATGAGTAGCTTATCTTTGTTTGAAGCAGTAGAGTTATAATGGGCGTACTGATTACTATGGCATCCTACACAATGTTCTCCGAAGTAATTTTCACCACATTTTGGACAGGTCTTTAATTCTTTTTTATGCATAATAATCCCCTGAAAAAGCAAATTATATCACAATATACACCCTTACATGGCTACCTTGCTAATTCTCTATAAGCTCTTTTTTGCTATAATCTTTAAAATTAAAATATCATGAATAAAAAGGTGTGAATATGGAATGCGAATTTCCTACTGTGAATTCAAATATGGATGAGATAAAAGAGATTTTTGACAGTGTCAAGACTATAGCTGTTTTAGGACTTTCACCAGATGCGAGTAAAGCGAGTCACAGAGTTGCAAAGTATCTGCAAAAGCATGGTTATAAAATAGTACCTGTTTATCCAAAAGGTGAAACGATTCTTGGTGAAAGAGTTTACAATTCACTTGCTGAGATTCCTTTTGAGGTAGATATGGTAGATATTTTCAGAAAGCCGGCAGCACTTGATGCAGTAGCCGATGCCTGTATAAAACGTGGTGATGTAAAAGTATTTTGGGCACAGCAGGGCATTGTAAATAATGAAGCGGCTGCAAAAGCAAAAGATGCAGGGATGAAAGTAGTACAAAATCAGTGTGCTATGGTTGATCATCGCAATTTGTACGCATAGGTCGCGGTATTGTTAAATTTACAACAGATACAAGAGGCAAAAAAGCGCATAGAAGGTGTGGTTGTTGAGACACCACTTGCTCGTGCTCCATACCTAAGTGAGATTTCCGGTATTAATGTTTACCTTAAAAAAGAGAATCTGCAGGTAACGGGTGCTTTTAAAATACGTGGTGCCTATAACAAAATGGCTTCCTTGGCAGAGCAGCAGCGTGCGTGTGGAGTAGTCGCAGCAAGTGCGGGAAATCATGCACAGGGTGTAGCGCTCTCAGCCAAACTTCTCGGTCTTAAAGCTGCCATAGTAATGCCTGAATCCACACCGCTTACAAAGATAAATGGTGTGAAACATTATGGGGCAGAAGTTATTTTAGCGGGCTCTAATTATGATGAAGCGTATGCTTACGCGAGAGAGTATGGTGAGAAAAACCATTTGACTTTTGTGCATCCTTTTGAAGATGAAGCCGTTATTGCAGGGCAGGGAACTATTGGATTAGAGATTATGGACAAGTGTCAAGAGCTTGATGCTGTCATCGTTCCTATCGGGGGCGGTGGGCTTATTGCCGGAATTTCCACTGCACTCAAAGAGATAAACCCTAAGATTAAAGTCATAGGTGTGAGTGCAAGTGGTGCACCTGCTTTTAGAGAATCTTATGAGCTAAAAAAACCAATTGACTCAAAAAGTGTACGTACAATCGCTGATGGGATTGCAGTGCGTGACACTTCACCGATTACTTTAGAATATGCACTCAAAAACGTTGATGAAGTTTTAAGCGTTGATGATGAAGAGATTGCGAGTGCTATTTTGTACCTTTTAGAGAAGCAGAAACTTGTTGTAGAAGGTGCTGGTTCTGTTGGCGTGGCTGCACTACTGCATCATAAACTTGACAGCTTAAAAGGTAAGAATGTAGCAGTAGTGTTGAGTGGTGGGAACATGGATGTTACACTGCTTTCGGTCATTATTGAAAAAGGTCTTTTAAAATCACATCGCAAGATGAAATTGACAGTGACACTGGTAGACAAACCGGGTTCGTTGATGCGTTTTACCCAAATACTGCAAGAACTCAATGCCAATATTGTGCATATTGCCTACGACAGAACATCAATTTCACTTGATTATGGGGATGCCAATGTTACTGTACACATGGAGACAAAAGGCAAAGAGCATCAAGAAGAGATCCATGAAGCACTTAAAAAAGAAGGCTACATAAAGGATTAAGGTTTAATGGAAATCGTTCGCAGTAAAAGCATTACACAACCGGTCATATTGATGAAAATCCTTGATACCAAGGAGCTTGTAATTGTTGATGCTGAGACAACGGTACGCTATTTTGACAAAGAAAACTTAGAGCTTCAGAGCGGCTTTAAAGTGGGTATTCATCATAAACGTTACAAATCGCCTGTTGTTGCTTTTTCCAATGATGGCGACTATTTTGCAACATTAACAACTGATGCGAAAGAGTCAAGACTTTTTAACGCAGCTACAAAAAAAATGATAGCAGCAGTGGACCGTCATCATGGAGAAGCTTCCTGTGTAGGCATAGATCCGCTTGCACGCTATATGTTCTCATGTGGAGATGACGGCAAAACTTTTGCCATAGATGTCGCAAGCGGTAAGCTTGTATTTACCCTGCCTCCTCACGCAGATACCATTAACGACATCGCTTTTTCAGCCAATGGAAACTGGGTAGCTATAGCTAGTTATGACAGAAAAATATCACTCTTTTCTCTCGTTACAATGACACCGAAAAATAAATTCAAGGCACACTCTGCTCCTGTTATGCATCTGGAGTTTTTTCAAAGAAACAAACTGCTCAGTATAGACAAAAATTCCTCTGCAATTATTTGGAATATCTACAGTGGAAAAGTTCTTCAAAGGCTGCAAGGGATTCATGATGAAGTAACTGCATTAGTCATAGATGATGAGGAACAATTTCTGTTCTTAGGTACAAATCTTGGCTATGTTATTGTATATGATTTAAACACCTATGCTCTTATTTCAGAAAAATATCTTAAAATCACCTCTCCGATTACAAATATGGAATTTGATGCAGAGAACGAGTTTTTAATACTTGGTACAGAAGATGGTTTTGTTATTTACTATGACATCTATGAAGGGACAGATACTCTCAAAGACCTGCTACGAGAAAAAGAGTTTGCTCTAGTGCAAAAGATTGTAGATATTAATCCTCTGTTAGTCTATACGGAAATCTATTCACTGCTAACAAATTTTTGGGAAAATTGTCTTGAAAAAGCAAAAATAGCTTTGCAAAAAGGTGATAAAAACAGAACTATGTTGATTTTTGGGCAATTTAAACATATGCCAACTAAAAACAAAATCATGCAGAAACTGATTCGGGATTATACAGATTTTCCGAAGTTTGTGCAGTTTGCAAAAGAGGGGAAGCTCTCTCTTGCCTATGGCTTGGCTAACAGATACCCTGTCTATAAAGAGTCTGCTACATACAAAGCACTTGAAAAGCGATGGAAAAAAGCATTTGTTCAGGCACAAAAATATGTTCTTGACCCAAAAACAGCGCCGCTTGCTAAAGAGATACTTGCTCCTTATCGAGGGATGAGTGAAAAAACGAAATTTATTCAAGACGTATTGAGCAAAGCAGAAATATATAAACGTTTTCGAGCAGCCATTTCAAAAAAAGAGTTTAAAGTATGTTCTGAACTTATCAAACAGAATGCTTTTTTACGAGAACTTCCTGAGTATGAGAGCTTAATGAAGTTTGCAGATTCTCTTTACATCAAATCACAAAAATTAATGCAAGAGGGTGACATCCATTCTGCTATCAAAATTTTAAGAGTACTGCAGGATTTTGAAGAGTTTAAAGATGAAGCGCGTAACTTTATGCTTGACCTAGAGTCTAAAGCAAAATTTTTCAACGCCGTAAGAGACAAGAACATTGCAACGGCTTATGATATGATGACAATCTCAGAAGATTTGATGCATACAAATGATGGAATAAAACTTCAAAAGATATGGAACAGTGACCTGCAGCATGCAAATTCTGCAGCAGCATTTGGAAATATACAAGGTGTGAAAATTGCACTGGAAAAATACATGCAGATTAGTTCAAAGTATGCAGCACTTGCGACAGTATTTGCTTTTACATATATGGTGCAACTTGAAGATGCTCTGCAGCATGACATCTCAAGAAAAAAAATTGAAAATGGCATCAAAAATTACATTGTTAACTTTGGCCTTTCTGAGCAGATTGAAGCATTTTTCAATCTTTTTCAAGACATGTATTCGGAGTCAAAACTCAATCTTGAACTGCTAAAAAAAGGCTCTTTCTCAATGTGGCGGCCATCGATGATTGTAGATTCAATCTTAGATTAGCTTTTTATCTCGGAGTTACATCCTCTTTTAACCTCAAATATAGATATTTTTAAATATAATGAGCAAAATTTTAATACTAATAAAATAGAGGAGACTTTTCATGCAAATTAGTGGCGCACAGATGGTCATTGAAGCACTTATTGCAGAAGGCGTAGAGACCGTTTTTGGCTACCCTGGCGGGGCAATAATGAACGTCTATGATGAGATATACAAACAGGATAAATTCCAACACATTTTAAATCGTCACGAGCAAGCAGCAGTCCATGCTGCAGAAGGATACGCAAAAGCAAGTGGCAAAGTAGGTGTTGCAATGATTACATCTGGCCCTGGTTTTACAAACGCAGTTACTGGTTTGGCAGATGCCTATATGGATTCTGTTCCTCTTGTCGTTATCTCTGGTCAAGTTCCTATGAGCCTCATCGGTACAGATGCTTTTCAGGAGATTGATGCTGTTGGAATCTCTCGTTCTTGTACAAAACATAACTATCTTGTAACAGATGCAAAAGACTTACCACGTGTACTTAAAGAAGCATTTTACATTGCAGCTTCCGGTCGTCCGGGTCCTGTTCATGTTGATATTCCAAAAGATGTTACAGCGCAGATTGCTGAATTTAATTATGACATAGCGCTTGATTTAGAAACATATAAACCGCATGTAAAAGGAAATCCTCGTCAGATTAAAAAAGCGATGGAAGCAATTGCTGCATCGAAGCGTCCGGTTTTTTATCTCGGAGGTGGAATCATCAATGCAAATGCAGCTTATGATGTAAGGGATTTGATTCATAAAACAGGAATTCCTGCGGTTGAGACATTTATGGCACGCGGTACTTTGGCACATGATGATAATCTTCTTATTAGCATGCTTGGAATGCACGGAAGTTATGCGGCAAATATGGCTATGAGTGAAACAGATATGATTATCGCTCTTGGCGCACGTTTTGATGACCGTGTAACGGGAAAACTTTCAGAGTTCGCTAAAAATGCAGATGTCATCCATGTCGATATTGACCCTGCTTCTATCTCCAAGCTAGTCAATGCTGATTATCCAATCGTTGGTGATGTGAAAAATGTTGTTTTAGATATGCTTGCACAAGTTGATAAGATTGATGCAGACAAATATGAGTCTTGGAGAGAGACGATCCATAATTTTAATGAACTACATCCACTTACTTACCATGAAGATAGTGACAGATTGAAGCCTCAATGGGTAATTGAGAGAGTTGGCCAGATTCTGGGTGATGATGCTAATATTTCAACAGATGTTGGACAGCACCAGATGTGGACAGCACAATTTTATCCATTTTCCCGTCCACGTCAGTTTATAAGTTCTGGCGGACTTGGAACTATGGGCTTTGGTTTTCCTGCCGCTATCGGTGTGAAAGCTGCAAAACCGGATAAAATCTCCATTAACTTTACGGGAGATGGTTCCATACTTATGAATTGTCAAGAGTTAATGACGGCGGTAGAGAAAAAACTTCCGGTCATTAACATCATTCTTAATAACAATTTTCTAGGAATGGTACGCCAGTGGCAGTCACTTTTTTACGACAAGCGTCACTCAGAAACAGACCTCTCTGTGCAACCTGACTTTGTAAAACTCTCTGAAGCTTTTGGCGGAATAGGGTATAGAGTAAAAACAAAAGAAGAATTTGATACAGCCTTAAAAGATGCGGTAGACAAAGGTGTTGTTGCTTTCATCGAAGTGCTTATTGAACGTTTCGAGAATGTTATGCCGATGGTTCCATCAGGTGGAAGCTTATTTAATATGATGCTATTAGAGAAAAAGGAGAGTAAATAATGAGCGAAAACGCAAGAAGAGTAATCTCAGTTATCGTAGTAAATGAAGCGAGTGTTTTATCTCGTGTTACAGACCTTTTCTCTGGCCGTGGTTACAACATTACATCTCTCACTGTTGCACCTATTCCTGAGAGCAAATATTCAAGATTAACAATTGTAACTTCAGGAAGTGTAAGAGTTATGGAGCAGATTACAAAACAACTGCATAAACTTATTCCTGTTCTTCGTGTTTACGAGCATGCAGATATGGTTGAGAAAGAGATGGCTATGGTGAAGTTTCCTATTACGGAGAATTTGAGTGATATCAATACTTTGTGTGAAGCATATAACGGCAAAATCGTTAATGTGGGAGACAATATTGTCATTGCAATGGTTTCTGATGAGCCCAAACGTATAGATAACTTTTTATGTGTTATCAAACGCTACAATCCAAAAGAGATAGTGCGAAGCGGTGCTGTAGCACTCGAGAGATAAGACGATGAAACTAAGCAAAATTGCAAAACTGATAGACGCTGAGTTTGAGGGAGAAGATAAAGAGATACTCTCTCTCAATACCCTCAAAGATGCTACTGAAAATGAGCTCTCATTTGTAGCAAATCCAAAATATGTTAAAGATATTCCAAACTCAAAAGCAGGTGCTATTTTAGTAACCGAGGCAACACAAAAGTATGTTCCAAACAACTCTACAGCTCTTGTCGTAGCAGATACATACTGGCAGATGGCAGTGCTTTCAAAGTACTTTGCACCGCCTATTGAAGATCTTGATGCAGCAGAGGCTATTGTGGGTGAGAATAGTAGTGTGGCAACAACAGCAACAATTGCCAAAGGTGCTAAAATTGGAAAAAACACAACTGTCATGGCAGGTGTTTATATTGGTTCAGGTGCTGAGATAGGGGATAATACAATTTTATACCCAAATGTGGTCATCTATCGTGACTGTAAAGTAGGGAGCGAGTGTATCATTCACGCAGGAACTGTTGTCGGAAGTGATGGTTTTGGTTTCGCATCAAACAGACTCGGCGAGCATAAAAAAATATATCATATCGGTAATGTTGTTATCGAAGATGATGTTGAAATTGGCTCTAATACTTCTATTGACAGAGCGGTATTTGGTACAACACTCATTGCAAAAGGTGCACGCCTTGATAATCTAATACAAGTGGCACACAACTGTGTTTTTGGTAAAGGAAGCGTTGCTGCAGCTCAGTCCGGTTTTGCAGGTTCGACTATTATTGGTCAAAATAATGTCTTTGGCGCACAGTCAGGTGCGGCAGGGCATCTTGAAATTGCACCTTTTAATACTTTTGCCGCGCGCAGTGGTGTAACGAAGAGTGTTAAAGAGAGCGGAAAGACATTTGCAGGTTTCCCATTTATGGATCACAAGGCATGGCTAAAAATTCAGGGTAAGTTAGCTAGACTTATTAAATAAGTTGATATATAATAAATAAAAAAGGATTTAAAAATGTCTAAAACAATTGCATTGAGCGGAACAAAAAATGGTGTTATCTCAGTAACAGAGATTAATGAACCGTATGGAAAGGGTAGTGGCACAGTGGCCAGCGTTGGGATCTCTTTAAGTGGAGATGCGAATAATCCGGAGTGGAAAGTGCATATTCCTCTTGAAAATCTTGATGATGTTATCAAGGCCTTAGAAGCACTAAAGTAGGTTTTACACCTACTTTACCTGTAACTCCTGCACAAATGTATCAATTCGTTTAATACCTTCACGAATAGTTGTGATACCCGTTGCGAATGAAAATCTAAAATATCCTTCACTCCCAAAACCAACACCCGGAACGACTGCTACACCTTTAGTCTCTAGAAGCTCTTTTGCAAATGTTAAAGAATCGTTACTGACCTCTTTGATGTTTACAAAAAGATAAAATGCACCATCTGGTTTTAAAACACTCAGACCGTCAACTGCATTAAAGAGCTCTACGGCTTCATCACGGCGTTTTATAAACTCTTTTTTCATCATAGCTATATCTGCATCGGCTGAACCATCAAGTCCAGGAATTGCAGCATACTGTGTGATAGAATTGATGTTAGATGTGCTTTGCGATTGGAGTTTTTTTGTTGCTTTGATGAGTTCCGTGTCATATGCAGCCATATAACCAAATCTCCAGCCTGTCATTGCAACTGATTTACTCAAACCATTGATAGTGATAGTACGCTTGAACATATCTTCACTTACAGCCGCAGCAGAAGTAAATTCACCTTCATAGGTGAGTTTTTCATACATCTCATCACTTGCAACAAGAATCTCTGTGCCTTCGAGTACTTTTCCAAGCGCTGTTAATTCCTCTTTTGAGTATACTGCACCAGTCGGGTTTGAAGGTGTCGTTAAGACGAGCATTTTTGTTTTTGAAGTGATGGCATTTTGAAGCTGCTCGGGCGTGATTTTAAAGCCGGTTGTATCATCTGTTTGAATCTCAACAACTTTACCACCGCAATACTTTACAAGTTCAGGGTAAGTAACCCAATAGGGTGCCGGAATAATCACTTCATCAGCATCTTCAATAGTTGCAGAAAAAAGGTTAAAAAGTGAATGTTTCGCACCATTGTTTGCTATGATTTGATTAGGCGCATACTTCAAACCGTTATCACGTAGAAGTTTATTAGCAATAGCTTCTTTAAGTGCTGGTATGCCATCTACCGCTGTATATTTTGTGAAACCGCTGTTAATTGCAGATATAGCTGCATCTTTAATGACTCGCGGCGTGTCAAAATCAGGCTCACCTGCAGAAAAGCTAAGAATATCTTTTCCCTGGTCTTTTAACTCTTGTGCTAAGTTTGATACAGCAATTGTAATTGATTCAGATAGTATATTGATGCGATTTGTCAGCATAAAAACCCTTTAGACGTAAAATAATATAATGGAATTATACTAAAAAATTAATGTAGTTCAGTTGAGAGAATGAAAAACTTTTAGTTTTTCATGGATTTAATAAATGAGTCGTAAATGCTTTCGAGTTCTAAATCCTGTTCTAACACTTCTTTATTGTCTCGAACAAGAATATGTTCAAGAACAGCAACCCTCTTAAGAAGATACTCAAACATCTCTTTATTGATGTCAGGCAGCATATTGTGCATAAAAGGATCTTTACATCTTCCTTTTTCAATAACATGTGCAGGAATACCGATAGCAGTTGAGCAATCAGGCACTGCTTTGACAACGACAGAGTTGGCACCAATTTTTGCATGCTCTCCAATCTCAATATTTCCAAGTATTTTTGCACCGGCACCAATAACAGCACCTTGCTTAATCGTTGGATGGCGTTTGCCCTGTGTCAATGAAACACCGCCAAGCGTAACGCCTTGATAAATTAAAACATCATCTTCAATAACAGCAGTTTCTCCGATGACAACACCTGTCCCATGGTCAATAAAAACACGTTTTCCGATTTGAGCTGCAGGGTGGATGTCAATATTTGTCAATATTTGAGAAATACCCATAATGATCCTAGCTGTACGTTTAAAATTTGATTCATAAAGGCTGTGGGCTACTCTATACCAAGCAACAGCCCATACACCAGGGTAATTAAATAGAAAATCTAAGCGTGAGTTTAAAGCGGGATCGTTCTTGTATGCATTTGAAAAATCTTCTTTAATCTCTGTAAAAATTCCCATGAAATTCCTTAGTTCGTAGTTCTTAGATACCCATTTTGATTTATGTAAGTTTCTAGTTTCGTAAGTGTATCACTTTTTTCTTTTTCTGTGATAAAGTCACTCTTTTGAAGGTCTGTTTTAAGTTTATTTAAGATTTCTTGCTCATTGTAGCCAAGCGAAGCAAGTACACTTAAGATGCTTTTTGATGCAACATTGTTTTGCAGCGTATAGCTCTCATCATCTATGGAAATTGTATATTCACTGGGATGCGTAAAGAGATTATGCTGCATTCCTAATGTCTCCTGATATGCACCGACATTAAAAAAGGCAAGAAAATAATCCTCTTCATCTAAATTGATATCATGCAGATAGAGTGGTTTTTCAGGGTTAAATCCGATTTCACCGTCACTGTCACATGTGATATCCCAAAGGGAAGCTGCTCGAAGAGGATCAGCATTGAGATGATGAATTGGCATAATTGGAAAGTCTTGTTTTATACCCCAATAATCAGGCAGACTCTGGAAAATCGAAGCATTGATCAAGTAACGTTCCTGGAGATTGATTTGCAGCTGTTTGAGTTCATCAGTATTATACGATGCAGTGAGATAGAGCGATTTTTTAATGATGTTGTGTACTAAAATCTCAGCATTTGAACGGTCCTGCAAGTCGATGTACCCCAAGTCAAAAAGTGTAAGCAGCGACTCTATATGGTCAAGTGCATCATGCAGATACTCGATGCAGTTTTTGTTGTTAAGCAAACGATTTAGCTCACGCAACTCTTCAATAAGAGGCGGATTATTCGCTTTAAATTTCAGGAGTTTTTCATGATAGTCCTGCGTAAAAAGCTCTAAAACAGGAGTGATAAGCACTGCGTGAGAAGCAACAATAAAACGACCAGATTCTGTGAAGATGTTAGGATGGGCAACACCTTTTGCATCCATAATTTCACCAAGTAAAAAGACAACAGAACTTGAAAACTCTTCTATGGAGTAGTTGTGACTTTTTGCATGAGAATACTGATCATACTCTACTGCGAGTCCACCACCAATATTGATGTTTTCAAGTGCATTGGCTCCCATTTTTTTGAGTTCGGCATAAAAGTTCCCGGCCTCACGCAGGGCACGTTTGATTGGTGCGATGTCTACCATCTGAGAACCTATATGAAAATGAATCATGCTGAGATTATTTAAGAGTTTTGCAGTTTTAAGGAGTGCAACAGCTTCGAGAATTTCTGTCGAAGTAAGACCAAATTTAGCATCCATACCACCGCTCTTAGCCCATACACCGCTTCCAACAGAGTGAAGGCGGACACGAAGACCGATATTTGGCACTTTTAAATTAGACTCTTTTGCTACTGCTATGATGGTCTCAAGTTCACCAAGACCTTCAATAGTAAGTGTTATAGTATGACCACTCTGCGCGGCAATAAAACCAAGCGTAATCATCTCTTTGTCTTTAAAGCCGTTTACGGTGATATTTGCTCCAAGCGGTGTTTGTGTCATTGCTAAAATCAGTTCAGCTTTACTCCCTGCTTCAAGTCCATAGTTATACTCTTTTCCTTCCTGAACAACAGCAGTCACTGCGTGAGGAAATTGATTGACCTTCAGAGGAAAGACAGCATTAAAACTTCCCTTGTACTCATTCTCCTCGATGGCACTATGAAAATGGGAGTAGAGACTGCGTATCTGTTTTTTTATCAGGTGTGGAAAACGCAGCAGAAGAGGGCCACGCGTACCATTTTCTCTAATTCTTTTGGTGATTTCAAGCAGGGAAGGCATAGACTTATAATTAAGTCGTACCTCTCCCTCTTCTATGATAAAATTTTTATTTGCCCATATATCTAAACCAAAATTTTTCAATTTTCTGCCTTACACATGGAGTTTATGATGAAAATACTGATCAATGTCAAAATATATTTCGCCATTTCTATTTTTAAAGGTAAGATGTTTTTTATTGAGACCTTTTATCTGTTTAATGCCCATAACGGCTAAAACAACTTTCATGCTTTTAATGAGATTTTTATGGTAGTTTCCAATTTCACGCCCTTCTTTAATGACAAGGTAGGAAGCCCGTTTTTTCTCATCTTGTGTAGCCATGCCCACTGGACAAACATGCGAGCCAAAACCAGAACACATACGCGCGCGAATACAGCCGCCGCTCATCATAAAACCTCTGGCAATGCCAACTGCATCAGCCCCCATACACATCGTAATAATGGCATCATCGGGTGTAAGGATTTTTCCACTGGCTATGATTTTCACATCCTCACGCAGGTTATATTGTTTTACTATTGTGTCTAAAATATAAAGAGCATTGTTCGTTGTCAGTCCGACAGATTCCATAAGCTCTAAAGGAGCGGTGGCACTCCCGCCTTCACCACTGTCGACAGTAATGAAATCTGGCAGCGTGTTACCGGCTTCTTTATGTTTTTGCATCGCTTTTACAAGTTCTTCTACTGAGTGGGAATCCGATATAACTATTTTAAATCCGACAGGCTTGCGTGAGAGTTTTTGCAGTTTGGAGACAAATTCTAAGAGCTGCTCAGTTGTGTTAGCATATGGAAAACGGTTTGGAGAAAAGATATCTTTTCCCTCAGGTACTCCTCTATAGTAGGCAATGTCCGCAGTCACTTTTGTACCAGAAAGTTTCCCACCTGTCTGTTTTGCGCCTTGTGCGATTTTAATCTCAGTCATACGGCAAAATCGCATCACTTTTTGATATTTGAGCGGATCAAAAACACCCTCGGCGTCTCTTACACCATAGAGACCAGAACTCATCTGAAAAATCATATTTGGCAGTTCTGGAGGTACATCTCGCGGAAATTCTTCTAAAGCAGCGTTCCAGTTTACACGAAAAAGTACATGCGATGTTGTGTCATAGATGTAAGTATTTTGCGTTTTTTTATTTAAAAGCGCATTTCTATACCATTTAATCGCAACACTCCTGTTAAAAAGAAGCGCACCGATTTTAAAAACAGACTCAGCATAGAGTGTGGAGTTTACAATCTCAAGATATTTACAGTTGTCAAGATCTGGCTTGAGCGTAAAAAGGTGGTTGGATGTCAGTGAGCCTTCTCCTGTATTTATCGTAAGCTGAGTATCACGGCCTGCAATGCTAAATGCCCGTATAGATTCAGGGGAAAGCGCTCCATCACTCATAGCTGAGCGAATTATCGGCGTATGGGAGACAAAAGAGACCTCTCTCTTTTCTCCAAAAGTAACAGCCGTGTCATCACTTACCTCGTCTTCATTTAAAACGCTTGAAGCATGTTTTATGATGAAACGTGAACCTGAAAAAGGCTGATTTACGGAAAATGATTGGTAATTTGGTCTGTCTTTAGCCGCTGTATATACCCAGTCTACTTTATCTTTTGACTCAAAAAATGTCTCTTCCGCAAAATATTGACGAAGCGGCTCACGCAGAGCTTCAAAGAAGTAGCGAAAACGCCCAATAACAGGATAATTTATAAGTAAAGCGTGCTTACGTTGTATGTATTTGTCATAAAAATACAAGAAAGTGACAACTACAACAAGAGCGAGGATGAAAAATTCCAAAAATTCCAGAAAAAATGTCCAAACTGTATCTATATAGTTGTCAGCTTTTTGCATTAAAAATCTTTTATGCTCAGAGTCTCTTCACTCTTATTCTCTAAATCTTTTACCCAAATAGCTTGGTTTTCAAGTTCATTCGATCCGATAACACAACAGTAGCGTGCATTCATTTTATCAGCAGCTTTAAGATGATTTTTCAAGTTTCTCGCACGGTAATCACAAGAGGCTTTGTCTGTTTTTCTTTTCGCCTGCGTGAGCGAAATTATAAGGTCTACCGCTTCATCATCCATAGCTCCCAAAAAGTAGCCTTCGCGTGAGTTTTGCGGCATCTCGATGAGTTCTAAAAGACGCTCGATTCCCATAGCAAAACCAACTGCAGGAGTAGGGCGTCCATCGAGAAACTCTACAAGTCTGTCATAACGACCGCCACCGGCAATGGCACTTTGACTTCCGATATTGTCACTGACAAACTCAAAAGCAGTTTTTGAGTAGTAATCAAGTCCACGGACAAGGTTTGTATCTATTTCGTATCTAATGCTGTTTGCATTGAGTATCTTTTTTAATTTTTCAAAATCTTCATCGCAACTCTGACAAAGAGAATTAAGAAGTTTAGGGGCATTTTCATAGAGTGACTGACATTTTTCATTTTTACAATCAAGTACGCGAATAGGGTTTGTACTCTTTCTTCTTTGACAATCTTCACAAATCTCATCTTCAACACTCTCTATAAAAGCAACAAGATTGTCACGATACGGAGGCATACACTCCTTGCAGCCCAAAGAATTAAGCTGCAGTCTAAAACCGACACCAAGCTCACGCAAGATATCTGCAACCATCATAATCATCTGTGCATCCTCGTAGACACTCTCTACGCCAAAACTCTCAACGCCAAACTGATGAAACTCTCTCAGGCGTCCTTTTTGCGGTCGCTCATAACGAAACATAGCTCCATGGTAAAAAAATCGCTGTGTACCGCCTGCACGATCAAGTTTATTTTGAATAAAAGCACGCACAACACCTGCAGTACCTTCAGGACGCAGGCAGACATCGTTCTCCCCTTTGTCAATAAACTGATACATCTCTTTACCGACAATATCACTCGATTCTCCGACAGAACGTTTAAAAAGAGCAGTCTCCTCAAGTAGGGGAGTCTTTATGTAATGAAAGCCGTATCTTGAGGCTATTTGTGTTGCAGTTTCTATGAAGTGAGTGAATCTTTTAGAATCCTCTTCATTTAAAATATCGTTCATTCCACGCAGTGATTTAATCATTTTTGACCTTACATCGTATTAGTTATGAAAGGATACCATTTTAGGGATTAAGAGTCCTTAAAATCTCTTTGTTTATCGCTTCAATACTTTGTGTCGCATCTATAATGATGAGTTCGATGTTGAGCAGTTTGGCAGCCTTTACAATGGCATCTTGAATCTGTAAAAGGTACTCACTTCCACGCAGTTCAATACCGTCAAGCTCTTTTTGAGAGAGTCTAAACTCCAACTCTTCCTTGCTGATCTGCAGTAAAAAGACTTTTTGCGGGTATGTTTTATTTGTCGCAAAGTCATTTAATGTGACCAAATCTTTTTTATCAATTTCCCCTTGAATGAGTGCATAGGCAACACCGCTGATTGCACTTCTGTCTGAGATAATCATCTTTTCAAAGTTTGGTTCTATCACCTCTTTTACATGCTCTGCTCTGTCTGCTAAAAATAGTAAAAATTCTGCTCTTTTACTTTTTGTGCGCGCAGAGAGGACTATCTCCCGAATCTCTTTACCTATAGCGGTTCCACCTGGCTCTTTGGTAATGAGAGCATGAGGGTAATCGTGTGAGAGCAGTTCAATTTGTGTGCTTTTTCCGGCTGTGTCTATGCCTTCTATCGCTATATACATATCTTTTTACTCTCTATGATTTCTTGCACTTCTTGAGGAAGAAGATGTACTGTTTTTCCATTGAATTTCAGAAGATTTCTTACGATGGAAGAGCTAATAAAAGCATGTTTGAGCTTTGGCATCAAGTAGACAGTTTCAATCTTCTCATCAAGCGAATTGTTCAAATAGCCAAGCTGCAGTTCATACTCAAAATCACTCACAGCACGCAGTCCTCTTATGAGAACACCGGCATCATGTTCATGTGCTAGTTCAATAGTTAGATTGTCAAAACCAACAACACGAACTCCATCTATGCCGTCTACTGCTGCTTTTGTCATATGTATGCGTTCTTTAAGTGTAAACATTGGCTTTTTGTCTTTTGACTCGGCCACAGCTACAATAACTTCATCAAAAAGGTTGCGTGCGCGCTCTATAATGTCATAATGACCATTTGTTATGGGGTCAAATGTCCCGGGATAAAGGGCTATTTTACGGTCACTCATTAATTCCACCTTTTATATAAATCATTTTCAATATCTAACAGATCAAACCACTTCCCTACAATAAAGTTTTCCATCTCTTCTAAACTCTGCTGCTTGGAGTAGTAAGCCATGACCGGCGGCGCGATAATAACACCTAAAGAGGCTAATTTATGCATATTTTCAAGCGCTATGGCAGAAAAAGGCATCTCACGCGGGGCTAAAATGAGTTTTTTGTGCTCTTTTAACATAACTGCTGCACAGCGTGTTATAAGATTGTCAGATATTCCGCAGGCTATTTTTGCCAAAGTATTCATAGAGCAGGGCGCAATAATCATCGCCTCCACACCAAAAGAACCAGAGGCGATGGAAGCCGATATGTCACTGTTATCATGCTTTATGAGGTTTTGCATCTCTTTGTCTAAAACAACTTTTGAGTTCTGTGACATAATAAAATGTTTTTCTATGCTCTCAGGCAGTAAAGAGAGTGTTTTTATGCCTAGGTTGACACCACTTGCTCCACTTACTGCTACAACTATTTTTCTTTTTTTCATCTATTTTACTTCTGCTCTGTTTCTTCCGCTGATTCTTACTCGAATTTTTTTATGATTGTTCTCTTCTTCTACGGAGATTGTATCGCCATAGCGGCCATTTTGTGAAGCTTTTGCATTAAAAAAAATCTCTACACCCCCATCGCGCAAGGTTACGACAACATTGTTACCTCTTCTTACCAAATAAAGACCTGTAATGTCCCTTTGTGTGATAATCAAATCTTTTTTAAGTCTGTGCTTTGTTTCGTATTTGTTCTTTTGTAATGTTAGGAGCGGAAAGGCTCTAAATCTGTCTAGTATTATACTCTTTTTTTGAGTATTTATAGCCGATAACGCTTCTCCTTTTTCTACCTCTGTTTTTGTTGTATATACAGAAACCTTTGCTAAAAGGGTGTAGTCGAAGAAATACTTTTTATTCTCAAGTGTTTTGATATACAAAATGCCTTTATGTGATAGATAGGCATTGCGTGAGAAGCCAATTGTAAAATCTTTGGGAAGATGTGTCATATATCTATTCGGTTTGAGCTCTATACTCTTAATATTTATCTCTTTATACTTCTCTGCATAATATTTTTTTAGGGCATCTTTGAGCTTTTTTGTAGATATAGGGCTTTTTTGACTGAATTGTATATACCCATGTCTTGTATGAAAATCATTGTATCCATAAGATTTTAGTTTCTTTATAAGCTCTGGCGAAGGGACTCTTTTAGAGTGTCTTGCAAGATTAATATTAAATAGTATGTAGTCTTTTTTAGGGTTTTGAATGATGTTTGAAAGTTTCACAACATGACTATTGATGAAATACTCTTGCTGCAATTCTTGTGAAATAAGCAGGGTATTAAATAAAAGTAAAAATATGATTATTTTTTGTAGTGCTATCATTTTTAGCGACCTTGTGTAACAAGTTGTCAGTGGTACCAGCGGGGGGACTTGAACCCCCACAGCCGAAGCCAACGGATTTTGAATCCTCTATGTCTAGTACTATTAATTGATATAAATATCAACTTTGACCCCTAAAATACGAGTCACAATAAGTATCTAAGAAATATCATTACTATTGTTTGATATACTTAGGTACACCCATTTTTGACAAAAAGTACACCCTAAAGTACACCCATTGTCTTAGGTGTACTGTAAGGAGCACTTGTTTTATGGCATTATACAAAATAAAAGAAACAATAGGAAAAAAATTCATTAGTCATGTGAAGTACATAGGTAATGATGATATTGATTTAGATCAGATACCAAGCTCTAATTTTAAAAAGGGTGTACTTATTAAGACGACAGGGTACACCCTAAAGAATTCTTTCAGGTTACAAGTTGAAGGAGAAGCTAAAGCTAATGGTGGTAGAAAACGCATAAAAAGAGTTATAGACTTTCCAGCAAAAACAACTATGAAAAAAGCCATAGAATCTGCAAAGCATCAATATGTAGATTTCGTAGAAGAAGAAAAAGAAAATCTGATAAATGGTATTTCAAGTCATATAACAAACAATTGTGATGCATTTAATGAAAATACAATTTTTGAAATAGCTTTTGATAAATACTTAAAAGATAAGATAACTAAATATAAATCAAATAACAGAAAAATACCAACTGCCAGAATTGATGGTGTTGAAACTGATTTTGGCAGTGAAATACAGTTTAAGGACAAGCATCTTACATCCTTGTCAGATATGCCAATTAGTAAAATTAAAAAGAAACATTTAGAAGATATAATGGCACATATGGTTAACAAAGATGGGGTTCCTTTAGCTACAAGAACTAAAAGAAGAGTATTTGAAACTGTTCGCCAAGTATACTCATACATTATTGATTCAACTGATGTCGTAATTAAAAATCCTGCATCAATGAAGGGAATACCTAAACTTAGAAATTCTAGAGATGTAAAAGTACCGGAGAAGCAATCAAAGGAATTATTTAAAGCACTACATAACTATCATCATCCTATTTATGCAACAATATTTTCATTTTCATTATATGGTCGTAGAGTAGATGAAATTTTAACATTAGAGTGGGAATATATTGATATTGAAAATAAAACCTATACAATCCTTGCAGAACATAATAAAGCAAGAATAGATATGGAATATGTTTTACCTGATAGAATCATAGAAAAGCTTAATAAAATTGGACTACAAAAAAAAGGATATGTTTTTCCAGCAATAAATGATGATGGAAAAATGATGAACCAAGGAACATTAAGAGAGCATTGGCTTAAACTACGAGAAGCAGTAGGAAAATTTAAATTAAACAAAAAAATAGTTGAGTCTAGTGAGTTTAAGATGCATGACATAAGACATATAATAGGAGGACACCTTGTTAATAAAGGTGTATCTAGGGATGTAATAGGTGTTGTTTTAGGACACACACAAGATGGTAGTGAGAATATTACTGCTAGGTATGCTCAAGTTGACTATACTACTGCTCATAATGCTGTTGAGAAAATGATGAAGGATTTTTTAGATTAAAATCTATTTTAATATTCCAACTCTTTTAAAAGTAGTTCTTTTAGGCATTTATCCATCGCTAGATCAATTTGTTTGAAATCACAGTTATTAGTATCCTTATTTTGAGTAAATATTGAATTTACTTTAATACTGTCTTGTAATTCATACAGTTTATTAGCTTTTTCTAAAATAAGATTAGCTTGTTTTTGTAGTTCTATATTAAAATCAATACTACTTACAATATCAGATAATTCATCGTCTGTAAGCACAGGCACTGGAAGAGATTTTAAATCATTAATTGATATTTGTTCTCGTCCGCCAGAACCACTACATAAAGAATATAAATAATTATAAATCATAGGATGTTGCAAATAGTATTGAATAAATTTTGGTAATAAATTATTTTGATTGTCATCGAAGCTTATTTTAATCATACTGTTGTTGGCAACTACATAGTCTGTTGGTGTTTTTTCCATCCTTCCTATTCTAAATGATTTATATTTCGTAAAAACTCTAGGAAATACAAGATCACCAGAATGTAACTTCTGAGTAATTATAGCACTTTCATTTGCCGGGTCTACTTTTTTAATATCATTATGTGGTACTATTAAACCTTCTTCATTTATTTCATTTAGTGTTATTTCATAATATGAGTTAATAGTTCGATTTTTTCCTACTCTAACTTTTGAAACACCAGCAATCTTTTTTGTCATTTCCTGCATAGTTGTTATCTTAGAGTTTTGGTATTTTTCTTTTATCCATGATTT